>Ga0302270_10001173_pt1 | contig 26931 bp, 23 predicted proteins | sample III_Bog_E2_3_FD_198773 | JGI IMG/M metagenome (GOLD analysis project Ga0302270, IMG submission 198773) | Peat permafrost microbial communities from Stordalen Mire near Abisko, Sweden - III_Bog_E2_3 | ecosystem: Environmental > Terrestrial > Soil > Wetlands > Peat | place: Sweden: Abisko... | reverse complement strand
CCGCATCCGCTGCGCCCCACGATGGCCACGAACTCGCCCGCGTCCAGGTCGAGGTCGATCCCGCGCAGGACCTCCCTCGAGCCGAAGGACTTCTTCAATCCCCGCAGGGAGAGGCGGACTCCTTTGCTGTGGACGGTTTCCATCAGATGCCGTCGAACGGTCATCCCGGCTCCCCGGCCGTGGCGTATCCCGGGTTCCACCGCAACAGCCACCGCTCCAGGAGGCGCGACGCCCAGTCGGCGAGCTTCCCCAGGAACGCGTAGAGAAGGATCCCCAGGAGCACCACGTCGGTGCGCAGGAACTCGCGGGCGTTCATGGTCATGTACCCGATCCCCTCGTTGGCCGAGATGGTCTCGGAGACGGCCAACAGGACCCACATCAGGCCCAGCGAAAACCGCAGTCCCACCAGGATGGACGAAAGGGCCCCGGGAAGGATGACGTGGCGCTGGAGCCGCCATCCGTTCACTCCGTGGCTCCTGGCCATCTCGATCAATCCGGGATCCACCGAACGGATGCCGTGGAAGGTGTTCAGGTAGATGGGGAAGAACACCCCGAGAGCGACCACGAAGACCTTCGCCGATTCGTCGATCCCGAACCAGAGGATCACCAGCGGGATGGTGGCCAGGGCGGGGATGTTGCGGATCATCTGGATGGACGTGTCCAGGGCAGTCTCGGCGGCGCGGACTGTTCCTGTCGAGATCCCCAGGACCAGGCCCAGGCCGCCACCGATCGCGAGGCCGAGGAAGGCGCGTCGCGCGCTGACGGCCACGTGGTGGGGAAGTTCCCCCGAGAGCGTGAGCTCCCAGGCGGAGCGCAATACCGCCCGGGGGTCGGGCAGCACGCGGCTGGAGACGAATCCCCGGTAGGCGCCGTACTGCCAGACCGCCAGCAGTACCAGTGGCAAGAGCCAAGGCAATGCCCGCCGGGCCACCGTCCCGAGGACGGGGTGGGTCGGGCGAATGCTCATCGCAGGACGGCCTCGAGCCGCGACGCGGGAACGTGCTGGTTGGCCACGATCTCCCCGAACGGTCCTGCCAGTTTCTGTCCAGGGAGGACTCCCGGACCTGCGCCTTCCAGGGGAAGGAGCGGGAAGACCAGCTCCGCGAACCGGTAGGCCTCCTCCAGATGGGGATAGCCCGAGAGGATGAAAGCCTCGGCGCCGGCCTCCGCGTATTCCTTCAACCGGGCGGCGACCTGCCCGGGATCCCCCACCAGTGCGGTCCCCGCTCCGCCGCGCACCAGACCCACCCCGGCCCATAGATTGGGCGAAATCTCAAGGGCTTCCCGGCTGCGCGAGCGCCCTCTGGCGGCGAGCGCGGACATCCGTCGCTGTCCCTCCGAATCCATCTTCGCGAAGGTGGCTTGGGCGTGCGCCACCGTGTCATCGTCCACCCGGCTGATCAGGCGGTCGGCCTCGGCCCAGGCTTCCTGTTCGGTCTCCCGGACGATCACGTGCAGACGGACCCCGAAACGGACCTTCCGGCCTCTCAAGGCGGCGCGTGCGGCCACGTCCCGGAACTTCGCCGCGACGTCGCCGGGAGGTTCGCCCCAGGAGAGGTAGGTGTCGACCTGTTCGGCGGCGAGGTCCAGGGCGGGTTCGGAGGAGCCACCGAACCAGACCGGCGGGTGCGGTGTCTGGATGGGCGGATAGAGGAGCTTCGCGCCCTTCACGAACAAATGCTTGCCCTCGAAATCGAAGGACTCCGAGCGGTGGCTGCGCTCCAGGATCTCGCGCCAGATGCGCAGAAATTCGGAGGCCGCCTCGTAGCGCGACGCGTGGTCGGCATCGACTCCGTCTCCGGCGAGCTCGGCCTTGTCTCCCCCGGTCACCAGGTTCACCAAGAGGCGTCCACCCGACAAACGGTCGAAGGTCGCCGCCATGCGGGCCGCGAGGCTCGGCTGGTGCAATCCCGGTCGCACGGCCACCAGGAACCGCAGACGGCGGGTGAAGCCCAGCAGGCTGGAGCCCACCACCCACGGATCCTCGCAAGACCTCCCCGTCGGGATCAGGACTCCGTGGTAGCCCAGTTCGTCCGCGGCCTGCGCGATCTGCCGCAGGTAGTCGAAGCCCACCTCGCGCGCCCCTTCCGTGGTCCCCAGGTACCGTCCGTCGCCGTGGGTGGGCAGAAACCAGAGGATCTTCATGGCAGGCTCCGCGTCGATTGGACGGAATTCGTCATCACTTCCCCAGGGTCGCGTCGGTCACCTTGATGCGCGAGGGGATGAGCTTCAGGTCCGCGAAGGCGTCGGCGATCCTCTGCTGCGAGGCCAGGGCGTCGGGCCCGATGGAGTAGAAGCTGTGCTCGTAGCGCGAGAGGGAGAGTTCCAGGATGTCGGGCGAGAGTCCCAGAAGCGGGGAGAGCTTGGCCGCGGCGTCCTTCTTGTCCTTCACGATGGCCTTGCCCTTGGTGTTGGCCTCGTCCAGCACGATCTTCAGCACGTCGGCGCGCGACTTGGCGAACTCGCGCTCGGCCAGGAAGAACTGGAAGTTCTTCACCGTGCCCACGCCGTCGGCCAGAGGAACCGCCCCGATCTGCTTCTCGGCGGCGGCTCCGAAGGGATCCCAGATGACCCAGGCGTCCACGGCACCCTTCTCGAAGGCGGCCCGGGCGTCGGCGGGAGTGAGGAAACTGACCTCCACGTCGGAATACTTCAGTCCGTTCTTCTCCAGGATCTTGATCAGGAAGTAGTGGACGTTCGAGCCCTTGTTCAGGGCCACGCGCTTGCCCTTCAGGTCGGCGATCGACTTGAGGGGAGAACCCTTCGGGACCAGCACGGCCTCCGCCGCCGACGCTTCCCCTTCGTAGCCCACATAGACGAAATCGGCCCCGGCGGCCTGCGCGAAGATGGGCGGAGCCTCTCCCACGAAGCCGAAGTCGATGGAGCCCACGTTGAGTCCCTCCAAGAGCTGCGGCCCGGCGGGGAACTCCACCCACTTGACCTCGATTCCCAGCGGAGCGAGCTTTTTCTCCAGGGTGCCGTCGCCCTTGAGCAGCACCAGCGTGGCCGCCGATTTCTGGTATCCGATCCTCAACAGCTTCGGGTCGTACTTGGCGTGGGCTGTTGGCGCGAGGACCCCGACGAGAAACGCCAGGGCGGTGACCAGGGATCGGGAAACGGAGCTTCGGGAGGGCATGTGAAATCCTTCGTGGATGTTTTGGAGGGGAGAGAAGGTGGTATCCGACGGAATCCAGCGATATCGCCAAGACCGGGACGCGCGGCTAGAACCGCTCGAAGATCTTGTAGGACAGATCCTGGAAACGGACCTCCTCTGCCCCCTTGGTCCATCCCACCGCCTTGCGGTAGCCGCCCAGGAGCCCCTTGGCGGAGATTTCCGATTCGGAGAGGCCCAGGATCTGGTCGGCGTCGGGCGCCACGTAGAGGGCGTCGGCCGGGCAGTAGAGCTCGCACATGAAGCAGGTCTGGCATTCGCCTTGGCGAGCGATCTCGGGTGGGCCGTCGGGCGAGGCCCGAAACACCTCGGTGGGGCACGCCGAGACGCAGCGGTTGCAAGAGGTGCAGAGCGCCGTGCTGAGGAACTCGATCATGCGGCGGCCTTCTCGAGAAGTTCCCGCGGATAGGCGCGTGCGGCCGACCGGGAGGAGAGCTCGATGGAGTCCACCCCTCGGGCCACCAGATGGTGCTGCTGGTTCGGATCGAGCGCCGGGAAGTCGGTCCGCTTGTGCATCCCGCGCGATTCCGTGCGCGACAACGCGCTCGTGTACATCCAGCGCGCGGTGGCCAGCATGGATCGGGCCTCGTGGATCCGCACCGGATCCTCACCGGGCGCCGGCTTCGCCAGATTCCGCCAAAGGTTGTCCAGACGCGCCAAGGAGCCGTCCAGGTCCGGGCCCGACCGGAAGTAGTTGCGGTCGTAGGGAAAGACCTCCCCCTGCACGGCCTTGATCACCGCGTCCGCGGTCCAGACCAAACCCTTCCGCGATTCGCGGTGTTCCGATCCTCCCGTGGCGGCGCCCGACCGTGCCGGGCTGGACAGCGCGTGTAGGGCAGCGGAGCGCCCGGACCAGGCCCCCGTGGACAAGGCCCATGCGGCGTTGTGGCTCCCGCCTCCGGTGAATCCCCCGCAGATGGGTTCCCGCGAAGCCGCGTCGCCGGCGGCGAAGAGTCCAGGGACCGTGGTGGCGCAACTTCTGTCCACCAGGCGCAATCCACCGGTCCCGCGCACCGTCCCCTCCAGCCGCAGGGTCACCTGGAAACGCTGGCGGAAGGGATCGATTCCCACCCGGTCGAAGGGCAGGAAGAAGTTGGGCTGCGCGGCGCGCAGCGAAGCGTGGAGGTCTTCGGGCGCCTGGTCGAGCTGGGCGTAGACCGCGCCTTCCAGCAGGGCCTTGGCGATCTTGGAGCGGTGGTGGCCGCTGGCACCCTCCAACTCCTCGCCGCGGTGGTCGAAGAAAGTCGCCCATCGGTAGAAGGCGGTCTTGGTGACCGACGAGAAGACCGGCGAGATCCCGTAGGCGTTGGAGAATTCCATCCCAGACAACTCCGCGCCCAACTCCCCGGCCATCAGGTATCCGTCGCCGGTGAGAACGTTGCAGCCCAGGGCCCTGCTCAGGAAGGCGCATCCGCCCGTGGCGACCACCACCGCCTTGGCGCGGACCTCCCAGTCGGTCTCGCGCACGCGCGAATACCCGCGGGCCCCGGCAACCGCCCCGTCCCCGTCCACCAGGAGCTCCAGGGCCGGGCTGTGGTCCAGGATCCGCGCACCGGCCGCCAAGACCTGTCTGCGCATCAGGCGCAGATACTCCGGTCCCTGCAGGGAACCACGACGCTGTTTTCCGTCCTCGTCGCGGGGGAAGGGGTAGTTCCAATCCGCCAGGAGGTTCACGTTGGACCAGGTCTGGTCCAGCACCGCGTCCATCCAGGCGCGGTCCTGGAGGAATCCACCGAGCGCTTCCCGGCTGGCCTTGGCGCTCTCGCGGGCCGTCGGTTCGTCGGCCACGTACCAGACGCCGTTGCCCGAAGGCGCCGCGGCCCCCGAGGTCCCGCAGAATCCCTTGTCCACCAGGACGACTCCCACACCTTGGCGGGCGGCTTCCACCGCGGCCCAGGTCCCGGCGGGCCCACCACCGAGGATCAGGACATCGGTGGACAGCGTCTCCCGGGCGCGGGCCCCGGTGCGGATCGAATTCGCGACAGTGGTCATGGATGCTCCTTGGCCATCCTCCCGCATCGCGGGAGGGAACAGGCCGAGAGGGTCGATGGGATGTTCGACCGGAACCGGACGCACATCCCGGGCCAGTCCTTCCGGACCGACCCGGACAGGAGCCGTCGCCCTTTCCCTGTTGCGGATGCAGCAATGCGACGCGCATGCTGCGCACGAGCCAACGGACTTTCCGCTCCATCGCGGAGGTTGCATAGCTTTCCCGATCGAGACCGGCGCCGAGGCGGCGGCATCGTCGAACCGAACATCGGAAGGCAGACCGGAAAATGTCCAATCCATCCTGGTCGAAGATCGACCACCATCTCGAATCCCTCTTCCTGTCCCCGGATCCCACCTTGGAGGCGAACCTGCGCGAAAGCCTGGAAGCGGGTCTTCCCGCCATCCAGGTGTCGGCCCTGCAGGGGAAGCTCCTGCAGATCCTCGCCGCCTCCGTCGGGGCCAAGCGCATCCTGGAGATCGGAACCCTGGGCGGCTATTCCACCACCTGGCTGGCCAAGGCGCTGCCCGCCGAAGGCAAGCTCGTCACCCTCGAGTTCGAGCCCCTGCACGCCCGCACCGCCCGGGCGAACCTGGAACGATCCGGGGTCGCGGAAAAGGTCGAGATCCGGGTGGGCGCCGCGCTGGAGACCCTGCGGCTCCTCGTCGAAGAGAAGACCGCGCCCTTCGACTTCGTCTTCATCGACGCCGACAAGGAGAACTACGCCGGCTACCTGGACGGGGCCCTGAAGCTCTCGCGGTCCGGCACCTTGATCGTGGCCGACAACGTGGTGCGGGAGGGAAAGATCCTGGACCCCGAAGACCTCGACACGCGGGTCCGGGGCATCCGCACCTTCCTGGAGAAGCTCGCCGCCGAGAAGCGCGTGGACGCCACGGTGATCCAGACCGTGGGCTCCAAGGGCCACGACGGTCTGGCCATCTTTCGGGTGCATTGATTCCGGCGGGTTCCTTGGCGCTGCTCCGATCGCAACAGATTCTTGATCTCGATTGATAAGTTGATATGTCCGATAGACTTTATTGAAATGAGCACCTATCGATCCTCCGTCCTGTCGGCCTTGTTGGGAAGAACCACCGACGAGGAGGCTCCCGCCTACTTGAACCTTCCCGATCGATCCAACCTCTCCCCTCTGGGGTTCGTTTGGCATGTCAGCCAAGGCCGTTTTCGGAACTGGCTGTTGGGAATCTTCGCCGGGGAGACCGGAGGCGCCGTTTGCGGGATCCTCCTTCCCGTCGCGCTGGGCAAGATCATCACGGGCGTCACCCGAAGCCACGGGGATCCCCGCGACATCCTCCGCTCGCTGTACGGTCCCTTGGCCTTCTTCGCGGCTCTGTGCCTGGGCGAGTTCGTCTTCGGGCGCACCAGTTCCTTCCTGCAGCTCCAGATGGCGCCCCGCCAGCGCCAGTACGTGGCCCGCGCCCTGTTCCGGCATCTCCATCGGCATTCCCACCGATTCCTGACCGACAATTTCGCCGGAGCCCTGGCCCACCGCGTGGCCGAAACCTCGCACGGCGTGAACCAGGTGACCTTCGCCGCCCTCACCGAATTCTGGCCCATCGCGATCGTGATCGTGGTCGCCAACGTGCTGCTGGCCGCGACCAATCGCTGGCTCGGGGCCTTCGTCGGGATCTGGTCCCTGGTCTTCGTCGTGCTTTCCCTGCGGTTGGCCCGCCGGACCCAGCCCCTGGCCGCCAAGGCATCCACGGCCCGCAGCCGCACCGTGGGCCAGCTCGTGGATTCCGTGACCAACCACCTGGCCGTTCGGCTGTTCGCGCGGCTGGGCCACGAACAGGATCGCCTGAACACGAGCTACGGAAGCGAACTCTCCGACGTGCTGCGCGCCAACCACGCCATGGAGAAGGTGCGCCTGTTCCAGTTCGCCGCCTCCGCCGTGCTCAAGGCGGGAATCGTCTCCCTGTCCGTCTGGTTGTGGAGCCGAGGGGCCATCGGAGTCGGGCAGTTCGTGATGTCGGTCAGCCTTTCCCTGCTGGTCATCTCCGAGGTCCGGAACCTGGGTCGCCGGTTCCTGGAATTCTTCGAGTCCCTGGGAAACGTGGGCAGCGGGGTGCGCGCCCTGCTGCAACCGCTGGATCTGGTGGACGAACCCCGCGCCGCGGTGCGGAAGATCCGCGCCGGCGCCATCGAATTCGACCGTGTCCATTTCCGCTACCACCAGGGCGCGGAGGTGTTCCGGAATCTGTCCGTGACCATCCCGGCGGGACAGCGGGTGGGTCTGGTGGGACTGTCCGGATCGGGAAAATCCACCTTCGTCAGTCTCCTCCTGCGTCTCCACGACATCCAGGCGGGTGGCATCCGCATCGACGGAACCGACCTGAGGGAGTTCACCCAGGATTCCCTGCACGCGCAGGTGGGCCTGATCCCCCAGGACCCCACCCTCTTCCACCGCACCCTGGGGGAGAACATCCGCTACGGCAGGCCCGAGGCCTCCGAGGAGGACCTGTCCGCGGCCTCCCGCGCCGCCCACGCCGACGAGTTCATCCGGGCCCTGGTGGGCGGCTACGACGGCGAGGTGGGCGAACGCGGCGTGAAGTTGTCCGGCGGCCAGCGCCAGCGCATCGCCATCGCGAGGGTGATCCTGAAGGACGCGCCGATCCTGCTCCTGGACGAAGCCACATCGAGCCTGGATTCCCTGACCGAAAAGGCCATCCAGGAGACCCTGGACCGCACCATGGCGGGAAAGACCGTCGTGGTGATCGCCCACCGCCTGTCCACCATCGCGCACCTGGACCGGATCCTGGTGTTCGACCGGGGGCGGATCGCGGAGGACGGCACGCACAAGGAACTCCTCGCCCGCAAAGGCGCGTATTTCCAGCTCTGGAACCGCCAGGACGGCGGCGCGCTTCCGGAGGAGACCTCGCCCTCCGTCGCGGAGACCTCCGGTCCCGATTCGAGGGATTCCGTCTCGGGTTCGGCGGACAGCGTCGGCGACCCGTGGACCTCCAGGTCGGCCGAAGCCGCGCTCCGTTGACCGCGCCGAATTCGAGGTAGATTGGCCCAGTGCCCATTCCTCCTTTGCGGGCGGTGGTCTTCGACATGGACGGGATCCTCCTGGACACCGAACGCATCGGAGTGCGGGCCTGGATCGCCGCCTTCGCCGAGCACGGCGTCCGGATCGACGAAGCCACCGCCATCCTGCCCATCGGCTCGGATCCCCACCGGACGCTCGAGATCTTCCGCGAGGCGATCGGCCCAGACCACGACTTCGAGGCCGTCCAGCGCCGATGCCGCGAGATCTTCCACGAGACCGCGACGCGCACGGGCATCCCCGTCAAGTCCGGTGCTCGACGCATCCTGACCGGCCTGCGCGAGAACGGCGTGCCGGTGGGTCTGGCGACCTCCACCACCAGGGATTTGGCCCATCCCGAACTGCGGATCGCGGGGCTCCTGGATCTGCTGGACGCGACGGTCTTCGGCGACGAGGTCGCCGAGCGCAAGCCCGCCCCCGAAATCTACCGCGAAGCGCTGCGCCGATTGGCCATCGAAGATCCCCGGGGGACCTGGGCCGTGGAGGATTCCGTCAACGGGATCCTCTCCGCGAGCGCGGCGGGGCTTTCCGTCGCCTACATCCCCGACCTCCAACCGGTGGACCACGCGGTATCCAAGCTCGCCGATGTGCGCCTTCCCGACCTGGACGCCTTGGCGGATTTCTTCGGATTGGCCTGAGTCCACCAATTAGGGCGGGAGGGCGTCTCCTTGGAGGGATGCGCTGCGTTTTGGGCGTCAGCGCACCATGGGTCTATTCTAAACCGTCTATTTAAAACATAGTTTTAATAGACTTATAGGATGAACAACCTCCGAGCCTCTGACGCCAGCTCCGAGTCCGCTTTCACCGAACGGGACCACAAATGACCTCCGTAGCCGATCCACCGCCATCGACTTCGCCGATCGGGCTTCCGGCGAAGGAGAGCCTGGATTCCCTGGAAGGTCTGCCGGAGCCGTCTCCAGGCCCGAAGATCCATTTCTGGTTCGGCGTCATCACCCTGATCTATGCTTTCGACTTCGCCGACCGCTTCCTGGTCAGCGCCATTCTCCCCTTCCTTAAGACCGAATTCCGGCTCTCGGACGCGCAATCCGGATGGTTGGGCGGGATCGTATACCTGGGACTGGCCTTGTTCGCCATTCCCTCCGGCGCCCTGGTGGACCGCTGGAGCCGCAAGGGCATGATCACCATCATGACCACCCTCTGGAGTCTCGCCACGTGGAGCGCCGGATTCGCGCGCTCCTTCCCGGTCCTCCTGGCCGCCCGCCTGACCGTCGGCGTGGGGGAAGCCGGCTACAATCCCGCGGGCTACGCCCTGATCGCCGCCTGGTACCCCAGGCGTCTGCGTGGATTCATGGTGGGACTTTTCAACGTCGCCCAGCCCGTTGGAGCCGGACTCGGCATCGCCCTGGCCGGATACATCGCCCAACACTACGGGTGGAGGCACGTCTTCGGCATCCTCGCCATTCCAGGATTCGTCTTGGCACTCCTGATTCTCTGGGCTCCGGACTACCGTACGCGCCGCAGGGATCTCGGTTCGGTGGAAGTCCGGCCCACCTTCGGGGAAGCCATCGCCTATCTCCGCCGGAACAAGACCCTTCTCCTGATCCTGGCCGCGCAGCTCCCCGTGGCCTTCTACACCATCTCCTGGGGCGTGTGGGCGCCCACCTTCTTCGTGCGCACTTTCCACATCTCCCTGAGCCAGGGCGGAGCGGCCGTCCTGGTCTCGGTGGCCGTGGCCGGGTTCGGCCCCCCGGTGGGCGGTTGGATCGGCGATCGGCTGGTCCTGGAGCGCAGCACTGGACGACTTCTGTCCGCCCTCGCCTTCCTCGCCTTCCTTCTGGTCCTGCACCTGGTCCTCTTCCTCGGATCCGGTCGGTGGTTCCCCTACTCCGCGGCGGTGGCCATCGCCGCCATCGCCCAGTTCTTCATGGCCGCCCACTGGGGATCGCTGGTGTCCGCGAGCCTGGACCTCACTCCACCGCAGTTCCGGGGAACCTGCCAATCCTTCCTCCCCTTGGCCCAGGGGATCGTGGCCTTCTGGGCCGCCGCCCTCACGGGCCTGTTTTCCGACCATCTGGGCTTGCGGTCCGCGATGGTCATCTCCCTCTCCATCGGCGTGGGCGCCGCCCTGGCCCTGGTCCTTTGGGCCACCCGCTCCTACGACGCGGACGATCGGAAGAGGCGGGAACTGGGCGCCTTCGAGATCGAGCTGGGACAAGGGGTCTGAGGATGGCGAAATCCGTTCCACGCGCCAAGGGTCCTGGACCGGATCCCCGGCCACGCACCGGAAGTTTGATGACATTTTCCGTCCACATGGAGGAGCAACGCGACATGAAACCCACATCGAAGAACCCGGCGACGATCGCCTTGGCGACGGGCCTCCTGGCCGCGGCGGCCCAGGCGGCACCCAGCGTCTACCCGACCGGCACCACCATCTACGACACCGCCAAGGCCTGGCCCACCTACGTGGTGTACGGGGCCACCGACGGGAAGAGCTACCTGATCGATCCCGACGGCAACGAGGTCCACGTGTGGAACAAGCTGGGCTTCCCCAGCGAGATCCTGGACCCGGCCACGACCGGAGGGAAGAAGGGCCACATCCTGGTGCAGTTGTCGGGAATCGACACCACGCCCCAACCCTTCAACGGCATCTTCGACAACAAGAGCATCGGCGAGCTCGATTGGGAGGGCAAGACCGTCTGGACCTGGGGCGACGATGCTCCCGGCAAAGCGGCCCTCCAGAACCACGACTGGAACCGCTTGCCCGACGGCAACACCCTGGTGGTGAGCACGCTCAACCACGTGATCCCGGAATTCAGCCAGAAGCCCATCGCCGACCAGGCAATCTACGAGGTGACCCCCAAGGGAAAGGTGGTGTGGACCTGGGTGGTCTCCGACCACATCCGGGAATTCGGCATCTCGCCCCAAGGGCTGGACCTCCTGCGCAAGGTCCTGGCCAACGGCTTCCAGGGGCACGGCTTCCTGACCATCAACGACATGCAGCCCATCGGACCCAACAAGTGGGCGAAGGCCGGAGACAAGCGCTTCGATCCCGACAACATCGTGGTCGATTCCCGGGAAGCGAACTTCGTGGCGATCATCGACAAGAAGACGGGGCACGTGGTGTGGAGGATCGGCGCCGACTACGAGGCGGGCGGCGCGACCGGCGGCGCGGGCTTCGGGGCCATCGCCCCGCTCCGACCCGTCCTCGACGAGAACGTCCCCCGTCCCATCGACCAGACCAGCGGCCAGCACGACGCCCACATCATTCCCGAAGGCCTGCCCGGCGCGGGCGACCTGCTGGTGTTCGACAACGAAGGACCCGCGGGCTACCCCCCCGCGCGGATCGGACTGAACAACGGCTCCCGCATCCTGGAGATCGATCCCGTGAAGAAGGAAATCGTCTGGCAGTACGACGCGTCCAATTCCAACCAGCCCAATTGGCTTTTCTACAGCGCCTTCATCTCCAGCGCACGGCGCCTGCCCAACGGGAACACCCTGATCGACGAGGGCATGGACGGCCGCATCTTCCAGGTGACGCGGGACGGGGAGATCGTCTGGGAGTACGTGAATCCCCACTTCGCGCCGCTGTACCTGCGCAACGGGAAAACGTCGCTCAGCAACTACGTCTACCGCGCCCAGCCCGTTCCCTACGACTGGGTCCCGGCCGGGACGCCCCATGCGGAAAAGCCCGTGAAGGCTCCCGACCTTTCCACCTACCGCGTTCAGGCAGGGAACTGATCCATGCCGAACCAGTCCAGACATAATTTGACTTCGCTTGCCGCGGTGGCCATCCTCTCCGGTACCGTGATCGCCTCCCCCCGCATCTACCCCACCGGCACCACGCTGTACGACCCGACCCGCGCCTACAACAGCTTCGTCTCGTTCACGGCGCCCGATGGAAAGACGCACCTGATCGACTTGGATGGGAACGAAGTCCACGTCTGGGACCACCCCGGCGCGCCGGGAAACGTCATCGACCCCAAGTTGGTGGGTGGAAAGCGCGGACACGTGCTCCTGCGCGTCTCGGACAGCGCCGGAGACGCCGCGGGAATCTCCGGGAACCGCACCGTGGGTGAGCTCGACTGGGACGGAAAGACCGTCTGGGAGTGGGGCACCCAGGCTCCGGGAGGGCTCGCCCGCCAGAACCACGACTGGGCGCGGCTCCCCAACGGCAACACGCTCTTGTTGGTCGCCGTGCCCCGGGCCGTGCCGCAGCTCGGCCCCAAGGTGATCGGCGACCAGGCGATCTACGAAGTTTCCCCCGATGGCAAGCTGGTCTGGAGCTGGATCGCGGGCGATCATCTCGCCGATTTCGGGTTCTCCAAGGAAGGCCTGGACTACCTGCGCGAGCGGATCCGGCGCAATCCGCCGGAGATCTGGGGATTTTTGGAGATCAACGACCTCCAGGTGGTGGGACCCAACAAGTGGTTCGATGCCGGCGACAAGAGGTTTTCTCCGGACAACCTGATCATCGATTCCCGCAAGGGGAATGTCGTGGTGGTGATCGACCGCCAGACGGGAAATGTGGTGTGGCGGTTGGGCCCCTATTTTCCCGGCAGCGAGTTCTCGCCCGACCAGCGCATCCTGCGCAAGGATCTCCCCCGGCCGGTGGACCAGCTTTCCGGCCAGCACAACGCCCACATCATCGCCAAGGGCCTTCCCGGGGCGGGAAACCTGCTCGTGTTCGACGACCAGGGCGGAGCGGGTTTCCCGCCGGCGTCGCTGGGGATCTACGCCGGATCGCGCGTCCTGGAGATCGATCCGGTCAAGAAGGCGATCGTGTGGGAGTACACAGGAGAGAATTCCGGTCGGCCGGTCTGGAGCTTCTTCAGCTCCTTCGTGAGCAACGCGCAGCGGCTCCCGAACGGAAACACCCTGATCGACGAAGGGATGGATGGACGGTTGTTCCAGGTGACGGCCGACGGAGAGGTGGTCTGGGAATACGTGAATCCCTTCCTGGGAAAATCGCAGGCGGGGGCGAAAGCCTTCCAGGGCAGCCTGATCTACCGCGCCCAGGCCGTCCCCTACGACTGGGTCCCCGCGGGAACGCCCCACGAGGAAACACCCGTGAAGGAGATCGACGTCTCCACCTTCCGGGTGCCGCGTTAGCCGCACCCCGTCGAGACGAGCGTAAGTTTCCGGGACTTCGGAGGATCCATGCAGCCAGCGAATCGAGTGGGCCGTTTCACGGAATCGGTCATCCGCGAACAGACCCGCGTCGCCCAGAAGAACGGCGCCATCAACCTGGCCCAAGGTTTCCCCGACTTCGATCCACCGCCCTTCCTGGGTGCGGCGCTGGGGGAGGTGCTCGCGAAAGGTGGCCACCACCAGTACGCGAACACCTGGGGCGCCCTGGAATTCCGCACCGCGCTGGCGGAGAAGATCGGGTGCGAGACGGGGCTGGAAATCGATCCCGACCGCGAACTCACCGTCACCTGCGGCAGCACCGAAGCCATGCTCGCGAGCCTCATGGCCATCCTCAACCCGGGCGACCGCGTGGCCGTGTTCAGCCCCTTCTACGAGAACTACGCCGCCGACGGGATCCTTTCGGGCGCGGAGGCTGTGCACGTTCCGCTGCACGCCCCGGACTGGGACTTCGACATCGGGGAGCTGCGGGCCGCGTTCCGCGACAAGGGATGCCGGGCGCTGGTGCTCTGCAATCCCTCCAACCCCTGCGGCAAGGTGTTCTCGCGCGCGGAACTGGTTTCCATCGGGGCGCTCCTGGAGGAATACGACGCGGTCGCCGTGACCGACGAGGTCTACCAGCACATCGTCTATGACGGTTTTCGTCACACCCACATGGCCGCCCTGCCCGGTCTGCGCGACCGCGTCCTCACCTGCTCGAGCCTCTCCAAGACCTATTCGATCACCGGGTGGCGGCTGGGCTACGTCTGGGCGGCACCGCGTTGGACCGATGCGGTGCGCAAGGTCCACGACTTCCTGACAGTGGGGGCCGCGCACCCGCTGCAGATCGCCGCGGTGGCGGGATTGCGCCAACCTCCCTCCTACTACGAGACGCTCGCCGCCGAATATTCCCTGCGCCGCGGCATCCTGGTGGACGCGCTGCGCGAAGCCGGCCTGAAGGCCCTGACGCCGCAAGGCGCATACTTCCTGCTCGCCGACATTTCCCACACCGGACTGGACGACATCGCCTTCTGCACCTTCCTCTCCGAGAAGGTGGGAGTCGGGGCTGTGCCGGGGAGCTCGTTCTTCGAGAGGCCCGTGAAGAACCTGGTGCGCTTCCACTTCTCGCGCAGGGAATCCACCTTGCGGGAGGCGGCGGAACGGCTGGGGAATCTGCCCGCCAAGCTCTAGCGGATCGCCCCAGGTCTCCCGCGTCGAGTGCTCCGGATTCCCTCACCCCTTGCCGGGCTCGGCGATGACGCAGAAGTCAGGATCTTCGCGCCTGGTCTGCGCCCCACCGATCTCCACGACGCGATCGCGGCCCAGCGGCGCGGCACCCGGAACACGGAAGGTGGTCTTGTCCAACGGCGCGATGGGCGTCTCCACGGGTTTCGGCAGCTGCGGCACCCATGCGTAGGGATAGCGGTAGGCGCGGTAGACCAGGTTGAGCCCCAAACCGCCGCTCCCCCAGTAGGGGCTGATGTATTCCCACACCAACTTGTGGTCTTCCGTCACCTCGATGATGCGACCATCCGAACCCTCCGTGATGAGCGTGTTCCCGTTGGGGAGCCTCTGGGCGCTCGAGATGAAAGGGCTGTAGAAGCGCGCGGCGTCCAGGGGCACGACGAATCCCGCCTCCTTGGGCGTGTACTGCCAGACGATCGCGAGGGTGGTCGGATCGATCTCGAGGACCCGGGAATAGTCCCGCAAGGCGTTCTGCCTGCCGGCGGGGGATCCGGGGTTGGGCTCGCCGTACCCGGCCCATCCTCCGTTGTCGAAAACCAGGAGATTCCCCGCGCCGGGCAAACCACGGGGAATGATGTGCGCGTGGTGCTGTCCGATGATCCAGCCCAGGTCGCGTTCGGCCTGCGTGCCGTCGTACCGCGGTCCGAGCTTCCACACGATCTTGCCGGTGGCGCGCGAGGTGATGGCGATGATGTTCGCTTCCCGCGAATCCCAGACGATGTTGTCGGGATGGAATCGACCGTCGCCCGCGTCGTACCACTTGTTGGGTCCCACGTGCGAAACCGAGTTGATGTGCAACCAGTCCCCGATCCCGCCGCCGGACGGCCTGATGTTGGGGTCGCGGCGCAGGACGGCCTTGGCCGCAGGGTCGAAGCCCAGCTCCTCGAAATGCTCGTGGGGGCTCCAGCTCCAGACGATGTTCCCGTCCCAGTCCACCTCCACGATGCGGTCGTCCAGAAGGAGCTTGTCGGAAATCGCCGCATCGTGCAGGTCCTGGTGCGCGAGGATCAGGGTGTTCCCGCGATCGACCAGGGGATCCTGGCCGGGCGTGTAGTAGCCCACCGGATTGCCTTCCCTCTGGTAGTCGTGGTGCTGGCGCGCCACCCACCGCGGCTCCTGGCCGCCGTCCCGCACCTGTTCCAGACGATCGAACTTCCACACCACCTTGCCGTCCCAGTCCACCTGGACCAGGTCCCACTGGTCCTGCACCGCGAAGCGCGGATCCCGCTGCCCCGTGCTTCCCAGCACCTGCCCGCCGGGCAGCAGCTTGTTGGGGAAGCCCTGCAGCCCTTTCCAGAGCTGCACCTCCCGGCCGTGGGGGTCGATGAGCAAGGCACCCACATCCGCGGCCTGCAGCAACGTGTAGCCGCTCCAGGCGAACTCGGGCCGGTAGAGGGTGACTCCGGTCGGAAATACGGTTGGATATCCCATGGTTCGATCTCCGTTCAGACGTGCTGGATGACTTGTTCGATGGGAAAGCGCACCTTGGCGGCGTTCGCGTTGGCGTCGTCGGCTGCGTGGTAGCCCAGCGTGGCGAGCACCACGCTGCGGTAGGGAGTAGCGTCCAATCCCAGGATCCTGTCGTAGGCCGCCGGTTCGAAGCCCCCGATCGGCGTGGAATCCAGTCCCAGGAGCGTCGCCGAGGTCAGGAGGTTCCCCAGGGCGATGTAGACCTGGTACGCGGAGAACTGGAAGGAATCGAAATCCGCCGGCACGCGCGACAGGAAACCCAGCTGGCGCTGGCGCAGGGTTTCGGCGGCATCGCCCTCCAGGTGGCGGACGGCGATGAAGTTCGCCACGTGGCGTTCCACGTCCGCTGCGACCAGTTCCCGACGGGCCGCGAAGACCACGAGGTGCGACGCGTCGCCCACGATGCCCCGGTTGTGGTTGGACGCGTCCAACAACTTCTGTCGCGTCTCCTTGCCCACCACCAGGAAACGCCACGGCTGGATGCCCGTGGACGACGCGGAATATTGGAGGGTCTGCTCGAGGGCGTCCCAGAGCGGCGCAGGGATGGTCCGGGCGGGATCGTATTTCTTCGTGGAATACCTGCGATGCTGCACCGCGACCAACTGGTCGGGTGTCAGGACGGGAGCGACGGTCTGGACGGGGATCGGATGGGACATTGGATTCTCCGGAAGAGGGGTTCTGGTGGAAGGTTCGGATTTCAGGATGTGAAGGGCAGACGGAAATCGAAGGGAGGCCGGCCCTCCCGGGACCACGGTGGCAGAGGGTTCGGAAGGGAATGTTTCCCGTTCACGCCGCAGCCCCTTCCGCGAGGAGGTCGTCGACCTCGGCTTCGGGAAGGGGCGTCGGGCCTTCCGGAAAGGCATCCAGACCGCGGAGCGGAGGGAACCACGCGGCCCAGCCGAGCGATACGACCAAGCTCGCGACACCTCCCGCCACGACGGCCGGGATCAGACCGAAGATGCCCGCAGTGAAGCCGGATTCGAACTCCCCCAGTTCGTTGGAGGCGCCGATGAACACGGAATTCACGGCGCTCACCCGCCCGCGGATGGCGTCGGGCGTTTCCACCTGCACCAGGATGTGGCGCACGTAGACGCTCACCATGTCGCCCGCCCCCAGGAGCGAAAGGAACACCAGGGCGTGGACGAAGCTCGAGGAAAGCCCGAATCCCACCGTGGCCGCCCCGAAGAGGGCGACCCCCCCGAACATCCACCATCCGATCCGGCGACGGAGCGGAAAGGAGGCGAGCAGCACGGTCGCGATCACCGAACCCGTGGCGGGAGCGGCCCGCAGGAACCCGAGTCCGGCGGAATCCGTGTGCAGGACGTCGCGAGCGAACGCCGGCAACAACGCCGTGGCCCCGCCGAAGAGGACCGCGAACAGGTCCAGGGAGATGGCTCCGAAAACGATCGGGCGGGACCGGACGAACCGGAATCCGTCCAACACCTTCCGGAGGCTTCCCGACCCCACCGTTGCCGGTTCCTGCCGAGTCGAGGTGGAAATCAGGAAAAGGAAGGCGAAGAGGTCCAGGGCCAGCACGGAGGAATACACCGCATCCGGTCCGTGGAGGTAGAGGAACCCTCCGAGCACCGGCCCGAGGATGGTGGCCGCATGGAAGGTGCTCGATCCCAGCGCCACGGCGGGGCCGAGTTCCGAGGGCGGGACCAGGTTCGGAAGGATCGCCTGGCCCGCGGGCATGGAGAAGGCGCGCGCGGAACCGACCGCGACCAGCACGGAGAAGACCGGCCAGACCCCGATCCATTCCGTTTTGCTGATCCAAAGGAGCGCCGCGGCGCTGAGCGCGGCCACCAAGGCGGATCCGGCCACGATCCAGCGCCGATTGAAGCGGTCGGCTACATGGCCCGAGGGAAGGATCAGGACCAGGAACGGCAGGAAAAGGGACAATCCCACGTAGCCGAGGTTCCGCACATCGTGCGTCTTCTCGTAGAGCTGCCAGCCCACCGCAGTGCCTTGCATCTGCGACGCCGTGGCGGTCAGGAATCGCGCCACCACGAACGTGCTGAACTGCCTGTGGCGCAAGACCGCCCATCCCTTGGTTCCAACCACCGCGACATTTCCCCCTTCGATGCTCCCCCTGAATCCATTCCTCCCCCGGCAAGTCGGGGGGAATCCTTCAATCCCCTCCCGGATCCGACTCGATCATCCCGTGGCGCTTCAGCAAGGTCCGCAGGACGTTTCTCGACAATCCCAGGCCCTGCGCCGTGCGCACCTGGTTGCGCCCGAACTGTCGGAAGGCGATCTCCAGGAGGCGTTTCTCCACGTGTTCGTGGATGGAATCCTCGGACGGCGCCGACACCAGGCGTTCCAGGGCGCGATCCAGCGCCTCCCCGGCGGGAATGGGACATTGCGAGTCGTGGCTCCCGGGAGCGCAGACCCCCACGAACCTCAGGTCCGAAGTCCTGATGGATCCATCCCGGCTGATGAGCAGGGCGTAGTGGATCACGTTTTCCAGCTCGCGGATGTTCCCGGGCCAGGCGTAGCGCCGCAACGCGAGCAGCGTGTCCTGCGGAAGCTCCGGCTCGGACACCGACAACCGCGAGGCGTACAGCTTCAGGAAATGCCTCGCCAGGGGCTCGATGTCGTCGGGTCGTTCCCGCAGCGGCGACAGGACCAGCGTCGCGATGTTGATCCTGTAGTACAGATCCACGCGGAACCGCCCCGCGGAAACCGCCCGCGACAGGTCGATGTTGGTGGCGGAGATCAGACGCACGTCCAGCGGGATCCCGTGCCGCGCGCCCAGGCGCACCACCTCGTGCTCCTGAAGGACGCGCAGCAGCTTCACCTGCACGGAGGGCGGCAGGTCTCCGATCTCGTCCAGGAACAGCGTCCCGCCGTTGGCCGCCTCGAACCAACCGACCCGGGCCTCCGAAGCGCCCGTGAACGCGCCCGCTTCGTGTCCGAACAGCTCGGCCTCCACCAGGCTCTCCGGAAGCGCGCCGCAGTTGACGGCCACGAACGGACCCTTGCGCCCGCTCAGCTCGTGGAGATGGCGCGCCACCAGCTCCTTGCCGGTTCCCGTCTCGCCCTGGACCAGCACGGTGGCGCCGCTGGGTCCCACCCGCTCGATCTCGTGGAGCAGCCTTTTGGAGGCCTCGTCCACGAACAGGAACGCCTTCGCCTTGACCGAGATGGCATGGGGAGTCGGATCCGGAAAGGACAGGACCCTGGCCGCCGGGGCGGATCTCGGGGACGGGATCTGGTAACCCCCGACCGCAGGGTTGGACGGCCTGGGGATCTCCTCCCCGTGGGCATCGCGGCTGGATTCCCGGTGCACGAGGGCGGGATCAGGAGGCAAGTGCGAAGCTCGGTGCCAGGATCTCGACGGAATCCGAAGTCGAGTCGGCCGCCGACGCGGAATCGGGTTCCGGTTCGGAATTGGCGAAGTCGCGCAGGATGTCTTCCTTGACGGAGAGGAACTTCGCGTCCGACCGGTTGCGCGGTCGCGGCAGATCGATCTCGACGATGCGGCGGACGCGGCCGGGACGGGGTTCGAGCACGACGATCCGGTCCGAGAGAAGGATCGCCTCCTCCACGTCGTGGGTCACCAGCAACGTGGTGATGTCCTCTTCCTTCCAGATCCGTTCGAGCTCCACCTGCAGGTATTGGCGGGTGAGAGCGTCCAGCGCGGCGAGCGGCTCGTCCAGGAGCAGCACGCGAGGGCGGTTCACCAGTCCGCGCGCCACAGCGACGCGCTGCTGCATGCCCCCGGAAAGCTGGTGCGGGTAGGTCTTCGCGAAGCTGTCGAGTCCCACCAGTTTCAGGTGCTCCGCCACCAGTTCGCGCTTCTGCTGCTTCGAATACGGGCTGCTCGTGAGGGCCAGCGCCACGTTCTCCTCCACGTTGAGCCATGGAAGCAGCCGGGCGTCCTGGAAGAGCAGTCCCCGATCGAGACTGGTTCCCTGGACGCGCTGGCCGTCGATGCGGATGTCGCCTTCGTAGCCGCCGTCCAGGCCAGCGATCAGGCGCAACAAGGTGCTCTTCCCGCACCCGGAGGCGCCCACGATGCTGAAGAATTCCCCGGGACGGATCTCCAGATCGATGTTGTCCAGGACGTGCAGCGGCTTCTTCTTGTGGGGGAAGCTCTTGCTCACCCCAGAGACTGTGATGTTTCCGAGTTTGGACATTGGGTGCTCCTCAGGCTTGAAGGGTCTTGGGACGGTTGCGCAGCAGGTAACCTCCGACCTGCCGGGTCAGGAAATCCAACCCCCACCCGATGATGCCGAGCAGGGCCACTCCGATGATGACGAGCCCGAACTTCAGGGACGAAGCGCCCTGGATCAGGAATCCGCCGATGCTGTAGCCCGCGCTCATGAAGAAATCCGCGCCGACCGTGGCCATCCAGGTGAGCACCAGGCCCAGTTGGATTCCGCCCAGGATGGCAGGCAAGGCGGCGGGCAGGAGGATCTTGCGGTACCTCTGCCAGGGCGACAACCTCAACAGCCGAGCCAGTTCCGCATGGTTGCGCTGCACCGAGTGGAGGCCCGCATAGGTGCTGGTCACGAGCGGGAAGAAGGCCGAGATCCCGATGAAGACCGCCTTGGACCACTCCCCGATCCCGAAGAAGAGGCTGATCAGCGGGAGCCACGCGAAGACGGAGATCTGCTTCAGGAAGCCCAAAAGCGGGGTCGCGAGCCAATCGGCGATCCGGGAAAGCCCGAGCAGATTCCCCACCAGGAAGCCGACCACGGCCCCCAGCAGGAATCCACCGGTCTCCCGCAGGAGGCTCCCTTCGATGGCTTTCCAAAGGAAGCCGTTCAACGTGAGCTGCCTCCAGGCATCCGCGACCTTCGAAGGGGATGCCCAGATCTTGGGATCGATCCAGCCCCGAGTGGTCGCCAGCACCCAGAATCCGACCACCAGGACCGGAATCACCGAACGCAGCGCGATCCGGGAGGGAGTGAGGGACGATTTGTGTTTGCTCGACATGCGTGATCTCCGAGCGGCTCAGGCGAGCCGCGATTCCTTGGGTTGCCACCGGCGGAAATACCGCTCCAACCGGACCAGGACGGCGTCCAGGCTCCAACCGATCGTTCCCACCACCAGGATCCCGACCAGCACGAGGTCGAGCTGGAACAGCGATCGCCCCTGGCTCATGAGATAGCCGAGTCCCTCCGAGCACACCAGGAGCTCGACGACCACCAGGGCGATCCATCCGTTGGCCAAGCCCGCGCGAAGTCCCGTGAAGATCTGGGGAATGGCCGCGGGGAACACCACCTTGCGCAGCGTCTGCAGGAACGACAGCTTGTAGACGCGCGCGATCTCCATCTGGGCGAGCGGAACCTGCCGGATGCCCCGGTAGGTGTTGAGGGCCACCGCGATGAAGATGGACTGCCCGATCAGGGCCGCGGCGAGCTTCTCGTTGAGGCCGATGAGGAGGATCAACACCGGGAGCCACCCCAAGGTGGGGACCAGGTTCACCACTTGGAAGGGCACGGAAAGGAGGTCCTCCACCTTTCGGGAAAGCCCCATGCCGACGCCCACCAGGAGACCCGATCCAGCCCCCACGAGGAAGCCCAACCCCAGGCGCACCAGACTGGCCTTGGTGTGCAGGGCCAGATCTCCGTTGGCCCACTCGTCCTGGAGCGTCTGCCACACCACCTCGGGCGGCGGCAGGATGATGGGATTGACCCACCTGCGCGTGGAGGCGAAGTGCCAGAGGACCACCAGGGCCGCCGGAAGGACCAGCGACCGGGCCACCACCAGTGCGACGGATCCCGTCGCGGCCAGGACCGTCCTGGCATGGCTTCTTTTCGAATCGATCTTCGACATGTTCACCTTCGTTGAATGAAATCTCCGAGGCCGCGACGCGGCCGGGAAGGTCGCGTTCGACTCTCGATCAATAGGCCTTCCAGGTGTTCTCCAGGTGGAGCTCCTTCAAACCTTCCTTCAGGAACCGGTCGTCGAAGAACTCGTCGATGTCGACTTCCTTGCGGCCCAACCCAAGTTGCTTGATCAGAGCGGCTTGCCCCTTGTATATGGTGCGGAATTCGTCGTCCAACAGCGGCGACTGGATGCGCGCCAGGTCCTTTCCCACGTTGTCCCGCTTCCAGGTGCCGTAGGCGATCCCGGACTTCGCCCATTCCTTGAAGAACAGGTCTCGATTCGCCGGGTTGGCTTCCAGCGCCGCCGCCTTCAGGAGAGCGTTGACGATGCGCTGGGCATAGGTCGGATACTTGTCGATGAAGCGTTGCGAAATCTGGACCGACCCGTTGCTCCCCAGGTTGAGGCCCTTCGGGTCCTTGTCGCTCAGGTAGATGGTCTTGCCGATGGACGCGTCTTCCCATCCCAGCGCCTGCGCCGAACTCGTGAAGATGGCGTCGATGTCCCGCGCCGCCAACGCCGCCTGGGAAGCGACCTGGTTCAGGTTCACGACCTTCAGGTCCTTCTCCGTCAGTCCATGGGCGGCCAGGACCCGGTCGGCCGTGAGCTGCGTGGCCGTGCCCTTGAAGATCCCCACGCGCTTGCCGCGCAGATCTTCGATGGACTTCACCTTGGAATCGATGGGGACGGAAATCGCCGTGGTCGAATTCCGGTTCCCCGCCAGAACGATCCTGTAATCCAATCCGGTCCCGCGACCCACGAGCGATGGGAGATCGCCCAGGAACCCCACGTCCAACAGGTCGTTGGCGTAGGATTCGTTCAGGGCCGGTCCTGCCCCCAGGAAATAGTCCCAGGTGACTTCGATCCCGTCCTTCTTGAATTCCTGCTCGAAAATTCCTTGGGTGGCCGCGAAGGTTGTCCAGCCACCACCCGGCACGGGGATTCCCCCCACGCCCACGCTGGGGTATCCGAATCGTATGACCTTGGGCTTGTCTTCGGCACGGACGGAGAGGGCCGAAGCCGCCACCGCGAGAACCAGGATGGACAATCTGCCGGACAGTTTCATGTCTCTCTCCTCTGATTGTGGTTGATGGGGCGTCGCACCCCGGTCCGTGTGATCCAAGTCAAGCACCCCGCCCGAAGGCGGGGAGTGGCGTGCGCGCTAGCTCAATAGGCCTTCCAGGTGTTCTCCAGGTGGAGTTCCTTGAGACCTTCCTTCAGGAAACGGTCGTCGATGAACTCGTCGATGTTGGCGGTCTTGCGGGTCAGACCGTATTTGTGCGTGTCCTCGGCGATTTCCTTGTAGACGCCCCGGAACTCGTCGTCCAGGAGCGGCGACAGGTAGCGCCCCAGGGACTTGCCGACGTTGTCTCGCTTCCAGGTCGCGTAGGCCGTTCCCGACTTCGCCCACTCCTTGAAGAAGAGGTCGTTGTTCTTGGGATCGGCCGACAATGCGGCCGTCTTCAGGAGCACATTGACGATGCGCTGGGTGTAGCTCGGGTACTTGTCGATGAACCGCTGCGAGATCTGGACCGACCCGTTGGTGCCGTAGTTCAGCGCCTGGGGATCCTTGAAGGAACTGTAGATGATCTTGCCGATGCCCGCGTCCTGCCAGAACAGGGCGCCGGCGGAGCTGGTGAAGATGGCGTCGATGTCGCGCGCGGCCAAGGCGGCCTGCTGCGCGACGCTGTTCAGGTTCACGACCTTGATGTCCTTCTCCGTCAATCCGTGCAGGGCCAGGATGCGGTCCGCCGAGATCTGGATGTTCGTGCCCTTGAAGATGCCCACGCGCTTGCCGCGCAGTTCGTCGATGGACTTGATCCGCGAATCGATGGGGACCGCGATCACGGTTTCCACGTTGCGGGCGTCGGCCAGCACGATGCGGTAGTCCAGGCCGGTGACGCGCCCCACCACGGAGGGCAGGTCACCCAGGAACGAGACGTCCAGGAGGTCGTTGGCGTAGGACTCGTTCAAGGCCGGACCGGCGCCCAGGTAGTAGTCCCAGGTCACGTTGATGCCGTCCTTCTTGAACTCCTGCTCGAACAAGCCCTGGGTGGCCACGTAGGTCGCCCAGTTCCCGCCGGGTACGGGGATACCGCCCGCTCCGACACCAGGGTATCCGAACCGGATCACCTTGGGCTTGTCTTCGGCACGGACGGAGGTGGCCACTGCCAGAACCGCGAGAGCCAGGGTGGAGACGAGTTTGCTTGCGATCTTCATTTCATCCTCTGCGAGTTGAGTTCAGGAAAGCCGGACTTTCTCTCTGAATTCGTGGAACTGGGCTCCGACGTCGGAAATCGACGGGAGCCATGGTTGGTGGTGGAAGGCTCAGAAACCGTACTGGATTTGCGCTTGGACACCGGCCACCTTGCGGGTGGAGGACGGAGTGGCTGTGCTGGTCACCCCGGCGATTTGTTGGTACACGACTCCAGCCGGGCCGTTGCGCACGGTCAGGTTGCCGTCGAGCTGCACCTTGGTGGTGCTGGCGAAGAACACATTGATGCCCCCCGACCAGACGTCGATCTCGTCGTTATGCACGTCGACGTTCGGATCCCAGCGGTCCCAGCGCAGGAAGGGCTGGATCGAGAGCGGCCACCAGTCGTCGAACCGACCCTGGGCGCGGTAGCCTTTCACGAACTGCTCGCCCCAGTTGTAGAACAAGGTGAGGGTCTGGCCCAGCTGCTTGACTTCGCCCCGGTTGTTCTGCCAGTTCGTGGGACCCGTGGCCAGGGACGCGCCCTTCTGGAGGGTGTCCGTGATGCCGTAGGCGAGTTCGTAGTCGATGCCCCATGGCTGGTGGTTGTAGTAGACGTCCACGCCGAACCTCTGGGCGTCGCCCAATCCCACCAATGTGGAAGCGCCGGCGACGGCGGCCTTGGTGGTGACCGTCTGGAGCTTCCCGGAAGTGTCCCGGACGACGATCGTGGTCGCCGGAGTTCCGGCACTCGTTGCGCTCAGGTTGTACCACTGCCGGTAATAGGTGCCGCCGATGGCCAATTGGCGCAACCAGGAGTGGTAGTCGGTGGGGACCGTGAACACGGCGCGGGCCAGGAGGTCCTTGGCGTCGTTGTTGTCCACCACGTCGCCCTGGGCTCCGTCGCCGTCGTAGACGCCCAAGGCGTACTGGAGGAGGGGGCCCCGGTAATTGTAGCCGTAGTCCACCTGGGGAAGTCCCGGGGCGATGACGTCGCCCTGGATGCTGGCACCGACCTGGCGCGAAGACAAGCCGAAATTGGTGACCCATTGCGCATACAGGATGGTGGGCTTGAACTCCTGGGTGGTTTGCGGCTCCAGGCCGAAGGGCAGGACCTGCTGTCCCACTTCGATCTGCAGCTTGGAATCTTCCAGGGCCAGGTTGCGCAGGACGTTGTAGTAGACGTAGGCGTCCAGCAGCTGCAAGGCGTCGCCGTTGCTCACGCCGACGCCCGCCGCCGTGGGCGCGGCGTCGAAGTCGACGTAGTAGTTCAGGTTCTTCCCTTCCTCGTAGTCGATGTAGAGCTGTCCGCCATAGCTGATGATGGCGTTGGGGGTGGTGATGTCGAAGTGCTTGTGCCAGGCAGGCGATCCGTTGGCGGAATTCACCCGCGCCTGGCTCCAAGTTCCACGCTCCTGGAAGGTTCCGTCCAACCCCAGGGGACGGGCGGTGTTCGCCGTGTTGAGCGTGTAGGTGCGCCCATCGGTGAACTCGTAGCTCTGGAGCGCCTGCTGCACGCCGATGATGTCGTCGATGGTGGCGTATTGCGGCTTGGTGGAGTCCGCGGTTGTCGTGAAGGAAGAATCCTTGACGGGTTGTGCTGTTCCTTCCGGCGCTTGGGCCTTTGTGGCGGTGGCCGCCAGGCTGGCGACCAGCAAGGAAATTGCCGCTCGAACGGGAAAACGGGACCTGGACACGTTAGCTCCTCTTGTTTTGTGGAGACGGACCTTTCCCCACACGGGTGAGGTTTGTCCACCTTCGGCAAGTGTTGAGATCAAGCTCCTGATCACGCTTCGGAACATCCGAGTGTGCCGATCAGGTTTATAGGTTTAATATACTACTAAAACCATCGACTTAGTCGTATGCTGGGGCAAAAAGGGCCTAATCCCCGGTTTTGTTGGGATTTCAACAACTTTGCGGGTGGAATTGCGTTGGAAAGAATGTCTCTACTCGACGGACAGTCGGCTCCGTATTTTAGGAGAGTAGATCAATAGATTTACTAATACTCGATGTTTGCTCCCTTCTCCAGCCTAGGAACCCATCTCGATGCCCACCCTGAACGAACTCGCCGACTCCTCCCTTGCCGCGTTGGTGGCCAATGTCCGCTTCCTTTCCTTGGCCACCGTCTCCGAAGATGGTCCTGTGATCCGGTCGATTGGTTCTTGGGGACTGCAGGGCAGAACCCTCTTTTTTTCCACCGCCAAAGGCTCGGACAAGGTGGTCCAACTCCAAGGCGACCCGAGAGTGAGCGCCCAATTGCTCGCGGAAGGCCAGGAGTTGCCGGGCCTGAAGAACGTCGTTCTCCAAGGATCGGCCAAACTCCTGGAGACCGACACCGACAGGGCGACTGCCATCGCGGCCATCGGAGCGCGCAATCCCCGCTTCAAGGAGCGTGCGGAAAAAGGAGAATTGGGAGGGAACGCCATTTTCGCGGTGAAGGCCGGCAAGATCAAGGTGGTCGATTTCTCCAAGGGGGTCGGCCCGGCCGCGCTGGCGGTCTATCAAGGTTGATGGATCCGGGCGGACAGGACGCGGGATGAAGTTCGCGAGGTTGCTGGGATTCGGACTCCTGTCCGGTTGCGCTTCCGGCGCCTTCCGGTCGACGCCTCCGGAACAGGTCGAGCGGGCGCTCGCGGGACGGACCGTGGTCATCCAGGCGGGTTGCCCGGACCGGAGCGTAGTCCTTCCCCAGGCGAGGGGCCTGTTCCAGTCCGATTTTTCCGACCTGCCGGAAAACGACACGGGTTTTGGCGCCTTCTCCCACAACGGCTTCTGGGCAGGCTTGCGGCTCGGTGCTGTCGGCAAGCGCCTGTTGTTGGACAAGAATCGGTGCTACATCTCGCCCGATTCCGCCTCCCTCCCCGACGAAGACTCCC
>Ga0302270_10001157_pt1 | contig 27148 bp, 21 predicted proteins | sample III_Bog_E2_3_FD_198773 | JGI IMG/M metagenome (GOLD analysis project Ga0302270, IMG submission 198773) | Peat permafrost microbial communities from Stordalen Mire near Abisko, Sweden - III_Bog_E2_3 | ecosystem: Environmental > Terrestrial > Soil > Wetlands > Peat | place: Sweden: Abisko... | reverse complement strand
CTCCGCCCAGTCGTCATTGATTGTCTCCCAATCCTTCTCGGGCATCATGCCGTGAATCGACTCCAGGGTGGGAATGGAGACGCTGCCAGTCTCGGTCTTGAAAAAGTCGTCGTGAATCGCGTAGAACTCGCGCGGTGTCCGCCAGAAGTACGGGCCGTTCGACCGAACGCCCCTCCCTGCCGTCGAACTTGGCTGATACAGCCGCGTGGGTTCCAGCTCGGCCATCAGCACGCGCAGATGGTTGTCAATCTCCTTTGGCGGGTAGCCCTCGTTGCGCGCGCACCAGACCGCGATCGACGGATGATTGCGGAAGCGCAGAATCTTTTCGCGCACGTTGGCAATGTACGTTTCGAGATCTGCGGGGTCAGGCCCGTCGCCGGGGTTGGGCTGGAAAAATTCGTCCCACACCAGGATGCCGTACTTGTCGCACAGTTCGTAGAAATCCTCGCCCGTCGATTGCCCCACCCAGTTGCGGATCAGGTTGAGGTTGGCCAGCTTGTGCAAGCGGATCTCGGTTTCCAGGCGCTCGCGGGGAATGCGCTTCAGCGCTTCATCCAGCCCCCAGTTGCCGCCGCGGATAAACACCGGCACGCCATTGACGGAGATGGCGAGCGTGTCCGCGCCGGGCAGAACGTAGGTGATCTTGCGCACGCCAAAGCTCACCTGCTGGGTGTCGGAGATTTTATTATCCGCCGTGAATTTCAGATGCAGCGTGTAGAGATTCTGCGGCCCGTACCCGTTTGGCCACCACAGGCGCGGGTGCTCCATGTGCAGCGCCGGCGTGGTCTTGGCATTGAAGCTCACAACCTGGAAGCCGTGCCCGGCCAGCGTGACAGTCTTGGTGAAGACAATGGCCGCGCCCTCGCCAATGCTGCCTTCAAGCGCGCCCGTCACTGGCTGATCGGTCGCGTTCTCAACCGTAGCCTGCACGCCGATGTCAGCCGAGTCGGTGCGCGGCAGCGGCAGGTCGGTGGTCACCAGCGGGTCTTTCACCACCACGGGCCCGGTCGACGAGAGATAGACCTTCTGCCAGATGCCGGTGTCGCGGTCGCGGATGGCGGGGAGCCAGTCCCAGCCGATGGTGCATAGGAATGTAGGCCCGTCGATGGCCGACTCGCCGCCGTTGGGGCCGATGCCGGCGCGCAGCGTGTGCTCATGCGAGACGCCGGGATGCGGCTGCGGATCGACCTGCACGGCCAGCACTGCGTCCTTGCCCGGCTTGACCTGTGCGGTGATGTCGAAGACGCCGCGCGCGAAGGCGCCGCGCGTCGTGCCCACCTGCTCGCCGTTCACCCACACCGTGGACGCGTAGTTGATGCCATCAAAGTTGAGCCACACGCGGCGGCCCGCATAGGAGCGGGGAACGGTAAAGCGTGTGCGATACCACCACGACGTGCGCGCCAGGCTCTCGGGAATCGTCTCCGGCCGGTTATTTTCTCCGTAGGTCGGCTCCGGATACACCTTGTTGTTGACGAGCGTGGTCAGCACCGTGCCCGGCACCTGGGCCGCGTACCATCCCGCGGCGCTGAAGCCGGCAGCGGAGACCGCTGCGCCCGCCTGCGGCACTTTTGCAGCATCCTGCATCTGCCAGCCAGCGGCCAGAGGTGTGGGCGCGGTTGTTGCGGATTGGGCTGAAGCGGCCATGGGAGTGAGCCCGAGTCCGACGGCAAGAGAGGCAGACAAAACGGAGCGAACAAATGAAACGGAGGTCGAAGAAAAAGGCAAAGGATTGGCTCCTGAAATCAACGCTGAGCAACTGCTCTCAAAACGCGCTGCGGCTCTGTGTGCTGAACAGAGGGATTATAGTCGCGCGCGCGGCGCCGCATCGACCAATCGCCCCGCTTCCGCCGATAATGGAGCCATGGAATTCTCGCGCTCCTCCGGCGTTCTTCTGCATGTCAGCTCGCTCGCGTCTTATGGCGGCATCGGCGACCTGGGTCCGGCTGCCCACGCGTTCGTCGAGTTTCTGGCCGCGGCCAAACAGCACATTTGGCAGGTGCTGCCGCTCTGCCCCACGGGATACGGCAACTCGCCTTATGCCGGCTCGTCGGCGTTCGCCGGCAATCCGTATCTGATCAGCCTGGAATATCTCTCGGACTGGGGCTGGATCGCGGGCGAGCGCATTGCTGGTCTGGCCGGGCACACGGGCGCCGTGGACTTCGAGCAGGTAGAAGGGCAGAAGCTCCCACTGCTCTATGAGGCGGCGGGAAACTTTCTTGATCGCGCGCCGCATGATTCCAAGTTGACCGCGCAGTGGGCGGAGTTTGAGGCCTTCTGCCAGGCAGAAGCGGCCTGGCTGATCGACTATGCCTACTACGCCGTGCTGCGCCGCGTGTTCAATACCGGCGCGTGGACAGCGTGGCCCGAGCCGGTGCGCAAGCGGCAGCCGGAAGCGCTGGCGCAGATCGCGCAGCAACACGGCCGCGCACTGGCCGTCGAGCAGGTGCTGCAGTTCGCATTTTCGCGCCAGTGGAATGCACTCCGAAAGGCTGCTGCATGCAATGCCATTCGCATCCTGGGCGACATTGCGATCTTCGTCAACATGGATTCGGCGGACGTGTGGGTGCATCCGGAGCTGTTCGAGCTTGACGATGAGTTGCAGCCAATCCGCATCGCCGGTGTCCCGCCCGATTATTTTTCGCCCACCGGCCAGCGCTGGGGCAATCCGCTCTACCGCTGGGACGTGCTCGAGGCCAGCGGCTTCTCGTGGTGGATCGACCGCGTGCGCCGCGCGTGCGCGCACTTCGACCTTGTGCGTCTCGACCACTTCCGCGGCTTTGAGGCTTACTGGGCCATTCCGGCCGCGGAGGAGACAGCCATCAACGGCACGTGGATTGCAGCGCCGGGCCTCAAGCTGTTTCGCGCGCTTGAGGCCGCGCTGGGCCCGCTGCCGCTGATTGCCGAAGACCTGGGCCTGATTACGCCGGAAGTCGATGCCTTGCGCCTCGAACTCGGAATGCCGGGTATGAAGGTGCTGCAATTCGGATTCGACAGCGTGGCGGCACACCCGCACCTGCCGCACCGGTTCACGTCCGCCACCGTGGCGTATACCGGCACGCACGACAACGACACCACGCAGGGCTGGTGGACGACGATGAACGACAGCACGCGGGCAGCTGTCGAGGCTTACGTGGGCCCTGTTGACGGCAGGCCGGTTTGGCCGCTGATCCGCGCCGCGGAAGGGAGCGTGGCCGAACTGGCCGTGGTGCCCGCGCAGGACCTGCTCGAGCTCGGCTCCGAGGCCCGCATGAACACGCCCGCCGTAGGCGCAGGCAATTGGGGCTGGCGCGCGCCAGATGGCTGTTGGACGCCAGAACTCGCCGCGCGGCTTGCGGTGCTGATTGAGATGACCGACCGGGGTAACGATCCGCTAGCGGTAAAAACTGTGCAAGAATAGTGGCATGAAACGCCCATTCGCCGCAACGGTTTGGAAGGAAGACAACTGGTATGTAGCTCAGTGTCTGGAATTGGACGTTGCCAGCCAGGGGGTGACGGAAGAGGAAGCGCTCGAAAATCTTCGCGAGGCGCTGGACCTTTACTTTGAGCCTCCCCAGGCGACCCGGCCGCCCAAAGTTCGGCTGATCGAGGTCGAAGTTGGGTCGGCTTATCCCTCAGTCCTTCCGGGAGGTCAAGCGCAGGCTTGAGGCCGCTGGATTCGAGGAAGTCTCGCAGAAGGGCAGCCATGTAAAGTTTGTCAGGCGCTTGGGCGAGATCGTCGATACGGCCATCGTGCCGAGAAAGAGCGAAATTCCGGTCGGCACCTTGCGAAGCATCCTCAACCAGGCACACATCGATCCAGAAAATTGGGAGTGCCTCTGAACTGCGATTCGCCTTGGCTCCAGCCATAAGCAAGGTGCCTTTGCGCTGGGATTCAGAGCTGTAGCAACGTTGCCCGGATTGCCGCGTTTCGTTCCCCAACCAAACCTTGGTATCCTTGCCCCACATGGAAACCGCGGCGATTCAAACCCACGGCCTCACGCGGCGCTTCGGCGCGCTGACCGCTGTTGACGATGTCACCTTCAGCGTGGCTCCGGGGCAGTTCTTCGGGTTCCTCGGGCCCAATGGAGCGGGCAAGTCGACCACCATCAAGATGCTCACCGGTTTGCTTGAGCCGACGGCTGGAACGGTCGAGATTCTCGGCCAGCCCTTCACCGCCGCTGCGCTGGAGTTAAAGCGGCAGATCGGCGTTGTTCCTGAAGGCATGGCGCTCATGGGCCGGCTCACGGCCACCGAGTATCTGAACTTCGTCGGCCGCATGTATGGTCTGGACCGCGCGACCACCAGCCAGCGCACTCAGGAACTGCTCGAATTCATGCAGCTGGCCAACGAAAACAAGAAACTGGTCACCGATTTCTCGCACGGCATGCAGAAAAAGCTGGCTCTGGCCGCGGCCGTGATCCACGGGCCCAAGGTGCTTTTTCTCGACGAGCCCTTCGAGGGCGTGGACGCCATCGCGGCCGGCATGTTGAAGACCATGCTGCAAGGCATGATCCACCGCGGGGCGACGATTTTCCTCACCACCCATGTGCTTGAGATCGTGGAGCGGCTCTGCAGTCACGTGGCCATCATCAGCCGGGGACGGCTGGTCGCTAATGGCTCGCTTGAAGAGCTGCGCGCCGGTGTCCGCTCCACGCTGCCGGGCGAAGTGCAGGAGCAGCGGCTCACGCTTGAAGAGATGTTTCTGTCCATCGTCGGCGGCCAGCAGGAGAGCACGCAGGAGCTGTCATGGCTGTCTTAGGCGTGCCTGATTCGGATACTACTGCCGGCATGATCGGCTTGGGCGGCGGACCGCTCGGCCGCCTGGCGCGCGCGCAATACAGCGCCCTCGCCCGCCTGCGTTGGCGCATGTTCTCGAATGGGATGCGGTCCAATGCCGGAGCCCTGGAGCTCGGCGCCCGCACGCTTTCCTACCTGGTGTACGGCGCGATGGGCCTTGGTCTTGGCGCCGGCATGGGGTTCACAACCTACTTCCTGGTCTCCAACGGCAAGTGGCGCCTGGTGCCCATTCTCTTCTGGTTCCTGGCGTTTCTGTGGCAGGCCATCCCCATCATGCTGGCTTCGTTTCAGGAGCAGTTCGACCTCGGCATCCTGCTGCGCTTTCCGGTGCGCTTCAGCTCGTACATGATGCTCTACCTGGTCTTCGGCCTGCTCGATGTCTCGACGATCCTGGGCAGTCTGGCCTGCCTCGGCATCTGGATCGCCGTGGCCGCGGCGCGGCCCGACCTGCTGGCTTGGACCACGCTCTCGCTCGCCGTGTTTGCCGTGTTCAACATCCTGCTGGTGCGCACCGTTTTTGCGTGGATCGACCGCTGGCTGGCGCAGCGCCGCACCCGCGAGATTCTGGGCGCGGTCTTCATGCTGGGCCTGCTCAGCCTGCAGCTGTTGAACCCGGCCCTCTATCAGAAGCGCCACGCGCGGCATAGCGGGGTGGATGAGCGCGCCGAGCAGCTGCGCCAGGCCGAGGCGCACTATGAGCCCATGCTCCGGCAGGCCGAGGGCTTCCAGCAGTGGCTCCCGCCCGGTCTTGCCGCGCAGGCTCTGCGCCAGGCTGAGCAGCACGACCCCCTGGGCTCGCTCACCTCGCTCGATGCGTTGGGGCTCTATGCAGTGCTGGTCGGCGGTCTGCTCGCGCTGCGCCTTAGAAGGGAGTACCGCGGTGAAAATCTGGGCTCGGCTCCGGCGCGCGTCAAGGCCGCGCAAACCCGCAGCGGCCTGGCCGCCGGTTCCGGCTATGAGGCGAGTGTTGCCGCCAGCCTGGTGGGCTCCGGGCCCATTGCCGCGATTATTGAAAAGGATATTCGCTCGCTGCTGCGCACGCTGCCGCTGCTCTACGCCATCGGAGCGCCGCTGCTGCTGGTGCTGGTGTTCTCTGGCGTCTTCATCCACGGCGGCGGCTCCAACGCGCCGGTGTTCCCGCTCAGCCTGCCCGTCTGCATGGTCTATGCGCAGCTGGGGTTCACGCAGATCTTCTACAACAACCTGGGCGCGGAGGGAGCCGGCATTCAGCTTTACTTCCTGTCCCCCACGCCCATCCGCACCGTGCTGCTGGCCAAAAACCTGCTCCACTCCTGTCTCTTTGCCCTGGTCGCGCTGGTGGCCGGAGTGCTGGCCGCGCTGCGCCTGGGTGTTCCCGATCCCCCGGTGATCGCCGCCACAGCGGCCTGGCTGCTGCTCGCGTTGCCCTGCAACCTGGCTGCCGGCAACATCTTCTCGCTCAAGATGCCGTACCGCGTCAACCCGGGGCGCATCTCCCGCCAGCGCGGCTCGCAGGCCAACGCCCTGCTCAGCCTGCTGGTGCAGCTCGCTGTGCTGGCCGTGGGCGCGGCGGTCTTCGCCGTCTGCTGGTACCTGAACGATATGTGGCTGGCCACGCCAGTCTTCCTCGTCCTGGCCGTGGGAGCCTTCTTTCTGTGGCGCCAGGTTCTCGGCAACACCGACGCCATCGCCTACCAGCGCCGCGACGCGCTGATGGCGACCCTGATGAAAACTGAATAGCCACCTGCGGTGGGGTCCGCCGCGGCGGAGCGCTGGCGCGTCACCTGGGTTCGTCGTTTTCCCCCTTTCGCTCGAAAAACGCGAAAGGGCGCTGCTACACGCCCTGTGCTGGAGCGGGGCGCGGGTGCGCAGTGAGGATTTAACCCCGCGCGCAAGCCAATGTGCGACAGCGGGATACACATGTGAGAAAATTGCCGCAGCAAATAGGTGTGGACACACTTCGATGAGCGACGAACCGGAAGCGAAAATTGATTCGTTGGTCCAGGAAGCTGCCCGGGAAGCTGCGCGCGAGAAAGTAGTGCTGGTTGCGGCGATCGTGGGCGGGGACCGGGAGGCCGAGCGCGCCTTCGTCGAGCGCTACCTGGGGCCAGTGCGGGCGCTGCTGGTAGCCCGCTCGCGCAACCCTGATCTGGCCGCCGACCTGGTGCAGGACGTCATGATCGAGGCCATCTGCGCCCTGCGCCGCGACCAACTCCGCGAACCGGGAAAACTTTCCTCCTTTGTCATCGCCATCGCCCGCAACGTGCTCAACAGTCACTTTCGCGGCGAAGTGCGCCGTCCTGCCTCGCTGGAACTGCCAGACAATTTGCCCGCTTTGCCGTCTAACGATCATAGGGTGGAAGACGAGGAGCGCGAAGCTTTAGCGCTCCGGGCCATTGCCAGTTTGGAACCGCTTGACAAGAGCATTCTGCAACTGACTCTTATGGATGGGCTTAAGCCGGGAGTGATTGCGGAGCGGCTACGTCTCAGTCCCGATGTGGTCCGGCAGCGCAAGCTCCGCGCCACCCGCAAGGTAATCGAATTTGTTCGCCGGCAGTCACAATCCGATGCGGGGGTCCACATAGTTTCAGGACGAAAAAATGATTCATTGCACTGAAACACTTGCCGAGCAGCACCTTGGTTCTTACGTCGAGGGGACACTTGCCGATGACGAGGCTCTCCAGTTCGAGGAGCACTATTTTGATTGTCCGGAGTGCCTGGCCCAGGTGCAGGCGCTTCAGGCGGTCGCGCTCCAGTTGCGCAATCAGCCGCGTCCCCGGCTGAAGGCGCCGGCGCCGTGGCCCATCCGGCTCGGGGCGCTGCTGGCTCTCGCCGCCATGGTCATGATCAGCCTGTTTGTGCTGCGCGCCCGGCACGATGCCGCGCGGCCGTCCATTGCCGCCTCGCCGGCCCAGCAGCCGGGCACGGCTCCATCCAATGCAAGTCCCTCTGGCGGCGCTCCGTCCAACGCGGCTGCTGCCGCCTCGGCGCCTGCAGCGCTCGCCCGGCTGGCAGACCTGACTTTGCCGGCATACCAGGCCTCGCAGCTGCGCGGCGAAGGCAGAAATCCGCAATTCGAAGCGGGCATGGCGGCCTATACCGGCCGGGACTGTGCTCATGCGCTGAAGGCCCTGGCCAAGGTTCCCGCAGAGGATGAAGATAGCCGCGGCGCGCATTTCTATAGCGGCGTCTGCCTGATGCAACAGGGCGACATGGCTGGCGCAGCGGAGCGGCTGCGCTCCGTGGCCAACGCCGGCGACTCACCGCAGCAGGAAGCTGCGTTCTACTACCTGGCGCAGATTGCGCTTGCAGACCAGGACGCTGCCGCGGCTCGCCGCTACCTGGGGCACGCCGTTCAGCTGCATGGCGACTTTGAGGCGCGCGCACAGGCTGAGTTCAGCCGCTTGCGCGTCATTAAAGGCAATTAGTTTTGTCCTGGAATTAAATCACCCTCTCCCGTGCGCCACATGCCCCCCGGGGCTTCCACCCCAGAGGAAGCTCTGGGGTGGAAGGAAAGCAAACGTCGCCGAGCCTATAGCTGTTCTCCAATTGCTGTACACCGAAAGCACGATGATAAGTGGCTTTTTCCTTAAGAAAAAGCCACCTTGCACGGAACTCAATAGAGCACATGAATTGGAGAACTGCTCTAAAAGGGAATATCGTCGTCTGAAATCTCCGCCGACTGTGCGTATTCGTCGTGGCCGCCGGCCGCGGCGGGCGTACGCTGATCAAACCCGCCCGAAGAGCCGGACGACTTGCTGTACCCGCCCTGGCCCCCGCCCGCGCCTTCTTCGCGACCCGACAGCAGCACCAGCTCATTCACAATGATCTCGGTGCGGTAGCGCTTCTGGCCAGACTCCTTGTCGTCCCAGCTGCGGGTCTGGATCTTGCCTTCGATATAGAGCTTGGAGCCCTTCTTCACATAATCGCGCACAATCTCCGCGGTGCGCGTAAAGGCCACCAGGTTGTGCCACTCGGTGCGGTCCTGCCAGTTGCCCTGCGCGTCCTTTTGCCGGTCGCTGGTGGCCAGGGTCAGGTTGGCCACCATGGTGCCGCCGGGGGTGGAACGGATCTCGGGATCTTTGCCTACGTTGCCCAAAAGGGTGACTTTGTTCACACTTCTTGCCATGGTCATTTGCTCCAATAAGTGAAAAGAATAGCAGAGGGCCGGCGTCTGCGGTTAGCTTCGGCGCGCGAGGCGCCGGTTGCGGAACCACTTGGCCATGCCGAGGCCCAGCAGCAGGCCGCCGAAAGGAATGCACGCGAGCGTAACGATGAGCGCGAACCAGCCGCCATTGGTGTGCGCGCCGGTGGCCGTGAAGCCGCCCAGCACCGTGACCAGCAGCACGCCGGCCACGGCGCCGGATGCCAGAATCGTCCCGCCCCAGCGCAACAGTTCGCGGGTGCCGTCGTCAGGCTGGGTGCGGATCGGGTTCGGCGGTCGTGCGGCCATGGGCTCAGTCATCCCTGCGCCAGGCGCAGCATCACGAAGGTAATCACGCCGGTGACGGAGACATAGAGCCAAATCGGAAACGTCCAGCGCGCCACCTTGCGGTGCTGGCGGATGCGGCCGGAGAGCGAGAAGAAGAAGGTGACCAGCACCAGCGGCAGCGCCACAATGGCCAGGACGATGTGGGTGGCCAGCAGAGGCAGGTACACCATGCGCAGCGGCGCGCCAACCGGGTAGCGCACATCGCCGTGCAGCGCGTGGTGGGCGATATAGCTGATCAGAAACAGCGTGGAGAAGGCGAAGGCCGTGATCATGGCGGCGCGATGGGCCTGGATGCGGTGCGCGCGGATGAAGGTATAGCCGACCAGCAGTGCGGTTGCTGCCAGGCCGTTGAGGATGGCGTTCAGCGCGGGCAGAAATGCATATTGCGTGCTCGTGGCCGCAGCCGGATGAATATAGATCAGCCAGAACAGAAACAGCGTGGCCGCGGTGCTGATCACGAGGATCGCGGCGATCGGCCCCCGGGTGCTGGATTGCGGTTGGACGGCGGTGGTCATTCGAGCTTCCTTAGAGCTTCTACCCTCAGTGCTTTTGTGTGGCGCAGAGCATGAGCGTGGTGAACAACAGCGGCAGGTAGAGCACGCTCACCTTGAGCAGGTCGCGCGCCAGCATGCGGCTCTCGGTTAGATCCTTGGTGCGCAGGATGCCACTGAAGCGGACGGTGTAAGCCAGGTAGAGCAGGCCCAGCAACACGGCCAGGACAGCATAGACATTGCTGGCCACGCCGAGGTACCAGGGCGCCAGGCTCACCGGAATCATGGCTACTGCGAAAAACAACGCCTCGGCCACGGTCGACCATCCGTCCGGCTGCACCACCGGCAGCATGCGGATGCCGGCGCGGGCGTAGTCGTCGCGATAGAGCCAGGAGATGGCCATGAAGTGGGGAAACTGCCAGACAAACAGAATGGCGAACAGCGCCACCGCCGGCCACTCGATGTGAGGACGGGCGGCAGTCCAGCCCAGCAGCGGCCCCATGGCTCCCGGAAACGCGCCAATGAACGTGGCCAGGGTGGTGACGCGCTTGAGCGGCGTGTAGATGGCCACATAGCAGAAGGCGGTCAGCAGCGCCAGCGCCACGGTGAGCAGGTTGGTTCGGAGCAGCAGCCACACCGCGCCCAGGGTGAGCGCGCCCAGCCCGGCCAGGATGCCCACGGCCAGCGGGAACCGTCCGCAGGCCAGTGGGCGCTGCGCGGTGCGGATCATGCGCGCGTCGGACTTGCGCTCGAGGGCCTCGTTCAGCGCCCCCGCGCCGGCCGAGACAAGGCCGATGCCGAACAGCGCGTCCAGCAATCCCGGCTGCACGCTGGAGATGCCGGACTGCATGGAGGCCAGGTAAAAGCCGCCCCAGCCGGTGACCAGCACCAAGCCGACAACCTTAACTTTGAACAGCTCGCGCAGGTCGTGGATGAGCGTGGCCGTGGCGCCAGGGCTGGGCGCGTGCAGGTGCGCCTGGCCGCTCGCGTGGCTTTCAGCCGGCGATGAGGCCAGCTCTGCCGGTGCTGCGTGTGCTGGAGCTGCGGCCTGGGAGGCGGGTGTCATGTGCGGGTTTGATGTCCTCGACAGGACGCCGGGTGCGCGGGAATCTGGAACGTCCTCCATCGATGATAGCAAGCGGGGAAGTGGGTGCCGGTCCGCATTGCGGTTATGCCAGCCCGGCAGCCCGTAGAATCGCGTCGGCAACCTCGTCCGGCGTCAGAGCGTCCACGGCGATCGACACATGTGCAGTGCGATAGAGCGGCAGGCGGCGGGCGTAGCGGCCAGCCAGGTTGGCCTGGTCGGCGAGGATGGGGCGCGTGCCCTCGGTCCCGGCGCAGCGTGCCAGCGTGGTCTTGAGCTCCACTTCCAGGTGAACGAGCAGCGTGCCGGGCGCGGTGAGCAGCAGGTCGCGGGTTTCAGCGCGTTCAATGGCCCCGCCGCCCAGCGCCAGCACCAGTGCGTCGCCGCCGGCCAGCCGGGCAATGGTCGCATGCTCGCGGTCGCGGAATGCCGCTTCGCCGTGGCGTGCAAACAGTGCGGTGATGGCTGCGCCGGCCTCGGCTTCAATCACCTCGTCCACATCCAGGAAGCGCCAGCCCAAACGCGCGCCGACGAGAGGCCCCACGGTGCTTTTGCCCGAGCCCATGAAGCCGGTGAGCACAATGCGCCGCGCCGCCATGGCGCAAGCAGCGGAACCGGTTTGTGCAGGTAGCTTCGCGTTCATCGAATGCCTGCCATCCTTTCCATCTTCCCCGGCACAAGTTATTCGGGAGTTATGCCGCGATGCCGTCGCGCAGTAACTCATCCCGATAACTCACGAATCTCCACGCTATCCCGGCTAACTACTCGTTACCGCGGCGAAGTGGACGCAGCCGGCGCGAGTGTTCCGAACGAGTAGATATCGTAAGGAACATCCTGCACATAGGGGAAGCCCTGATGCACAAATGATCCCGTCTTGGTGTAGCCGGGGTTCAACTCCTTCTCATATTTGCTGCCGCGGTCGAGAATCACGGTCGGAATATCGCCGCGTTGCAGCAGGCCGTCCAGGCCTCCGCGGTCAAGTAGCTGCGGTACCGCCTCCTGAAACTGGTGATCGATCACCAGCGCCGGGGCCTGGCCGCCGCTTGAGAACCAGGGCAGCGAGAAGGTCTGATCGGTGGTGAAGATCGGCTTGCGCAGCGACCCGAGCTGTACCTGGACCGCTTTCGCATTGGCGTACTGGCCGGCCGTGGCAAGCCGAATGGTTCCAAAGTGATCGCGGCTGAGCAGCGGCATCGTGGCCAGTTGCAGGGCCGGTTGCACGCAGCCGATCAGGAGAAGGGAACAGACCAGCCGCGACGGCACGGAAAAGGCCGCAATGTGCAACAGCGTAGCGCCTGCGACGAAGGCCTCGAAGAGATAGTCCTCACCGGCGCCGATGGTCCCCATGCCAGCCAACGCTCCGCCAAGCGCCACCAGCATCACGGTGGCGAGCAGGCGGATCGCAGGTTCGGGCCGCCGGCGCCCGCCCGCGTGCAGGAGCGCCAGCGGAGCCGCAAGCCAATACAGATTGGCAAGTACAGGTCCTCTTGCGGTGCGCCACAAAACCTGCAGCCAGAATGCGCCATGCATCAGCCGCGGCGCGGTCAGCACATCGAAGCGATACTGTGCGGTGCCCAGCATCAACGTTGCCGCCGCGAGCAGGGAAAACACAGCGGCCACCGTGACGAGCGGACGCCACCGCTTGTGAAAAAGCAGCCACAGGCATACCCCCACCAGCGTCAGCACGATCGACTGCTTGAAGGTCCAGGCAAGATAAAAAAACACACCGGCCAGCGCGAAGCTAGAGCGGCGATCCCGCACCACCAGCCACAGCGCAACCATGACCATGGCCGCTGCAGGCAGGGAGCCGCGGACGGTCAGCGCCCAGTAGTGGACCATCGATGTGCACACCCACATGCCCAAAGCGAACAGCAGCGACAACAGGCTGAGCCGTCCGCGCAGATGGAGCCGGTCCGCGATCAATCGCCACTGCGCCACGGCGCCCACCACGGCAAACAGCGCGGTCAGGTAGCGGCCCCACACCAGGATTCCGCCATCCCAGACGCCGATTGAGTGCAACACAACGGCGTAGAGTTTGTAGGTCATGAAATTGTAGAGGGTGAGAGAAAACGGATACCTCACCGGCCACTCATAGATCGGCAGATGATGCATGCCCTTCCACACGGCATACTCCACCAGCACATCGCCGCTCCCGGTCGAGAACATGTCGCCGTATCTCCACACGCTCAGCGCGCGCAGCAGCAACACCGCAAGATTGAGCAAAGCAAACAACGCAATCGCGGCGATCCGCAGCCGGGAGAGAGTTCGGCCCGACTCCGGGATCGATTCCGTCATGCTTTTTCTCCTCAATTTAGATCGGGCGGCAAGGGAGAAGAATATCATGGCAACGATGCGTGGAACCGCAGTGCGCAGGCCCTTTGCCGCGGCCGTTGCCTGCCCGGACGCGCACCACCCGGAGCATCAAAACTCCGATGCCGTCAGCCGCGCGCGAATCTTCCGTGTACGCGAAACTTTCTGTCCGCGATTGCTTCGGGTCCCGTCAGCCCAGCACCATGATGATTGCCCCCGCCGTGATCAGCAGCCCGCCCGCCACGGTTGATGCACTCAGCTTTTCGCCCAGCAGCAGCCACGCGAGCACCATCACCAGAGGCACGCTCAGCTTGTCCAGCGGAGCCACGCGCGAGGCCGGCCCCAGCTGCAGGGCGCGAAAGTAGCACAGCCACGAGAGCCCCGTTGCCAGACCGGAGAGTGTGAGAAACAGAATCGTGCGCCGGTCGAGCGCGCGCAGCTCTGCGCCGAGGCTCACGCCCGAGCGAGTCCATGCCAGTGCGATCACCCAGGCAAATACCACCACCACTGTGGTGCGCAGCGCAGTGGCCAGGTTTGAGTCCACATGCGCCACGCCCACCTTGGCCAGCAGGGCCGTGGCGGCGGCAAAGACCGCGGAGAGCAGTGCCCATCCAATCCAGCTCATGTGCATCATGGTACGCGGCAGCAGCGCTCTCGCAAATTGCCGTCGTACACTCGAAGCAATGCAGACAGGCCGGGCCAGCAAAACCGCTCTCCGCGTCGCCATCCGGCGAGCCGCGCATCAGCTCATGGATCATCCCCCCGTGCTCAACGATCCCATCGCTGTCCGTCTCGTCGGCGAGGCATCGGCCCGCGACATGGAGCGCGCCCAGCACAAGGTGGCCCGCGACTTCCGCGCCTTCATGGCCGCGCGCAGCCGATATGTGGAAGACCAGCTGGCCCACGCCGTCGCCCGCGGCGTCCGTCAGTACGTGGTCCTCGGCGCCGGCCTCGACACCTTCGCCTGGCGCAATCCCTTTCCCCAGCTGCGCGTGTTTGAAGTGGACTTTCCCGCCACCCAGGAGTGGAAGCGCGGCATGCTGGCCGACGCCGGTCTTCAGCAGCCCGGCAACCTGATCTTTGTGCCTCTCGACTTTGAGCACAAGGCGCTGGCCGCTGGCCTGGCAGAAGCGGGACTCGACGCTGCCCAGCCCGCTTTCTTCGGCTGGCTCGGAGTCGTCCCTTACCTGACCCTGGAGGCCTTTCGCGCCACGCTCCGCGACGTGGCCGGCATGCCTGCCGGCAGCGGCCTGGGCTTCGACTACGGGCTCTCCCCGGAGGTGCTCGGACCACTGCGCCGCCTGGCCCTGCACGCGCTGTCCGTGCGGGTAGCCTCAGCCGGCGAGCCCTTCAAACTGCTCTTTGCGCCCAACGACCTGGAGCGCGAGCTGCGCCTGGCCGGCTTTGCGCAAATCGAGCAGCTGGGCGGCGCCGAACTCAACGCGCTCTATTTTGAGGGACGCAGCGACGGCCTGAAACTCCCCGACCCCGGCCTGGGCATGCTGGTCACCGCCTGGGTGTAAAGCAGTGTGTTTGGCAGTGCTGTCAACCCTCCAGCTGAGGCGTTTTCCCAATCTTTACGGAAACCTGATGCAATGTGTGCAAGCGCCAGCTTGCGCATTACCTGCGTACCCGGCGCGGTGAGGTTTTTGCAAGAAAACCATTGCGCCAGCCCCATCCTGTGATATGTTACAGGAATGTTGCTGTGCACGTCAGGGGTCCCAGCGCGATCCCCGCAGCCGCACAAAACAGGCCATTAAGCTGCATTTCTCGCTCGCAGGCACTGCTCCACTTCAAGCAAGGCAATCACCAATCCCGCAAAACCGGCGGGAACAGCACGCTCACCCAAGTGAGGATGGCGAAGCCTCGTCCGGGCTTGTCTCCCCCTGCTGCGTGCAAGCAAGTGCATGCACCTGGCCATCCGGCCTCCCGGCATTTCAACTCCTCATCGCGGCCAAAGCCCCTGCGCCCCCGGCGCGCGGTAGCGAAACGATCCCGCGATTCCCGAGCCTTCCCCATGCCCAAACCGTCCATCCAAAGCCATGCCACCCCTCGCCCAGCCGCCCCGTCCGGCGATGGGCATGAGGCGGCCACGCCCCATCCCAAGGGGCGTGGCGCGGGCGAGCGCATCCTCGCCACGGCCACGGAGCTCTTTGCCCGCTTCGGCTACAACGGCGTCAGCACCCGCGACGTCGCCTCTGCGGCCCAGGTCAATGAGGTCACCGTCTACCGGCATTACCCCCGCAAGCACGATCTCTACATCGCGGTCCTCGAGGCAGAGCTGCAGCAACTGCGTTTTCGCGGCGACCTGCTGGCCCGCATCGCCGAGGCGTCCGACGGACGCACAGCGCTGGTGCGTGCCTTTGAGCTGCTTACCAAGACGCTGATGCACAAACCCGAGATCCTCCGCCTGCTCCAGTACAGCGCTCTGGAGCTCAATGAGAACTTCGATCCGCTGGTGCGCCGCCACCTGGGCGAGCTGATTGAAGTGGTGGCCCGGTATCTGGAGCCGTGGATCAACAACGGCGAACTGCGCTGCACCAATGCCAAGACCGTGGTCCTCACCCTGGTGGGCATTGTCCTCAGCCACAATGCGCTGCAGCGCGTCTTTCTGGGCAAGGAGCTGGGCCCGGAGCGCATGTTCGAGGCCTACGCGAGCTTTGCTTTCATCGATCGCGGAGAAACTGCCAAGCCCGCGGCCACCAGCAGCCCGGCGGCAATTACCCCCTTGCGCGAGGTCGGCGCCGATTAGAGCAGTCTCGGAATTTGTGTGGTCCTTATCGACGGCCTGCAAGGCGACTTTTTCTTGAGGAAAAAGCCACTTGAGTGCGCGGCTCCGGTCTACGGTAATTCCGAATCTGCTAGAACGGCGCATCCCTGCTCACTTGTCCAGGAAGAAATCATGCCCCCCGCTGCGCTCGATGATCCGCTTCGTACCTTCGCCCTGGAAGATCTCATCCCGCGGCGTTCGGCCGTGGTCGACAGGGAGCGGGCGAGCGAGCGCGTCCGCGGCAAGGTGGTGCTGGTCACCGGCGCAGCGGGTTCGATCGGGTCGGAGCTCTGCCACCAGGTTGCCGCCTTCGGCCCGCAGCTGCTGGTGGGTTTTGACCAGGCCGAGACGCCGCTCTTCTACCTCGAGCGCGAGCTGGCCGCCAAGTTCCCCGCTTTGGCCTTTCAGCCGCTGATCGGCAGCATAACCCGGCCAGACGATGCGCAGGCGGTGATGGCGCAGTATCGGCCCTCAGTCGTGTTTCACGCGGCTGCTTACAAGCACGTGCCCATGATGGAGCGCGACCCCTTCGCCGCAGTCGAGAACAACATCTTCGGCACATGGCAGTTTGCGCTTGCCGCGGCAGCCCACGGAGTGGAATACTTTGTACTGATCTCGACAGATAAGGTGGTTCGCCCGGCGAGCGTGATGGGCGCCACCAAGCGCATCGCGGAGCTATCGATTTGCGCGCTGCAGCAGAAGAGCGGAACGCAATTTATCGCAGTACGGTTCGGCAATGTCATCGGAAGCAGCGGAAGTGTCGTCTCCCTCTTCATGGAACAGATTGCGGCCGGCGGTCCGGTGACCGTTACCGATCCCGAGATGCGACGCTATTTCATGACCGCCTCTGAGGCAGGCCAGCTCGTCCTCGAGTCACTGGCCCTGGGCAACGGCGGCGAGATTTTCGTTCTGGACATGGGAGAGCCGGTCAAAATCGTCGACCTGGCCAGAAAGCTGATCCATCTGTCCGGCCTTCAGCGCGAACAGAGTATCAAGATCGAATTTTCAGGGGCGCGGCCGGGGGAAAAGCTGTTTGAAGAGTTGAATCTCGAGGGAGAGCATCTGGCTCCTACGGCGCACCCCGGAATTCGAAGTTTTCGCCAGCCCCGGCAGTTGAGCCGCACCCGCATGGAGAGTCATCTGCGCGCGCTGCGGCAGGCGATCAAAAGCCGCGACCGCATGCGTCTGACCGAGTTATTTGAACACCTGATTCCTGATTACTGCCCTGCCTTGAACTTCCAGCAAGCGCCCTCGCCTTCCGGCCAGGGCACGAGCTTCAACGCAGTTCAACAGCCAGCAACCCAATCTGGCCTGTCGGTTGCCATCCCCAGGTGAATGTCACAAACCCGCGCTGACATGCACTAATCACTGGCGACCAGTCTTTGAGGCCATCCCGGGAGAAATGCCATGAGTACAAATACAGACAAGCCGTACTTCGCTGAGTTTGAAGGCCTGAGGACTGCGGCCAGCGGCGCCCGTGCGGACCGGCTCCTGTTTCAGATCCGATTTGAACACCTGGCCACGACCGCCGAGGTGATCGGTGACTTTGTCGCGGCCGCTCTCGGCCTCATGGGCGCCTATCGGCTTTATCATTTCTTCGACCTGGGAAAGTACGTAATCTACCCGCATCCGGTGGTGTACGAGGCGGTGCTGGTCTTCGGGCTCCTGTTCGTCATTCTGCTGGACCGCGAAGGCGTGTATCGCAAGGGCTCCGGCATGTTGCGGGTGAGCGAAACGGAGCGCACTCTGCGCGTCTCCGTGCAGGCCTTTCTGATTCTGCTCCCCGTGTCCATCTTCTCCGCGCACCTGATCTCCCGCTGGGTCATCTTTCTGGGCGTGCTGCTGGTGCCCATCGCCGTGGTCTGCGAAAAGCAGTTGATGTTCTCGATTGTGCGCCGCCTCCATACCCGCGGCCGCGGCGTGCGCAAGGCGATGATCTACGGCTCCGGCTTTACCGGCAAACGGGTGCTCTCGGTGCTGCTCCGATCGAGGAAGCTGGGAATCAATCCCACTGTGTTCGTAGATGACGACGAGAAGCAGGTGGGCAAAACCATTTATGCGCTCAGCTATCACCGCGAGCAATGCGCCGAGGTGATTCACGGACCGGTCACGGCGGAGATGATCAAGAGCTGCGGCGCCGACATGATCGTGGTCGCCATTCCGTCCCTTTCGCAGGACAAGCTCTATGCCATTGCCGCCGAGGCCAGAAAGGCTGGAGCCATGGTGGCGTTCGTTCCCAGCCAGACGATCTATGAGGATGCCTGGGTCAACTATGTCGACATAGACGGTATCATGCTGGCCACGGTAAGTCCGCCGGAGACCATGTATCTCTACGAGGCGGCCAAGCGGGCGCTGGATCTGTTAGTCAGTATAACTGCGCTGGTATTTCTGTCGCCCATCTTCGCCATGCTTGCGGCGGCCGTTCGACTCGACTCCCCGGGGCCGATCATCTTCAAGCAGCAGCGCGTCGGCAAGAACGGCAAGCTGTTTGAGATTTATAAGTTCCGCACCATGCGCATCGATGCACCCACTTATCAGTTTTCACCCACAACAGTCGGCGACTGGAGAATTACTCGCGTGGGCCGGATTCTTAGAAAGATAAGCCTCGATGAGTTACCCCAGATTCTGAATGTCATCAAGGGCGATATGTCCCTGGTAGGCCCGCGGCCGGAGATGCCCTTCATTGTCAAGATGTATGGCCCGCGCGAGCGGCTGCGCCTGTCGGTGCTTCCCGGCATCACCGGCCTTTGGCAGCTAAGTGCCGATCGCGCCTTTCTTATTCACGAGAATCCCCAGTACGACCTCTATTACATCCGCAACCGCGGATTCTTCATGGACCTGGCCATTCTGCTGCACACGCTTGCATTCGCGGTGAAGGGCGTCTAACCACGGCTCGCGCCGTGCCAAAGCGCTTGTAACTGGGACCTGCTCGCAGCAGCATGATTCCGCGAGTGCCGTCTAACTCCAGCCCGGCCCGCCAAGTAATGACAACAAGCATGCGATTCTGCCGCGACCGTGCGATCCGAATCAACCACTCAATTCATTGTCGCCCAGACGTGGGATATCGTCTTGTCCGCCGAGTTAGTGCCGGGCCTGTTGGTGAGCCCGTTCGTATGCGGATGGCGCGGAGACTACCGGCATTCCAATGCCCTCGCTGTGATATCTTAAGGTCAGGCGCACACACTGAAAATATTGTGTTCTTGATGCTTTTACTTGCCAACAGGTAGATGCCTAGTTTCCAGACAGGAGCCAGCTCAGCCGCAATGCCCACCAATCAATCAAACACGCCCTATTCATTGGAGCCGGATCAACCCTCGATCGATGATGGTCTTGAGGATCAGGATCTGTCTCTGCGCCAGGCAATCAGGGTTCTTCGCTCGCGCTATCGTTTCATTCTGCTGGTCGCGCTGCTCGTTTTCGGTCTGGTCATGCTGGCTTCCTTTATTTTGCCTGTCAAGTATGAAGCGACATCCACCATTCAGCTCAAGCAGGAACAGAGCGAACTGAGCGGTCAGCTGGGCGCAGTGGCAAGCTCCATCACGGGGAGCGACGACCTCAAAGTCGATCTGAAGACGGCTAAGTCGGTGTTTCAGGATACGGCGCTCGGGGTGGAAGTGCTCGAGCGCATACGCTCCGGCGAATTGAAAGCGCCGGCCGATTCGTCGTTTCTCGCTTTCAAGCCCCAGGCCAACTCCCCGAGCGCTCCGCTGCGCGAAGATCCCAAGGCGAGGGAGCGACTGCTCGCGGGATTCGAGTCTCATCTGGCCGTAGAGGAGATTGCGGGAACGCGGCTCCTTGAGGTGACCTTCAAGGACAAGGACCCAAACTTCGCCGCCGAAATCGCCAACGCGATTGTCGAGCAATACATCAAGGACTCATTGCGGCGCAGGAATGCGTCGACCGTTGAGTCGACCGATTGGATGGCCGGTCAGTTGGAGGCCTTGCGCAAGCAGGTTGAAGCCGCGCAGACCAACCTGGTCGAATTTCAAAAGCGCAGCGGCTTCATTGTGGTTCCGGCGGCCGGCGGCGGAGGAGGCGGGGGCGCCGGCGCATCGGGCGGAGGGTCTGAACTGCACAGCACGCTTCTCGATCGGCTGCTGGCACTCAACCTGTCGCTGGTTCAGGCGCAGGGCACCAGAATCACGGATGAAGCAACGTATCGCGTCCTGAAGACCGGCGATGCGGCGGCAATCGACGCCTTTGCGACCAGCGCTCTCTCCACGGGCGCCACCTCCAGCTCGCCGTCGGGAAGCGGAGCAACGTCGGGGTCGGGCAGCGCGGGAAGCGGCGGGCAGCAGTCGACTTCGCTCTCCGGCCTGGTCGCGCTGCACCAGCAGCAGACCATGCTCAAGCAGCAGCTCGCGGCCGCCTATCAGACATACGGCGCCAAGAACCCGCACGTCATCGATCTGCACAACCAGATCGACGAGCTGGACTCGGAGATCAAGGCGGAGACCGCGCGGGCGGTTTCCTCTGCCAAGACCACGCTCGACATTGCCCAGCAGACAGAGGACGACGCGCGCAAGGAAGTGGCAGGCCTGGAGCGCGACGCCGGCGCCATCAACGACTCGGGCGTGCGTCTGGCCATCCTGCAGCAGGAAGCCGATTCTTCCCGCTCGCTCTATGAGGACCTGTACACCAAGCTGGAAGAATCCAAGCTGGGCGAAGAGACACAATCGTCGAATGTGCAAGTCATCAGCGAGGCCTTCCGTCCCGCGACCCCGACATTTCCCCACTGGGGCATGAATATCGTTCTCAGCATTCTTGTCGGCATTGTCTTCGGCGCCATGCTCGCCTTCCTCAGGGAGAGCCTCGACGAAACTATCTCGACAAGTCTTGAAGTTGAAAATCTTACCCACGCGCCGGTGATCGGCATCATTCCAAGGTTCGAGCAGTCGGCTCTGTCCAAAGCCACCAAACCAGTTGCGGCGGCCGGCGAACAGACGACAGGTCACCAGAGCAGCGTCATGGGGCAGCGCAACTCCGAGGCCGGAGAGGCCTATCGTGAGCTGCGCACCACCATCCAGCTGTCGCAGGCCGGATCACCGCCCCGCAGGCTTCTGGTCACAAGCCCGCTGCCGGGAGATGGCAAAAGCACAACATGCTACAACCTCGCAGCCGGTTTTGCGCTGCTCAACAAGCGGGTCTTGCTGCTCGACGCCGACATGCGCAAGCCGTCTCTGCACAAGCGCACCGGGATACGTCCGAGCAAGGGGCTGAGTACCATTCTCACCTCGCCGGTCGATCTGGAGAACCTGGTGCTTCCGGTGCCAGGGGTCGAAAATCTTTTTTTCATCGGCGCCGGCCCCCTGCCGCCCAATCCCGCTGAACTGCTCACCGCGCCGCCGTTTGCCCGCTTGATCGACCTTGCGTCGGAGAAATACGACATGGTGATCATCGACAGCCCTCCGGCTTTGATGGTCTCCGACTCCAGCATCATCTCCGGTTCGGTGGATGGTGTGGTGATCGTAGCCTGCGCGGGACGCTCCACGCGCACGGCGCTGATGCGCACCCTGCGCAACCTGCGCAGGCATCATGCCAAGATACTCGGCGTGGTGTTGAACATGGTTAATACCAAATCCTCTGAGTACTACTATGCGTACGGCTACTACGGTGGGAAATACTACGGGGAGGAGTCCAATGATCAAAAGAATTCCTAAATTCCTATCCAGGTGTGCCGCATCCGGTCGGGACATTCTCTTCTATCTTCTTCTCGCATCCTGCTCGCCGCTGCTGCTTCACGCGCAGCAGCCGGGCGGCGCCGCTCAGGCAGCCCAGGGACAGCAGCGGCCCGGAGGCGCCTCCACTGGTCGCTCCGGTTCTGGCGAGACGCTGGCGCCTGAGGGCATTGCGAATCTCAAGCTTTCCGCAGGCAGCCTGGTCAACGTGCAGGTCTATGAGGAGCCGGACATCAACGGAAGTTACCGGCTCGACGATTCGGGCGCAATCCACCTTCCCCTGGGCGGAACAATTCCACTGGCCACTCTGACCCTCCCGGAGGCGGAGACGGTCATCGCCGCGAGGCTCATCTCCGAGGAGATTCTCAAGACCGCCCATGTGGTGGTGAACATTGCCGAATACAACTCCGGCAACGTCATCGTCCTTGGCCAGGTTGCTGTTCCGGGCCGGGTGGTGATTCTGACCGCACGGCCGCTCAAAGAGATCATTGCCTTGGCTGGAGGTCTGACTCCGCTCGCCGGAAACGAAATCGTGGTCCACAGGGCGAATCAACCGAACGAGGTGACGGAAACCATTCCCGACCGCGGCGGCGTAAACGACGAAGCAGCGATGGACGTCATGGTCAATCCCGGCGACAGTGTGCTGGTGAAGAAGACCGGCGTCGTCTATGTGCTGGGAGCAGTCCTCAGGCCGGGTGGCTATGCCATGCAGGAAAGCGGCGAGCTCAACGTCGCGGAGGCGATTGCGCTGGCGCTGGGAACCACGCCACAGGCTTCAACAAACAAGACCCGGATCCTCCGCAAAGGGCCCGACGGAACGCTGCTGGAGATTTCAACGCTCTTCGACAAAGTGACAAAGGGGCAGGTCGCGCCGATCCAGCTCCACGCTGAGGATATCGTCTATGTGCCCACCAGTGGAATCAAGGCAACAATGACTCTGATCCAAGGAGAGCTGAATGCGGCGGCCACAGCCACTGTCTATTACAAGCTGGAACACCCCTAGCTGCATCCCAGTGGCGGCGGCCCGGCTTCACGGGGCGAGGCTGCCGGATTTTGACACGCGCAGCGGGCCTTCTATCGCTGCCCGCCCTGGCCGGGATGCGGGCGCGCGGGCGCGGAACATGTCGATGACGATTGCGTGATTGTGCGCCGGGCATCGAAACGCTCCCGGCGGTTCCCCCCCCTAGTGATCCTGCCTGGGCCCAGTACCGGCCACAGCTAAAGCTGTCCATTTCGATCGTCCCGCCAGGGAGATGTACCCGCAGGCATCGGTTGAAATCCCCTTGATGGTGGCGGCGCTGACGGCCCTTGACCGCCCGGGCGAGTGCGCTGGGTTGCTGCTCCAGTCTGGAAGGTCGATGATGCGGGTTCTCGTTCTCCATAATCGCTATCAGCTCCCGGGCGGAGAAGACGTCGTCGTGCGGCAGGAAATTGAAATGCTGCGCGGGGCCGGGATAGAGACAGAGCTCTACGAGGTCAACAACGATGCAATCGTCGGCATAGGGCAGCAAGTGCGAGCGACGATCGGAGCATTCTATTCGCGGCAGTCGCGATCGGAAGTGGCCGAGCTCGTGAAGCGGTTTCGGCCCGATGTCATGCACGTCCACAATTTCATGCCGCGTCTCACGCCGTCTGTTTACGGTCCCGCGCGCGACCATGGTTGCGCCGTGGTGCAGACTCTGCACAACTACCGACTGCTCTGCGCGAACGCTATCCTCCAGAGAAATGACCGGCCCTGCCAGGACTGCGTGGGCCGCGCGTACGGTTGGCCCGGACTGATGCACCGCTGTTATCGAGGCAGCGCAGTTGGAAGCGCGGTTGTATCCGGCGTGACAGCCTTGCACCGCATGCGCGGAACCTGGCGCAATGAAGTGGACCGCTACATTGTCCTGACGCGATTTGCCCAGGATTTGTTTGCCCGGTCCGGCGTTGTGCCGCCTGAAAAGATCGTCGTCAAGCCCAATGCCGTTCCCGATCCGGGCGTTGGCGCGGGCGATGGCAAGTATCTTCTCTTCGTTGGCCGCCTTTCTCCAGAAAAGGGAATCAGAGTTCTGCTCGAGGCGGCACAGGACGCGGATGGCTTCCCGATGCCGCTCAAGATTGTCGGTGGCGGACCGCTGGAAGAAGAGGTCAGACGCTGCGCACAAGATGGAAGAATCGAGTATCTTGGCAATCAACCGCAGGCCGAGGTCAGGCGCCTAATGAAGCACGCTGCATTGCTCCTGTTTCCTTCCTTATGGTACGAGACCTTTGGAATGGTGATAGCGGAGGCGTTTGCATCCGGGCTGCCGGTCATCGCCAGCAATCTGGGTGCAATGACCGAGCTGGTAATTCCAGAGAAAACTGGAGTTCTCGTAGAGCCGGGCAGCGTGAATGGGTTTCTCGGCGCAGTCAAAAGGATAGTCTCATCGCCCGCTCTGCATTCGAGCATGAGGAGAAATGCGCGGATAAGCTACGAACAAAACTATACTTTAGAGGCCAACCGGCATATGTTACTCCGGATCTACGAACAGGCGCGGGAAGTTGCCGCGGCGTGTCAGACCAAGGTGCTCGTAGAAGAGCGCTCGCCTGGCGAGTGACGACCTGCCGCTTCGATCCTCTGCAGGTGCGTTCCCCAAAAGCGCTCAATTACGTGATCGCCGGTATGGTCTGAGGAAAAGCGCGCAGTAAACAATCTTAAAATGCAGCGAAGGGATGTTATGACGGGCTCTAGCGACAATCACACTGTCTCGAATGGTCGAGTAGATGCCCAGCCCGTGTGCCGCAGCGTCCTTGTCGCCATCGTCGGTCCCGACGGTACGGGTAAGTCGACAACCATTGATGAGTTAGCCAGGCAACTTGCCGACAATGGAAGCCATGTAAGTGAGAATGTTCGCCACTGGCGGCCAGGCGTCCTGCCTGCGCTCGGCCGCCTCACTTCCAAAGGAAGTTCCGCTTCGCAATTCGGCGGTCCTCCACGCCGCAGCGCAGGACGGTTTCCCCTTCTGCGGCTCGCCTACTACGGTCTCGACTTCATCATCGGCCACATCGTGCAGGACGATCCTGAAATGCGCCTCGGCAGCGTTATCCTTTATGACCGCTGTGCGCTCGATATGCATGTCGACCCGCTGCGTTTTGGTCTCAAAACGAACCGCGGCACGGGTATGTTGTGGAGTGCGGTTCGCAAACCGGACTCCGTGGTTCTGCTTTATGACGAGCCCGAGCGGATTCTGGCCCGGAAAGCGGAACTCACTCACGGCGAGCTGGAACGGCAGTTCTCAGTCTGGCGCGAGCTACTCGCCGGCCAGCATGTCAGCGCTGTTGTCCGCATCAATGCCGCACCCCAGCAGGTGGCTCGCCGCATCGCAAGCTATCTCCGTGGCAATGCAATCGCCGGTGATCCATGGCCCACAGGCACTAACCCGCGCCAGCGCATGCTTGAAGTTGTCTGCAGCATGCTTGCCGGAACTTCAGTAAGTGAACCTGCAAGCCGCGCTGCTGCCGGAGCGTACGCTCATGCAACTGAATATGTTGCTGTGCCCAATCTGCATGCGCCGCGCTTCCTCGTTCCGCTCGGCACCAGGCAGAGCGGCGCTCGCTCGCTGAGTACCTATAGCGCGCACAAGCCGCTGGCCCGGGCATTCAAATATGTCCTGCAAAAAGGGCTGGCGGCGGGGCTCGCCCAACCCCTCCTGCGCCAGCGCGTCTCTATCCCGGAGTCCGATCCTGCCGCGGATGCTGGAACGGCCGAACAATCCCTGCGCCGCTATCTCGCGCAGGCGCTCGGCAGGTCCGAGGTTTTTCTCGGCGTCTCGTTGGGCACGCCAAGCCCGCATCAAAAGCCGCTCTTTCAGGTCATGGACGGCGATGGCAGCGCCCTGGGCTACGCCAAGATCGGCTGGAACCAGGAAACCATTCGCATCGTGAGCAATGAAGCGCAGGCGCTGCAACGATTGGCGCATATCAACTTCAGCAGCGCCGTCATTCCCCGTGCCCTGCTTGCCGAAGACTGGCACGGATACTACGTCTTGCTGCAGTCCGGACCGCCGACCGGGCAATGGACTCCCTCGCGCGACATCACGCCGGCCCACGTGCAATTTCTCGCGGAGTTGAACCAGATCAACGCAACGGCCGCGCCCATGCAGTCCAGTTCATGGCGCCACAATCTTCAGGCTCGTCTGCACAATCTGGATGAAATGGGCGCTGCGTATGACACCGACCTGATCGAGTGGGCGCTGGAGCAATGCGCCGCTCGCTTTGGCAAGATTGAAGCACGCTTCGGCAACAGGCATGGGGATTTCACCCCCTGGAATCTGCTCAAGAAGGATGACAAACTCTTTGTCCTCGATTGGGAATATGCACAAGATGATTCGCCCGTTGGGTCGGACCTGTTCCACTTCGCCGTGCAGCGCGCCGCTCTGGTAGAAGAAGCCCCGCCCACGCGAATTGCACACCAGATTCTTGGCGTCACCGCCTTTAACCGCAGTGTGCGGGATTACTTTCAAATCAAGGGCATCCAAGCAAACCTGATTGAATGCTATCTCGCGCTCTATGCCGCTGACACTCTCAGCTGGAACCTATTGCGCGACCGGGGCCGCATCGACGATAAATCAATGCGAACGCGCGATGCATGGCGCTATCTTCTTCTCCATTTCATCCATAGTCCCAGCAACTAAGTGCAATTACAATTGGCGGGATAACTTGAACGGCCGGCATACTCAATGGAATCTCACTCAACCATGATGACGCTGAGGGCGAAACGCGATGAACATAGTTCACTTTACTAGCGGCCGGATCAACCCCGCCGCTGCTAAGGTTGGGCTGGCGAACGTGATCTACTGGCTCGCGCTAGAGCAGGCGAAGGCCGGACACCACGTAACTGTGGTCGTGCTCCCGGAGAAACGAGACTACGAAAACGTCGTTGATCCTGGGTTCAGAATTGTCGAGTACGCGCCGCCCTCGCGCGCTGGCTTCGCCATCGATCCGCAGTTCCTCAAGGACCTTGACACTGGGGCGCTGAAGGTTGATATAGCGCACCTGCATGGGGTCTGGTCTCCGATCGTTGTTGCGATTGGTTCGGCATTGCGAAAGCGGCATATCCCCTACGTGGTAAGTTCGCACGGAAGCTTCTCTCCCGGCATCCGCCAAAAGCAGCGTGTCCGCAAATGGGGATTTCGCGTTTTGTTCGGTTCACCATTAGTCAATCACGCGCTCTTTGTCCACTTACACTCCGAAGACGAAACCAGGGATGCGCTCGACTTTGGACTAACTGCGCCACTGTTTGTTGCCGAGCAGGGCTTTAGCTGGGATGCTATTCCTCCTCAGTTGGTGCCGGAGTGGCTGGCGCAGCGGTTCCCGCAATACCAGGACTCGTTCAAGTTACTGTTCCTTGGCCGTCTCGACCCCTGGCACAAAGGCATCGACCGACTCCTTGAAGCGATTGCCGAAGTTCGCGTCAAGTTCCCTAGTATCGTGCTCTTTCTTGTCGGTCCAAAAAAGAGAAGATATAGCGCAGAGATTCCTGAGCTCATTGCCAGGCTCGGACTTCATGAGAATGTGGTGCTCGTCGGTCCGCTCTACGACCCGCAG
>Ga0302270_10001153_pt1 | contig 27194 bp, 21 predicted proteins | sample III_Bog_E2_3_FD_198773 | JGI IMG/M metagenome (GOLD analysis project Ga0302270, IMG submission 198773) | Peat permafrost microbial communities from Stordalen Mire near Abisko, Sweden - III_Bog_E2_3 | ecosystem: Environmental > Terrestrial > Soil > Wetlands > Peat | place: Sweden: Abisko... | reverse complement strand
ACATAACCGGGAACCCAACATAATTTGAGTATTTGCTGATGATCGCATCGATGATGACCTGATCGCTGACCAGACTCTTTTCGATGATCCGAGGCGGGAGCGGCGCTGCCATCACGCCGCGCTCTTCGCAGGACTTGCAGGCACGCTTCTCGCGCCTGGTCACCAGCACGAAATACTTTGCCGGCTGCACATCCAACTGCTCACTCTCTTCGTAGCCGATCACCGTGGTCGATTCTCCACAGCCACCGCATACGCACTGCTCGGCGGTGCAGGCAATCACCCGCTCCACGCGCGGAAGACTCGCCGGCAGCGTCTGGCGGCCTGGATGCTTGCGTTTCTTCTTGTCTGACGCGGGGGGCAGAGCTTCGCGTTCGCTCTCAGCGGCGACTTCCAGGTTGCTCACGCCGGGCTCGAACTCCAACAGTTCCAGTTGCAGGTTGGTCAGCTTCTCGCTACCCGGTCCATACTTGGCGATCCGTTGCAGCCGCAACTTCTCTTCCAGCAACTGAATCTTCAGCTCGGCAAACTGCAGCCGCTGCGACGTCGTATCCAGTTGCCGCGATGCGGTATCCAACTGCTGCTTCAGTTGCGCGATTATCTCTGCGTCAGAAGGAGCGGTAGTTGATGTCGCAGCATGGAAAGGAGCATTCACTATGTCTATTGATTAACAGACATGCCTGTTGAAGTGCAAGCATATTACACAGTGTTTACGCGGGGATTTGTGAGCTTCCTGATTCCTCCGCGACAGGCCTGCGATACCATCGCCGACGCTGCGCCTGCGCAAGGTCGATTCCGCCCAGCAGCATCGCGAACTCCTCGTGACTCAGCACGATCTTCGCTTCGCCATGTTTCGGTTCGGGCCAGTACAGGCGGCCCTTTTCAATACGCTTCGCGCAGACCCACAGGCCACTGCCATCCCAGAACAAAAGCTTCAGCCGGTTGCGCTGCGCGTTCGCGAACAGAAACACGTGCCCGCTCAGCGGGTCGCATCGCAGTTGGTCGCTGACCAGACCATACAAGCCATTAAACCCCTTGCGCATGTCGGTCGCGCCAGGCGCAAGGTAGATCCGCGTCGCCGCGCCAAAGCCGAACACGCTATGCCCGCTCCAGGACTGCCACCAATCGCAGCAGAGTCTCTTGATCGAACCCGCAATCAATCTCGATGCGCCGCTCACGCCCGAGCAATACGGAAAGGCCGCTCAAGCGCCCGGCCGATAACGGCACTTCGGCTTGACTGCCGCACAACTCCACCGCAACCAGAGCGTTGCTGCTCACATCCGCGGTTGCAGCCGTACCGCCAGTCTTCTGCGCTCTGTCATGCCGACGCAGGTGACGCTTCAGTGTGCTCAGCGCCAAGGCACGCCGGCGACAGAATTCAACCTGCCCCATGCCGCTCGCTGCGTACTCCGCAACCAGTTGCTCGATCACCGCTGCACTACGACGTGGCCGACGAACTTGAACCAATTCCTGCTTTTCGCTCATGCAGAAACTTCATCACAATCTCATTCCGCCGTACAGGTGCGTTTGCCCTGACGCATACGTTTGAAGCTCCTGCCGCTTCCTATGGGTGGGTACAGAACAATTGGCCCAAGCCGGCCAACCGGGTCGATTTCAAGTTGGATCGAACCAATCCCCATTCCGGGGCCTTCTCCCAACGCATCTCTTTACTACAGGTGGCGAGCGTCGCGGATCTTCAACTCGAGTCGTGCATCCTTGCGCTTCAACCCCGCACGCCGCTACAATTGCGCTTCTGGACACGCGGCCTGCCAAACACTCGGCCCATTACAGTTCAGCTCCGTGTGAAGAACGCTCCCTACACCGTCTACTTCCAGGCGGAAGTTAGCTTAACCGGCAACTGGAGTGAATCGGTCTTCAACGTGACGCTGCCAGACAAAGCCAATACGAAGAACATCGTTCTTCTCTTTGATTTGCACGAGGTCAACACCTACTGGCTGGACGACGTGACCCAATTTATTTGAAACACAGGATAGAGAGCGGCGCCTCGACGCTCGTTACCCAATGAGCGCCCAAGTCCTGATTTGCACATAGTATGCGCCGGCTTAGTGCGAGACGGTATTCGCATCCTGCAGCAGCAGAACTGCGCGCTTCATATGGTCGTTGTAAGCCTTTATCTTCCCGCGCATCTCATCCGTATCCCAGCGGGGAGTTTTGATCAAGGTTCGATATCGCTTCGCGTCAGCGGGAGACAGTCCAGCGGCGGCCTGTGGGACTGCAGCATCCGTCACCGCAGTCAACAGACTCGAGAACCGCGTTAGCTCCGTGGATGCATTCTCGGGGTGATAGCTCAACCGGTCTCCGGTCTGGAGCGCGTCGATCAGTTCGTCGCTCGGACCATCCAAAGGAAAGCTGCTGTTCAGCGTGTCATATGCGGCGCGCAACCGGGCAATCTTACCCGCAAATCCATCGAGTTCGGCGCGCCTCCCGACTAAATCTAGAGGACGCGTAATTTTGACAGTAACTGCTGAATCCGTAGGCCGGGAGGAGATAGGGATGAGTGTAGTAAGGGTATTGCCCTCGTAATACCACCCAGCTCCTTCTGTGACTTCTCTCTGCGCCAGAGGTACGCTGTCGACAGTGACGAGTGAGGGGGGCCAGTCTCCCGGAAGACGTATTTCATAGCCTCGCTGCTTCAGCATGCCCTTGAATTCACCCTGAACAGGGGATATTGCAATCGTTGTCACTCCGTCGACTTCATTGGCCGCAATCTTTGTATAGGCAGCAACATCCTTGCGATACTCTCGATCATCCCCTGCATCTTCATACAGGGTGTAGGTGTATCCCTGCCTGGTGCTTCCGGGAAAGACCTGAATAATCAATGGATCGAGCGGCAGTGCACTTGTGTAGGGCATCTTCGGCGCCATGGGAATAATTGAACCGGCCTTTGCATAGACAGGGATTTCGTCGATGGCGAAGTTGTGGCTTACAGTTGCGGGTCCGGTAAGGTGCCGCCCGGTGGGCCACTCGATCCACTCGCCCTTGGGTACCCATACACTCTCGTTTGCAAGCGAGGAATCGGCATTGGACTGAACCGTGACTGGCGCGGCAATCAGGCTATCGCCGAATGCGTACTCGTTCGTAAAAGTGTAGGCTTCGGCTGATTCGGGATAGTCGTAGTAGAGCGGATGGACAAAAGCCACACCGGTATCGTAGGTGCGGCGAGCCTCTGTATAGATATAGGGGGTGAGAGCGTAACGAAGATGAAAGACATCCTTCATAGCGTCGGAGTACGGCTCGGAATAGGCCCACACGCGGCGTTCAGCGTCCGGGTTCTTATTGGTGTGAGTACGAAGGATCGGACTGAACGCGCCGAACTGCAGCCAGCGCAGGTACAGTTCCGGCTCTACAACGCCGGGTGTGTTTCCGCCGATATCATGGCTCCAATAGGCATAGCCCACATTAGCCGCGGTTGAGGTGAAGTAGGGCTGGTAATTAAGCGACTCCCATACGGAGACGGTGTCGCCGGAGAAGCCGATCTCGTAACGATGATTCCCGAGTCCACCCCAGCGATGAAACAGCAGTGGTCGCTTCCCTTCCCGCTCCTGGTCGGTGAAGTGCACATAGTTCAGCCAGAAGGTCGGATTCACTCCGGCCAGCGAGGTCTTGTCTTTGTCCTGCCAATCGAGCCACCAGAAGTCGACACCTTGCTTCTCTAGCGGGTGATGCAGCAGATTCATGTAATTCACAGCGAACTTCTTGTTCGCGATGTCGAATGGTACATACTTCGAAGTTGCTGGATCGATACCCATCGCCTTCGCCATGGCGGGATACGCATCTTCCCACGGCTGCACTCCCGATGCGGGATGAAGGTTCAGCGTTGTCTTCAAGCCCTGGCGATGAAGATCTGTCAGTAGCGCGCCTGGGTCCGGAAACAAAAGCTTGTTCCATGTGTAACCGGTCCAGCCCTTGGCCTTTCCGGCCTGGTCGAAGATGGTCTGGCCTTCGCCTTTGCGGTAGGTGGGGTGCCAGTCCATGTCGATGACAAGCACGTCGAGCGGCACATCGTTGTCGCGGAAGCCGTGAACGAGTTGTTCGAGTTCCTGGTCTCTATAGAGCCAGTAACGTGTCCACCAGGCGCCGAATGCAAACCTCGGCGGCAGAGGGATGCGGCCAGCTACCCGCACGTAGTCGCCAAGCGCCCGGCGGTAGTCATGTCCATAACCAAAGAAATACCAATCCTGCCGCTGACCGGCCGGTCGCTCCTTCGCCCAAGGCCACACGCTCTGCTCGCCGGCAGCAAAGCTGAAGTCGTCGGAGTCGAACAGGGGCCGGTCGGAGTCGTCGACAAACGCCCATCCATCGCGCGATACGAGGCCCGGCTCTAATACGGTTTTATTCCCTCGCACACCATCCAGGGTGCGTGTGGTCCCCTGTAGATTCCCAGCGTTTGTATCACCGGGATGCCATACGGCGGCGTGGCCATTGAAAACTAAGGTAACAGCAAGATTCCCTGGAGTGAACTCTCCCGAATCTCCCTTTCCTGGAGCATAACGAAGAGTCAGCGACGAAGTGGATAGGGTAAACACGCCAGCCTTGATGGATTTTCTGAAGGCAGGTACGGGAAGATTCCGGTTGAGGAAGACTAAAGATGGTTGATCCTCAAACTGGTCCTGCGGGGACCACTCCATGCGAATCAACTGCGGAGTGAGAACGGTGAAGCGGGCGTGAGCAAAATGTACAACAGCGCCGGGCGCGGCCACCGGATTGTAGATGCCTGTATCCGAGACCTTATTATCCTGAGCCGGCAGGTTGCATGGAACACTGAGACTCGATACCAGAAGAAGATAAGATGCAATACGCAATACGCTTGTTCGCTTCAATGAAACCTCCGCAGTTGTTTCCCTGATCGACTTCATGCCGCAATAAACCTCAACGCAGCCCCGTGGTCTGAAAAGGCAGACCCGTAACCGGCCAGTGACCAGCCTCGGCCTCGACATTCGTTTGAATTGAAACTCCGGCCGATGAGGCCGGAGCCACGTGCACATTCCAGCCATCCACGACGACGAGTTCGTCCTCGCCGTGCAACTCCGCGAGGCTCGCCTCGACTGTGAGGGTCTTGGTCTCTCCGGGAAGCAGCGAGACGTAATTGTCACTATAGAACGCCGGCAAAACCCGCTCTCCTGATCTGCGCCGGAGCTGGATGTGGGTCATCAGAGCGATGCGTTGGCCTGGATTGCACAGGGTCACCGTCATTCTGGAGCTGCCATCCCCGTCGGCTCTAGCAACTGTGGCGTCAAGCGTCTCTATGGGCAACTTGTCCAGAGCGGTCATATCGTCCTGTCGTTCCGGCAGGGTCTGCCAGTAAAAATTGTCGGAGAGAAGTTTGCCGTTGGCATCCCGCAATTCAAGCTTAATAAAGTGGAGGCTGGATACAGAATTGGGAAAGTCGATGGAACCGAGCTTCGTTATCGCAAGTCCGAGGGCATCCACTTTGAACTTACGCTGGTAGGAGATCGTGGAATCGAGGTTGTAGATGGTAATACGGGCGGATGCGCCGTGAATCGGCTCGGGGAGATTGTCGATGACTTCAACTGTTCCGCGAATTTCATCGAACTGAATGTGGATCGGCTCGTTAGCTTTTTCAACCGCGAAGAAAGACGAGTTGGGCTCAAGGTCGTAGTGATAGATCTGCCAGATGAAGCTCGGCTGTGCGGGGTTGGTCATCCAATCGATGATGCCGGTCGCGGGATGGAACAACTCGGCGTTGCGGCCTTCATACATAGCGCGATGGGCTTCGTAATTGGCAAGCTGAGATTTGCGAACGAAGTCGGCTAGGTTGGCGATCTTGCCATAGCGTGCCGCCAGTTGGTCCGGGTAAAGGTTGCCGCGCGATGCCCCTTTGGCAAGGTCATGCTCAGCCCAGTCATCGCCGATGCTCTCCCAATCCTTCTGTGGCATCATGCCATGGATGGACTCCAGAGTGGGGATGGAGACGGTGCCGCCTTCGCTCTTGAACGCCTCCCGGGTCTCGTAGAATTCGCGAGGTACCCGATAGTAGTAAGGACCATGCGACCGAACGCCGCGGCCATTGGTCGAACTTGGCTGGTAGAGACGACTCGGATCCAGTTCGGCCAGAACCTTGCGCAATGCTGCGTCGATCTCCGGTGGCGGGTCGCCCTCGTTGCGCGCGCACCATAGCATGATGGAGGGATGGTTGCGAAAGCGCAAAACTTTCTCGCGCACATTCTTGACATAGGTATCTACATCGGCGGGAATCGGACCATCGTTCGGGTTTGGCTGAAAGAACTCGTCCCAAACCAGCAGACCATACTGGTCGCACAGCTCGTAAAAATCCTCGCTGGTACTTTGGCCGACCCAATTGCGGATGAGGTTGAGGTTGGCCAGCTTGTGCATACGAATCTGCGCATCGAGACGGGCGCGGGGAATGCGCTTCATCGCTTCATCCATCCCCCAATTGCCACCACGAATGAAGATGGGTACCCCGTTGACCGAAATGGTCAGGTTATCGGAATCGGACACACTGTAGGTAATCTTCCGTATACCGAAGGTGACCTCCTTTGTGTCGTAGAGCCGAGCACCGGTCTCGAAGCTGAGATGCAACTTGTAGAGGTTCTGCGGACCATATCTGTTGGGCCACCAGAGTTTTGGATGAGACATGTGCAAGGCGGGCGTGGCCTTTGGATCGAAGGTGACCAATTGCGCGCTGTGCGGTGCCAGATCGACCGCCTTTTCGAATGCAAGCTCCCCAATGCTGCCCTTCAAGACCCCGTGTTGCGGTTGACCGGTGATGTTTTCAACCGTCGTCTGCACCACCACGTCGGCAGAGTCGAGCCGCGGCAACGGCAGATCGGTGGTTACAAGCGGGTCTCTCAGCACTACGGGGCCGGTAGTGGAAAGGAAAACCTTCTGCCAAATGCCGGTATCGCGGTCTCGAATGGCAGGAATCCAGTCCCATCCTATAGTGGCCATAAATGTGGGGCCGTCCGTGGCGGTGACACCGCCGTTCCGCCCCATGCCGGCGCTCAAGGTGTGCTCGTGCGGAACACCGGGTGTGGGTTCCGGCGAGACCAGAACCGCTATAACGGCCTTCCCCCCTGACTTCACATAGGCCGATATATCGAAAATACCCCGTCCGAACGCGCCACGCATTGCGCCGACCTGAACGCCATTAACCCATACCGTCGCGGAGTAGTTTATACCTTCGAAGTTGAGCCAGATATGCTTGCCGGCGTATGACCTGGGTATGTCCACTACGTTGCGGTACCAGTAGGAGGTACGTGAGAGGCTATCGGGAATCCTCTCCGGACGGTTGTTCTCGCCATAAAGCGGTTCGGGATAGACCTTGTTGTCGACGAGCGTAGTCAATACGGTGCCGGGGACAGTCGCGGGGTACCAGCCTCCAGTGTTCATCGCCGGCCCAGAGACAATCTGGCCCGGCTGAGGCACTACTGCCGCGTCACGCATGAGCCACCCCGACGACAGTACGAGTGGTTCGATGGCAACCGCATTGGTCCCCGCGCATAACGCTAACAGTATCGCCAACCACAGTGCTGACTTCTGATTCCGGCGCTTCGTCTTCAATTGTGCTCGTCTCCCTTGAAAACTATCTTTCATCCCCTTACGTTCTGTTCTCCACATGACGACACTCTGCTTTATTTTAAAATAACGATATCACTTTAAATGCTAGGGTGAGTGGACTAGTCCGTGATCGCATTTAGTCTGCATGAGCCACCAAAGCCTACAAACTCGTTCCCCACAGCTACGGGTCGGGTCACAAACAAAAATCCTCAACTTCAAAACGGCTTAGTTTTTGGGTTTTGGGTCATTCAAGGAGCGAACGATGGCACGAGGGAAGAAGCATACGCCTGATTCAGGTGGTGAGCCTGCTGCGGCAGATCAAAGTTGCGCCTCGTAAAACGCTATCCAGCTAATTGGATGGTGCGAAATTTCTTGGCTAAAGGTTAGTGGATGTAAGAAGAGACTCTGAGAGCGCGCCTCGTACAGGCGGGTCGGGAGCAGCCATCGCTTTAGACCCGGCGGGAGATGTATTCCACCAGCGTGGGATCGTAGTGCATGTCCTTGGCGGGCATGCCCGGGGCACCGTCGACCATGACGCCACTCTCGATGGCGGACTCGGACCAGGTAGGTAAGTAGCCCGCACAGTTCTTGAGCCAGTTGATGGAAGGACCAACGCGACACGGGAAGCGCGAGCACTCCGCCCTTACAAAGTCCCATCCCACCACGTCCTGCAGAAAGGGATTGCGGGAGAGGATGAGGCTGGAGGGCCGGCCGTCGGGAAACAGCTCGCCTACGCCCCAGGCGTCCAGCGTATCTGGAGAATTGGCGGCCAGAATGGCTTCATTAATGCACAGCTTCAGCCGCTTGCGGATCTCCGGATTGGTAATGAGGCCGCGCAACTGGGGTCCGTTCATCCAGCCGGGAGTGCTGTGCGCAAAGGTTACCTTGCCCGAGGAATTCATGCCGAAAAAGTTCTTCATCGCCCCGGTCTGTCCGCCGTCGTGCTTTTTCATCAGGTGGGAACTGATGAGGAAGTCGGAATCGAGAACCAACTGGGGAATGACATAAGGAGGGCCGTAGGGCATCTCCTGGGTAGCATCGGAGCCGGTTTGCGCACCTCCTACCAGTTGCACACCTGGACACGCCGCCCAGACATCGTTCTTCATCTCGTCCGGGATGTTCCGCGAACAGTCCAGGAAGGTGATATTTTCATTGCGAACGCTGGCCTTGTTCAGGCTCCTAGTAAGCGCCACCATCATGGCCGGCGAGGTATTCAGTGCCGCGGCCTTCCATTCCTTGCGCGTGTTGTTGAGGTTGGCCTTGACCACGATCTTTGACTTACCAGAGACACCGGGGAGGATCTTTCCCCAAGCGCGCCGCGGCTTGGTGGTGCTGGTAAGCTGCAGGATACCCAACTCCAACATGGCCCCAAGCCGGTCGGCATCGAACTTTCTCCAATAGTAGGGAGTGCCGAAGGTGTACTCGGAGGCCACGGCCGGATCGTAGATTCTGATCACAACCTTGTCGTTGTAGCCGTCCGGGTCCCAGTGACTGACAGATCCGAGGATAGAAGGCAGCAGAGATTGCGGCAACAGTCCTGCTGCCGCTGCCTGGGCCGATGTTCCTACAAATTTTCTACGGGAGAAAATTTTGGTATGGGTCACAAAACCGCCTTATTAAGCATGAAGAAATCGTGCAGTTGAGCGCCCTATACCACAGGCGTAAAACCACACATTAACTCTTTAACTCTTAACTTCAGGGAACGGTGATGTCAAGAGCAGGCTGTCCGGCCGCGCAGGTGATGGGCTCCTCCAAAATTAAGCCAGTCTGATATAAGAGAACCCTGTCGATCTCAATATTGGTATTGTTCCAAGGTGTCCGGGATATGTAAAGGTGTAATTGATGTCTATGACGTTATTTGTACATCACTCACTTCGCGATTGGCATCTGCGAAAATCCCGCTCTCTGAAAAGTGTCGTTGCTGCACTTTTGACTTCTGCGTTCTTCCCTTCTTGAGGTTTCATAAGGTGCTGAAGGATATTTTCCGGAGCTATTGAACGTTTTCTGATCCATCGGCGCGCTTTAGAGTGAGTCAGCGTGTTACGATCACGAATCTAACCGTCATTGCAGCAATATGCTAATCTGCCGCGAAATTATTTGAGAATGCTCCATCGGAGACAGGAGGGCACATAAAATTTATGCACTCGATCTGTCAGCACTGGCAGCAAGAGAAATGATGCTGAGGGTGTTCGTCGCGCATTTTTGCGCAAAACTATGAATGAATTTGATCAGCCAACGTGAGCCATTTGCTACCTCATAGTCGGCGCACGACACTAGGGGGCAACTATGGGGGCATCTCTTGGAATGGGTCTCTCCACATATTTGTATTATCAATAACTTGCAGCCTATATTCGATCCCGTCTCTGCATATAGATAGAAGAAAAGCCGGAAACCGGCTCACCCGCCATCCACCCGTGATTGGCTTTTTTTCGTTGCTTCTGGGGTGAGGTAGGAGACAGGTTTTTGGCGGACGTTGGGGTGGAAATATACAAGAGGATAATCAGGACATGGACAAGTGCCAATTTCCTGAATTCTCTTAGCTAAACCGGAAACCAGAGAATTGTCCGTACTTTCCCAACTCCGAATAGGACCGCAGAAGACAAGGATTTACGCTAAGGGTGGTGTGTGGTTCTTGCCGCGTGCAATCTTGACTTCGTGGCCGTGGGCCTCCAGGAGAGGAGCTTCAGCTACCTCTTCTGCTTTCTTGAGAGGCCACAGAATAGACAGTCGCGCACCTCCCTGGCGGCGGTTTGCAGCCGTTACATTGCCACCGTGAGCGCGCACCACGGCCTCAACAAATGCAAGGCCAAGCCCATGGCCGCTGGAGTTTTTGCCTTTCACCCTTTGCTCAAATAGCTGAGGACCAATCCCCGGCTCGAATCCCGGGCCATCGTCTTCCACGATTAGATTGGCAAAACCCTCGCTGGTGTGCAGACTCAGTAAAACCGTACAGGAAGCAGGCAGGTGCTTCAGTTCATTATCGAGCAGGTTTGCGATGACGCGGTGCAGAAGAGCTGCGTCTGCCATCACCATAACCGTTCCGCCGCTGTGCAGTTGAACGCGAAGTCCTTTCTCTGCCATGCAAGGCTCATAAAGATCGATCATCACCCGAATCAGCACATCGAGATCCACTTCAGTACGCGAGAGCTGTAGTGCATCGGCCTTCGCTTCAGCAACATCAAGAGATGTATTCAGAAATTCCGTGAGACGGTCAAGTTCATCAATAGCCGAGACAATGGATTCACCCTGTTCAGCATTTCCATCACCAGACAACGCCATCTCCAGCTTGCCGCGAATAGCCGTCAATGGGCTTCGAAGATCGTGAGCCAGCGAATCTGTGATGGTGTGCAACTGGTGCATGGAGCTCTCAATCCGGTCCAGCATATGATTCAGTGTGCGGGACAGTTGCCCCACTTCATCGTTGCGCTTTGTGGTCGGAACCCTGCTGCTCAGATCAGACTGCCCTATCCTTGATGCGGCTTCAGTAATTTCGCGCACGTGGCCAAGCATGCGCCGTGTTGTGTAAAAAACGATGACGAAGCCAAAGAAAACGATCAGCAACCACAGGCAGAAAAAACGAATGCGGAGGCTCCTGAGCACGCGCAATTCGTCGCGCTCCGAAAGACCCAGATAGATATGACTGCCATTATCGATGCGCACTGACGCCACCCGAAAGGGAATGTCGAATCCCTTGACGCGCAGGTCATAGGGCACATCAGAAAGCGGCTTCGTCATACGGATGGCGTCCAGATTGGGAGCCCCATTACCAGCGCCAACCCAAAGCTTCAAGGAGCCGTCATCACCGGCCTGAAGAAAAAAGACCGAATCATTTTCATTACCGTTGGAGCGCAGTTTGTTGGGCACCTCTTTGCTCGCAAGCTCCGCCACTTCGCCGACGACACGGCTGTAGAGCCGATCCTTGGGCGTCCGCTCTGCTACATCGCCGAGCACTTCCACCTCGCCCGATAGCCACGCATCGCTGCGTCGCTGGATATCACCTGCAACGAAGCGATGAAGCATAGCAAAGACCAGCATGGTCCCGATGGCAAAGGCCAGCGTTGCCCACAGTGAAATGCGCCATGCCGCGCTTCGCATGGTGGAATCAGCTGTCTTTGAGGACATAACCTATACCTCGCAAAGTCTGGATCAGCGGCATGCGGCCTTCGGTATCGATTTTGCCGCGCAGGCGGTAGATATGAACATCGACCACATTCGTGTCCGGCTGAATGCGCATCCCCCATACCTCAGCCAGAAGCATAGACCGCGTGACGACCTTTCCGGCATGGCGGCATAGATACTCCAGGAGTACAAACTCCTGCGGACTAAGATTGAGAAGTTCGCCTCCCCGCGAGGCCCTGCGCTTGATAAAGTCCAATTCCAAATCCAGAATGCGGAGCCGGGTAGCATCTTCTTGTGCAGCCACGTTTCTGCGTAGAAGATTACGCAGCCGGGCAAGCAACTCAGCAAGCGCAAAAGGCTTGGTCAGGTAGTCGTCGCCACCCTGCTCCAACCCCTTCACACGGTCATCCACCGATCTTCTGGCAGAAAGTATCAGGACGGGGCTGTTTACTCCAGATCGCCGTAGCTGAAGAATCAAATCAATTCCATCCTGATCGGGAAGGCCGAGGTCAATAATCAGGCCATCGTATTTGTTTTCAGCGGCAAGCAAAACCGCGGTTCGCCCGTTCTCGGCTGTATCCACATCGTATCCAGCCTCAGTAAGAGATTGTTTGAGGAAGCCCTGGATTTCGCGTTCATCTTCCACAAGCAGGAGTCGCATGGTGTGATGTTAAGGCATTTTCAAGTTGCCGGACGGTATCGAATTCAGCTTTCTTATGGCAATAGACATGAACGTTTTGTCATCTTCGGACTGGAAGTCGTATCTGGCCGCGTCATACGGGCCTAAACTGTATGGACTACGGTGCTTTCGCACATATTCTGCTGATTATTTCTTTGAGCCAGTCTCCATGAACAAATTGTCATCTCTAACAGCTTGCCTGCGTGCTATCAAAAAGACATAGGCTGTCGTCTCATGAACAGGCGACCGGCTGAACGGCCCGATAGTGCAATAGAACCATCCACCTTAACTTCACAATGGCTTTACGGCTGCATCATTTCCTGGGTTATTTTGTAAAGCCGTTTCGGGACACGCATCGCTACAGGAGTTTATGACTGAGTTGGAACGCAGACGATTGAAGAGCACCTTCGCGGAGTACCTGCAGCTTCCAGCGCATCTGGAGCCGCGCTTGAAGGAAGCGCTCAACCGTGTATTGCAAAATCCCGGCAGTCTCATTCGCCCTGAAATTGTGCTGGAGGTGGCCCTTGCATACGGACTTTCTGAGACTAGGGCGACCGATTTGGCAATAGGGCTCGAATACTTTCATACCGCCTCCCTCCTGTTCGACGATCTTCCATCCATGGACGATGCAATGGAACGGCGCGGCATTTCCTGTATTCATATTGAATTTGGAGACGCCGGAGCTATCCTTGCCGCACTCGCGTTGGTCAACCGCGCGTATGCTCTGACCTGGAGGGCGGTATCGGGATCCCCGGCTGAATGCCAATCGCAGGCGCTGGCTTATATCGAAAAGCATCTTGGCCTATGTGGATTGCTCAACGGCCAGAGCATGGATCTGCATTACGCCTCGTTACCCCATGACCGGCAAACCACGGAACAAATTGCCATGAGTAAAACGGTATCGCTCATTCAGCTGACACTAGTACTTCCAGCCCTGCTTGGCGGCGCATCTGCAATTGAATTGCAACTGCTGGAGCGTGTTGCCGTGTACTGGGGGCTAAGCTACCAGATCGTTGACGACCTCAAGGACATCCTTCAAAGTTCCAGTGAAACAGGAAAGACTGCATCGCGGGACCTATCGCTCGATCGCCCGAACATCGCCCTTGTATTGGGCGTCGATAGCGCTGCGAAGAGGCTTGGACGGCTGATCCGGCTAGGAGACAGGATGGTTTGCCGCCTGATTGACTTGAGTCCAAACTTGGGCTTCCTGCAAACCCTGCGTGCGGAATTGAGCGAGGAAGCTCTGCATCTCACCGAGAGCGCTTGCATGCAGGCAGCCGGAGAGACCACATGATTTTCTTCAAACTGATCCTGACGAATCTGCGCCGGCACCGTATCCGCACGCTGATAAGCATTGCGGGCATAGCATTCAGCGTAGCTGCGATGCTGACCATTGTGACGGTGCTGCAAGGAGCAATCGGCATGTTCAGCGGGATACTGTCCAGCGACAGCGAAATCATCGTCTTCGAACGCAACGTTTCCGATCTCTTCTTCAGCAACGTTCCCGCTGGCGCGGTACAGGACATGGCTGGCTGGCCAATGGTCCGGAACGCTGACCCGGTACTGTTCGGCATCGTATCCAGCGAGGATCATCCCATCATCACATGCTTTGGGGTGACGGCCGCAGACGCGCGCATCCGCAAAGCAACCTGGATGCAGGGCGACCGTGCGAACTTCGCACAGCATGACGACGACGTAGTCCTGGGCGAGCGGGCGGCGGAGTTTCTGAGCGCGACGCTTGGCAGCCAGGTGCAGATTGGGCATGGCACCTTTCATGTGATCGGCATAGTGAAGACAGCAAACGGGTTTGAAGATGGCGGAGTCTTTATGCCGTTAGCATCGGCACAGACCTTCTTCCACAAGGAAGGAACATCGTCGGTAGTCACCATCAAACTGCGCAACAAAGATGATGCCACAGCCTTCAAACAACTGGTAAAAGTGAAGTACAAGAACCTGATTGCGCTGGAGGATCAGGAGTTCACCCGCTCATACTCGCAGTTCAAGATTCTGAAAGCAACGGCGTGGGCGGTGGGAGGATGCGGTCTGCTGCTCGGCGGGCTGGGTGTGGCAAACACCATGATCATGTCTGTGTTTACGCGCATCCGCGAGATTGCGATTCTACGAGTGAGCGGCTTCAGCAATCCGCAGATTGCAGCGATGATCTTTGGCGAGTCGGCACTGGTATCGATTCTGGGCGCTGCAGCTGGACTGAGTATCGGCACGTGTTTTCTATGGCTGCTTAAATTGATTCCAGCGCTGCATGGCTATGTGGATGTCAGCATCCAGCCGGCGGTTGTGGGAATTGTGATTGTGCTGGCGTTTCTGACCGGCGTGGCTGGTGCGTTCTACCCGGCGCTCTATGCCATGCGCATCCGCGCGGTGGAGGCGCTTCGCTTCGAATGACAAACAAGACTGCAGTTGCGCAGCGCACCGAGCGCGTAGTGCTGCGCGCCGAGGCGGTGTGGAAGAGCTATGACGACGGGGCTATCCGCGTGCTGAATGACGTTGACTTTGCAGCAGTAGCCGGCCAGACGGTGGCGCTGTGCGGACCCTCTGGCTGCGGTAAAAGCACGTTGCTGCACCTGCTGGGCGGACTGGATGCGCCGGACCGCGGACGCGTGTGCATTAACCGCAAGGAGTTGAACCACAGTTCCAACATGCTGCATATGCTGCGGCATGAGGTTGGGTTTGTCTTTCAACTGCATAACCTGATTCCCGATCTGACGTTGGAGGAAAACTGTCTGATTCCGACGGTGGCGGCAGGTATTGACCGGAAGACGGCGCGCGCGCGGCTGCAGCAGCTTGCGGAGCGGACAGGGCTGAGCCACAGGCTCGGCCATCGGATTCAGAAGCTCTCTGGCGGCGAGCGGCAACGGACAGCGCTGTGCCGCGCACTAATGAACCGGCCGAAAATTCTGCTGGCGGACGAGCCGACAGGATCGTTGGACGAGCGCACCAGCGCTGTGGTGTTCGATCTACTGCTGGAGATGGTGGCGACCGAAGGCTTGACGCTAGTGATGGCCACTCATGATCGCGGTCTGGCGGAGCGCTGCGACCGGCTGGTAGAGATGCACGACGGGAGGATCATTGAATCCCGCACCGAATGAGTCGCGCGCCCTGCCCCGGCCAATAGCCACTGCAGCGTGGCACAGTCTGGCGTGGCTAGTATCTGCCAATGCGATCGGTGTGATGCTGGCGGTGATGCTGCTGCTGCCGCGATTGAATTTAATCCTAGGGGAGTGGACCTACGGGCGCTGGATGCCGGTACACATGAACCTGCAACTTTATGGCTGGATGAGTCTACCGCTGGTGGCATTTTTATTCCACGTATACGGCGTGGACCGCGGAGCTGCCGCGAAATGGTGCAGACCTATGCTGTGGGTGTGGTCTGCCGCGCTGGCGGCGGGCGCGCTGACGTGGCTCGCCGGGCGCTCCAGCGGGAAACTTTTTTTGGACTGGACAGGATATTCGCGGGTGCTATTTCCGCTGGCGCTGGTTGCCCTGTGGCTGGTACTCGCACGGGCACTGGCAAGCGACTGGCGGCGCTCCGCGAACAAGGCGTTTACCGCACGCAGCACGAAACTGATTGGGCTGGCGCTGCTGCTGCTTGTTCCGGTGCTGATCTATATTGCAGCCAGCCCGAATCTTTATCCGCCCATTAATCCTGACAGCGGCGGGCCAACCGCGGCAAGCCAGCTGGAGTCAACGCTGGTTGTGATTGCGATTCTATTGCTGCTGCCATTCGGGCTGACACAGCGGAAGGCAGGGCTATCACGCACGATGACGCTGGCATGGATTATTTTTGCGGCAGAGTGCGTGCTCTGCATTGGCATGGGGCGCGCGAACGTGAGCCATCACCGGCCAATGCAGTACATCAGCCTGGGCAGTTTGCTGGTCTGGCTACCGCTGACGCCGGCTTACTACGACGCATTTGCATGGCACAACAACACCCGCCGCTGGCGCATCGCATTCATGTGGTGGTGGGCTGCGCTGTTGCTGACAGGCTGGTGCATGTTTTTGCCGGGAGTGCTGGACCACTTCAAATTTACTGACGGATTGGTGGCACATTCCCTGCTGGCCATGGCAGGGTTCACCTCGAGCTTGCTGATCTTTGTGCTGGTACAACTGCTGGGAGACGAGGGCTGGATATTCAACGGCACAGTGTCGTTCTATGCGTGGCAAATCAGCGTGCTGGCTTACGTCGCGCTGTTTCTGGGTGCGGGATGGATTGAGGGCAATAACCCTGCGTTCACGATGGCGCCCGGTATACTGCGTGACATCTTCTACTGGCTGCGCGTGGTGATTGGCGTGGCGATGCTGCTGGCATCAGCGGAATGGCTGATGCATGCATCGGCGCTGCTGCATGAGCCGGCAGCAACAGCAATGGAGGGCGGAGCGATATGAAGCGGCCACTGCTCTTTGCCTACCAACTGCTGACCGGAGCGAGCGATGCATCCGCTGGCTTGCTGCTGCTCTTTACGCCTGCGTTGACGCTGCGCCTGATGGGGCTTCATGTGGAGACGAGTGCGCTGCCGTTTGTGGCGTACATTGGCGCATTCGTGCTGTCCGTTGGCGTTGCCTGCTTATACGGAGCGCTGCTGGTGCAGCGGGCAAGATCGGCGCAGCGGCTGGAGACGGTGTGGCTGCTGACGGCCATCACGCGTGCGTTGGTTGCTGTATTTGTCACGGTGAATGTAGTTGTGGGCACGCTGCAGACGGGCTGGATGACGGTGGCCATGACCGACGGCGCGCTCGCACTGCTGCAAGCAATAGGACTCTATCGAGGCTGGCTGAACGATGCCGGAGCGTGAGGCGCAGGTGACGGCGGGATGGCGAGGCGCGTGCCTCGTCGCAATCACGTTTGTCTATTTCCTCATCTTTGCTCAATTCGGATTTTTGCAGCGGCTGGCAGAGCTTGGTATCGCTGACGCTCACCTGAAGGCCGTGATGGCTGCAATGGCAGCGGGTGGAATTCTAGTGAGCCTTCTGGCACCGCGGGTTACGCGATGGGCAGAGCCGAGCTGGCGGTTGAGAGCTGCATTGCTGCTATGCGCAGCGGCTGCTCTGGCTTCGCTCTGGCCGCTTTCGCCGGCTGGCAGCATTGCAACGGCATTGCTGATCGGTGGATCGCTGGGCCTGCTCACGGTTACGTTGGTGACGCATCTGACGCTGTGGCTAGGCAGCTGCAACCGGCTGCTGAAAGTTGGAGTAGGTACGGGTACCGGCTACCTGGTGTGCAATCTGCCGGTACTGTTCACTGCATCGCCCCAAGCACAAGCACTGACCGCAGCGCTATTGTGCGTGGCAGGAGTGATCTTTACGTTTGGGCAACGCGAAGAGGAGCGAGCAGCAAACAACGTTCAATCCGCGATTTCGTTTGCGTTGGTACTGACAGGTTTTGCCGCACTGGTATGGCTGGACTCGGCCGCGTTCTTCATCATTCAGCGCACACCGGCGCTGAAGGCAGGAACATGGCAAGGCACGGTGCATCTGTGGACTAACGGAGCACTGCATCTCAGCGCGGCGCTTGCAAGCGCATGGTGGCTGCGGCGGCGCGGGCTCTCGCAGACGCTATGCCTTGCGTTCCTCGCGCTGGCTGCGGCGTGTGTGCTCCTGCTTGATCCGAATCGCGTCCTGCTCGCGTCAATTTTTTATCCGGTCGGCGTGTCGCTGTATTCGGTTGCGCTGGTGGCTTACCCGTCGCTGCTTGCTCCATCTGTCTCAGTTGCGGAGCGTGGGCGGCGGGCCGGGTGGATCTATGCAATCGCAGGATGGGGCGGCTCTGCAATGGGGATTGGGATGGGGCAGCACCTGGGGCATATTCCGCCGGTATTTGTATTGGTTGCCGGAGCAGTAGTGCTGATGCCAATGCTCATTGCGATTCTACGCACGCGACGGCGCGAAGTCCTGGTGACGGCAGCAACGCTGCTGGCTGCCTGGTGCATTCACCTGACGCTTATGCCACATCATGCACCGACATCCCAGCTAACGACTGTGGAGCGCGGAAGGCAGATATATATCGGCGAAGGCTGCATTAACTGCCACTCGCAGTATGTACGGCCAGGCACGAGTGATGTGCTGCGCTGGGGCCCCGCGCAAAGCGTGGATCAGTTGCGTCACGAGCATCCTCCACTGATTGGCAACCGGCGGCAGGGACCGGACCTGGCTGAAGTGGGTAGTCGGCGGTCTGCACTGTGGCTGAAGATTCATTTCTACAACCCCGCACAGGTAAGCCATGCGTCGTTCATGCCTTCGTATGCGCATTTATTTCGCGGCGAGCGAGGCGACGATCTGGTGGCGTACCTTGTGAGCCTGCGTGCAGCGGATGTGGAGGTAAATGCGCATCGGGCTGACGAGCAGGTGTGGCAACCATCTTCTGCCGCACGCACGCAAGCCAGTGCCGGAACCGGAGGGCGGCTCTTCCATTTGAATTGCGGAACCTGCCATGAAACTGAAGGTCAGACGCGGATGCAGTGGGCGGCAAAGTTCACGCGAATGCCTCCATTATTTGGGATCGATCCATTGCTGCACGTGCCTGCGGCTGGCACCATGGATCAGCGAAGAGCGCGGATTGAGCAGATTGTAAAGTTTGGCGTCTACGGAACCAATATGGCCGGACATGAGTATCTGTCCGATGGCGACATTGCATCGATCAGCCTATGGCTTATGCAGAAGACCGCGCAGTCGAATAGCATCCAACCAACAATTGCAACTCCTGGAGAAAAACCATGAAGAATCTAAGCTTATCTTTCCTGCTGGTGCTTCCACTTTTGCTCGGCGCTGACGCGCTGGCTCAGAAACAGACCTTCACCGTAGACCCGGCAGCAAGCCAGGTTACGTTCACACTGGGCGGTTCACACACGGTGAAGGGGACGTTTCACGTGCAGAGCGGGGCGATCAATTTTGAGCCGGGTGCGGCAAAGATTGATGGATTTGTGGTGGTGGCGAGCGGGAGCGGAAACAGCGGCGAGGCTTCGCGGGACAAGAAGATGAACAGCCAGGTGCTGGACACCGATCATTTTGCCGAGATTACCTTTGTGCCGCACAGCTTTACCGGCACGATTGTGCCGAACAGGGATTCGACGATCCAGGTGAACGGAACGTTTACGTTGCGCGGAACCGAGCACGAGATTACGGTGCCGATGCAGGTCCACATTGACGGCGCCAACTGCACGACGAAGGGGCAGTTCCCGGTGCCGTACGTGGATTGGGGCATGAAGGCGCCGAGCATGCCGTTTTTCCATGTGGACAAGGTGGTGAGCATTGACCTGACGCTGGTGGGACATCTGGACGCGGCCAGGTAAAGGGTAGTTCGGCGGAGGCACTGTAGCCAGATCTCCAATTAGAGTTCATAAAGATTCAACCCAACGGACTTCTCATGTAGCGCCATGGGAATAATAGCTTCCCTCACCCGTGATTGACACGCTTTGGCGTATTTCCAAGTGCTAGACCCGGTATGCAGTCCTCTATTTACGAGGGTGTGCCTTTCCCAGCGGCGCTGAAAAGGCCGGCGGCGGCGGTTCTATCCCGTCTCTGCCACCACTCTTTCCATATAGATAGAAGAAAAGCCGGAAATCGGCGCACCCGCCATCCTCCCGCGATTGCGGCTTTTTCGTACCCCCAGAGGATGCTCCCTTCCGACCGTCAGCCCGCTGAATTCACTTTGTGCATACGGGCGGCAAGAGACTGCATCATAATGATGGAACCCCATGCGTTCTCCTGATCGGAGCAAGTATGACTGCCGTCTATATCAACCGAATTTCCACTGCAGTGCCGGAGCACGACATTCATGGAATATTCGTCACCTTTGCCGGGCGTATGCTCCAGGACGAACGCGTGCGCTCAATCTTTATGCGCATGGCAGGCAAGGCAGAGATTGCACACCGGTACTCTTCCCTGTCGACCAGCGAGACACCCGGGGAAAAGGATGTAAGCGTCTTTTCCCTTTACGGCAGCGGGAGCTTTCCCAGCACTGCGCGGCGTATGCAGATTTTTGAGGCAGCAGCTCCGTTACTCGCTCGCCGTGCACTCGACCAGCTTGCATTGTCCAGCCAGGAACGCCGGAAGATTCGCCACGTGATCGTGACCTGCTGCACGGGATTCTATGCGCCGGGGCTCGACTTCGAGATCATCGATCATCTTGGACTTGCTCCGGATGTAGAAAGAACGATGGTCGGATTTATGGGTTGCTATGCGGCTATCAATGGACTAAAGCTTGCTCGTCACATCGTGAGGTCGCAGCCTGCGGATAGCGTATTGGTTGTGAATCTCGAACTGTGCACCCTACATTTGCAGGAGACTCAGAGCCTGAATGAAGTACTGTCGTTCCTGGTTTTTGGCGATGGCTGCGCGGCGAGCCTGATCAGCAACGAGATGGCCGGGGTAGAGATCGACAGCTTTCGCGCGATGCAGATCCCTAAAACTCGCGAACTCATCACTTGGCGCATAGGCGACATCGGCTTTGACATGCTGCTTTCCGGGCAGGTACCGGGTGCGATCAACAAGAGCATGCGTGAACATGCGGCAGAGTTTAGCGACTCCGGCCCCGTGGATTTGTGGGCCGTACATCCCGGTGGCCGCTCCATACTCGACGCGGTTCAGCAGGGACTGGACCTGCCCCTGGAGGCTCTCTGCTCTTCGCGAGCGGTACTATCGCGCTACGGCAATATGTCGTCAGCGACCGTGATGTTTGTGCTGCAGGAATTGATGCGCAGCGCACAGCCGGGGCAAAATGGTTGTGCGATTTCCTTTGGTCCAGGTCTCACGGCGGAGACGATGCGATTCCATGCCGTCTAACATGATGGACTTTTCTGAACGTGGCCAGTCCTCGGAATGGATGGACGAACCGTGCAGTTACGCGGATTTCCGCGCTTGTCTTCACGATCTGGAGCAGGTAAACCGAATGGTGCTTGCGTATCGTCCAACACTGCAATGGCTGCGGCAATTTGTAGACGCAAAGGATCGCCCATTGCATATTGTTGATGTTGGTTGCGGTGGCGGTGATATGCTGCGGCACATTGCTTCGTGGGCACGCGCCCGCCAATCCGAGGTGGTACTCACGGGAATAGACCTGAATCCGCACGCTGGCAGGGCGGCGCGCGAGTTCTCCCCCGGCAGCTGCGAAATTGAATGGATTACCGGGGATGCATTTTCATATCAACCGAAAGTGCCCATCGATCTCGTAATCAGTTCTCTATTCACGCATCACCTTCCTGATGCAACGATCATTCTGTTTCTGCAATGGATGGAGCGGGTAAGCGAACGGGGCTGGTTTATCAATGATCTGCATCGTGAGCGTATCCCATACTACGGATTTGGTGCATTGGCGCGACTCATGCGGTGGCATCGCTTTGTGCAGCATGACGGACCTATATCGATCCACCGCAGCTTCACGCCGGAGGACTGGGTTCGCTATGTATCCGCGGCAGGTCTAGCCGCAAACCATGTAGGCATCCGCACCAGGTGGCCAGCGCGGCTCTGCGTGGGCCGGGTGAAGTGACGACGGCGCAGGAGTCGCGAAGCGATGCCCTGATCGCAGGCGGCGGGCTGGCAGGTGCAGGATTAGGGATTCTGCTGGCGCGACAGGGGAAGTCTGTAGAAATTATTGAAAAAAGCTCTGAGATGCATGACTCTGTCTGCGGTGAATTTCTCAGTCGCGAGGCAGTCCTATATCTCGAAGAGCTGGGTATTGACTTGAAACGGTTAGGAGCTATTCCAATCCATACCGTGCGACTCTTTGCACGGCATCTGCTTGCCGAGTGTGCCCTTCCCTTTCCAGCCCGGTCGCTTACGCGGCGCGTTCTGGATGAAGCTCTTCTGACACAGGCAGTGCAAATGAGGGCGCGGGTGATCCGCGGACGACGCGTTGAATCGCTGGTTCGGGACGAACACGGTTGGTCTGCGAAGTTGAGCGGAGGCGAACTGCGTTTAGGAAAGAATGCATTTCTGGCCACGGGCAAGCATGAAGTATATGGATATGCCCGCGGAAGCGGCGTACAGAGCAACCTGATTGCATTTAAAATATATTTCAGACTTACGCCTGTGCAGCAGAACGACTTGACCGGCTGCGTGGAATTGATTCTCTTTCCCGGCGGATACGCTGGGCTGCAAGCGGTAGAAGGTGACCGCGCGAATCTGTGTCTGTTGGTAAAGAGGGCTGTTCTACGGCAATGCGGCGGCGATTGGGCACAGCTGCTACTTAGAATCCAGTGTTCATCAGAGCATCTGGCACAACGTCTTGCAGGAGCGGAGGCACTGCTGGACAAGCCGCTTGCACTATCCGCGATTCCCTATGGCATGCTGCGAAGGCATGCAAGCGATAGTCTATGGCGTGTCGGCGATCAGGCAGCGGTCATTCCATCCTTCTCTGGAGATGGAATGTCGATTGCGTTGCACAGCGCACATCTTGCGGCGGAGGCTTATCTGAGCGGCCGGTCTGCGGAATCGTTTCAGCAGCAGCTACATTATGAACTACGGCCTGCGATGATTCGCGCAACTGTATTGTCCCGACTCATGATCGCCTTTCCCGCCCTGGCGCACATCGTGCGCCTTCAACCGTCATGGCTCGGCCAATTCGCCGCAAATACGCGCGTGCCTGAGCCAGCATTGCTAATTACCAGAGGAAACGCATGAAGCTGATTGTGATTCCTGCCATCATCATGCTTTTAATTGCTCCGCTGCATGCCGATGAGAACGGAATATTTGGGCAATGGAAGGAGCCAGGTGGCTCAGTCATCGCAATATATCGCTGCAATACTACTGAGGTGTGTGCCCGACTGATAGCACTCAACGATCACGCTCCTGCGCGGGTTGATCTACATAATCCCAATCCATCCTTTCGTACGCAGTCTCTCTGCGGTATGCAAATTGGGAGCGGCTTTCATTTGACTGATCCGGGAAAGGCAGATGATGGTGAGCTTTATGACCCAAAGTCCGGAAAGACCTACAAAGGATCCATGCTGCACGAAGGAGATACTCTGAAACTGCGAGGACACGTAGGCATCAAACTACTGGGAAGGACTGAGGTATGGACACGGGCACGGACTATACAGCCAGTGTGCTCGAATTAAGTATACCGGCGGTTCGATCCCGTCTCTGCCACCACTCTTTCCATATAGATAGAAGAAAAGCCGGAAACCGGCTCACCCGCCATCCACCCGTGATTGCGGGTTTTGCATACGCGAGTTGAATGTTTGTGCTTACACCGATAAGAAGCCGAAGAAATCCGGTATAGCTGTTCAACGCAAATAGCCAACCTGCAAAATGGATATCTCCACCCACAGGTTGGCTATTGCGGTTTACGCTACAACTGCAATTTGTCCGGTCGCCGCCGCCGCATAAGCCTCACCTGTCACCCTTTGAAGATGGTGTGAGGGATAAGCTTCCAATAGTCTTCCTGCGTAGCATCATCAAGACACGCCTGAATGATCTTGCGCCCCAGCGGGTCAAGGTCAGGGGTGAGGAAGGGCGTGAGTTCACGCTTGAAGAATTCGCGCCACAAGCGAGCTCCTTCGTTGAAGACCTCAGGGCCACCCTGCAGTTGACGCGTGACATCAAGAAAGACATGTGGAATCAGAGAGCCTTCCACGCGAATCTGATGTGGCACATAGCCGAGTAGAGGTAACGGGCTTTCCATGAGTTGATCTCGATGAAAACGGGCGCTGCCACGACGGGCAAGGTATTCGCGAGCAATCCACTCCGCCATGAAGCCCACCTTCCACGCGCCGATGTGCTGGTTGGGAATAAGGACGTGGCGCGTGTCCGTATTCTCCACAATCTGACGCAGAAGGAGGTTGGCCTGGTCGACGCGACGACCAGTGCAGAAGGCCCAGTAGGAGCCAACGCCTTCGGATTGCATGCCCTTCGAGTCCTGGATGCTTGGATTTGCATGGCCGCGTGGAGCGACCAGCCTCCACAACCATGCGAGAGCCGGACTAAGAATGTGCAGCAGCCCAAGGATGCCATATTGTGGACTGTCTTTGTGCGTGGGAGGACAACGAACCCCAAAGCTGCGGATGTTCACAGCCACTGGCCCAGTGGTGATATCGCCAATCATGTCACGCGGAATAATGACGCGTGGGTTGGTGCAGATCTTACCCGGCGCATCTTCGATGTGTTCCCATGTCAGGCAACTGCCGCCGGGCACAATGTAGTGGTTGAGGAAGATGAGCGGCGTGGGCGGATTGACGCAGAGGCGTTCGAGCGTTGGATCGGTACCGTACCGGTTGATGTGATCAACCCGCACGAACCAGCCATTCTCGGCATCCATGATGTTTAGCTTGGTTTCGCCCTCGTTGTAGTGGGGATGTGCGCATCCCATATCATCGGCCATTGGGTTGAGACGACAGGCCTCAGGCAGCACCAGCGTGCGCTCTTCACCGGTTACAACATTCTTGCCAAGCAGAAGGCGACCATCTTCCATGCGTTGAATGTGGCCGGTCATCTCGCTCTTGCCACCACCGGATGCCCCCTCATGCATGATCACTATTTCGTTGTCATATGGAGTCACAACGCCAACGGCAGCGCAATGATTAGTGGTCCACCCTTCACGCTCGCCAATATCGAGCAACATGGAGTAGACGCCTTTTTTTGCACTTGGACCGGGATAGAGGTTGTAGGCATAGACCTCCTGATGCGTATGCGTGCGAAAATGCACCACCACCTGCTTCCCGTCAAAGTGGGTGTGGCGAAAGGGCGGCGCAACGAAGAGAACTCCGCCATTGACGCGGAAATCGGCGGGGAGGCGGTTCCCCGGAATCATGCCCTGCAAATCAGCAAGCGCGGCGGCAAAGAAGCCTGCCTGGCGCGGACAAATGAGCAGGGAACCGTAATGAAGATCATCAGGGCCGGCATAAAACGGCACGACAATCAACTCCTGCTTCTTCAGCCAATCCAGTGTTTTCTGGCGCGTACGGTCAAACGATTCTCCGAAGCGGTCCTGGTAGGTGGGCTTATCCGTAGGCAACATATCGCCGATGACCATCGCATCAGGATCGCGACGCCGGAGGCGTGTATCCGGAAAATTGACTGCGATTCCATTCCGCGCCTTGGTAACAACCGCTTCTACGATGATTCCAATGCCCGGCACATCAAATGCGACTTCGTATTCGCCTTTATCATCGCGGTTGCCAGGTGCCCAGTTGGTTGTGCCTTCTGGACGATCCAACGCCCAATTCAACAGATCTTCACGGGTATTAGCAACATACAGTGCGGATGCAGCTCCGAGGACTTCGATGACATGGGCAGGCAATTGGAGCGTAGCCCAATCGCTTTTAAAATCGATGGACTCATTGCTCTTGGCGGTATTCACGGATAACTTCCCTCTCAATGGGTAGAAATGACTAGCTTGCACGGGGAAGGGTTGCAAGGTGCTTTTTAACTAGCATCTCACAGCTGAGCGGCTCAACAGAATATCTGGAGAGTGCTGCATGGTTCGATTTCAGGCTGACATTCCTGCTATTTCATAGAGATAGCCCGCAGAAAACGGCATATATCCCCATCTGTATTTACCAGGCTTTTGAGTGAAATACGAATGAGTACGACGTAAGGCGAGCGCGCAACTATGTACGCGTCAGCTTCGCATTATTTCTGGGATAATTATTTTTTCTGCATCGGCTTTGTCATTGCATCCAGAAATATGGCCTTGAATTGGTCAACATCAAAATCCCAGATAACGTTGGCAACGCGGGCGTCGGGAGGTGGCACAGGCTTCTGAATGCGCGGCACCGGCCCTTCTGGCCAGGGTACGCCATCATAGCCGACGACGTTTTCATCCCAATAGGTAGAGGCACCGAAGTTCATGCCTTCGTTGATATCCACATCCACATAGTAGCGGCGCATTGCCTTGATGATGGATGGATCAAGGATGTAGGCAGCCATCAATTCATTGGGCATGCGAAACCATTGCACAGGTTTACCGGCATGAAAGGGCTTCACGACCATGTCAGTGTATAGCTCCGCCTCAACGTGATTCTTTCCATTGGCAATCGCCTCAGCCATCGCAGGAGTTTTGTGCACCTTCTCGGCAACGTCTACCGTCACAATCGTCAGTTTAGGCCACGCTGCATGCAGCACAATGCGAGCTGCATATACGTCGTAGAGCACATTCACCGTCTTCGGCTGATACTCCGGGCTGGTTCCCATGAAAACAATTTCTTTGGTTAGCGGCACAATGCCGGGGTCAAGACTGATTGCCAATGCGATATTCGTCAACGAGCCGCCGCAGTAGAGAGTGACCTGGTGCGGATTGGCGCGGATACTGCGAATGATGAACTCCGCCGCCGGTTCGGCTTGCGCCTTCATCTTCGCAAAACCACCGGGAGGAGGCGTGACGTCATTGGGACCTGGGCTAAACTCACCGAACGCGCCAAGAAATGGATCGGTACGGTTTCCGCCATAAAGTTTGGTCAACCGAACCAGTTCGTAGCGCGATTGCACCAGAGGATAGTCCGGCCCCATGTAGACGGGTACATCGGTGCGCCCTTCGAGCTCCAGTAGCTTCAGCACATCGGCTGTCTCCTGCTTTACCCAGCCATTTCCCGTCACAACGGTTACGCCAAGCACATCGATATTTGGCGCCTGCAGCAACATAATCAGAGGGTCTTCATTGTCGCCGACAATACCCTCAGTATCCTGGTCGAAAATCACCTTCTTCTTCTCGCCCAGGGCCTGCGCATGCAGTACTGCAGCCTGGAGCAGGAGCAGGGCAAGAACGCTAGAGCCTGTTATGAACTTGGGCTGAGTAATTTGAACAGGTTGGCGAGCATGAGCCAAGCGAAGGCGAGGTAGTGGTATCCGGCGAGGGTAGAGGACAGGCGTTCGTAATCTCTGGCGAGTCTGC
>Ga0302270_10001139_pt1 | contig 27383 bp, 12 predicted proteins | sample III_Bog_E2_3_FD_198773 | JGI IMG/M metagenome (GOLD analysis project Ga0302270, IMG submission 198773) | Peat permafrost microbial communities from Stordalen Mire near Abisko, Sweden - III_Bog_E2_3 | ecosystem: Environmental > Terrestrial > Soil > Wetlands > Peat | place: Sweden: Abisko... | reverse complement strand
GCTGCGCTCACAGTTGCGGGGCAGTGGCGGACTTTCACCGCCTTCCCGAACATCCTGACGCTTTATTAATTGTGTGGGCGCGTTTGAAACGCGTCCGTGATGTCATCGAATCAATTTCGGTGACATCAAAATTTATAGCGGCTTTGGCTTGGTGAAGTCAAAAAGCGAGATATCTGCCCGGATTTTTGCTGAGGCTGATGATCACACGGCTGCGGAAGGGAGTTCCTGATTGTCAGTGAGCATTTTGTCCCAGGGATCATGCCGCAGCCGCTGCTTCCATTTTGCAAAATCGGAGACGTGAAATGCCGGAGGCTTGGCCGCATCCAACTCGCTCCATCGAAGCGGAACGGCTACTGGAGTTCCGGTTCGGGCGCGGGGAGAGTACGGAGCCACCGAAGTTGCCTCGCGATCGTTGCGAAGATAGTCGAGGTAAATGCGATTTTTGCGCGTTGCTTTCGTCATCTTCGTAACGTATAGCTCTGGATTCTGTTTCTCGAGTTCAAGCACAAAGTCGTGGGCGAAGGTCTTGATTTCCGGCCACTCGTGGTCTGGCTTAATGGGGACGACGACGTGAAGCCCTTTTCCGCCGGTGCTTTTCACAAAACTGTCGAGCCCTATTTTCGTGAGTCTTTTTTTGAATTCGCGTGCTGTTTCCGCAAGGGTTTTCCATTGGATCGCCGTGTCGGGATCGAGATCGAAGACGATGCGATCGGGCTTTTCGAGCGATTGATTGTGCGAGCCCCACGGATGGATTTCGAGCACGCCTAACTGCGCCAGCCCAACAAGGCCCTCACTGGAGTCAACGGTAAGATACTCCTCTTTCTCATGGGTTTTCCGATTGGGAATTGAAACGCTCTTTACTCCAGGCGGCAACCCAAGGCCGATGTGCTTTTGGAAAAAGCAGGGTTTGCTATTGCCATCGGGGCACCGCACCACGCTCAGCGGGCGATCGGCGATGTGTGGAAGCAGATGTTCGGCGACCGCCTCGTAGTATTCAGCGAGCTGGCCCTTCGTCATGCCGCTCTCTGCGTCAAGCACCTTGTCAGGATGCGTGATTGACAGGTCATTCGTAGCAGTTGCGCTGCTGCTATTTGATGAATGCGGCACGGCTTTGCCTTTCTTGTTCAAGAGGCCCGGTTTTGTCCGGTTTGTCGCGACAGCCGATTCTCGTATCACTTCTTTCGCTGGTTTGTCTTCGCGCAGCCCTTTGAATGCCGCCTGCCGCACAAGGTTGTCGCGGGTCCACGTTGAGAATGCAATCTGCGCTACAAGTTCCGGCTTGACCCAATGCGCGCCGCGTCGCATTTCGCGCGGGACGTCGGCAAAAGGGGAGTCTTTTCTTGCCAGGCGATCGAGTTTTTCGCGCAGCAGTTTATGGGTGGCCTGCGTGAATCCCGTGCCTGATCGGCCGGCGTAGCGTAGCTTTCCGCCTTCATAGTAACCGAGTAATAGAGCTCCAATTCCGGCGGTTCCCTTCGACGGAAGAGTGAATCCGCCGATCACGAATTCCTGCTCAACACGGCACTTCAGTTTGATCCACGCGCCGCTTCGCCCCGAATTGTATTTGGCTGAGGCTAGTTTCGAGACGATCCCTTCCGCACCCAGGGCACAGGCCTTCTTGAAAACTTCATCTCCATCAGCTTTCAAGTCTTCGCTCAGACGCAGTGGCGAATTCTCGTCAGAGTTGTCCAGCAAATGGCTCAGCATCCGTTTTCGTTCAGTTAGCGGCAGGCCGCGCAGGTTGTGGCCGTCAAGGTGGAGAAGATCGAACGCGAAGTAGGTAATGTAGTGCTGACTGCCTTCTTGAAAAGCAGCCTGCAGATCGGCGAAATTACTCACCCCTTGATCGTCGAGAGCTACCGCTTCGCCATCGAGGATCGCGTCTTTGACGTTTAACTGCGCTGCGGCAGCGGCAATGTCCGGCATGCGGGAAGTCCAATCGAGGCCTTTGCGAGTGAGTAAGCGGACCTTGAGTGTCTTCGCGGTGTGGCGTTCGCCGGACCTTACCTGAATTTGAATTCGATAGCCATCCAGTTTGAGCTCGTGGACCCAGTCGTTGCCGCCGGGAGGAGATAGGGCTTGTTGAGCTAATTGCGGTGCGATGAAGCCCGGGAATCGTTCCAATGGAGCGTGCCTGAGATTTGGCGGCCGTTTGAGGCGAGACGATGCGGGTTTCACGGCTTGTGCAACTGCGCTTCCGTTACGGGCGACGGGTTTTTGAGCCGGCTGAGTGTTGCCGCCTGCTTTCGAATTCCAGACGCGGCCTTTCCTGGCTGCGATCTCTTCCATGGTTCGTTTGCTGACCGCACTATCGGGCGCTTCCTCTGTGATCGCTTCGTCGGAACTGTCTCGCGCATATTTGTCTCGGTCTTTGATCAGAAGCCAATTTGCTTTGCTTGATCCGAAATTGTCTGATTTGCCGGCGTGTCCGTGCATGCGGACCAATGCCCATCGGCCCTTCAGCTTTTTCCCATGCAGGTCAAATTTCAGGTGTCCGTCCCTCAGGCCCTGATCCACATCGCCGATTGGGGTCCAGTCGCCGTGGTCCCACACCATCACAGTTCCGCCGCCATATTGACCTTTGGGAATGGTTCCTTCGAAGTCGCGGTAGTCCCATGGATGGTCTTCAACCTCGACCGCGAGCCGCTTGTGGCCGGGGAAGTAGCTGGGGCCTTTGGTGACGGCCCAGCTCTTCAACACGCCGTTCCAACCCAATCTGAAGTCGTAGTGCAAGCGCGTTGCCGCGTGCTTCTGCACAACAAACGGCAGCTTCTCTTTGGCATGCGCCTTGCCGCGCTTGCGTGCATTTCCGCGGGGCTCAGCAGTCACGCTGAAATCGCGCATCCGTTGGTAGCGCCCCAGAGGGCGGATTGTTTTTGAAGTTGTCGTCGAATGCTTTCGCGTAGCCATGGTCTACGCAGCCCGGCGCTTGCGCTTGGCTGCTTTCACAAGCACGGGGCCTTTCTTGGCCGCGGCACGGGAACTACCGCCGCGCTCGCTGGCCACCGGGCGCTTGGCTTTCGAAACACTTTGACGCAGGGCGTCCATCAGGTTGATGACTTTAGTCGGCCGGGCGGATTTGTCTTCGAGCGGAAGCGGCGCATTCTTTTGCTTTGCCTCAATCAGCTCTCTAAGCGCGGCTTCATAATCGTCTTTGAATGCGCCAATATTAAAAGGATGCGAATAGGACTCGATAAGCTGCGTTGCCATGGTGAGCTGCTTTTTGTCGATACGATTCGAATGATCTGATGGGATCTGCGAAAAATACTCGCTACTGTTGCGCAGTTCCTCGCCATAACGGAGCAAGTAGGCCATCAACCCAGGTTCGGAGTGATCAAGAGGGACGGCAATCGCGACCAGATGTTCGCGACCACCGAATGCAATCTCGCCGATGGCCGCTTTACCGGTCTCTTCCATCGCTTTGCGAACCACAGCGAATGCTTCGGGAGATTCTTTGGGCTCTGGGACAACGAAATACGGCTTCTCAAACAGGGCGAGGGGCAGCTCGCCAACATCGACAAACTGCTGGACGTCGATCACGTTTTTCGTCTCGATTCGCAGGTTGGCGATTTCGTCGGGGTCGACGGTCAGGTATTTTCCCTTGGTGTATTCGTAGCCTTTGACAATATCTGAGTTCTCAACCGGCTGATTGTCGCCAATCACATTCAGATGGCGGACTCTCTCACCGGTTGAGCGATCGATCTGATGGAACGTGACACCGCTTTGAGAGTTAGTGGCCGGGAAAAGCTGAATGCCGAAGGACACCAGCGAGACTTTGAACTGCCCGGACCAATAAGGACGACCTGCCATTGTTGCCTCCGCGAGCGGGTACACGAATACCGGCTGACATTTGACTAAGATGCCTAGCTATTGCAAGCGGTTTCACTTTGGCGATAACTGCGCGGGCGCTTCCAAGCCTATTAGTGCTTCTTGAAGTACTGCACCTCGCGTTCGTGCTGCTTGGCTTGATCCATGGTTGAGAAGGTCCCCAGGTTGCGGCGCTGGCCCGTTTCTGCGTTTTTCTTTCTCGAGTACAAACGGAATTGCCCGGATTTGAGTTTGCGAATCATGCACGGTGTAGATGCGCGTCGCACAAGCTTGGTCGCCCGACCGCCAAAGCAGGCATTTTACGTTGTTTCTGTGCTCAATTCGGCTTTAACCGCAAGGGCAACAGGCCTATATGACCACGCATCACAGCAGCTGAGGAAGACTTACTGCGGTCGAGGGGAGATTGTTTGCGACCCCTCGATCGCAAAATATAGGGGATACCATGAAAATGCTCATTGAGAAACTTCCAGATCTGCAGGCTCTCTACGTGAAGGAGTTGCGCCTGTTTCTTTCGGCCGAAGAGATGATTGCCATTAAAGCACCACTGATGGCGGAGGCTGCCATCGACCCCGATCTTATCCACCTATTCCGGCAGCATATTCAGGAAACGCATCTGCATGCGGATCGCGTGAGAGGGATCCTCAACCGTGCAACCGGCGAAGCGGACCCGCTGAAATGCAAGGTTGTGTACTCATTGTTTGACGAACTCGAGGATGTGATGGAAGACGCGTCGCACCCGCCAGTCAGGGACGCGGCATTGATATCAGAGGCACAACGCATTGAGCAGTACGAGATGGCCAGCTTCGCGGCTCTGCGGCAACTGGCGTGCGCTTTGGAACTCGGCCAGGATGCTCAATTACTCGATCAGTCGTACCGTGAAAAAGAACGGGCATGCGAGCAGCTTACGGTGATCGCAAAGAGGATTTATCCGGCGGCGCGCAAGACCGCCTACGCGAACAAAGCGGCATAACTTCGGCCCCCAAAAGAATCTGGAGATAGTTCTCTCATGAATGCTTCCGACGTGCTTGTTGAGCGAATGATGGAGTGGGGGGTCGACACAATATTCGGTCTCCCTGGAGATGGAATCAACGGCGTCTTTGAAGCCCTGCGAAAGCAGAAGGACAAGATTCGCTTCATACATGTGCGCCATGAGGAATCGGCCGCGTTCATGGCCTGTGCGTATGCGAAATTCACTGGCAGGCTGGGCGTTTGCATCGCAACTTCGGGACCGGGCGGCATCCATCTGCTGAACGGCTTGTACGATGCGAAATTGGACGGAGCGCCGGTGCTGGCCATTACAGGGCTCCAGCACAGCGATTTGATCGGAACCTTCACTCAGCAAGACGTGGCGCTCGACAAACTCTTTATCGATGTGGCCGTGTACAACGAACGCGTAATGAGCGGCGCACACATTGAGAGTATTACGGATCTTGCCATTCGCTCCGCTCTCTCGAAGAGAGGTGTAGCGCATCTGACGCTACCGGTAGACGTGCAAGTGCAGGAGATCAAGAAGGGCCGGTCGCCGCGCAATCCGCTGCATCATACTTCGACAACCCCCGCGTGCCCTGAGCATCTACCGGCGCAGGTGGATCTGGAACACGCGGCAGACGTTTTGAACCGTGGCAAGAAGATCGCCATTCTAGCCGGACAGGGAGCACTGAATGCGACCAGCGAATTGGAACGTGTGGCTGAAATCCTGGGAGCGCCGATCGTCAAGGCACTGCTCGGCAAGGCTGTAGTTCCCGACGATAGTCCGTATACAACGGGCGGCATCGGGTTGCTGGGCACTGAGCCCTCGCAGGACGCACTCGAGCGCTGCGACACACTCTTCATGGTGGGCTCATCATTCCCATACATCGAATTTCTTCCCGAACCCGGGACGGTGAAGTGCGTCCAAATCGAGCTCGACTCGCAACGCGTAAGTTTGCGCCATCCCGCGGATGTGGCGCTTGTGGGTGACGCGAGAACGTGCCTGAGGGCACTCATCCCGATGCTCAAAAAGCACGATCTCGGCTTTCTGAAGAAAGCCCAGGAAGGGAAGTCGAAGTGGCAGAAGTTGATGGAAGAACGCGGGACACGAGCCGACAAACCCATGAAACCGGATGTGGTGGGTTGGGAACTCGGCAAGCGGATTCCGGCCAACGCCATCGTGACCTCCGATTCGGGAACGATTACGACGTGGTGGGCTCGCTATGTTCCCGCGCTTCGCGGACAGAAACATAGCTGCTCAGGAAATCTTGCCAGCATGGCCTGCGGCCTGCCGTATGCGATCGCTGCTGCCGTGGCATACCCCGATCGTCCGGTTTACTGCATTATTGGCGACGGCGGTTTAAGCATGCTTATGGGTGAGTTGATTACCGTGGCAGCTTATAAATTGAACATCAAGATAGTTGTGATCAAGAACAACACTCTCGGCCAGATTAAGTGGGAGCAGATGGTGTTCCTCGGCAATCCCGAGTATGGCTGCGATCTGTTTCCTGCTGATTTTGTCATGATCGCGCGCGGTGCGGGTATTGAAGCTGTGCACATCGACGATCCGGCGCGATGCGGCGAGCAATTGGAATCAGTGTTGAGCCGGCCGGGCCCCGTACTTATCGAGGCAGTTGTGGACGAGTTCACTCCACCCATGCCGGCAAAAATCAAGGCATCGCAGGCCCTGAAACTCGCAGAAGCACTCGTTCGGGGTGAGCCATGCCGTTCGAAGATCGCTATGACAAATCTGCGCGACACCGTGCGCGAGCTGGTCTAAACTACCGCATATTGCAATCACGTTCATGTAGTGGAGGCGCGACGGGTGCGCGGTACCGCGGTATTTCGCCGGATTGAAAACTATTTTGATGGAGTAGCACACTACAGGCAAGCTGCACGGCCACTAGCCCCGCCGGTGACTGCAAGGCGCGCAGGATGAGTCGAATCAGACGAGGCGGCGCGGGAAAATGCGACGATCTGGTACAGCTCACCCAGTTGAGTTTAAACGCATCTAACTAACAGAGCTGCTCTACTGGCAAACCCTTGGCGTTCCACGCACGGCCAGCTTAAGCGTTAATTCTGCCAATTTGTGGCAGCGGTGTTTTCACTTGAGGATCCGCATGCCATTGCCTCCCCCCAATGGTCGCAGGCGAGTTGTGATTGAAGACGTCAACCCCCAGCTCGATATGGGCCGGCATCCCGTCTGCCGGGTTGCCGGTGATGAGGTTGTGGTGACGGCGGCCATTTTTGCAGACGGCAAGGACGAGTTGGCTGCCCGGCTGCTTTATCGCCATTCGAGCGATCACCGGTGGTCGTTTGCGCCGATGCATGCAGCGGGCGACGATTTGTGGAGAGGCGCGTTCAAAGCGGACAAGCTGGGTGAGTGGCGATTCACGCTTCTTGGCTGGGTGGATCACTTTGCCACGTGGGCAGTTGAATTAAAGAAACGGATCGCCTCGCAGAGTGAGCCCACGGCTACCGACACGAAAGCTGGCGCAACGATTAACGGGCATGTGGGGCTGGATGTCGGGTCCAAATCCGGCGAACAGGACGTTGCACTTGCGCTTCGTTCCGGGGCTGTGCTGATCTACTCAGCTGCACAGCGGGCGCGGGGAAGTGATGCTAAACGCTTGCGCGAGAAGGCGCAGAACCTCGAAGCGCTGGCCGGTGAGAATCGATCGAACTATAGCGATCCATGCGACGAAGAGCTTTGGCGATTGATGAGTAATTATCCCGACCTGACAAACGCTACACGATATGAAATGGAATTGCCTGTCTGGGCTGATCGAGAGCGCGCCCGGTTTTCGTCGTGGTATGAGCTCTTTCCCCGCTCAGCATCGCCAATTCCAGGCCAGCATGGGACATTCCGTGATGTCGAGCGACAGCTGCCAGAGATTGCGGCAATGGGATTTGACATTGTTTATCTGCCTCCCATCCATCCGATAGGTCGGTCGTTCCGCAAGGGACCTAACAACACGACCTATGCTCCACCAAATGCGCCCGGGAGTCCGTGGGCGATTGGCGACCGTTCAGTATTCGCTAACGCCTCGCTGGGCGCTCAGGCCACTGGAGACCGCGGCGGTCACAAATCAATTCATCCGCAGCTTGGCACATTTGCCGATTTTGACAGCCTGGTTGATACCGCCAGATCGCAGAGCGTCGAGATTGCGCTGGACATTGCATTCCAGTGCTCGCCTGACCATCCATGGGTTACCGAACATCCTGACTGGTTCTCGATCCGGCCAGATGGATCGATTCAATATGCTGAGAATCCTCCTAAGAAATATCAGGACATTTATCCGCTGAATTTTGAATCGCCGGACTGGCGCGGCCTGTGGGACGAACTTTATTCAGTGTTCGATTTTTGGGTTCATCGTGGCGTGCGCGTGTTTCGCGTCGACAATCCGCACACCAAGGCGCTGCCCTTCTGGGAGTGGTGCCTGAATAACTTGCGGGCTAATTATCCCGATACCATTTTTCTGGCTGAGGCGTTTACTCGGCCGCACGTGATGTACGGCTTGGCCAAGCGCGGGTTCACGCAATCTTACACATACTTTACGTGGCGTAACTCGAAGCCTGAGTTACAAAGCTATCTTGAGGAGCTGACACGGCCGCCGGTGAGCGAGTTCTTTCAGCCGAACTTTTGGCCTAATACCCCCGACATACTGCATAAAACTCTGCAAGAAGGCGGACGCCCGGCGTTTATCCATCGTTTGATTCTTGCCGCTACCCTGAGTGCGAACTATGGCATCTATGGCCCGGCATACGAACTTGTCGAGAATGCCCCGGCCGAAGCGCCCAAGGGAAGGAATGAGTCAGAGGAGTATCTCGACAGCGAGAAATACGAAATTCGGCAACGGAACCGGAACGCGCCAGGCTCACTCGTACCGCTTATTACTCAACTTAATCAGATACGACGCTCTAATCGAGCGTTGCAATCGAACGGGTCATTGCATTTTCACTCGGTCGACAATCCGCAATTGATTTGCTATTCGAAGGCGACGCCGGGTTTCGATAACACGATTCTTGTGGTGGTGAACCTGGACTCATTCAACGAGCAAACTGGCTGGGCGACTCTCGATCTTGACAAACTCGGCTGTTCCGCAACTGAAGACTTTATTGTTGACGATTTGCTTAACGGCGCGCAGTACACATGGCATGAGCGGAACTATGTTGCGCTGCGGCCAGAGGTTCAAGCGGCGCACATCTTTCGCGTAAGCCGAATCCAATAACGTGTCATTGACCGAGGTCTCCGGGAGATTGAACGAGTGAAGAAGATCGCAAGCACATCGGATCCTCTATGGTACAAAGACGCGATAATCTATGAGCTTCACGTTCGCGCGTTCGCGGATTCGAACAACGACGGTATCGGGGATTTCCCTGGTCTTATGTCGCGGCTCGATTACTTGAAGGATTTGGGAATCTCTTGCATATGGCTTCTGCCGTTCTTCCCGTCGCCGTTACGTGACGATGGCTACGATATCTCCAATTACATCGACGTCAATCCCTCATATGGAACGCTTAGCGACTTCAAAGCATTCCTTGAGGCTGCTCATCATCGCGGCTTGCAAGTGATGATCGAATTGGTGGTGAATCACACGAGCGATCAGCACCCATGGTTCAAGACGGCGCGCCAAGCGGCACCAGGTTCGGCCGAACGCGACATGTACGTTTGGTCAGAAAGCGCCGATAAGTATAAGGACGCTCGCATCATCTTTACTGACACTGAGAAATCAAATTGGACCTGGGACGAAACCGCAAAGGCCTATTACTGGCATCGATTCTTTTCGCACCAGCCGGACTTGAATTATGACAGCGCGCTGGTGATGGAAGAGATATTGAAGGCCATGCGCTTCTGGTTGGATTTGGGTGTAGACGCGCTCCGCCTGGACGCGATTCCATACCTTTGCGAGCGGGATGGAACCTCATGTGAGAACCTGCCTGAAACTCATGCGGCGGTAAAGAAACTACGTGCAGCGATTGACGCAGACTATTCCAATCGGCTGATTCTTGCGGAAGCCAACCAGTGGCCTGCCGATGTGCGCCCGTACTTTGGTGACGGCGACGAGTGCCATATGGCGTTCCATTTTCCGCTGATGCCGCGGATTTACATGGCGCTTCGCCAGGAAGACAGGCTCCCGATCACCGACATTATGGCGCAAACGCCGCCAATTCCGGACAACTGCCAGTGGGGGCTCTTCCTGCGCAATCACGACGAGTTGACGCTTGAGATGGTGACCGCTGATGAGCGCGACTATATGTACTTTGCCTATTCTGCCGATCCGCGCATGCGCATCAATGTCGGTATCCGGCGCAGGCTTGCTCCGCTTGTGGACAACAACCGCCGCCGCATTGAGCTATTAAATTCACTTCTTCTCAGTTTCCCAGGGACGCCGATTCTCTATTACGGCGATGAGATTGGCATGGGCGACAACATTTATCTGGGCGACCGCAACGGTGTGCGCACTCCGATGCAATGGACTTCAGACAGAAATGCGGGCTTCTCAAAATGCGACCCGGCGCGGCTGTATTTGCCGGCAGTTATGGACCCCATTTACGGCTACCAGGTGGTGAATGTCGAGGCTCAGTTAAGCGATCAGTCGAGTCTTTTGCACTGGACGCGAAACATGATCGCGCTGCGAAAGTTGTTTCAGGTATTTGGCCGTGGAACACTAACGTTTCTGAATCCTCCGAATCGCAAGATCCTCGCCTATCTGCGTGAACTGGAACAGGCCGACGGATTTCGTGAAACAGTGCTTTGTGTCGCCAACCTGAGCCGGTTTGCGCAGCCGGTCACACTTGACTTGGCAAATTACGCAGGTTACGAACCGGTGGAGATGCTGGGGTACGTTCGGTTTCCAACTATCAGTCGCGAGCCCTACTCGCTCACGGTGGCCCCATATTCGTTTTTGTGGCTTGAACTGCAGGCAATTGGCGCAGTTGAAGAAACGCCTTTGGATTCTGAAATGCAAATTGGAACGCCAATAAAGGAAGAAGATGCCGATGTTCAACCGGTGTTTGCAGGCGGGTGGGCGCAGTTCATCGCCGGCGGCGGTTCCGCAGTTTTAGAGCCGGCTCTGCTTGAGTGGTTGCCGCGCAAGCGCTGGTTTGGCGCTAAGACGCGCAAGATCGAATCGGTGCGTGTTCGTAACTGGGTTGAACTTGCGTCGGATGGGAAGCCTTCAAGTCTTTCGATAAATGACGCGACGGGACCGGAGGCAGTTCCAAGTGCGCTTTTCTTCTTTGAAGTAACTTATTTCGATGGTTCGCCTGATCTCTACCAGATCCCGCTTGCCGTAAGTATGGGAGCGGCGCTCGACGAGATCACTGCGCTGCAGCCCGAGAGCATTATTGCCAAGCTGACGACAGGTGTGGGGCAGGCGATTCTACATGACGCAACGGTCAGCGAGAAGTTTCAACACGAACTACTTAGGCTGATTGCCAATGACGCGACAATACCGGTTCAAGAAAGCGAAGGTCGAACAGAATTGGCCGAAGGCGGCTTTAGCCAAGTGTCGTCGATGGCCGATGATGCACAGGCTGTTGCTGTGGGCGCCGCGGTAGCGCCGGCGCCTTTGAACGCTCAGCCCGGCGAACTAGCTACACCGCCAAGGACTGAGGTTCCCACCGTTCAGCCGGCTGGAGCGTCAAGATTCCAGCCTCGCGAGTCTCCTTCCGCGGGCGATTCATTTCATGATGGCAGCCGTCTCAATGCTCGCGCTTCCAGCGCATTGCCGCCTGTGCTGGCGGCTCAGCGTCTCCCCTCGCACGTTGGCTCTGCCGAGCAATCGAACACGTCAATCATTTACGGCAAACAACTGTTTCTCAAAATTTATCGGCGATTGCAGCCAGAAGAAAACCCTGAAGTTGAAGTCGGCCGTTTTCTCACTGAAGTGGCGCACTTCAACAGGATTCCACCATTTCTAGGGGAGATTTCCATCAGTTCCGGCACGGCTGCGAAGACAACGACAGCTCTGCTTCAAGGAATGGTTGCGAACCAGGGCGATGGATGGCAATGGTTTCTCGACCAGCTCGCCTGTTGGCTACCCGCTGTGGCGCAGAGCCCAGGCCCTGCGCGTTCGATGGCGCCGGGCTGGCTTAGCAAACGCGAACCGGTTCCTGAGTCTCTAAAGCCAATTCTCTCGACCATTGAAGCGGCGGCGCTATTGGGCACGCGCACTGCTGAACTGCACCTGGCGTTGGCGAGCAGTTCAACATTGGCGGCGTTCGTCCCTGAGCCTCTCACAGGCACTGAGCTGGCCCACGATGCTGAACGAATCGAGCAACAAATAAAGTCAGCCTTCGAGGCTCTTAAATCCAATCTGTCCAAGCTGGATGATTCGACTTGCGATCAGGCGGGCCTGCTTCTTTCCCGCCGGGCTGAGCTTATTTGCAAGGCTCGTTCGATTCAATCTGTTGCAACGGGCGGGCAGCGCATCAGAATACACGGCGACTATCACTTGGGCCAGACGTTGCGGATCGCGGCCACACATGACGCTTCTGCCACGGACAAAGATCGAAAAGGAGATTTCGTAGTTATCGACTTCGAGGGCGAGCCAGCGCGGCCAATTGAGGAACGGCGGAGAAAGCAGTCGCCCCTGAAGGACGTGGTTGGCATGATGCGTTCATTTGCCTATGCCGCATTTTCTGCGGTGGATCGCTTCATTGCGGCTGAAAGCGGAGGAGCCAACGCGATTGATCGTGCCCCGCTGATTGGGTGGGCGCAGCTATGGCAAAACACCGCTACGTCTGAGTTCCTTTGTTCATACCGCGAGGGCATGGCGGGAAATCGAGATTTGTTGCCGCCAGTCGTTGAAGCACAGATTCTGCTCGACGCTTACCTGCTTGAAAAGGCTTTGTACGAATTGCTTTACGAGTTGAATAATCGGCCTTCCTGGGTTCGAATCCCCCTCGATAGCATTCTGGCTCTATAGGATCGTGCAGCGAGTTTTGCAGATGAGTAAGTTCAGTATTGTGAGGATCAATTCTTAGAACGATGGCAACAGCGAATCCAATTCCCGAGAACACCTTGGCCGCAGATAACGTAACGGCCGATTTGCTTGTGCTTGTGACGCCCATGGCGCCTGATTGTTTCAAGGGAGTCTTGGCGAACCTGGGGTCAGCCTTTTCTGCGGACAGCTTTGTGATCGCGACGCAAAACGAATTGCCGGCTGAGATTCCCTCGAGCTTGCGCGTCGTCGCAACGCCTCAGTCGAATGCAACATGGTCGCTTACGCCGGTGGACTTTGTGAATGCAGCGCAGTGCGGGCGTGAGCGCGGAGCAAAGGCATTTCTAATTCTCGGCCCAGAAGCCGACTCAATGAGCCCGCTGGCGCTTCGAAGCCTTGCCGAACCGGTTCTAAGTGCATCCATGGACCTGGTTGTTCCGCATTATTCGCTTCCGTCGCATGCCGGTCTTATTAACTCAGCCATTCTGTACCCGCTGACGCGCGGGGTATTCGCTTCCCGTGTTCGTTTTCCTTTGTCGATTGATCTTGGGATGTCGGCGAGGATGGCAGAGCGGCTCGCCGACGTGGCAGAACGAATTGCTGCGACCAACCAGGGCGAAGGGCTTCTTTGGCCGGTGAATGAAGCGGTTGCCGCAGGCTTTGCGGCTGATGAAGTTGATGTGGGTTCGCGCGCGATGCCGCAACCTTCCAATCCCGACATCAACTCAATTCTCGCCTTGATAACTGGATCGCTCTTTGCCGATATTGAGGCGAAGGCGGCTCTCTGGCAGCGGCCTCGCAGACCTCCGATAATACGCAGGCCGATGGTGGAAGCCGGTATGAGCGACGGAACCGCGGATGTTGCGCGCATGGTTGCGGCGTTTCAACTGGCGAACGCGAATCTACAGGAGATTTGGTCGCTTGTCTTGCCACCCAATTCCTTGGTTTCGCTTAAGCGCTGCTCTGTGCTCGAAGCCGCAGAGTTCCGCATGCCCGACAACCTTTGGGCGCGGATTGTTTATGACTTTCTTATCGCCTACCGGCTCCGCACCATCAATCGCGGACACCTTTTGGGAGCGTTGATTCCGCTGTATCTGGCCTGGGTCGCCAGCCATATCAATGTAATGGCGTCAGGGATTCCGGCAGAGCGGCACATTGAAGCCGTTGCCGCGGCGTTCGAAGCTGACAAACCCTATTTGGTCGCGCGATGGCGCTGGCCAGATCGGTTCAACTCGTAATCACTCTCCATGCCGGGGACTAAGAATTAATCCGGCGTGTCGATGAGGAGGGAATGCAATGCAAAACGTGATAGATTATCCGACGCAACAAGCAACGGGAAACGCCGCATCTCAGGTGTACAGCGACAACGTGTCCATCTGGCATCACATGTCTGAAGCTTTGCACCAGTCTGTTTATCGCGTGCTTACGCTGCTTATCGCCGTGTTGCCTGGAATTCTTGCGTTCTTCTTTGCCCTGCTGCTATTCGCATCAGCCGGCGCGGTTATCTCGTGGGTATTACGTCGATGCCTCACTTGGTTAAGGTTTGACAGCCGAATCGCCCAAAAGAGTGGTGCGGATTGGTCTCCGACGAGCTCACCAACCGAGATTGTTGCTCGCGCCTCTTTCTGGATATGCGTATTGCTCGGCCTCGTGATCGGTGTTTCGGCCTTTGATGCATCGTATGCATCGGGCGCCGCGCTGCCCATCTCGTTGTTGCCCTATCTCACTCATGCGGTCGGCGCCGCTCTTCTGCTTGTTGCGGGTATCCTGGTTGCCAGATTTCTTTCCCGTTCAGTCCTGATCAGCGCCGTGAACGCCCAGTTGCAATACGCAAGAGTTCTCTCGTTGGGAGTAAAGTGGCTTGTTCTTGTTTTGACCGCAGCCATGGTGCTCGATCACTTGCAGGTAGGCGAAAATATCGTCGAACTGGCGTTTGGAATTCTGTTCGGCGGCATCGTTCTAACGCTTGCTCTCGCCGTCGGTCTAGGCTCGCGCGATCTTGTCAGCCGCTCGCTTGAGAGTCATGTGGAGCATACCGGCGAGCGGCCGCACATTCCCGATGAGGCTACAGCCGCGAGCCGGCACATCAGGCATTTTTAGAAGGGCATTCACTTATTACGGCGACGGAAGCGGGGGGCACAACCAACTTATCGTTGCGGAGTTGGACTGCGTCTGTAGACGCAATAACCAGGCGGTTATCTTGAGAGACGTCGAAGGTGTGTTCGCGGCCATTGAGATTGCATATGACCGTCACAGTTCCTCGTTCCATTCGCAGCCACTTTGCTTGCTCATCGAAAGTTACGAGCACATTGCCGGCAGCTGCATCATTAAGGCAGGGCGTTGTCCGGCGAAGGCGAATCAATGCCTGATACCACGCGAGCATTTCAGCATGGTCGCCATTCGTTAATTCATCCCAGTTCAATTTCGATTTGTCAAAAGTGGACTTATTCTCAGGGTCGGGAAGGAAAGCGGGATTCCATCCGAATGCGGCAAACTCCTTCTTTCTGCCTTCAGAAACTGCACGTGCTAACTCGGGGTCATTGTGATCGGCAAAATAGAGAAAAGGAGATGAGGCTGCCCACTCTTCGCCCTGAAAAAGCATGGGGACGAACGGGCTGAGCAGGTAGAGCGCAGCCGCAATTTTCGCACGCTCCAAGCCGGCGGTGTGACTTATCCGATCACCGATCGCGCGGTTGCCCACCTGGTCGTGGGTTTGAATGTAACCGAGAAAGCGATGTTGCGACAAAGCGTGGATTGGGCGGCCATGCACGCGGCGTCGATGTCTGGAGTAGATTCCGTCATACACGAAGGTCCGTTCGATAGCCTTGGCTAGCTGCTCAATAGTGCCGAAGTCCGCGTAGTAGCCTTTCCGTTCGCCTTGGTTCAAAACGGTGAAGAGAGCATGATGAAAATCATCGCTCCACTGCGCATCGATACCGAACCCTCCTGCTTCACGCGGCGTTATGATACGTGGATCGTTCAGGTCGCTTTCGGCGATCAGCACATGCCTGCGAGCGAGAGACGCTTCAAGAGCTTCAACTTCACTTGCCAACTGCTCAAGAAAGTGGATGGCGGATCGGTCGACGAATGCGTGCACCGCGTCGATGCGCAATCCGTCGAAATGAAAGTCGCGCAGCCACATCAACGCGTTGTCCAAAAAAAAGCGGCGCACTTCTGCTGATCCGGCGTCTTCAAGATTCACCGCACCGCCCCAGGGCGTGTGGTGCGAGGGAATAATGTAGGGACCGAATTTGCCGGTGTAATTGCCACTCGGTCCAAAGTGGTTGTACACCACATCGAGCAGGACGGCGAGTCCCGCTTGATGCGCCGCGTTCACAAATCGCTTCATGCCGTCAGGGCCGCCGTAAGGCTCGTGAACTGCGAACAGCGCTACACCGTCATAGCCCCAGCCATGGCGCCCATCAAACGCGTTCACGGGCATCAATTGGATGTGAGTCACGCCGAGCGCCGCCAGATAAGCAAGCTTTCCGGCTGCGGCATCGAATGTGCCCTGCGGCGTGAAGGTTCCGATATGCAACTCATAGACGATCGCGCTGGCCAGCGGAGGCGCATTGAATCGCGTATCGCTCCATTCAAATGCCGCCTGATTGTAGATACGCGATAAGTCATGTACCCCATCAGGCTGCCATTTAGAGCGCGGATCAGGGTAGCGCTTGGGATCGTCGTCGAGGAGATAAGCGTAGTGAGTGCCGGGCTTGGCGTTCTCAACCTGGCAATGCCACCAATCGCGATCATCCGGACCTTGCATAGCATATACAACGCCGTCGGACTCGACCGACACGCGCCGTGCAAGTGGAGCCCAAACTCTAAATTGATGCATTTGCATCTCCGCCGTTTACAAGCAATGCTACCGGAAACCTGCGAAACAACTGCTGTGCGCGCAAACTTCCACCAGTCCACGTTTCTCCGGTGAAAACGCTGGTCCAGCGTCCCTGGGGCAACTCGACTGTCGTAGAGCCAAAGCCGCTACCGAGTTTGACTGTCCAGCGCTGAGCCAATACCACGACTGAATCTCCACGCAAAAACGCGATGAGATTCGCTTGTTTGGGCCCCGCTATCGGGAGAGGAATGTATGCGGCTTCTTTGCCGAACGATTCGGGCCTGGCACGTCGCAAGTTCAGCGATTTATATATAATCCACAGCTTTGGCATCCCGCTATCCATTCGCTTCATAATTTCTTCATCACTCAAGCCGGCCTGTAGTTCCGCAAGCATTGCCTGTCTAACGTCATAGTCGATTGGCCCGCGATTGTCAGGATCGACCAGCCGCAAGTCCCACAATTCGCTGCCTTGGTATGTGTCTGGAACGCCGGGAGCTGTGCACTTAAGTAGCGTTTGCGTCAGGCTATTGACGCGCCCAGGCTGCAGCACCGTCGCGACAAGGGCCTCAAGCTCTGATACAAACTCATTTGAAGCCAGCAGCCGTTGGATAAAGAGCTTGAGTGCATCCTCGAACTCCTGATTCGGTTGCGTCCAACTGGTGTGCTGCTTGGCCTCCCGAGTGGCTTTTTCCATGTAACTTGTAAGACGATCGACGGTGATGGGCCACGCGCCAATCATCGTCTGATAGAGAAAATATTCTGTGTTGCGATCTGGAAAGCTTCCGGATTTGAATTGCCTATTCCTTCGCGACCAGCGATGGAGCGCAGAGCGCCAATGTCCCGGTATTTCAGTCAACACTGCTAATCGTGCGCGCACATCTTCCGATCGCTTGGTGTCGTGAGTTGAAAGTGTGTTCATCGTTAGCGGATGGTCGGCGTGCATCCTCGCACACCAAGAGTGGAATTCATCGAGAGTCGTCCCGTTACGTTCGGGCGCGCCGCCTACTTCGTTGAGTCCGATCATCCGGTTGAAGCAATAGAATACCGTATCTTCCAGGCCTTTTGCCATTACGGCCGAGGTGAACTGTTGAAAGCGAAGCAGGAACTCGCTTTCGACTTTGCCACGTGCGCGCATTGTAAGTACGTCGCAGATGAATTCATAAAGATCAGGGGAGATATCGGATCTTTGTGTCTTCGCAAATGCTATGGCACTGGAAATTTGCTTGACATCTTCATCTGTAATTTCGTCACGACCTGGCGCCACGTACGTTCTGTAGACTGAGAAGCTCGCGGCCACTTCGCGGATGGCTCGCCTGATTTCAGCGCGCGTATAGTCACGGCGATCGCGATTGTTCTCGCAAATCTCCACAAACTGTTGCGTCAACCGATTCACCTCGCTGCCTAATGCTTCATGTTGCACCTTCAGCTTTGCGGTATGTACCAGCGAATCGAATTGGACTGACTCTCCCAGAAAGTTTGTGTAAATATCGGTCAACTCGTTGAGCCCCTCACCATAAACAAGAAGGCCGTTGCAAGTGTTTAGAAAGTCATATCCAGTGGTGCCGTCGATGGGCCAGCCGGTTCGTAACGACTCCTCAGGCTGCAAAATCTTTTCAGCGACAATCCAGGCCTGGGGTGAGCCCGCACGCAACCGCTCGAAGTATAATTCTGGATCGCGCAAGCCATCAGGATGGTCGACTCGCACGCCATCGAGAACGCCGTTCCTTAACCACTCCATAATGCGAAGATGGGTTGCGGCGAAGACCCTTGGCCGCGCGACTCTGACGCCAATCAGGCTGTTGACATCAAAGAAGCGGCGATATCCGAGCTCCTGGTCGGCCGTACGCCAGTACGCCAGCCGGTAGTTTTGCAAACTAAGCAATGAGTCGAGTGCATCAATGTTTGCATTCAGCTCATTCACGGCGCGCGCAATTGCTTCTGCCACTCCCGGATGTTCTTTGGTATCACGTTGCAAGAGTTGGTAAAGAATGGTCTTGTCGCGATGGCGTGCAGTCAACACTTCTTCTTCAGTCGAATCGGGCGAGGGGAGCCGCGCGAGGCTATCGGCGATAAACCCCAGTGTTGGCGCATTCACATACTTCGCGGCCATGCTTAACGGAATTGCAAGCGAGCGGGGCGCCAGAGGAAACGAATTATCGAAGTAGCGCAACTGAAACGATTGGCCGTCAAAGTGGATTGCGATCTGGTTCGCGCTCAACACTCGTCCGTACTGATCGCCAAGGACGGGGATCAGCACCTTGTTTTGAAGCTTCACCTCAGCCGAATTCCAATCAATATCGAACCACGCGGCAAATCGGCTGGATGGTCCGTTCTCGAGCACGTCCCACCAGTACCTGTTCTCCTGGCCAACTGCCATATGGTTGGGAACAATATCGAGCACCTGGCCCAAATCGAGTGCGTCAAGCGCGCTGCAGAATCGCTTGTGGCCCTCTTCGCCGCCCAGTTCGGCGTTTACCGACTGCGGGTCGACCACATCGTATCCATGCATGCTTCCTGCTGCTGCTTGCAGATATGGAGAGCAGTAAACGTGGGATATTCCCAGATCTTTGAGGTATCGGGCGACTGCCGCCGCGTCGTCAAAGTTGAAACCAGCATGGAGCTGAAATCGATAGGTAGACGAAAGGGATCGTGGCATAGTCGGACTTAAGAAACGGGTGTTGTGAAGGGGCCGTTGCTTGGGGAGTCCCGTTCATTCTCCACTCGCGACCGATTGCCGATGGGTGAAATCAGTTGAGCAAACGTGCGGTCAGAAAGTAGAGTGGACTGCAATCAGACGCTTGCGCTTCCATTCTTTGCGGTTAGATGGTTTTTCAGTTTATCTGAGTCTCAGATCCGGCTTCTTGTTTACTGCCTTCAGTAAGGTCGCGCAGTTTGGCGAGAAGATCTGAAGGATGTACCGGCTTCGCAAGGACCTCAAAATTATGGCCATGGAGTTTGGCAGTTGCAAGCATGTCCGCAGTGGCAGCCTGGCCGGAAAATAGCAAGATCTTGCATCCGGGGTATTCTGCGCGGAACTTTACCGCGAGGTCAATTCCGGTCATTCCGGGCATAATCACATCAGTAATAAGAAGGTCGGGTACTAAACCGCCGGCTGCCGCATCCAAGGCCCGAAAGGGATCTTCGAATGCATTCGCGGCAAAGCCCGTTTGATTGAGGATCATCGCCAGCGTGTTCGCAATCAATCCCTCATCGTCAACGACAAATACAACCCCCCTGTTGCTTTGCATTTTGTCTCAGGCTCCTTTGCCTTTGTCTAGCACATGAATGTGTGCGGGGAATGCGGATGATCGATTTGACTACAATAGCCACGTCAATTCGCGATATTATCCACGCAGTTTGATGCGGGTTTCCCTTCTCCTCGTTGCCTCTAATCAAAGTTGGATGGGCAAAATGGTTTTGAGCCGGTAGTGCCGGTAGCCCGATGAATCAATCCTGCGCCCGAGGGGACGGGGCTCCACTGAAACGCGAACACGCAGATGCCTTGAAGTATCAGGCGAATAGATAAGATCCACAAGGTTGAGCGAAGGAGCTTATCCCGGGCTTCCCACAATCGCCTTACGTTCCGCAAAAGTGGATTCCTCGGTGCCTACGAAGCCGCGATCGATGCTTCTGGTCGACGGAAGAAAAACGCGGAAGCAGGTGACACATCCGGTACTGCTTCGAAGGCTTCTACAATCAATCCGTCCATCGTATTTTTGAATAATGCCCTTGCTGATCCAGAGCCCCAGCCCCGTACCTTTAGTCGCTTTGGTGCTGAAAAAGGGTTGGAACAACTGCGCTGCGTCCGCGGGCTGAATGCCACTGCCGGTGTCGAAAATGGATACCATGGTGCCGCGTCGATTTCTGACCCAGTCGGTGGTCCCGTGGATGTGAATGCCAAGGGTGCCGCCATCAGGCATTGCTTGAATAGCGTTGCTAATCAGGTTGAGGAAAACCTGCCGCAGCTCAACAGGGAATCCATTCACTGGCGCAACCGACGAGTATTCTTTGCGTACGGCAATCTTTGCGGAGTTGAGCGCGCGCTGCTGCAACCCCAGCACGTCATCGAGCAACTCCTCGACTTGAATCGAAATCGGGTGCTTCGACTCCCGGTAAAAGCTGAGAGTTTGTCGAGTTATGTGGCTCACGCGTTGCAGTTCCTTCTCGGCCATCTCTGCAAGCGCGCGCGCGTCCGGGCTGAGCGACGGGTGCCCGCGCAACAGGTAAAAGAGATTGGTGATGGCCGCTAGCGGATTATTGATTTCGTGCGCGATAATGCTGGCCACGCGGCCCATGGCAGCCAGTTTCTCGGTTTCGCGGAGTGCTTCTTCGGCGCGCAACTGCGCGGTGATATCTCGGCCAATCTCGAGAACAGCATTGCCCTCCTGATTGACAGTTTTTCGGCATGCAATCACGATTTGGGCGCCGCTCTTGGTGGTCTGGATCAGATTACCCTGCCAGGACCTGCGCACCTGAAGAGCGTCGGCGATTTCTGATCGAGGAACAGGGAAAACCGTCTGCAACAACCTGTGCATGTCCTTGCCTATCACTTCATCGCGCTTCCAGCCATAAAGGTCCTCTGCGCCGGTATTCCAAAACTCGATATTGTCGCTGTTCACCGAGCGCATGATGATGGCTTCAGAGGCAACCTCGAGCAGTTCGGCGCGCATTCTGAATTCGGCCTCGCTCTTTCTGAGCTCCGAGGTACGATCTTCCACACGTTGCTCAAGCTCTTTGTTCAATGACTCCAGCATGCGAGTCTTGCGGTAAAGATCGATAAACACGCTGATTCTTGCGCGCAGGACTTCGGGAACAACCGGTACAGAAATGTAATCGACCGCGCCGCGACGATATCCCTGGATTCGATCTGAATCGGATAGGTGCACGCCGGAGATGAAGATGATTGCTGTTTCCTGGAAGCGAGGGTGCTGTCGAATAAGCTCGGCCAGCTCAAACCCGTCAACATCCGGCATGCTTACATCCATCAGCACCACGGCAACATTGGTCTTCAATAAGATACTCAGGGCATCGCTTGCAGAACGTGCTTTAATCAGGTTTTCACCGAGGTCCGCAAGGATAACTTCGTAGCTCAAGAGCTTGGCTGGTTGGTCATCAACCATGAGGATGTTGACTTTCTCGCCCGCCGTCATCGTTGTTTCTCCTCGCCGCGTCAGCTCTTCAATCTGCATTTGGATCTACAATCCGGCAGCGCGTGCAATCGGGTCGCGCCCCATGTGAACATGCTCAGTCTTAACTACCACTACCGATGCAACCAGATTCGGAGAGCCGAAAGCAGTTGTTCGGTGTTGACTGGCTTGGCCAGGTACTCTGACGCACCTGCTTCGAGACATCTCTCCCGGTCGCCCTTCATTGCTTTGGCTGTAAGTGCGATGATCGGCAACCGTCTTAAGGCTGAATTCTGGCGGATTACCTGCATGGTTTCGTATCCGTCCATTTCCGGCATCATGATATCCATCAAAACGATTGCCAGATCCGGAGTTGATTCAATCGTCGCGATTGCTTCCCGTCCTGTCCCCGCGGATAACACTGTCATGCCGCGCCGTTCCAAGACGCTGCTTACGGCAAAGATGTTTCGCACGTCGTCGTCGACAACCAGCACTTTGCGGCCCGCAAGCGCATCGTCGGACCGGTGCAGGCGATCAAGCATGTTTTGTTTTTCCTGGGGAAGGTTGGTGATGACGCGATGAAGAAAGAGCGCGGTCTCGTCCAACAGTCGTTCGGGTGACTCAACGTCTTTAACTACTACGCTGCGCGCGAGTGTGTGCAGTTGAGCATCTTCTTCAGGGTTCAGCTCTCTTCCGGTGAAGACCACGACCGGAATATCCTTGAGTTCCGCGTCGTCACGAAGTTGCTCAAGCACATCGAAGCCGCTGATGTCGGGCAGCCGGAGATCGAGTACGATGCAATCGTAAGATTCGCTCGATAACGCTGTGAGAGCAGCTTGACCGGACTCCGCCACCTCAATGTCAATATCCTCGTGGCCAAGCAGTTCGCGGATAGTAAACTGCTCCGCCGGATTGTCTTCAACCACCAGCAACCGTTTGCGCTGACGCTGCGAATAATCGCGGATACGAATCAGTGCGGCATCGATCTCTTCGGTGGTGGAGGGCTTGGTGACATAAGCGAAGGCTCCGCGCGACAATCCGTGACGCCGGTCTTCATCCAGGGTAAGCATCTGCACCGGAATGTGGCGTGTGGCGGGATCCTGCTTAAGGTGATTCAGCACCGTCCAGCCAAGCATGTCAGGCAGGAAGACATCGAGTGAAATCGCTGTTGGATGAAACTCGCGGGCCAGGGCCAAGCCCTCGGCGCCCGTGGTGGCGATAAGAACCTTGAAGGTTTTATCGCGAGCAAGATCGCAGAGCACGCTGGCGTAATGCGGATCGTCCTCAACAATGAGCAGTACGTTGTCGCCGGACTCCAGATTGTCGCGATCATCCGCGATAATAATGGCTTCCTGTTTAGCTACGGTAACCGTAGTGAGGAAGGTGGCTGTGCCTGAGGAGACGCTGGTTTTGTCGCCGGATTTGGAGACGGGCGATACGGCGGGACCCACATAAGTTTGCGGCAGATAGAGCGTGAATGTGCTGCCATGACCAGGCGCGCTTTTCAGCTGAATCTCGCCGCCCAGCAGGTTGGCGAGCTCGCGGCTGATGGCAAGCCCAAGTCCGGTTCCTCCGAATTTACGACTGGTACCAGCGTCGGCTTGTTGAAACGCTTCGAAGATGATGCGCTGCTTTTCCGGCGCAATGCCAATGCCGGTATCGCTCACCTCAAAGGCGATTACCGAGCCTGCGCCGTTCAGGATTGGATGATCGGAGCTCCATCCGGACTTTGCCTGGGAGACGGCGAGTTGGACGCTGCCGTGCTCAGTGAATTTGAAGGCATTCGACAGAAGATTCTTCAACACCTGCTGCAAACGTTTCGAGTCGGTAACGAGACTGCGACCCATCTCAGGATTGGCCGTGACATCGAAGGACAACTTCCGATTTTCAGCTTCGTGCCGGAATGGACGCGCGATTGCATCAAGCACGGCGCTGAAGAAGACCTCTTCCGCCTCGACGGAGACTGTGCCGGATTCGATTTTCGAGAGGTCGAGGATATCGCTGATCAGATTGAGAAGATCGGTTCCTGCGCCGTGAATGGTGCGTGCAAATTCCACCTGCTTCGGCGTAAGGCTGCCATCTGGATTCTCAGCCAGTTGCTGGCCCAGCACCAGGATGCTGTTGAGCGGGGTGCGCAACTCGTGCGACATGTTGGCAAGGAACTCTGACTTGTACTTCGAGGTGAGCGCAAGCTCTCGCGCCTTCTCTTCGAGAGCGCGCCGCGCTTGCTCAATCTCCTGGTTCTTGCGTTCAACTTCGTAATTCTGTTCAGCGAGTTCCTGCGCTTTTTGTGCGAGCTGCTCATTTGTCTGCTGCAGCTCTTTCTGTTGCGTTTGCAGTTCAGCGGCGAGCTGTTGCGACTGCTTCAGCAGACCTTCAGTCTGCATGGTGGCTTCGATCGAATTAAGCACGATGCCGATACTCGATGTAAGCTGCTCAAGAAATGCGAGTTGCGATGCGGTGAATGCGCCAAGACTGGCCAATTCGATAACAGCCTTCACGCGGTCTTCAAAGAGGACAGGCAGCACGATTACGTTCTTCGGCGGCGCTTTAAACAGGCCGGAGCGTATGGGAGTAGTCTTCCTGGGCATCTCGGTAATCAGCACGCGCCTTTTCTCTGACGCGCATTGACCTACGAGACCTTCGCCAACTCTTACTTCGCTCACGTAGCCCTCGGGTGTGTCGGCGAATGTAGAAAGCAGCACGAGCGTTCCGGCGTCTGCCGTGGGTTCGCTGCCGCCCATTTGATAGATGACGCCCTGCTGGGCATTCACCAGAGGCGCCAGCTCTGAGAGCAGCATGCGGCCTACAGCGCCCAGATCGCGCTGGCCCTGGAGCATGCCGGTAAACCGCGCGAGATTTGTTTTCAGCCAGTCCTGCTCAGTGTTGCGGTCGGTCGTAAGCCGAAGATTGTCGATCATGGTATTGATGTTGTCCTTGAGTTCGGCGACTTCGCCACTGGCTTCCACTTGGATCGACCGGGTCAGATCCCCCTTGGTCACGGCCGTGGCCACTTCAGCGATGGCGCGCACCTGGTTGGTAAGGTTGGCGGCCAGCAGGTTTACGTTTCCAGTCAGATCCTTCCATGTGCCGGCCGCACCGGGTACGTTTGCCTGTCCGCCGAGCCTTCCTTCCACGCCGACCTCGCGCGCTACGGTTGTCACCTGATCGGCGAAGGTCGCCAGCGTGTCGGTCATATTGTTAATGGTCTCGGCCAGCGCACCTACCTCGCCCTTGGCGTTTACCGTCAGCTTCTGGGTAAGCACGCCGTTGGCGACGGCGGTTACGACTTTCACAATGCCGCGCACCTGTTCGGTAAGGTTTGCCGCCATCACGTTTACGTTGTCTGTAAGGTCCTTCCAAATGCCTGCGACGCCGGGTACGCTCGCTTGACCGCCGAGCTTGCCTTCGGTACCGACTTCGCGACCCACGCGCGTCACTTCGGCGGCGAAAGCGTTCAGCTGGTCAACCATCGTATTAATGGTGTCTTTCAACTCGAGGATCTCGCCCTTCACATCGACTGTGATCTTTCGCGACAGGTCGCCGCGCGCGACGGCGGTTGTAACTTGGGCAATATTTCTTACCTGGGCAGTCAGGTTGCCGGCCATGGCGTTCACTGAATCGGTAAGATCCTTCCAGGTTCCGGCCACGCCCTGAACGTTTGCCTGGCCGCCGAGCCTGCCTTCCGAACCCACTTCGCGCGCCACACGCGTAACTTCGGCCGCGAATGAGCGAAGCTGTTCGACCATGGTGTTCAGTGTTTCTTTGAGTTGCAGAATCTCGCCGCGCACGTCGACAGTAATCTTGCGTGACAAATCGCCATTCGCAATGGCCGTGGCTACTTCGGCAATGTTTCTCACCTGCGCCGTCAGGTTGCCGGCCATGAAGTTCACCGAGTCGGTCAAGTCCTTCCATGTACCTGCCACGCCCGGCACAACGGCCTGTCCGCCGAGTTTGCCATCGGTGCCCACTTCGCGCGCCACGCGCGTCACTTCGCCGGCAAACGCGTTGAGCTGGTCCACCATGGTGTTGATGGTGTTTTTCAGCTCAAGAATCTCGCCTTTGACGTCGACCGCGATCTTGCGCGACAGATCGCCGCGGGCAACGGCCGTTGTAACCTCCGCGATATTTCTCACCTGTCCAGTCAGGTTCGAAGCCATGAAATTTACCGAATCGGTCAAGTCCTTCCATGTTCCGGCGACGCCAGGAACGTTTGCCTGGCCGCCCAACCGGCCTTCGGTTCCCACTTCGCGGGCGACGCGCGTCACCTCACCGGCAAACCGGTTGAGCTGATCGACCATGGTGTTGATGGTTTCTTTGAGCAGCAGAATTTCGCCGCTCACGTTCACGGTGATCTTTTTCGAAAGGTCGCCGTTGGCAATGGCGGTGGAGACTTCGGCGATGTTTCTCACCTGGCCGGTCAGGTTCGAGGCCATGGAGTTCACGTTGTCGGTGAGATCTTTCCAGGTTCCGGCCACGCCCGGCACCTGCGCCTGTCCACCGAGTTTGCCATCTGTGCCCACCTCACGAGCCACGCGCGTAACTTCACCTGCGAACGCGTTGAGCTGGTCAACCATGGTGTTGAGAGTGTCTTTGAGCTCGAGAATCTCGCCCTTCACGTCGACGGTGATTTTGCGCGACAAGTCGCCGCGGGCTACGGCCGTGGCCACTTCGGCGATGTTTCTTACCTGGCCGGTCAGGTTCGAGGCCATGAAGTTTACGTTGTCGGTAAGATCCTTCCATGTTCCTGCAACACCGGAAACCTGAGCCTGTCCACCGAGTTTGCCATCTGTACCCACTTCGCGCGCCACGCGGGTAACTTCGCCGGCGAACGCGTTGAGCTGGTCGACCATGGTGTTGATTGTGTTTTTGAGCTCGAGGATTTCGCCCTTCACATCGACAGTGATTTTGCGGGATAGATCGCCGCGGGCCACGGCTGTGGTGACCTCGGCGATGTTTCTAACCTGCGCCGTGAGGTTACCGGCCATCGAATTCACCGAGTCAGTAAGATCTTTCCAAGTGCCGGCGACGCCGGGCACGTTGGCCTGGCCGCCCAATCTGCCTTCAGTTCCCACTTCACGGGCAACGCGGGTTACTTCGCCGGCGAAGCGGTTGAGCTGATCCACCATGGTGTTCAGCGTTTCTTTGAGCTGCAGAATCTCCCCGCGTACATCGACGGTGATCTTGCGGGAAAGGTCGCCGTTCGCAATCGCGGTTGCCACCTCGGCGATGTTTCTAACCTGGCCGGTAAGGTTCCCGGCCATGAAGTTCACATTATCGGTGAGATCTTTCCACGTTCCTGCGACGCCCGGCACGTTAGCCTGGCCGCCCAGCTTGCCTTCGGTACCCACTTCGCGTGCCACACGCGTTACTTCTCCGGCGAACGCGTTGAGCTGGTCAACCATGGTGTTGATGGTGTCTTTCAACTCCAGAATTTCGCCCTTCACGTCGACGGTGATTTTGCGCGAAAGGTCGCCGCGAGCCACGGCCGTGGTTACTTCGGCGATGTTTCTTACCTGGGCAGTCAGGTTGCCGGCCATTGCGTTAACTGAGTCGGTCAAATCCTTCCATGTGCCTGCTACGCCGGGCACCACAGCCTGACCACCCAGCTTGCCGTCCGTACCCACTTCGCGGGCCACGCGCGTGACCTCGGACGCGAAGGAGCGCAAC
>Ga0302270_10001128_pt1 | contig 27475 bp, 13 predicted proteins | sample III_Bog_E2_3_FD_198773 | JGI IMG/M metagenome (GOLD analysis project Ga0302270, IMG submission 198773) | Peat permafrost microbial communities from Stordalen Mire near Abisko, Sweden - III_Bog_E2_3 | ecosystem: Environmental > Terrestrial > Soil > Wetlands > Peat | place: Sweden: Abisko... | reverse complement strand
CATAATCAGCGTTTCGCTCAAGCCTTCTGATTCAAAATAAGACTCAATACGCTTGCGCAGATCGCTCACACTCGTGCGGACAATGTTGTCGTTGCCAGTGTCGTAGCCATTCGACCGTCCGAAAACCTCAATGCCAATCCTCGGCTCGTGGATTGCCTCGCGACCTTCTTTTAAGGAGCACTTTCCCAAATAAAACAGAAGCTCCTGCAACCGGGAGGCGCGCTTCAACTGGGCGCTGGCGGCGATGCGCTGCAGAAGCGCCCAGGAGGCCTCTGTATCGGGTGATTCCTCGATTTGTCGATTCGGCCCCGCCATCGGATAATCCCAGTCGCCGCTTCGCACGGCACAGCTTCCGCACCGTGGACCGGTGTCAGGCCGTTCACTGTCCCCAGTTCGGACTTCTAAAGATGCTTCACGCGAGATTGAATTCTTGAAATCAATTCCAACTCGCCCCGCCAATCATTAAGGTGACTGCATTGTCTCTGAGCTCGGTGATTATATTCGATTCAGCGGAAAGGTGTCATATTTGCACCAAATGAGGCCTGACCCGTGGAGCAACTGGGAGCATTCGGCGTCTCGGAAGGGGGCTTAATCCCAATTAATCTCGTATAGTCCTCCGGCATATAGAGCCGCTATAAATGATTGATTATGCTCATGTTGTATTAGCGTACCGGTCTGTCGCCCACGGTGGGCACCACGGAGAATTGACTGGAATACCCCGGCGAATTGACTTGTTTAGCGCATTTTGGGGCGCAATGCTTACATGTCTTTGAAACAGGCTAAACCCGGGGTGGAGTTGTATATCACCTGGTCCGTATTTGAATTTGTTTTCTAGTCGATTTTACAGTTTAAGAGGCCGTTTCCCGGTTCCGTAGAACAAACGCCGTTCTGGAAGCGAGAAGCATTGAACAACCGTAGTTCGGGCCAAGATCCAGCCCAAAGAATACAGAAAGTTTTTGGAGGTAATTCGGATGAAAGGCTTTGTTTTCGCGGTGGCGCGCGCAATACGCAAGTGGAATACACATATTCTTGCCGTTACGGCCATCTGGGGGGTGGTAGTCTTCTGCTCGACCGCTCTGGCGCAGAGTGGCGCCGGCTCCATTCAGGGTACCGTGACAGACTCCACCGGCGCCGTGATGCCGAACGCGTCGATTAACGTCGTCAACCAGGCTACCGGCGTGGCGGCTGATGCGAAATCGAATCGCGTCGGCTTCTATCAGGTGCCGGATCTCTTTACCGGAACCTACACCGTGAAGGTCTCCGCGCCAGGTATGAAGACCGATGTTCAGACGATTGAGCTGCTGGCAAGCCAGACCGCCGTCGTCAACGAGGTCATGACTCCCGGAGCCGTGTCGCAACAGATCAACGTGGTCGCAGATCTCGTTCAGTTAACCGACACCCAGGATGGGACCATCTCTTCCACGCTGGATAGAGACAGGATCAGCCAGATCCCGATGAACCAGCGCGAATTGCTAACGCTGGCCTATGACAGCACGCCGGGGTTCGACGTTCCTGGTTCTAATACGTCGGGCCAGCGCGCCAACGGGCTTTTTAGCGAGGCGCTGAATTACGTAGCGGATGGCGTGACCCTGACGAACCGCAATTTCGGTGGCGAAAATAATTCAGCTCAGGCCACGCTGCCCGATCCGGATTCTATTCAGCAGGTCACGCTCAAGTTGACCGACGCCACCGCTCAATACGCGACGCCTGGCACTGCTATTATCACCACCAAGTCAGGCACCAACCAGATTCATGGCTCGCTCTTCGAGACGGCCGTGAACAATTATTGGGGCGTGGCCAAAACCAGAAACGATCTCAGTAATTACGTTGCGCCGAAATACGTCCGCAACGAATTCGGCGCATCCGCGGGCGGACCCATCATATTGCCGTACGTATACCACGGCAAGAACAAGAGTTTCTGGTTCTTTTCCTACGAGCGCTATTCGCTAGGGGCCACACTCGACGAGGCGACGTCTGTGCCAACAGACGCGATGAGAAGCGGCGACTTCAGCGGCCTGTACAACTCCGCCGGTAATATAGTGATGCTCTTCGATCCCTCGACCACGAAGCCTAACGCGGCGTGCCCAGTGCCCGTAGCGGCCCACACCGTGCAATACGCCGCTATTCCAATCAACAACACTGCCTGCCGTACGCAGTTCCCGGGCAACATAATTTCTAGCACTATTAACCCGACAGCGAAAATTCTGAATGACATTACTCCGCACGCCAGCAATAGCAACAATCCGCTGGTGCTGAGCAATTTCACTGCCCCGGACGTCACCTACGTCGTCGTACCGTCAATTACCTTTCGTTTGGACCATAGCTTCAACGAGAACAACAAGGCCTATCTGCACTACACCTCGAATAATCAACTCAACCAAGCATTGCGGAACTATCCCAGCAATTCACCACAAACGATTGCCGCCGACGGCTTTCCGGCTGCCGCTAGCGGCTACCAAGTGATACCGGTCTCCAACTTCGGCGCTTCGCTTGGGTATACGCATCTTTTTTCGCCCAGCTTCTTTTCCGAGACAATTTTAAGCAATCAATGGTTTATGCAATATGTCGGAGGAGGCGGCAAGCCAAACCTGAATTACGAACAGATGCTGGGATTGCCGAACAATTTCGGTGAAACCGGTTTTCCCTACATTGCTGCAACGGTTATGCCTTTCGGCGGAACGCAGTACCAGTACCAGGAGAACCAGAACGTCTCGCAGATCGACGAGAACCTGACAAAGATTGTTGGAAGCCACCAGATGACTTTCGGCGGCCGCTACCATCATGAGGCCCTCTACTACCTGAATAGCCGGCAAATGGATGAGGCTGTCATGGGGCCTTACTCAACCGGCCTCTACGATACAACGACGGGAAACGTCGGCGGGTCATATCCCACGGCAGGCAATGCCAACGGCGACTTCTACCTGGGCTCTGCGGCCGCGTATGACGTGTGGCTGCAACCGCCACCGAGTTGGTTCCGCGATCAGGAAACAGATGCATATTTCCAGGACGACTGGCATGCGCGCCGGAGCCTCACGCTGAATCTGGGCCTCCGCTATGAAGCCCATCCAGCCAGAACGACCAGAGACGGCGTCAACGACGCATTCGACATTAAGAATCATGCCATCGTGGTTGGGAATTCCATATCCAACCTCATCGCTAAGGGATATACAACTCAGGCCCTCATCAACGGCATGACGAATGTCGGCGTAAACTTTGAGACACCTGCGCAAGCAGGGTTTCCCGCCGCCTTATACAACAGTGCGAATGTCAATTTCAGCCCGCGCGTGGGCTTTGCGTGGCAGCCGTTCGAGAACAAGTGGGGCACCATACTTCGCGGAGCTTACGGGAGATATATCTATCCCGAGCCGACGCGCAGCTCAAACCCGGGCCCCACGACACTGCCGTTCACATACGAGTACTCAGAGAACTATGAGAACTCGACCCAGGCGCCGATTCCTGGCGAGTCGGCTTATCTTCTGCGCAATCCCCAGACTGTCTTTATGGGCGTGAACGCAACTAATGCGGTCAACACGAGCACGGCGACCGGAATTCTGCCAGGCTTTGCCGCAGCAGGCGCATTTTTTGATCCTGATTACAGGCCCGATATGGTGACCGAGGTGAACTCCAGTGTGGAGCAGCCGCTCAAGTGGAATTCGGCGCTACGCGTGAGCTGGGTGTGGACGCACGGTTCTTACCTCGATCACGAGTTCCAATTGAATGGTCAACCCTCGACTTTTCTCTGGGAAATGCAAACCAACACTGAGAATCCGAACGGGACCACAATTGGGTTGCCTACTTATTCCACGACCGCAAAAGGTACGTACGACCAGACCGTTTACGGCGCGTTGAACTTCGACGATAAGGTTGGCTGGTCAAACGACAACCAACTGCAGATCAACTATCAGAGGCTCTACCATCGCGGGTTCGGCTACCAGATTTTCTACGTGTATTCGAAGGCGTTCCGTGTGGGCGGCAACTCCTCTCGCGACGGCGTTGTCGGTCCATGGGGTACATACCTGGGGACGAATCAGAACCCGAATGTCACGGTCAGTTCTCCTTATCCAATTGCTACCCCGTATGTTCCCCCGACACCGCCGCCGGGCGTAGCATCCTGGTACGAGTGGCACAAGCTGGACGTATGGGAAGAATACAAACGCGACTCCGCTATCTCACCACAGCACATCGCGTTCAACTATATTGTCGATTTGCCCGTTGGCCGCGGAAAGAAGCTCCTCGGCAACGCCAATCGCGTCCTAAATGAACTGGTAGGCGGATATCAGTTGGCTGGCGTTGGACACATGGTTTCGCAGATCTTCCAGCCACTCGCCACAAATTGGGGAGCGACTAGCCCGATCAAGGTCTACAAGCACGCGATGCCGATCACGGACTGCACAAGCGGAAACTGCTATCGAGAGTACATGTGGTTCAACGGATACGTCGCACCCTCGGTAAATGCCAATGCTAACTGCACTGTTAACTGCATTTCCGGGCTTCCGGCAGACTACACCCCTTACCAGCAGCCGATCGACACCGTTGTGGGAACCACATACTACAACACGAACGAAGTATCAGTCACCGGATCCGGCCTGAACAGCGGAAAAGGCGGGTCGGAAAATCAGGTGTTTAGCACCGGCGCACAGGGCGCAAATCCCTATTCGAAGACCTTCATCCAGGGGCCGAAGAATTGGGAATCCGACATATCGCTCGTCAAAAACTTTCCCGTCCGGGGAAGGGTGAATGCGCGATTCAACTTGGACGTATTCAACTTCCTGAACCACCAGGGCTATAACAATCCGAATACGACCTCGGGCATAGAAACGTACCTGCCGGGTGGCCTGGATGCGGCTACGTCCTATAATCCAGGGCGCCAAATGCAATTTACGCTGCGATTGTCGTTCTAAATACTAGCATCGACGCAAGCCAGTCCGCGGAGTCTATTTCCGGGACTGGCTTGTGTTGATCCTCCCTAATTACACGCTTTATGTTCTACGGGGTGAAGGAGACTGCCAATGGAGAAAGTTGCAGGTAAGTTGGAAGTTGGATTGGCAGATGACACCCGCCACATCGTAATCAGGCTTCATGATTTGAAGCCAGATAGTAACGGAGAGGGCCGTATCTCATTGCTGCCTCGATATGCGCGACATCTGGCGAACGTGCTCATCGATTGTGCGGCAGATGCAGAAGCTGAGTCGACCAGTAGACGCTCAAATCAGCTTCTTTCCAAAGGCTAGCGAGCACCAGGTGGATTATGTCAAGGGGAAAGTGGCTTTCTATAAAGAGTGGATGCGCAACGATCAGTCGCGTGGTGCACCCATTTCCGCAGTTCGGCTAGCGTGTTTGGTCAGGCCATTGGGGCGCCGGAGTTTTGGGCAGGGCAAGCCACGCAGCGACAAGTTGAGGCAAGAACCAATGTGCAGTGGGGCAGGACATCTGCAAACATAAGAGAGTGTATGTTATTTGCCTTTATGAATCCGGTTGGCGAAATACAAAGAAATCCTGGAGCGACGTGGCTGTGAGAATCAACCGAAAGTTTACACGAAGCTGTATTGTGTTTGTGGTTGCCGCAATGGTCTTGGCATCTGCGGATGTGAGGTCAGAACAGGTCAATGCCTCGAACCTCCTGAAGGACGATCAGGCCGTTTCACTTCGATTTTTTGGCTCGACCTCCGCCGACCTACTTACCCGAGAGCTGGACGAGTCGTTCCGCGGTGTACTCGAAAAGAACTTTGTGTCAGAGTCCAGCAATGGATTTCCCGCAGGGTTCGTGAATGCCTCTCTACCGGGTTTCCCCTGGGCAGGCACCATGTGGACGCGCGATGGCGGCACATTCATGCGCGAACTGGTCATGCGCGGTTACTATCGACATGCTGTTCTGCTCGCAGAATGTCTGATGGGTCTGGCTCGGAAAAATGAGCAAGGTTTCTATGCCTTTCCCGAATATTTCAATGGGTCAACACCCGGACCTGGCCCGAGTACGGAACTCGACGGCACCGCGTCGGTCGTGATCGGAATGGTGCTGTTATGGGAACGCTTGCCTGACGGGAACCCGGCAAAGAATCGCATCCACGAGTTTCTATCTCAGGATGCTTCGCCTGTCAATTACCTCAAGTCTCTTGTTAAGTCTAGCCCCCTTGCGGCGGGGAGCGGTGAATTCGGCTGTGGCGTAGATATTCCGGGCGAGTGCTATAACGTGGTGCAAAACAACCTGGCGCTTCTTGCGCTGCTCGCCGCAGCCGAGATGGCAAAAGAGTCTGGAAACGCTACTTTATCAGAGGAAACTCGGCGGCTGGCAATCAAGATTCAAGACGGCATGGAAAAGTACCTTGTAAATAAGGACGGTTCCTGGATCTGGTGCATCGACGTCCACACCATGAAACCCGTTCGCGCTGTCCTTGATTCCGCGCCAAACCGCGGATTTGGTGGGATAAACGGTGTTGCTTCGATGTATGCGGACGTGCTGGGACTTCAACCGCTGGCTTCTGGTTGGAACGGAGCCGGGCACAGCGAAAAGACGTTCCAACAGCTTTACAACACACCTTTACGCAAGCCGGAGTTCACTAGTTACGGAATCTGGACGCAGTTCGATCTACGCGGAGGAGGGATGTTGACCAGCCCGTCGTACGGTCAGGGCTATGCAATCCAGGACATGCTCCTCTTCGACAAACTGGCCATGGCGGAAAAAGCGTTGGGCTGGCTCGCCGACGCCACTTACAGTCCCATACCTGAATACAAACTGCATCGAGTGTCACCCTACTACTTTTACGAGCGGATGTACTCGCCGGATGCGGTTGGGAAAGTTGCGCTAGAGGAGGGCTGCGGCGCATTGAACTTGGTGAATGTGTCGGAGCCATTGAAGGTGTCCCGGCTCATGCTGGGCATGGATGATTCTTCGTTGGAATCCGTTCGAGTGATTCCGCGAATTCCCGATAGTTGGAAGGGAATAGTGGCACGCAACTGGCCTATTCGTTCTCAGTCCGGTGTGGTACGAGCGGACATCCTTTTTGAACGTAAAGGTGCAGGCGGGGAATTTACGCTCAAGCTCGTTTCCGGTGAGGAGGTTGACGATCTCAAAGTTCGGATGCCAAGTAAGGACGGATACGTCTGGCGTGAAGAAAAACATGTTCGATCTGTGCATTTTGTGACGCGATGAGGGCTTTAGCTCCGTTCCTGACCTAGCTGTGATGGGCGCGAAGCGAGGGACTAAGTCCAATGGCGAGCATGAAATCTATTTCGAAATTCGTGCAATCACTACGAACAAAACCGCGCAACAAGGAGATAGGAAATATGAAGAGGCGGGCGTTTCTATTGCAATCAAGCGCGGGGTTGGCCATAACTGCACTGCCCGGTTTGGGGCAGGGGCGAGCGACTTCACCTGACAGCGCGCGTTCAGGGGAAGCGACTGCGTCTGCGCTAGCGGTTCACCGGCCGATCGTGCATCCCGGCATACTACAGACTTGTGCGGACCTCGAATTCATGAAGGCCAGGATCAAAGCCGGCGAAGAGCCCTGGAAATCTGCGTGGGAAATGTGGCTCGCGAGTCCCGGCTCGTCGCTTGATTTCCATCCGAGGCCGTTTGTCCATATTGTTCGCGGGGCGGGCGGTGCTGGAGAGCAGGGTGGCAGTGAACTCTCCGAGAGCGCGAGAGTGGTGAACAACCACGTGATGCAGTGGTATGTGACCGGAGACGAGGCGCACGCGCGCAAGGCGATCGAGATCTTCGATACGTGGTCGGGTACATTGGCGGACTTTTTCGAGAATGACGCGATGCTGCTGGCCGGCTGGACGGGCGGTGAGTTCTGCAATGCGGCGGAGATACTGCGCGCGACCTATCCGGGATGGAGCGCCGCGTCGCAGGCGCAGTTCAAACGCATGATGCTGACGGCGTATGTGCCGCTGCTGCGAACCTTCTATCCCGAAGCGAATGGCAACTGGGATGCGGCGATGATGTATACGCTGCTTGCGATCGGCGTCTTCTGCGAGGATCGCGACCTGATGGAGCTTGTCTATCGGCACTATCGCACCGGACCTGTGAACAGCGGCATCACGCATTACATTTATCCGAGCGGGCAGTGCGAGGAGTCTTGCCGGGACCAGGGACACACGCAAATGGGTCTGGGGTACCTTGTGAACACCTGCGTGGTGGCGTGGAACCAGGGCGAGGATCTTTTTGCCGAGGCCGACAACCGCCTGGCGTTGGGAGTTGAGTACACGTCGCGCTACATGTTGGGTGAGGACGTGCCCGCTTACGGCAGGATCAGCGAGCAGACGCGGGGAAAATTCAGCGACATCTACCACATGGTTTTGCAGCACTATCGCTACGAAATGCATATGGCTATGCCTTACACCGTGAAGGCGGCGGAGAAAGTGCTGCGTGCGCACAGCGTGGCGACGATGTTTCGCAGCGACCGCGGCGCCACTGCCGCGAATCTGAAACCTGCGCCGGCGGCATCGAAGATCGCGTTGATGGCGGGGGCACAGGCGAGGCCGACGAGCACGCCGCCAGCGGAGGCCATTCCCATCGCGCCGGGAGAATCGATCCAGGACGCACTGGACAAGCTGAAGAAGAACGGCGGCGGCACACTGATGCTGAAGGCGGGATTGCATATGCTGCCGGCAACGCTAAGGCTGCCCAGCAGCGTCACGATCACTGGAAGCGGCTTGGACTGCGAGTTGTTTCTCGATCCGGCGAGACCCGGATATGAGGCTGCAATGGTGAATGCCGAGGTGGACATGCACGACGTGGTGCTGCGTGATTTTGTCATCGAAGGCGGAGCGGCGCTGGCGCCCTTGCGGGACCCGAACATCGACGTGGCGCGGCGGCGGATGATGTACGGGCCGATTCGCGCGGGAATGGTGTTCCAGGGCAATGAGAGAGCGGTGCCGCGCAATTTGAAGTTCGAGCACATCACCGTGCGCGATTGCACCTACAACGCGGTGGAATTGTTCGGCGCAGAGCAGGTGGAGATACTCAACTGCGATTTCTCGGGGAGCGGGGGAATGGTGCCGCCGGGACACGGAAAGAATCACAACCTGAAGATGAACCGCGTTTCGCGCGTTGCGATCAGCGGCTCACGATTTGCCGATTCGATGTGGGGACATGGGGTTGCGGTGATCTTCGGGAGTGACATTGAGATTCACGATTGCGAGATCACTCGCAATGCACTAGACGGTGTAATGATCGCCGAGAGCCGACAGGTAGTAGTGGAAGGATGTCTGGCGGAGGGCAACGGCGGCGCGGGGATTGGGCAGGAGATCTGGATGGAGCCGAATCAGGGCGTAGTAGCAAAAAACAATATTCTGCGCAATAACGCCGTAGAGAGGTGAGGGCAGTTTTCAGCTCTTATCGTCACCAGAGGTGAAGTTATGGGACACCTCACAAAACTCTAGTAGAAACTCCGGAAAAGGACAAAAGTCATGGGTGGACGTAGAGACTTTCTTAAGTCGGCAATCACTTGTACGACGGCGTGGATGCTGATCCCGTCGCTTCTCGAAGACGTGGCTCTAGCAGATGATTCGGCCGCAACCGGCACGGGTGGACTTCGCTTTACGTCGGATAGCATATCGGCGGAGTTGTCCAAAGACGCTCCGGAGTTCACAGCGCTGAGCATCGATGGTCTGGGAAAAGGACGGCGCGGCGCCAATATCGTTGACCCCAAGAGTTCCAGCGCAGTCTCGGGCTTCAAAGCATCGAGCTTTACCTCCGGTGAAATTCTTCGCGTCGAGTATCGTTCGAATGCAGCCGGTAAGGATGCTATACCGGAATGGACGGTTGAATTCACCAGCAAAAGGATCGTTCTCACATCGGAATGGGCGCCGGGCGCCGATCCCGTTCCGATGACCTTTCGTTTCAACCTCCCGCAGGTACATAGCACCGTGCTTGGCGTCTACCGGAGAGAAAACCTGCTTGCAATTCCTGCTCTCATGCACTTTCCGGGCCAGGGCTCGGTGCGCATCACCGCCAATGTCTCCGACCTTGGATTGACGTATCAGTCCACGCGGCGCCAGCCTGTTGCAACGCTCATGTTTCCCGGAGCGACATTCGAGCACAAGCGGTTGGTTTACACGCTGGATGTAACGGCAATCTATCCAAATGTGCCCGGCATTGCCGACGATGCCCGCTTCGATGCGTTCCGCCGCAATTGGCTGAATATCCTGCAAATCAATCCGGCGTACGCTGCCCTGGCCAACAATACCGCCAGTACATCCTGCGCATTTTGCTACTACGAATTTGCCGATATCGCCGCATTGACGCCGCCGCTGGCCGAAGGCCTGACGGCTCTCGATCTTGTGCGCATGACGCTGGATAGAGTTCTGGCTGGCGGGATGGCGTACGGACTGCCTGTGCCGGGCAACTTTCCGACACCGTCTTCGGACACTTTTCCGTCTTTACTGATCGCCGCGGCCGATTGCGTGCGCGAAGGCCGCAACGATCAGTGGCTCGCCACAAACTACGACGGCATCCGCGGCTGGGCAGAATCCATGCTGACTACCGATACCGACGGGAATGGCCTGTTCAAATACAGCATCAGCGGTAATTCAGGCATCTGGCCGGACGGCTTTCCCATGGTCAGGCCGTCGAATTGGTGGGATACCATCGGCTTCGGGCACGAAGATGCGTATGGGAACGCACTTGCCTTTCGCGCACTTCGCGACTTGGCCATGATGGCAGGGAAGCTCGGCAAATCCGCCGATGCAGCGCGTTATCAGGCCGCAGCGGAAAGACTTCGCCGCGCCTACTACGAGCGTTTCTACGATTCCGAGACCGGCGTTCTCGGTGGCTGGCGCAGCGCTGACGGCAAACTCCACGATTACTATTTCCTGTGGGTCAACGGCATCGCCATCCACTACGGGCTGGTGGCTAAGCCACAAGCCAATGCAATCATGGACAGACTGCTCGCCAAGATGAAAGAAGTCGGTTACGACAAATTCAACATGGGATTGCCGGGCAACCTGATCACCGTTGCGCTCAAAGATTACGTGCACAAGGCCCCTGATGGCCGCTTCGGCGGCGGCGTGCTGCCCGATAACTCCGATGGCTTCCAGAACTACGAGAATGGCGGGGCCACTGGTTGCTTTGTCTTCTTTACGCTGGCTGCGCTCTACGATCTGGGGCGCAGGGAGGAAGCCGACAAGATTCTGTTCGCCATGCTCGGCGAATATGACAGATGCGGCTTTGAAGGACGTGGCGCAAAGGATCGCTCGAACGACTGGCGCCGCTGGGACGGAACTCCCATGGGCGGGGAAGGCTACCTGGTCGACAATTACTACACCTTGCTTGCTGTTCCCCTGCGGCAGGCGGAGACCACTTGGCACAGTGAATTCCGAGAACAGTCTCAACCGTGATTGAAGAGTATCTCTCGCGAAACTAATTCTCCGCAACGTGCGAAAGGATGATGCAATCGAAATGACGACAATCAACCGCAGAGATATGATTACAGGCGTTGCAGCGCTGCTCGGCAGCGCGCATCTGCCGTTTGCCATAGCTGCTCAACAAGCTGACGCCGCAAACGGCATCCCGGCAAGTGTGTATCTTCCCAAGAAGCCAAAGGATCTGCTCTGCTCTACGTATACGCCGGAGCTGCTGTCAAAATCTTTGATCTCCGCATCGGAGTGGCATCCATATCCCAAGGCGGCCGAGCGCGAACCATGGCAGCAGATACCCAAAGAGATCGCGGACGCGATCATATCCCGCGCCGAAAAGGCCAAAGGCGCGCCGTGGGAGTCGCTCCCGGCCACGGTTTTTCTCGAATTCAAACGTGAAGGGAACCGCTCGCATTTTGAGCGCTACTACTTCGACCGCCGGACGCGGCTCGCCGACCTGGCGCTCGGTGAGTGTGTCGAGGGTGGCGGCCGCTTTCTTGGCGAGCTGATCAACGGTATCTGGCTTGTATGTGAAGAGACCTTCTGGGGCCTTCCAGCGCACCTGGGGCTGCAAAAAATGCACCGCGGCTCTGGCTTGCCCGATGTCGAAGAGCCAATCGTCGATCTGTTTGCCGCCGAGACGGGAGCGACGATGTCGTGGATTCACTATCTGCTCGGCGCCCAACTCGATCTGGCGAACCCGATGATCACGCCCCGCATCCAGTTCGAAGTCAAGCGCCGCATCCTCGATCCCGCTTTCGAGCGCAACGATTTCCTATGGATGTTCAGGGAATACAAGGGACAAAAGCACCACCTGGGCAACTGGACAAGCTGGATCGACTGGAACTGGTTGGCCGCCAATCTGTTGCTCGAGCCCGATTTCGCAAGGCGCAAAGCGACTGTCGCAAAAATTTGCCAAAGCCTCGATCAGTATATGGAGGATTATTCGGCCGATGCCTGCTGCGAAGAGGGCGCCAATTATTGGAACGTTTCGCCAGGCTGTTACTTCGAGTGCTGCACTTTGCTCAGCTCGGCCGTTCGCGGGGCAAGCGATCCACTTACCGATCCGTTCGTCCGCAAGATGCTTCACTACATTGCGGACGTTCACATCGATGGGGCCTGGTTTGTTAACTACGGCGATGCGCCATCGACGATTCAGGTGTTCGGTCAATGTCTCTATCGCATTGGGACTGCCACTGACGACAAAACATTGCAGGCGTATGGCGCCTTAAACGTCTCCGCAGCGGATGCGCAGAATGGGGTGTTGACGGAAGGGCAGGGACGCATTGCAAGAGCGGTTCCTGACCTTCTCGTCTCTGCCAAGGCGTTTGCCGCCGAAAAGCAGGATGCGCTGGTGCGCGACTCCTGGTACCCCGACCTCGGCCTGATGACCGCGAGAATCAAAGAAGGCTCGGCCGATAGCTTCTATCTCGCCATGGAGGCGGCTCCCAATCAGCGCTCGCACGGCCACAACGACTCGGGAAGCATCATTGTCTTCCACGATGGCAACCCCGTCCTTGTCGATCTCGGACCGGAAACTTACTCTGGGCCGCGCTACAGATTCTCGGTGGAGTCGGCTTTTCACAACCTACCCACCATTGGAGGCGTAATGCAGAGCAATAAGGGCCCAAACTACCGCGCCACCGATCTCCGCTATTCCACTGACGATTTGCGCGCTTCCATCTCAATGAATCTTGCCACCACTTATCCCGAGGAGGCAGGCATCAACCACTGGATTCGCACGTTAGAGCTAGACCGCACGGCAGGCCGCATCCTTCTGAATGAAGATTTTCATTTGCGCAAGAAGGTCCCAGTTCAGCTTTCCTTTATGACCCCGTGCGTTCCCACGCAGGGTCCAGAAGGGCAAGTTGTATTCACCTCGGCCAAGGCGCAGGCCCACGCGGTCTCCATCAAATACGACGCGGCGCTCATTGCTTCGACCATCGAGAAGATCGACTTGACTGACGACTGGCTGGTCGCGCGTTGGGGCAAGTCCATTTATCGCGTGTTGCTCACCTCGGTTGCGCCGACCGATCGAGGAAAGTGGGGCATCGAATTCGTCTGACCCGGTAGTGGTCAAGTGAGACTGTTTTTAGACTTATAGTTCGGACTAATTTGCCGCCGGTTCAACTGCTCGCGGTTCACGATAACGCCGGGAAACACGAATTGCCATTGTTACTTCATTCAACCGAAAGGCAGGCATGAAGCACTTTTTTAGAGCATTTTTACCGATAGTTGCCGCCGGGCTCGCATTTACTGCTCAAGGCCAAACCCCAGCACCGGATATTACAAAGCAGTCTACGCTGTATGTGGTTCCTTACGCGCACCTCGACACACAGTGGCGTTGGGAGTTTCCTCAAACGATCAGCGAGTACCTGCTCAAAACGATGAAAGTGAACTTCTACTATATCGATAAGTATCCGCACTACTTGTTCAACTGGACCGGCTCCAATCGCTACAGGCTCATGAAGGAGTATTATCCTGCCGACTACGAGCGAATGAAGCAGTACATTGCCAAGGGCAACTGGTTCCCGGCCGGGTCTTCCGTCGAAGAAGGTGATGTCAATCTTCCTAGCGCTGAATCGATCATCCGGCAGATTCTTTATGGCAATACCTACTTCCGCAAGGAATTCGGCAAAGCCAGCAACGAATACATGCTGCCCGACTGCTTCGGATTTCCGGCCTCGCTGCCCACTATCTTGGCGCATGCAGGCATCAAGGGCTTTTCCACGCAGAAGCTGAACTCTGATTGGCAACCGGCGCCCATCGTCGGCGGACCAGACTCCGTTGAAATGACGCCCGCCGGCATCCCGTTCAATGTGGGCATTTGGGAAGGAACCGATGGCGAAACCGTAATGGCCGCGCTCAACCCGCTCGCCTATGTCGGCGGAATTGACTACGATCTGAGCAAGACGCCTCCATCGGGAGTTGCTTCTGCTCAGGTTGCCTTCGGGAAGGCAGGCGTAACCGATTGGGTTTCGCGCATCGCACTCGACGGCAAGGTGACTGGCGTCTACGCAGACTATCACTACGTCGGTACCGGCGACATCGGCGGCGCCACTGACGAAGAATCCGTCAAGTTTCTTGAGGCTCTCGTTACACAGGGAACGATGGTCCTGCCGCTACGAGATGCTCCATCCGGCCCCCATGCAAAGGCGCTTGCCGTGGCTGATCCGCATGCCCAGCCGGTCCGCGTGGGCGACGGTCCTGTCCGCGTCCTCTCTTCGGCCGCCGACCAGATGTTTCTCGACATCAAGCCGGAGATGCAGACGAAGCTACCGCGCTATAAAGGCGACCTCGAGCTGATTAACCACTCCGCCGGCTCGCTTACGTCTGAGGCTTACCACAGGCGTTGGAATCGCAAGAACGAGATACTCGCAGACGGTGCCGAGAAAGCCTCTGTGGCGGCGGCGTGGATGGGTGGACGTCCCTATCCCCAGCAGCGGCTGAACGATGCGTGGATGTTGGTCATGGGCGGTCAGTTTCATGACACCGCCGCGGGCACCGCCACTCCCCGCACCTACGAGTTTGCGCAGAACGACGATGTCATCGCGCTCAACCAGTTCGCCAACGTGCTTACCAGCGCCACGGAAGCAGTGACATCCTTGCTGGACACGCAGACCACAGGCATTCCGGTTGTCGTCTACAACTCGCTCAACATCCCGCGCGAAGATGTGGTCGAGGCCGAGGTCCACTTTCCAGGTGGAACACCGAAGGCCGTGATGGTAGTTGATCCTGCCGGCAAGGAAGTTCCTGCACAGATCGAAAACGGCAAAGTGCAATTCGTTGCTAAAGTGCCGTCGGTTGGATACGCGGTCTACGAAATCCGCGCCGCTGCCGCTGCCGAGACCTCGACGGTGCTCAAGGTCACGCAATCGTCCCTTGAAAATGCGCGCTACCACGTCACACTGAATGCCGATGGCGACGTCAGCAGCATCTTCGACAAGTCACTCAACAAAGAGCTTCTTTCCGCGCCAGTGCGACTGGCTGTCTCCAACGATGCGCCGCGGCAGTGGCCGGCCTGGAACATGGATTTCGATCAAGAGCAGGCAGCCCCTCACGCTTATGTAAGCGGCCCGGCCAAGATACGCATCGTCGAAAATGGCCCAGCTCGCATTGCGATTGAGGTAACCCACGAAACAGAAGGATCCCGATTCGTGCAGACCGTTCGTCTCTCGGCGGGCGATGCCGGCAACCGTGTCGAGTTCAGCGACGTTGTCGACTGGCGAACGCTCTCCGCAAATCTCAAAGCGGTCTTCCCGCTTTCGGCCACCAATCCCATGGCCACTTACAACTGGGAGATTGGTACCGTCCAGCGTCCGACCGCCTTCGAACGTCAGTTCGAAGTTGCCTCGCATTACTGGATCGATCTGACTGACAAGAGTAACGCGTATGGCGCCACCATTCTCACAGACGTCAAAAACGGTTCCGACAAGCGCGCCGACAATACCATACGCCTCACACTGATCCGCACACCTGGACAACCCTTGCCCGGTCCTGGCGGTAACTACCCCGATCAACTCAACCAGGATTGGGGCCGTCACGAGATTCTCTATGGTCTCGCCGGACACGCCGGCGATTGGCGCCAGGGCCAGACCGACTGGCAAGGGTATCGCCTGAGCACTCCGCTTGTGGCCTTCACCACGGAGCCTCATGCAGGCGCGCTCGGCCGGAGTTTCTCGTTGGTCAGCGCCGACAATCCGCGCATCCGCATCCTCGCTCTCAAGAAATCGGAACTGAGCGACGAAGTCATTGTGCGCATGGCCGAGCTGGACGGCAGCGCCGAGCCCAGCGTCAAAGTCAAATTTGCAGGTCCTATCGCCTCGGCAAGGGAAGTCAACGGCCAGGAGTTGCCGGTTGGGCCGGCAACCGTGACCGATGGTGTGCTCGAAACTTCGTTCGCGCCCTATCAGCCGCGTACCTTTGCTCTTCGTCTAGGCACGCCTCCGGTACGGGGCAGCTCGGTTGCCTCTGAGCCCGTCGAACTCAACTACGACCTTGCCGCAGCTAGCAATGACGACACGAAATCCGTTGGCGGCTTCGACAGCAAGGGCGATGCGCTGCCGGCGGAAATGCTTCCTGCGGAGTTGAACTTCAACGGCGTCATATTCCATCTGGTTCCGGCTGCGACGGGCAAGCCCGATGCCTTGATCGCACAGGGCCAGACTATCCAACTTCCCGCAGGCGACTTCAACAAGGTGTACCTGCTGGCTGCCTCGGCAGACGGCGATCAGAAAGTGGTCTTCCAGGCTGGCGCGCGGTCGGCACAGTTCACCATTGAGAATTGGGGCGGCTTCATCGGCCAATGGGATACGCGTCTCTGGAAGCCTGCTCCCGACACAGTTGCCGCCGCGAGCGATCCCTCGCACCAGGTTCCGTTGCGCAAAGACTGGGCGGTCTCGGCGAATCATGCAACCTGGGATGATGTGACGTATCGCGGATCACCCTGGTGGTCGCCGAGCTACCCCGAGGATTACATCGGCTTGGCCCACGGCTACATCAAGCCTGCCACGCTGGCGTGGTTCGCCTCACATCATCACACGCCAGCAGGTCTCAACGAGCCCTACCAGTACAGCTATCTCTTCGCATATTCGATGGAGTTGCCGCTACACACCAGGACGCTGACTTTGCCGAAGAACGACCATATTCGCATTCTGGCCATCTCTGTGGCGCGGGAAAACCCTGAAGTGGTGCCTGCGCAGCCGCTCTACGATACGCTGCAATGGACTGATACGAACGAGAAGGAATATATCGCGGAAAAACATTGAGCACCGTACGCGTAACAAGAAGAAAGTAACAATCCGGACACCTGCGGTGCGAAACAAACAATCACAACCAGATTCAAGGAGGTGGGAAATCAACAGGAGAACGTTTAATAGATTGGCTGGCATGAGCGCTGTCAGTACGATGGCGGGAAGCGCAGGCAATTACGCCCAGGGAAACGGCATAGCTACGGCAACGCAGACCGGGTCAGGCGAAGAGGTCGTCCTTGAGGATAAGAAGCTCTTGGTCGCATTTGACAGAGCGTCCGGCGCATTGACGCGTATGGTACGCAAATCCACGAATTGGGTGATCGAACGGCGTTCCGAACTAGGCGTTTCCTTCCGTCTGCTGGTTCCGTTGCCAAAGCAGCGCGCCAACTTCGTCTTGGGGCAAAAACAGCGCGCCGCATCGGTTCAGAAAGTTTTCAGCAATCGCCTGGAGATTATCTGGAAAGACCCGGTCAGCGAGCATGGAGGCGTGGTGCCATTGACTCTGACCGCAGTTGTTGAACTGGAGAACGGCGCCCTGACTTTCGAGGCCACGCTGGCGAATGGCTCTGCGTTGACGGTGGAAACTCTCGACTACCCCTATTTCGGCGATTTCAATCCGCCGGCAAAGGGCGAAAAAATGGAAGCCGAGCATGTTTGGTATGGGAACCTGGTTGTCGATGAAATCCACCCTCACTTCAACAATCAGAAAGGTTATTGGGGAGTGAATTTCCCTACCAAGACCATCGAGTCAAAGCAAAGCCTTTTTTGTCTGATGCAAGCTGAGAAGCAGGGGCTCATTGCCGAGATGCAGGATACTACTCAGCCCTATCTTATGGAGTTTACGTTTGATCAACATCCCGGCGTCGTCGAGACTCTCGACAATTTAACTCCAGCGCAGGACAAGTTATCCGGTTTTGACGTTCATCTGGAGTTTCGCTGCTGCCACTTTCTGTTCATTCAGCCGCACTCTCAAAAAAAGATTGCGCCTGTAAGTTTGTCCACCTACGACGGCGACTGGCATGCGGGAGTCGATGTTTACAAAACATGGCGCGCAAAATGGTTTAAGCAACCGCACATCGCCGACTGGGCACTGGACGTGCATTCGTGGCTGCAACTTCAGATTGACGGTGCGGAACAGGACTACACGATTCCGTATCGCGAACTTCCAAGGTATATAGACGAGTGCGTTGCCAACGGCGTAACAGCCATTCAATTGGTCGGCTGGAATATTGGCGGGCAGGACGGCGGCGATCCATGCCTGGATACCGATCCCGGACTGGGCACGTGGGAGGAACTGCATCAGGCCATCCTTTACGCGCGCAGCAAGGGCGTGAAGATGATACTGTTTGGCAAGCCTATCTGGGCAGATCGCACAACCGAGTGGTGCAAAAAAGAACTCTATAAGTATGCAGCAACCGATCCCTTCGGAATCCCTTATGAGGTCGATGGCTATAGTTACACAACTCCCACCCAGCTGGCGGCCATCAACAACAGGCGTAGGTTTGTCCTGGATGTTCAATGTCATGCCTTCCGGGAAATTGCCACCAGGGAATTTAAGAAGATAGTGGACTTGGGCGCAGCTGGCTGGCTTTTCGACGAAGTCTGCTGGCATGGTCCGGTGGATTACTCATTTAGTTCCGATCATGGATATTCGGGTCCAGGTTATATCTATGGCGGGGATATGCCGTTGGCGAATCAATTCCGCGCTGTGGCTGACCAGGTCGACCGCGACTTCATCTTTGCGGGAGAAGGACCAGGAGACTGGCTGCTGCAGAATTATCCGGTATCGTATTTCCGCATTACAAACAGTTCGCGACCTGTCTGCCGTTACATTGATTCACAGGCGCCGCTCATGGTGGCAGCTACCGGGTTCGACGATCGCGAAATGCTCAACCTGATTCTTCTGAATCGATACATCATCAGCTATGAACCGTTCAACTTCAAGGGACATGTAACAGATTTCCCGCTGACTCTCGATTATGGCAAGAAGATTGACGCCTTGCGGCGCAGGTACAGGGCGATGCTGTGGGACGCAGAGTTTCACGATACACTCGGCGCCACTGTTACGTCGGATGGCCGTCATCGCCATTCCGTCTTTGTTGCTCGTGGAGGCAAGCGGGCGGTGGTGGTGGTCAATCAGGAACACAGCAAAACCATTACGGTCAAAGTAAATCTTCCCAACCCAGGCAGTTTAGTGGTAGCAACACCCGAGCAACAAGAGATCCAGCCGACGTCGGGCGCAGTGACAATCCCGCCGCGCTCGGCTGCGGTGATCATGGAGCAATAACAGTATTGAAGAAGGAGACCTGCTATGTTACGTGTGCTTGGTTGCAGTTTGCTTGCAGTTTTGGTTAGTATTCCGGTGCGTGTCGCGGGGCAGTCGGCTTCGGCTGATTCTGTCCCCACCATTCGTACCACCTCCGAGCTCGTGGTGGTGGATGTGGTGGCGACCGATGCACAGCAAAACCCTATGCTCCATCTCCCTGCATCCGATTTCGCGGTTTCAGAAGACGGCCATACGCAGGCAATTAAGGTGTTCGAGGAGCACGCTGCGGACACGCCTTCGCCACTGCCGCCTTTGCCCAAATTTGCGCCCGGCAAATTCACCAACTATTCTGCTGCGCCCACCAACGGCGCGATCAATATTCTTCTGCTCGACAAGCTGAATACGCCGATGATTGCGCAGAGCGTGGTCAGGGACCAGGTACTGAAGTATTTGAAGGCGGCTCCGGCGGGCACACGCATAGCCATCTTTGCGCTCACAACACAGCTTAGACTGCTGCAGGGGTTCACATCGGACCCCGTGCTGCTTCGCACCCTGGTGGAGGGCAAAAAAGGAATTGCGGGCGCTTCTCCCTTGCTGGCCGGTGGCGCGCCGGGCGGCGATAACATGTCGACGGATACAGTCGACAATGCCAACAACGACGTTTTCGGAAATAGTCCCGACGCCGATACGGTGCTGACCAACCTGCAGCAGTTTGAGGCCCAGCAGCAGTCTTTCCAGACCATGCTCCGTGCTCGTTATACACTGGATGCGTTCAACCAGTTAGCCCGATACCTGAGTAGTCTGCCGGGTCGCAAGAATCTCATCTGGTTCTCTGGCTCGTTTCCCATCAGCATCCTGCCCGATGCAGATCTTCAGGATCCTTTTTCAGCAGTGGCCTCGTCCGAGGATGAGTTCAGGCAGACGGTCAACCTGCTCTCGCGCAGTCAAGTCGCCGTCTATCCCGTCGACGCGAGACAATTGATGTCGGATCCGGCGCTGAACGCAGCAAGTTCGGGACGCAATGTCGTAAAGAACCCGGGCCAAGCCGAACAGAAGTTCTTCCTGCAGACGACTGCCGAACACGGCGCGATGAACCGAATGGCCGAGGCCACAGGGGGCAAGGCTTTCGTGGACACCAACGATCTGAAGGCGGCCATTGGCAGAGCCATCGAAGCCGGCTCCAATTACTATACGTTGGCGTACGCGCCTACAAACCGAAACCAGAACGGCAATTACCGGAAAATCGAGGTCAAGCTCGACCGCCCGGGAGTGAAACTCGCCTATCGCCGCGGCTACTTCACCGACGAGCCGAGCACTCCCAAGCATCAGGATAATGCGCAAGATGCGATGACAGATACGGCGACATACAATCCGCTCCGCACGGCCATGCTGCGCGGAGCGCCGGACCCCGACGAGATTGTGTTCATCGCCGACGTGCGGCCCAGCAGCGCCGACACAGAACTGGAACTGGCGCAAGGGAACCGCGCCGCGCCCAAACTTTCCGGTCCTTACCGCCGCTACACCGTCACCTTCGCTCTTAATCCCAAGGATTTCCGCTGCGATGTGACGCAAGACAGCACACACCACTGCGTAATGGAGTTTCAGACCTATGTCTATGACAACGATGGCGTGCTAATCAATATGCAGACAGACGCCATCAATGCTGGTTTCACGTCTGAACGCTATGCTGCTTTTCTCAAGAGCCCGCTAGCGTATCGCCAGCAGATCAGCGTTCCGACGAAAGGCGAATACTATCTCCGCGTCGGCCTACGTGATGACACCGCAGATCATGTGGGCGCTTTGGAACTGCCAGTGGCATCGGTTGCCAAGCTCCCGCCGGCTTCAACCCTGGCACCTGCGCCGGGATTGGGGACTTCTCCGAGAACTGCGCAGAAATAGAACAGACGGAGTCCGCGCTAGTGTTCCGTGTCAGAAGTCCGTTGAGGAATCCAGCGGTCAAAAAGCAGGCTCTTGGATTAAGTTTGCCGCAAAAAAAGCGGCAAACTCCGTTCAGGATGACAGCGTCTTGTTTACCGATTTAATGACTTAGGATACTAGCGCACATATGTGTCTCTCATCGTGACGAAACTGAGAATCGAAGGTTGCAGCGGTTAGGGCCTACTGCGTTTATTACTGGGAGTTTGTTCCCATGAATGGCTCTGGAAGATTATTGAGTCTCCAGAGCAGCGATTAAGGCGTCAAGCGCGGATGTCTGGCGCGTGGCATCGCCCGAATCGAACGGCCCCTGCCACAGGCCACCGAACTCGTAATTCGAGCCTCGATTATTTGCCCAGATACTGCTGGCATTCGCATCGATGAAGGTCTTGTATTGGGTATTGGGAGCAACTGCATTCAGACCCATGAGGTTCCGCAGGAATATTCCTTTGAACTGTGGAGCATCGCCGCCGGAAATAGATGACTCCACTAGAATTCCATTTAACGTCAGGTTGGTAATGGTCGCGTTGGCGATTGCCTGGGCTTGTGGCAATAATGTTGGGTCCTGGTCTGCCTTGTAGAGTTCCACCAACCCGCCCAAAATGACCCCTTGGTTGTATGTCCATGTCGTAGCTCTATTGTTGGTGCACGCGTTTGGATTCGTCGATGTCAGTCCATCGTTGATCAAGCTTTGTGCATTAATCATGCTGGAGGCATTGAACCACTGCCATTCTTGCCGTGCCCACGCCAAATATGCTGCCGAGGTGCTCCCGGTGGTTCTGTTTGCCAGCTTAGCAGCGACGGTGAGAAATAATTCGTTAGCAATGGCGTTCTTGTAATTGTTCGGTTTTTTCCACCAAATGCCTCCGCCGCATGTGGTTGTATCCCAGTAGTTGGACATGTCCGCGAATATTGTCTCTGCCATGGACAAATACGCCTGTTTGCCGGTCAGATCGTAGGCGTCAATCCACGCAAGCGCCCACCAGCCTTCGTCATCGTCATAGGAGTTGATGAAGTTGGTGGTGCCGTTTGCCTTGTTCGCATTGCTGAACGTGTTGGCAATCGTAGATAGGTATTGCGTGCTTACGGCGGTTCTTGAGTAGTTTACGAGCACAGTAATCGCGTTGGCAGAGTTCCACCATCCCGAAGGAGATGCATAAAGGCCTGAGCTTTGTGAGTACCATTGCTGCAGCGTTTGAACTCCAGCCGCCGCCTGTTGGGAGTAACTTGAGGGAGGGATGGCGCTTTCCGATGACCCAGAGGCCAATGTTGCAACTCCACAGCCACCTAATGTCACAATCATCGCGCATAACTCACATACCAACATTCTCGGCCCAGACGCCATTTTCTGCATGATTGTCTCCCTTCCTATGCAAAACATGTTTCGTAAGTATGCTAATACATGAAGACGATTACCACAGCGCGTATAATATGCTCAATAATCCATTCAAAGAGGGACAGGTTCTGATATGAAAATCACCCGACGTACCCTTGCCAAGGGGCTAGCGGCAACCGGAACGGCAGCAGAGTTATTTAATTTGTTTGGCTCCGACGCGGTGGCAGCGACTACGTCCCCCGAGACGTCTATTTGGCAACAGGTTTATCCGGGTGTGTGGCGGGCAACCGTGGGCACGCCGGAGCGCTTCACCCCGGTTTCAAGCCGCCTGGTGCCTGCGCAGATAGCAGCCTTTGCAAAGCTTCCTCGCGTGGACTCCGCCCCGTTGCCATCAGTTCAGGGTAAACGGCTTGCGCGGAGTTTAATGGTCCAGTTGCCACTGCGTCCGGGTGAGCAAATTTATGGGCTCGGTCTGCAAATGATGTCGCTTGAGCAAAGAGGGAAGAAGAAAGTCACTCGTGTTAATGCGGATCCGAGGATGGACACCGGCGATTCACACGCGCCAGTGCCGTTTTATGTAACGACGGAAGGGATCGGCGTCCTGATCGACACCGCCCGCTACGCTACCTTCTATTTTGGGGATGCGCGGCCAAAGCCGGCCTATGCGGAGGATTCAGTTACGCAAAAGAATCCTGACCCGAATTACACGCATAGCGTTGAGGATGACGCTGCCGGACTGATCACCGTGGATGTACCTCATGCAGCGGGTGTTGATATTTACCTGTTCGCAGGGCCTTCGATGCTGGACGCTGTGAAACGATACAACGTGTTTTCCGGGGGGGGCAATGTGCCACCCGAATGGGGATTGGGTTTCTGGTACCGGGCCGATGCGCGGGTAGAGCAGCAGGGTGTGCTCGAGCTCGCCCGAGAGTTTCGCAATCACAAGATTCCCTGCGACGTGATCGGCCTGGAGCCCGGATGGCAGACACATGCCTACTCCTGCACATTTGCGTGGAATAAGGATCGGTTTCCAGACCCGGAAGGCTTTGTGCGTTCGGCAGCGGTTATGAATTATAAGGTGAATCTTTGGGAGCACGCCTACATCCATCCGGCATCACCTCTGTTTCCATCGATCCAGCCTTGTTCCGGTAACTTTGGCGTATGGGGCGGCCTTGTACCTGACTTTGCCGGCCAACAAGCGCGCCAGGCCTTCGGCGCGTACCATGGCAAAGAGCTGATCGACATGGGCATCAGCGGATTCAAGCTCGACGAGTGCGACAACTCCGACTACACCGGCGGGTGGTCCTTTCCGGAGTGCAGTTCATTCCCATCTGGTGTCGATGGCGATCAGATGCACTCGGTCTTTGGCCTGCGCTACCAAATGGCGCTCTGGGACGAGTTCCGCAAGCGGCGGCAAGGTACCTATGGTCTCGTTCGCTCGAGCGGCGCACTGGCCGCGCCCTATCCGTTCGTGCTCTACAGCGACCTTTACGATCACAGGCAGTATATCCGCGCGTTGGTTAACTCGGGATTCAGCGGGCTGCTTTGGGGTCCTGAGGTCCGTGACGCAGCAAGCGAGGAAGACCTGATTCGCCGCCTGCAAAGCGTGGTGTTCTCGCCGCTCGCCATGGTGAACGCTTGGTACATCAAGAATCCTCCGTGGAAGCAATTAAATCGCAGGAAGAATAATTCGGACGAGTTACTCGATGGCTGGGAGAGTCTGGAAGCTTGTTGCCGCGAGATCATCGGCTGGAGGATGCAACTGGTGCCTTATCTAATGGCGGCCTTTGAGCGCTATGCCGAAGACGGAACGCCGCCGTTTCGCGCGCTGGTGCTCGACGCGCCGCAGCAACATCGGCTTCGCAACGTAGATGATCAATATATGGTCGGCGACCGGATGATGGTTGCACCCATGTTTGCTGGAGAACCAAGCCGCAAGGTCGTGTTGCCTGACGGAGTTTGGCACGACTTCTGGACAGGCGAGGCGCTCAAGGGAGGCACGGATCTACAGGTTCCGGCCTCGACTGAGCGAATACCGGTCTATGTTCGGAGTGGTAGCATCGTGCCCTGGGCCGATGTGGGGTTGTTTGCAGAAGCGCCGGAAACACGGCGCATAACCGCCCGCGTTTACGGCGATGGCTCGCTCCCATTCGCTTTGGTCAACGGAAAGGGAACACTGCACCTGAGTTGGAAAAACGGTCAAGGAATGCTCGAGAATGAATCTGAGTATGAAGTGTACGCTTGGAAGCGCATGAGATAACCCCGGCCAATGCGTTGGCGCGGAGCAGATGCCGCCGGCAATGAGCCCTTCACTCGATTCATTATCGTTGCCGTAGGCGGCATCAGACAGCACCGCCGCATTCGCGATCTCAGGCTTTACGAATAATGCAAGCTAGTGGTGTCCGCCGCAAATAACATCCCCTATCTTCGGGCGTTTATGAGTTGGTTGACCAAGCAAGTGTTCCCTCGAGGGCTAAAGCCCGTACCCTTCAAATTGGTTGAATGACCATCTCTGTGGCGGACACCACTAGGAAGTGGAAGTCGTCCGCGCGCTTCAGTCTTCGTGGCCAATATGAATGGGCATCTGGATGCGCTGGTGCGGTTCTACTATCAGCGCACGGCGGCTGAGAACCTCATCAAGGAAGTCAATAACGATGCGGGTTTGACGGCGCATCCATCGAATCGCTGGATGATGAACGCCAACTGGTTCCAGATCGCGATGCTGGCCTACAACCTGAACTGCTGGCTCGAACTGTTCCACCGCGAGGAGAACGTCGCGGTGGAAACCATGAAGCATACCGCGCTGGCGACGACGCGTGTGCGCTTCCTCTTCGTTGCCGCTCGCATCTGCCGCCATGTCGGCAGAGTGGGCATCGGCTATAGTGGCCATTACTAGGAGAAGGGTTACTTTCAACGGCTCATGGCGCGTCTGCGCAAAGCCCTGCGCGGGCCGTATGGATTTGCGCCCGTCCTGAACGCGCCGCTACGTGCTTGATAGGAAGGGAGCAAAAGCGCATAGTCTTTTATGGGCAAGTCACACTGGAAGGGATGCGTCGTCGCACGCGGAAAGAAGTGGTACGGTTACTTTCGCCGGCATTGATGCTGTAGCGCAGCACTTATGCGATTGCAACTCGGACAGCAGGATGCCAGGACCGTAGTACTTCATCCAGAAAGAGTTATAGAGTCTTCCGGCTACGAATGGAGGGAACGAAGTGTTATACCCTGTGGAATCGACCATGCTGATTCAGAAAAAGGCTGTCTTGGGCAAGAGTAGTTGATTTGGACACTTCGGATGTTCCTCATCCGGCTGCATTCGGGGTCAGTGTTCTATGAGTCTTGAACCACCAGAGAAAAGCGGCGCAACGCATTGGGAGAGTGTTCATTAACGCCCCAGATGCGGGCAACCTCCTCAACTTGTAGGCAGCTTGATTACGCTCTTCATCACGCCGGAAAGCCCGGTGACGAAGTGAGCCATGGTCCCAATTCGATTGTGTGTCAAACAGAGAAGGGGACTCAGGAAGGATAGCTGCCATAACATCGTGCTGCGAATTCATCATAGCTTACCGGAACGGTTCCGATTCGTTCAAATACAACGGTGAATTGGAGAGATTCATGTGCTGCGAGCACGGGTGCTTGATGGTTTCCCAATGCCGCGGAAAGTGTTCCCCAGGGAGCGACTGTGGGTTCGAAGGCCACTGCGTATTGGCGTGGCAGCGATTCATCGTCGGGCCAGCCTCCATAGCAAAGCCAGAGGCCGAGGTAGGGAAGTTGCCGCGATTCGAAATGCATTGCGATGCCCTGTCCGCTGCATGCGCGGTAGATTCCGCACCAGCCGGACGACAACCGGCTGGTAAAAAGCATGTCTGCCGTCGAAGCTGACATGGCCTGCGTGCGGCTCAGATCAAGCGCGGAGCCGGCACCATTGGGGTTTGGCCAAGAAACGACGGAGCGAGGCGCACCTAGACGGTCAAGCCGGGAATATCCAACCAGCACGTTAGAAACTTCGGGGGGCAGGACGATGCGGTCGCCGGGATCGATGGCGAAAAGAGGATGTAAAGCATAGAGAAACGCAACAGGAGCTTCCTGCAGGTTATGGATGCGGTAACGAATCTCTAGCGCCGAGGCGTAAAGGCGCAGGTGCTTTTCAAACAGCAACGGCCGGCTATAGCCAGTGGCCGCCAAAGATACGGAATCGTTTCCGGATGAAGCAATCACGGTCCAGTTGAGCCTCCAGAAGTCTCCATGGTCTGGAACGGGACCTCCGGGAGTTTCCGGACCGTCGGCGCCGACACTGGGAAGACATTCATCGATCCCGGCACAAGCGGAGTTTTCGAAGCGATCCCACCAGCCCAGCGCTTCCCGCCGTCGATACGCCTTCGACGGTTGCAGGAGAAACTCCAAATTCGATTGCGAGTCGAACAAGGACGCGATCTTTCCGCCTTCGTGAGGCAAGACAAGCACGTGGAGACGATCATTGTGAAGTTTGATGCCGCCGGCCCATCGATCATCATCTACGCTCATCGACCGTAGCCCTCCTTCAGTTGGCCAGTCGCGCACCGCCTTATTGTACGGTGAGCGTCTAACTAAGAGTATGTCGGCGGCCATCAGAAAACGTTGTTTATCGGCCATCTGCCGGTATAAGGCAGCTTGATATCATCCGCGCCGCAGGCGCAATCATCTGTCGATCATCGTCGAGAGGGTTGAAGTTGTAAGGTGTTTCCGGGAGAAGGCGGACGAAAAGAACCCCACTGTTAGAGCAGCGGGGTTCTTTGCAGGTGGCCTTCATGCCAAAACGAAGGCAACCTCGGAGTTAGTTTTACCTTG
>Ga0302270_10001127_pt1 | contig 27533 bp, 20 predicted proteins | sample III_Bog_E2_3_FD_198773 | JGI IMG/M metagenome (GOLD analysis project Ga0302270, IMG submission 198773) | Peat permafrost microbial communities from Stordalen Mire near Abisko, Sweden - III_Bog_E2_3 | ecosystem: Environmental > Terrestrial > Soil > Wetlands > Peat | place: Sweden: Abisko... | reverse complement strand
GCAGCCGCAGGGCACGGAACACGCGCACCTTGACGGCTGCAACACTGATGCCCAAGGCCTCTGCTGCTTCTTTCTGCGGCAACTCTTCCACCACCACCAGCATGGCCGCAATGCGCAGCTTCGCAGGCAATCGCGATAGCGCCACAAGAGTTTTGGCGCGAATCTCCGCTGTCACAGCCGGGTCAGCGACCACTGCGGCAGGCAGCATCTCAATTGCATCGCTGCTCGATTCCTTGCTCGGCCTTTGCCGGCGCATCCAGTCCAATGCCGCACGGGTTGCTATCCGCCGCGCCCACGGCTCAAAGCCGCGCTCTGGATTGAAGCGCGCATGAGCCTGGTAGATGCGCCAGAAGCTTTCGACCGTCAACTCCTCAGCAGCGCCCACATCGCGCACCATACGTAGAATCCAGCGATACACCGCAGCCTGGTGCGCATGAAAGAGCGCTTCAAAGGCATCGAGACTGCCGAGCCGGAACTCGTCCAACTGCTTCCGGCCGTTCATGGTCTCGACCACCATCTGCGCTTCCCTTCCTGCTTACCCTTACGAACAGAGTCGAAGAAAGGTTACACGCAATCAGCTGCAGTGAAGATCCCAAGCCTGCATTTTTGGGGAAGGAAAAGGTGAGCAAGGGCGGAACTTATGGCCCGGCTAAAGCCGTGCCCCAGTAAGAAACAAGATCGTAAGTTATTGAAAAAGCGTTAAAGGCGTCCAGGTTCTTACCACCCCACCCTAGGCGCAAAAACAAGTACGCGCCGAGGATGGGGCACCCGCGTGCAGGGGCTGAAGCCGTGCCCTGTTACAAGCAAGAAGTCCAACCGGCACGTTGAAAGCTGGCCGGAGCTAGCTTGATATTCATCTTCGCGATAAAGCCTGCGCAATGGATGGGGCACGGTGCTTCTATTTGAGGGGCGGATCTATAAGAGCGGCGCTCAGGGGGAAATGGTATGTGGCCAAGGCCGGAAAAATGCGCAGGAAAAAGCAGGCGGCAACCGGAGTTCAACTTCCGGTCGACGCCTGCTTTTGTAGAAAGTTTGTCGCGCTCGAACTACGCCTTGGCGGTGGCCAGGGTCTTGAGCCGTGCATTGAGGCGGCTCTTGTAGCGGGAGGCGGTGTTGGCGTGCAGAACGCCCTTCTGAACGCTCTTGTCCAGCGCTGAAGTGGTCTCGCGATACTGCGTCTGTGCAGCGGCAACGTCGCCCTTGACCAGCGCTTCACGGAGGGCGCGCAGGCTGGTGCGCACACGGCTGCGGTTGGCGCGGTTCACTTCAGTGCGGGTAACAGTCTGGCGGGCGCGCTTGAGCGACGATACGTGGTTTGCCATGATTCTTCCTTCAATCTGCCCTGTTTTCAGGGGAAATGATGCGGAGTTGGAATGCAACTCGAGCCGCACCCCTCGCAGTCTTCTAGTTTACGGGAAAGCGGCGGTAGGGTCAATCTAGCTGCCGACGCAGGCTCTTCAAGCCGGGTAAGATGTTGAATCAGGGAATGATCCAAGCGCGGGGCGCGCTGGTACGCCGGAGCTTTTTGATCCGGTAGGAAAACAGTGACATCGTAGTTCCCACCCATTTCCGCAAAAAGCGCGGAAATGGATGGGGCACCCTGACAGTGATGGGGCATCCTGACAGTATTGAGTTGCCGGATCAATCGGTGCGGCGGGGTGACTCTGGGGCCGCCATAAAGGAACACAGGGGGAGAACAGCCATGTTGCCAGGGCGGGTGGTAGAGGAACTGCGAACACTGCTGTTTTCCAGGTCGCCGGAATGCGGCTTGATTGCCTCGTGCAGAGACCGGTTGGAAAAGCGCCGCAGTTCTGCGATCTATGCGCGGATTGAAGCTGCCGTGACCCCGGACGAGGGGCACGCACCGGATGGGATGCAGCTCTGGAATACACCCTGCGGTCCCTTGTGGGCTCCGGCCAGCGAGAGATCGACGCTGGTTTACTGTATCGGCGAGCAGGAGCGCGGCTTCTATGGGGTTGGCAGCCGAGGCGTGCAGCCCGGCGATGTGGTGCTGGACTGCGGAGCGAATTTTGGCACCTTCACCCGCCACGCATTGAACCTGGGAGCCGGACTGGTGGTTGCGCTCGAACCTGGGCAGGTGGCCGCCGGGTGCCTGGTCCGCTCCTTCGCCGATCAACAAGGGGTGCTGGTGGAGCCGGTCGGCGTGTGGGACCGGGATGCGACCCTGACACTGGTCGAGAGTTCGGTGTCGAGTTCGGCAAACAGCTTTGTTTTGCCTCTGGAGCAGACCAGCGGCGCATCCGCGGTTCCGGTTCGCAGCATCGATTCGCTGGTTGAGAGCTTGAACCTGCCGAGAGTCGACTTTATCAAGATGGATATTGAGGGCGCGGAATTGAAGGCCCTGGCGGGGGCCCGGCGCACGATCGAGAAGTGGAAGCCGCGGCTGGCCATCTGCACCTATCATTTGCCCGACGATCCCAGGAAGATTGCGGAACTTGTTCGCTCTATCCGGCCCGATTATCGGTTGGAGTACGGTTTCCGCAGGAAAGTGCGAGGCCTCATCATCCCCAGGGTTGCTCACTTCTGGTAGCGCTGGCAGATTGCGACCGGACGGCCCAAGTCGGACTGCCCAGCCCTGCGTAGCATAAACTCCAACCATGCGTTTTTCGGTTCCGTTTGTCGATAACTTTTATCAATAAATCAATGAGCTGCCATGTCTGAAGACTCCACCTCTCCCGTCCGTCTCGAGCGCTCGCTGGGGCTCTGGAACCTGATCGTCATCGGGATCATCATCATCCAGCCCACCGCGCCCATGGGCATCTATGGGGTGATCAGCAACAAGGCGCATGGGCACGTGGTTACCACCATTCTGGTGGCCATGGTGGCCATGCTGTTTACCGCGATCAGCTACGGGCGCATGGCGCGCGTGTATCCGAGTGCCGGCTCGGCGTATACCTACGTGGGCCAGGAGATGCACGCCGGGCTGGGCTACGTGGTGGGCTGGGGCATGGTGATGGATTATCTGCTGAATCCGCTCATCTGCACCGCCTTTTGCGCCAAGGCGGCCATGAACATTGTGCCGGGGCTCAGTTTTTACGCCTGGATCGTGATCTTTGCCGCTTTTTTTACGTGGACCAATCTGCGCGGCATCAAAACCTCTGCCCAACTGAACGAGGCGCTCTGCGCGGCCATGACGCTGGTGGTGGTCATCTTTCTGGCGGCAGTGGCGCGCGCGGTGTGGGGTATGAACCACGATCCGGGCTTCTTTACGCGGCCGTTCTACGAGCCGGCCAGCTTTCAGCCCACGGCCATCTTTGCCGGAACCTCGGTGGCCGTGCTAAGTTACATTGGCTTTGACGCCGTCTCCACGCTCTCAGAAGAGGTGGAAAACCCGCGGCGCAACATTCTGCTGGCCACGGTGCTGGTGTGCATTATTGCCGGAGTGCTGTCGAGCATAGAGGTCTACGCGGCGCAGCTCATCTGGGGCTCGCGGCCGTTTGCGGAGGGGGATGTGGAGTCGGCCTTTGCGCTGGTGGCGCGGCGTGCGGGCGGAGTGGTGCTGTTCCAACTGATCAACTTTACGCTGCTGGTGGCCAACGTAGGCTCGGGGATGGGCGCGCAACTGGCCGCCGGGCGGTTGCTCTACGGCATGGGCCGGGGCAATGCGCTACCGCGCCGTTTCTTTGCCGCCATTGAGCCCAAACGGCATGTGCCGCGCAACAACGTGGTGCTGGTGGGCGCTCTGGCGCTGGTTGGGGCGGCAGGGCTGGAGTTCTTTGCCTCCCGGCTGGGCGGCGGAGCTTACGAGATTGGCGCGCAGGCGCTCAACTTTGGAGCGCTGATCGCCTTCATGGGCGTGAACGCGGCATGGTTTGTGCACCAGCTCCGCAACCCGGTTGGGCGCGGCCTGTTGGCCATGGCCGGGGCGGCGCTGGGGTTCGTGGTCTGCGGCTTTCTGTGGTTCAACCTGAGCCGGCCGGCATTTATCGTCGGCTTGATCTGGATGGCCGTGGGGATCAGCTACGGTGCGGTGCGGACGCGCGGATTTCGGAGCGAACTGGTTACCTTTGATACGCCGGATTTTGATAGGCCGGACGAGACGGTTTGAGGCTTGCCGTCCGTCCGGCGCGGCGGCTGTTGCAGGTCGAGGCACCGGGCGCAGGTGAATTTTGGAACGCGGGAATTGACGTGGGGCTCCAGCCGCGCTACTCTCACGGCAGATACCCGATTTGGTCGCCTACACCATCCCGCGGTTTCGCTCCACACATACGAGTTCATGCTCGTCCCTGCCTGCTGCGCACTACCCCCAGCAAAACTTGAAGCAAACCACCGGCCGCAGCCTCGTCTTCGGCCGCCTGCTTTTCCATCCACATGGAGGCACTGGAAACCATTGAAGATTGCGCTGGAGATTACGCCCAACCTTGAGCCCCTGTTCGGGACCCGCGATGAAAACCTGCAGCTGATGGAAGATGCGCTGGGGGTGCAGATCGATCTGCGCTCGGACGCCGTGCATGTGCAAGGGCCGGAGTCGGCCATCGCCCGTGTGCGCCGCATCTTCGAGGACTTCGAGGCGCTGCGCAAGCAGGGCGTTCACCCGCACAACGGAGAGCTGAACGGCATGTTGCGGCTGGTGGTTACAGACCCCGCCGTTACGCTCAAGGGCCTGGCCGACAGCGGCAAGCAGCGCTCGGCCGGCATCAAGCGCACTGTGCAGCCGCGCTCAGTGAACCAGCGCAAGTACGTAGAGGCCATTGAGCAGAACGATATGGTCTTCGGCGTGGGGCCGGCCGGCACCGGCAAGACGTATCTGGCCGTGGCCATGGCCGTGGCTGCCATGAACGCCAAAAAAGTGAGCCGCATCATTCTGGTGCGCCCGGCGGTGGAGGCCGGCGAGCGGCTGGGCTTTTTGCCCGGTACGCTGCAGGACAAGGTAGACCCCTACCTTCGCCCGCTCTACGACGCGCTTTACGACCTGGTCGATCCAGAAAAAGTTGACAAAATGCTGGAGAAGAACGTGATCGAAGTGGCCCCGCTGGCCTTCATGCGCGGCCGCACGCTCAACGACGCCTTCATCATCATGGACGAGGCGCAGAATACCACCGTCGAGCAGATGAAGATGTTTCTGACGCGGCTTGGGTATAACTCGAAGGCCGTGATTACGGGCGACATTACGCAGATCGATCTGCCTAACCCTCGCAAGTCAGGGCTGGTGGACGCGATCAACATTCTCGACGGCGTGGAGGGCATCCACTTCTGCCATTTTGAAGATGGCGACGTAGTGCGCCACGCGCTGGTGCAGCGCATCGTTCGCGCCTATGAGAGCGTGAAGAGCCAGCAGCCGGAACTGCCGCTGGGGCTGGGCGAAGCGATTGAAGTGGGCTCCGAGGCCCGCACGACGCGGCAGGAAAAACAAAATGCACGGTCGGGCAAGCCGCAGTAGGGTTTTTCTTATAGATCCGGCCCTTGAATCGTGTGTAGGCCTTCTATTTGAAGGCCGGAGCAATAGTTCTGAATTGGAGTTATACCGCCCCTATCGATTGGCCTTACAAGGCTGGTTGGTGGGGGCGGTTGCTTTTGGGGTTCAGGTTGAGATCGATGCATTACTGAGCTATGTGCAAGAGTGAACAGACCTTGGCGGACGTCTGTGGAATCTTAGTAGCACGGTAAGAGTGAACGCTCTTCTCAGTGACTGCCCGAAGATATGAGAATACATATCGGCCGTTGCAGCATTGTCAAGGCTTGACCGTACAACCGTTCCAGTTTTCCGGGACGGTATTGCAGTCTTATGGAGGGTTGAAGATGCCCGATGGAAAGCTCAATCCGCCAATAAAGATCCTTATTGTGGACGATGATTCGGCAATTCGCGCGTCGATATCCGGCCTGCTTGCGGACATGGGTTATTCCGTACGAACTGCCGCAGATGGATTCGCAGCATTGGCAGAGATTCGGATGGAGACTCCCAATGTCCTGCTCTCCGATCTCAACATGCCAGGCTTGTCTGGGTTCGAGTTACTCTCGGTGGTTCGCCGGCGCTATCCCACTATCCAGGTCATTGCCATGAGTGGATCGTTTTCTGGAGAAGGAATGTCGTCCGGCGTAACTGCGGATGCCTTCTATCAAAAGGGATGCAGTGCTCGCTCTTTGTTGAGGATCGTTGAAGTACAGGGTCAAAAGAGACTGCGGTCTGCCAACCAGTCGGATTCTTCCCCGCTCCTGAGGATTCAACGAAACGGGCTTGACGCATCTGGCAATCCTTACGTCACAATTGTCTGCCCTGAATGTTTGCGGAGCTTTCCTGAAACTATTGGCGGTTCTCTTACTCCGGTTCGAGAAACGCATTGCAGCCACTGTCAGCAGTTTATTTACTACGCAATCGACGATCCTGTTGAATGGGAGCCCGCAAGGTCTTCAAGGGATATTTCTCGCGGAGTGGTAGGGGGTCAGTCTGCCCAAGCGTGAAGACAGGCAAGAATCGCGAAAGATGAATATCAAGTTAGCTCCGGACAGCTTTCAACGTGCCGATTAGACTTCTTGCCTTAGAAAGAAACTCCACGATTGCGCCGTCCCAACGGGACCCCGGCTGTCTTGGCGACTGCTGAACCCACGTTAAACGTGGGGCTAACATGCGTGGCGCCTACGGCGCGGTGCTCACCGAAGCTCACCGAACTCATTTCATCCATCGAGGTCGGAAATGCCGGTGGGGGTTGTTACAAAACCCTGCGGTTCTTCCCTTGGACTGCAGGGCCAGAGCTAACTTGATATTCATCTAGTGTCCTGAGTCATTCATTCGCATCACAAATACAGTTGTCATCCTGAGCGAACGGGGCCCCAAATGTACTTCGGGGTCCCCAAAGAGCGATTTTGGCTCATTGGGGCGGAGTTTGGGGGTGGTGAGTCGAAGGATCTGCGGTTGCTTTTATGCTTTTCGACAGGAATGAATGACTCACCATACTAGCGATAATATTTTAGACTGACAAGCAAGATCGGTATTCTGGGGGGGTGCATTTGGCGGCCGAGGATAACTTCCAATCGATCAAAACTGCAAAGGCCCGATCGGGTTACCGTGTGCAGTCACTCCGCAAGGGACACGACCGCCAATACAAGAACAATCCTATCTGCCGTGGGCCTTCTGATGTGGTCACAATTGCACCTTCGCGCAGCAATGCTACAGGCCTTGTTCAAGTCATGATTGAGCTGTGAGCCGCTGGTGGGTGGTGCGCATTCTTGAAGTTGGGCCGAGCAGACTGGATTGGTTTCCCACGTCAGTGCAAAGAATACATCGAGGCGATCGAGCGTTAGTGATCCCTCCCTATTCCCACCTATTTCGCGATAAAACCTGCCAAAAGGATGGGACACAGTGCTTCTATTTGAGGGCCGAATTAATAAAGTGCTCGGGAACGAGACAATGTGGAAGGCGAATTGTCTGGATGTGAGATGGGATTGTAGACGGGCGCTGAATGCCGATGAATTCCTCCAGAACTCTGTGTGACCGGCATCCTTGCTGGCGCATGGGCGTGAGACGCGAAAACGCACGAGTGGAAGAGTTGCACGGCGATGACCATCCATTTCGAAAGACCGAAAAAGGCAGGGTTGGTTCCGTTCTGGCTGGTGACGAACGCGAATGCGGCGCTGGCACGGATGGCGCGGCGACCTGTGTTGGTGGCCATTGACGAGCTGGAGATGACGATGCCCGGCCAGGTGCTGGACCTGAGCATGACCCATGCAACAGTGCAGCCCGCAGGGGTTTTTTATCTGTGCAAGAGCGTGTATGTGGAGTGTGCGTTCCGGTATGGAGAGATGCTCTACTCGCTTTCGGGTACGGCTGACCCAAGCACGCCAGACAAGAGCTTCCGTATGGAGTTTGATACGGTGGCGCGCAAGGCGATGGCCGAGTTGGGCGTGCAGCTGCGTGATGCAGGGCTAATTGATTCGGAGCGTGCGGAGAAAGCAAAGGAGCTGACGAGGCCGCTGGAAGCGGAAAGGCAGGAGAGAGAATCGTGGAGCTTCAATCCGCGCAAGGTTCGACACGACGGGCCGCCGGGCGGTGTGGAGCGGAGGGCGCATTCCCGCTACGACGTGGAGACCGAGGTGCGGCTGACCCTGGTGGAGGAGGGCCGGCGGGTGGAGTGCACCATGATCGACCTGAGCATGTCAGGGTGCAGACTCTACTTTTCGCGGGCAGAGAGCCTGGAGTTGGGCGCACAGGTGGAGGTGCAGTTCATTGGCGACGGGCTGCCGTTGCGATTGGCGGCGGTGGTGCAGGTGGTGATGCATCTGCAGTCAGCTGGGTTGAGGTTTGTGAATGTGCCCGAGCGTATGAAGGAGCGGCTGGAAGATCTGATTCAGGAAATCACTGCCGGACGCGCGATTGCGGCACGCTGAGGCAGGCGCTGGCATATGCAACAACGAGCGGAAACACAGTTTCGCGTAGAATGGAAGCAGATGCGGAGCGGAGATAGAGGTTGACGCCCTGCGAACGATGATCTTGCTCGATCCCGATATAGACGCTGGACCGGCGCGGCAGGCTCTGACACGAGCGGCGCACGCGAAGGCGCGGACTCCTACGACAATCGAAAGAACACCGTGGCAGGAACGGATTCCGACGCTGCGCACGCTGGAGCGCTTTCTGGCCGATGCGCAAAAGGCTGTTCGCCTGAAGGGCGAGGTGAGCGTGCTGCTGACCGGCGACAAGGCCATTCGGCGCATGAATCGCGGGTTTCGCGGCAAGGATAAAGCCACCGATGTGCTAAGCTTCCCGGCGCTGGCGGAGGGCTTTGGCACGGCTGCGGAGAGAATCGCCGGTGACCTGGCCGTCAGCGTGGACACGGCGCGGAAGCAGGCGCGCGAACAGCAACATGCGCTGACTTGCGAACTGAAGGTTCTGCTGTTGCATGGGCTGCTGCACTTGGCCGGCTACGACCACGAGGCTGACGAAGGCCAGATGGCGCGGCGTGAGCGGACGTTGCGTGAAAAGCTGCGGCTGCCGGTGGGGTTGATCGAGCGGGCGGGCGTGGAAGTGGCTCCGAAGCACAAGACGCGCGAAAAAAGTATGGAACCCCAGGCTAGGCGCAAAAACAAAGACGCGCCGAACATGGGGCACCCGAAGGCTGTGCGTGCGGCTGGCGAGAAAAAGCCCGCTTCGTTGAGAACTGACTCGAAGACATCTGGCGTCGAAAGGCCAGCTGCGAAGAAAGCGGCATCGAAGACCTCCGCTAAAAAGATTCCCGCTGGAAAATCTGCCGTGAAGAAACCCGCGCGCGGCGCAAAGGGAACGCGATGAGCGCCGGAGTTTTAGCGATGCTGGTAGCGCTGGCCGCTGTGGTCACGCTGGCAGCGTACATTCACCGCGTCTATCGCGACTTTGGCAAGATTCTGCCGCGCGAGGAGCAGGACAACCTGGATGCGTGGGAAGAACTGGTGGAGCCGCGCCTGGGTTTGACGCGCAGCCATGCGGCTCTGTGCGCGGCGCTGGTGGAGCAGTTGGCGTTGGGCGCGATTGCGCTGGAGTTTGGCGCGTTGCTGTTCGATCGCGGCCCGCTGATGGGCCGGCCTACGGTGGGCGAGGCGCTGCAGGCGGTGCTGGGCCTGGTGCTGGTGGTGGTTTTTTGCGGGCAACTGCTGCCCTCGATGCTCTTCAACCGGACTCGCGGGCGCTGGGCGGCGGAGTTGGTGTGGCCCATCCGGCTGCTGCTGTGGGCGGTAACGCCGGTGACGGTGGTGGTGCGCTTTTTTCTGGGCGTGGCGGCGCTGGGTGCGGAGCCGACGGGGCCGGCCGACGAAGCTTCAGTCGATGTGGAAGATCTGATCGAGGCCGGTGAGGAAGAAGGCATTCTGGAAGAGGGCGACAGCGATCTGGTGCGCTCCGCGGTGGAGTTTGGCGACAAGCTGGTGCGCGAGGTGATGACGCCCAGGCCCGAGGTCTTTGCCGTGGAGGCGGAGACGACGCTGGAGGCATTTCTTGAGCTGTTGAAGGACCACAACTGCTCACGCGTGCCGGTGTACGCGGGCGTGCTGGACCACGTGGTGGGCATCGCCTTCGCGCACGATCTGCTGCAGATTGCCGACACTGAAGCCACTACGCGAACCGTGGCCAGCATTGCGCGGCCTGCCGAGTTTGTGCCGGAGACCAAGCGCGGCTACGAGCTGCTGCGCGAGATGCAGCGCGAAAAGCAGCATATGCGCGTGGTGATTGACGAATATGGCGGCGTGGCCGGCGTGGTGACCATCGAAGATTTGCTTGAGCAGATTGTGGGCGAGATCGAGGACGAGCACGATACGGAAACTGTGCTGGAAACTCCCAAGCGCGAGCCAAGCGGCGCGTGGCTGGTGCCGGGCAGCTTTCCAGTGGACGGACTGAAAGACCTGCTGGGCGAGCCGGTGGAACTGGCGGAAGAGTATGAGGCGGCCACGCTGGGCGGTCTGGTGAGCGAGGTGGAAGGCCGCATTCCGCTGGCGGGCGAGCTGGTGCTGCTGGGCGGGACCGGCGTGCGGATTGAAGTGGTGGAATCCACCGACCGGCTGGTGGAGAGGCTGAGGGTCTTCCCGCCGGTACAGAAGCCGGAGAGCAAGTAAGCCTTATTGATCCGTCCCTTCAATAGTGCGTAGGCTTCCCACCCATTGCGCGAAGATGAATATCAATTTAACTCCGGCCAGCTTTCAACGTGCCGGTTGGACTTCTTGCTTTGTAGGGCACGGCTTCAGCCGGGCCACAACAGCAACAAAAATAAAGGGTCGGGCTTCAGCCCCTGCACGCCATCTCCTTGCCATAAAAGCCGCGCATCGCCTCTTTCTGCGGCCTGTTTCTCCCCTGAACAGACGCATATTTCCGAATGAAAAGACAGCAGGGGCTGAAGCCCCTCTCTCATTTCACTGCAATCGGCCCGACTAAAGTCGTGCCCTGTTACAAAACCTTGCCCGTTCGTCCCTTGGACAGCGGTGCCTGAGCTAACTTGATATTCATCTTCGCGATAAAGTTTGCGAAATGGATGGGGCACGGTGAATGCAATTGCGGGTCAGAGACCTGGCATTTAAAGCGCGGCCATGTGGGCAGTTCCGGATGAGCTTCCCAAAGAAACAAACCGGAGAACAAAGCAAAGTGCCACTTCGCGGATGCGAAGTGGCACTTTGAGTGTGGATGCGGGAAGCCGCGAGTTACTTGGCGGTGACCAGCGGTTTGGTCGAGAGTGAGCCGTCAGCATAGCCCTTGGCGATGGTCTCGATGGAGACCGGCTTGTAGTCGCTGGCGTGGCTGGCCTGGCCGAACTGCGTCATGCGCTCGGCGACAACCTTGGCCATGGCCTCGCGGGCCGGCTTCATGTAGTCGCGCGGATCGAACTTCTCGGGGGTCTCCCAGAGAACCTTGCGGATCGCACCGGTGATGGCCAGGCGATTGTCGGTATCCACGTTGATCTTGCGGACGCCGTTCTTGATGCCCAGTTGGATCTCTTCGACCGGCACGCCCCAGGTGGGGTTCAGCTTGCCGCCGTACTTGTTGATGACGTCCTGCAGGTCCTTGGGGACCGACGAGGAGCCGTGCATCACCAGGTGGGTGTTGGGCAGGCGCTTGTGGATGGCGATGAGGATGTCCATCTTGAGGACGGAACCATCCGGCTTCTTGTTGAACTTGTAAGCGCCGTGGCTGGTGCCGATGGCGATGGCCAGAGCGTCAACGCCGGTGCGCTCGGCAAACTCGACAGCCTGATCGGGATCGGTGAGGTGCTCAAGGCCGCTGCCGCCGGCTCCATGGCCGTCTTCCACGCCGCCCAGGACGCCGATTTCACCTTCAACTGTTACGCCGCGCTCGTGGGCAAAGTCCACCACGCGCTTGGTGATTTCAACGTTCTCCTCGAAGGTGGCGGGGGTTTTGCCGTCCGCTTGGAGCGAGCCATCCATCATGACGGAGGTGTAGCCCAGTTCGATGGCGCTTTTACAGGTATCAAAGCTGTTGCCATGGTCCTGGTGCATCGCGATCGGAATCTCGGGGTGGAGCTCGGCCGCGGCCTGGATGAGCTTGAAGAGGTACAGATCCTCGGCGAACTTGCGAGCGCCGCGGCTAGCCTGGATGATAACTGGAGAGTTGGTCTCCTTGGCCGCCATCATGATGGCCTGGATCTGCTCCATATCGTTTACGTTGAATGCGCCGACGCCGTATCCGCCTTTGGCGGCCTCGTCGAGGAGTTGCCGCATGGAAACCAGAGGCATTGAAGTTCTCCTTTTCGGATTGGCTCCGGTCGCGTGCGGGCTGTAAGGCCACGGTGGCAAACTAGCCGTAAAGGCGGTTCGCCGGAGCCGCAATCATCCTTATGGTAGCAGAGCCGCGCAAGGGCAAAGTGTGCCGAGGGACACAAAACCGGCAACGGTAAAGAGTGAAGGCAAATGTGCGCAATCGATTAGTGCATCTCTCCTATTGCTGTAGAGGGGTTCCTTGTGGTTCCCTTTGTATGCCTATGAGCCGCTTGCAAAATTCTTCAGCCGCGTCGTAGATTCTTGATTAAGCGTGCGTTGGTATACCGCACAGCTCAATCTGGTGTCTATTTGGGTACGAGTGCTCTTCGGAAGCCGATTTATAGACACGCCGCGACCATACTATCCGATCATGGCGCAGTTTTTGACTTCCCCGTCTCGGGCTATGTAATAAGTCTGAGGATTTGATCGGCGGCCAGTGCGATGATACCGAACATCAGGTGGCACATCACCTTGGCGTTACCTCTTACACGTATCGTTCGCCCGCCGAACTCGTCTTTCAAACGGGCGTTTACCCGCTCCACGGTGGTGCGTTCTCGATAACGAACGTCCTCGGCGTAGTTGAAGTTCAACAGCCTGCGCCGTTTTTCTTCTGCGTGTAATTCCGTTTTCTGGGCCGCATCGCGGCGCGGATGGGCATCGATGATCGGGATGTGCCCCAGGCTGCGGCTGTGCTCGTGAATCAACCGCGCATCGTAGGCCGAGTCCATCAAGTCGTAGAGATGGGTGACGCGCTGGGCAGTCATCTGCGCCAAGGGAATCGCCGCCTGGCTATCGTGCAGAGACGCCGAGGTAAGAATGCAACTGATCGGTATCTGTCCGTCGGCTACATCCAAATGAAGTTTGTATCCCACCCAGGTTTCCTGATAGCCCTTGCTGTTCTTCTTGCTGCCCACATTGCAGGCCCGCGGCAGATCGTCCAGCATTTGCTCCAGCGTCATGGCGGCTTGGCGCTCAAGCCGCGTCGGTTCTGGCAGAGGCGACTGCTCGCCCCTCTTCGGCCTACCCCGTTTGCGCTTCAACTTGACCGGCGCAGCTGCAACGGCCTTGGACAGAGGCTTTTCGCGGCCTTCGATCTCTGTCGAATCTCGCGAGATGTGACCAATCAGCCGTTCTTGTTGCGTCGCCTGGATGAGTGCTTCGTGCAGACGTTGAGGCAGTTCCGATGCGGCGAATTCGGCAAACGCCCGCGAGAACTGCGACTCATGTGGGATCTCTCGCTGACTCTCCCAACCGCAGAGCCGCCGCAAGGATGCATCGGCCGACAGACAATCCAGCAACTGGCGCGTAAGACTGAAGTTGAAGACCGCTTTCGCCACAAAGGCCCGCGCGATCGCACGCCGGTGCTTGGATGGACGACCCACGCCCCCCGACCAGGAACCAACAAAAGCCTCGATCTCAATCAGGCTCAAAACCGCCGCTAGATGGCGATGCTTGTCTGACAATGAACCCAACTGCTCCTGGAGCGCCGGGAACAATACGCCTTGCATGATTCGCTGGAATTGATTCAAGAGACCGGAAACAGTAAGCTGCATAGGGTGGGGACGCCTTTTACTTTGGAGTTGGTCTTCGTAACCCTATTCTAAAGTTGGCGATCCCCACAGCTTAAATAATGCCGCTCAACGAATTTTGCAAGTGGCTCCTATGGTTGCAATACAGATTCGATGACTCCGGCTTCCCGCCCGCTCAACAGCTATCATCAAGCCATGAAGCGTGTACTCCTTTCCTGGAGCAGCGGCAAAGACAGCGCTTGGGCGCTCCACATCCTGCGCCAGAATCCCGAGCTCGAAGTCTGCGGCCTGCTCACCACCGTCAATGAGCACTTTGACCGCGTGGCCATGCACGGCGTGCGCCGAGAAGTGTTGGAGGCGCAGGCCCGTGCGGCCGGACTGCCTCTGATCGCCGTGCCATTGCCCTGGCCCTGCTCGAACGAGATCTACGAAGAGCGCATGGCCGCGGCTTGCCAGCGCGCCGTCGCAGACGGCATTCAGGCCATTGCCTTTGGTGATCTCTTCCTTGAAGACGTGCGCGCCTATCGCGTTGACAGGCTCAAAGGCACCGGCCTTGAGCCGCTGTTTCCGCTTTGGGGCATTCCCACCGCCGAGCTTGCCCGCACCATGATTGCCGCTGGCCTCCGCGCGCGCCTCAGTTGCGTGGACACACGCCAGTTGCCCGCATCCTTTGCCGGCCGCGAGTTCGATTCCTCACTGTTGGACGAACTACCGCCCCAGGCCGATCCCTGCGCCGAACGCGGCGAATTCCATTCCTGCGCTTATGCCGGGCCCATGTTCTCTTCTCCCCTCGCGCTCGAACTGGGAGAGATCGTCAACCGCGATGGGTTTGTCTTTGCCGATCTGCTGCTGGCGGCCAGTGATGGATTGAACAAGCCCGCTGCATAGAGGGCCTTGCATAGCGGCTGCGGTTACTTGCTTGACCGCGACAGCGCGTCCCACTGCGCTTCCATCTCGATGAGCAGGGCGCGGGCTTTGGGCAGCTCATCGGCAGGCGGCTGGCTTTCCAGATAGTGCTGCATCTGCTCGCTGGCCCACTCGTACTGGCCATTCTTGTCGAGCGCCAAGGCAAGGTCGCGATAGGCCTCGCCCCACCATGGAGCCAGCTCCACGGCCCGGCGCAGCTCGGCGATGGGCCGCTCCAGTTGGTCGTGATCGTGCGAGTCTTCGAGATCGGTCATGCCAGAGTCATGCACGCGCTTAGCCTCGGCAGGGATGGGCCGCGCTTTGGGCAACTGCCGGGCGGCGGCAAAGATGAGGCCGCGGATGTAGTCGTCTTCCTGATCCCGGCCAAAGGCCTTGAGCAGCAGATTGAAGCGCAGATCGGGAGCGCCGTCTCCGGCCTTGTACAGCTTGGCCTTTTCCTCGGACCGGGCCAGCGCGGCGCGCTCGGCTACAGCATCCGCAACGCGCTCAGCGGCTGCATCCGGGGCCACTCCGGCCGGGCAGGTAAAGGCTGTTTCACCGTTGCTCGCTTTGGCATCGAGGCTGGCGTTCCAGGTGAGCAGCACACTCACCGTGTCCGGTTTGGCGGTGGGCTTTTCATCCGCGCCGGGGCCAGTGCAGAGAGCCGCCAGCAAGGGCGTGCGGCCCTCTGCATTCTTTGCCTCAAGGTTTGCGCCGAACAGCAGCAACGCGGCGACGGTGGCGGGCTGATGGTGAACCGCAGCGGTCAGCAAGGCCGTTGCGCCATCCGCAGCCACGGCATCCACATCCGCTCCGCTGTTGAGCAGCCGGAGCAACTCCATGCGGTTGCCTACAGCAGCAGCACGGGCCAGCTGACCGGCATCGGGCGCGGTCTGCGCCTGTGCGGTAGTCAAAACCAAACAGACTAGAATTGCGCAACGAACCAGCACGCTCATGGAATCGATCTCGAAGATGCGGGAAGCCTGGGGTCGACTCTGCACACGATCGAATTATAGGAGCGCATTCCGGGCCGCTTCAACCGCGCCGCAATCAAACGCCAAGCCCGCTCTGGCATGGACGTAAGGCGTTTCCGTGGGCGGTTGACCGCGTTTTTGCGGAAAAGGGTGAGAAATCGATGTACTCTCTCTCCTTACCGGATCAATCGTCTGCGCGGCTTAGAGCGGTTCTCCAATAGATGTAGCCCTTGCAAAGATTGTGCGAGGTGGCTTTTTCTTAAGAAGCTGTCTAAAAACTCAGCTTTGGTCGAAGGGTACGGGCTTTAGCCCGTACATTAAAGGCCGAAGTAGAACAGGGCTTTAGCCCTGAGGGAATCGATTTCAGCCATTTGCACTCCCTCGGCGGCTAAAGCCGGATAGCTTTTTGATCCTACAACGGACGGGCTTCAGCCCGTCCCCTTCATCGTCCACAAGTTATTAGACAGGCTCTAAGAAAAAAGCCACTCAGCGGTTGTGGTTTCGGGGTATAGCAATTGGAGAACCGCTCTACACGGTCACCTGCGCCTTGAAGCCGGCCTTGGCCAGCGCCGCAATGGCCACTTCGGCCGCCGCTGCCTCATCGACCGCCGTCAGCCGCGCCGCTCCCAGCCGCACCTCATTCACCGTAATGCCCTCAACAGCCGCCAGCGTCTGGCCCACCCGCCGCACGCACGAGCCGCAATGCATCCCCTCGATTGAAAGCACGATCTCCGCCATCTTCACTCCCCCTGTTGTCTCTGATGTTATCCGCAGGCGCAAGGATTCACGACAGCCCCGTGGCTCAATCGCGCTATCGTGGTAGCAACCGCAGTTTGAGGAGCAAGATGCAGAGAGAGTATCCATCCGCCCCGCTGGTTGGCGTCGGCGCGGTCATCGTGCACCAGGGGCGCGTGCTGTTGATCCGCCGTGGCGCCGAACCCATGAAAGGCCGATGGTCCATCCCTGGCGGCATGGTTGAACTGGGCGAATCGCTCACCAGCGCCGTCTGCCGCGAGGCGCTCGAAGAGACCGGCCTCACCGTCCAGCCTGTCGAACTCATTGAGCTGCTCGACCGCATTCATCGTGAAGAAACACGCGTCCGCTACCATTACGTGATCGCCGACTACCTGTGCCGCGTAACCGCAGGCGAGCCCATCGCAGGCTCTGACGCCACTGCTGTGCGCTGGGCCGAACGCGCCGAATGGATCGAGCCCGGCGAGCTTGCACTTGACCCCATCACCACCCGTATCATCGAAGCCGGCTGGCAGCGCCACCTGCAAATAGCCGCCGCGCCCGAGGAGAGACCATGAGCATCAAAAAAAGGCTGCTTTGGACCGCTGGAATTCTTGTTGTTGCCACCGCCCTCATCGGTGCCACTTTTCTGCTGCACCCAGTCTCTTTTGCCAATGCAGTCACCTACGCGCATGAGCCTTTGATCGGCTTTCACTCGAACACCATCCCCGTTGAAGGCCGTCCCATGCACTACCTTGCCACCGGCCCCGCTGATGGACCCGTCGTGGTGCTGGTGCACGGCCTGGGCGGCAGCGCGGAAGACTGGCTGGCCCTTGCGCCCTACCTCACCCGCGCCGGTTACCGCGTCTACATCCCTGACCTGTTTGGCTACGGCCGCAGCGCCAAGCCGGCTGACTTCTCCTATTCGGTGCGCGACCAAGCCAGCGCCGTAGTCGGCTTCCTCGACGCCATGCACCTCCAGCAGGTGGATCTCGGCGGCTGGTCCATGGGCGGATGGATCGTGCAGCTCACTGCTATCGCCTTCCCCGAGCGCATCCACAAGCTCATGCTGTTCGACTCGGTCGGCCTCTACGCTCCGCCCGCCTGGGACACCAATCTCTTTATCCCAGCCAACCCCGCCCAGGTCGACCAGCTTGAGGTCCTGCTTATGCCGCATCCGCTCGCCGTTCCCGGCTTTGTGGCCCGCGACATTATCCGCGTCTCCAATGAGCGCGCCTGGATCATGCACCGCGCCATCGACTCCATGATGACCGGCCAGAACACCACTGACGCTCTGCTGCCCACCCTGCACATGCCGGTGCTGCTCGCCTGGGGATCGGTGGACCGCATCACGCCGCTCTCGCTCGGCGTCCGCATGCACGCCCTCATACCGCAATCGGATCTCGAGAGCGTGGACGGCTGCGGCCATCTGGCTCCGCGCCAATGCGCCGCGCAGATGGGCCCGCGCGTAGTCACCTTCCTCCAGCGCTATTGATCCGGCCTTTGAACAGCGTGTAGGTATCCCACCCATTTCGCGATAAAACCTGCGAAATGGATGGGATACCAATCACATTCGACTTAACATCATTTCCGCGAAGATGAATATCAAGTTAGCTCCGGCCAGCTTTCAACGAGCCGGTTGGACTTCTTGCTTTGTAACAGTCGTCCACCGGCGATGCCGACCCACGCTGGATGAAACAGGCGGAGGGAGCATGGGCCTTCAGGCCCATGAGTCGATGCCGCACCCAGTCGGCCTTTAGGCCCGGTCTTATCCTCTACTCATTGTTTTGTTCAACTTGCACTGTAGTTTCTTTTTAGGGCACGGCTTCAGCCGGGCCACAACAGCAACAAAAATAAAGGGTAGGGCTTCAGCCCCTGCACGCCATCTCCTTGCCATAAAAGCCAAGCATCGCCTCTTTCTGCGGCCTGTTTCTCCCCTGAACAGACGCATGTTTCTGAATGAAAAGACAGCAGGGGCTGAAGCCCGTCTCTCATTTCACTGCAATCGGCCCGACTAAAGTCGTGCCCTGTTACAAAACCTTGCCCGTTCGTCCCTTGGACAGCGGTGCCGGAGCTAACTTGATATTCATCTACTGATATTGGGCGCCCCATCCATTCCGCGTTTTGTGCGGAATGGGTGGGAGAGCGTCACACTATTTGAGGGCCGGATCAATGGTCCCTCAATCCCTAGTGGTGTCCGCCACAGAGATGGTCATTTAACCAATTGAAGGGTACGGGCTTTAGCCCGTACGTAAAAACTGTAAAATCAACCGGGCTTTAGCCCCCGAGGGAACACTTGCTTGGTCAACCAACTCATAAACGCCCGAAGATAGGGGATGTTATTTGCGGTGGACACCACTAGCGCGCCGTCACGCCCGTCTTTGCAGCCGCGCTGCGCCCCTGCCGGCTGCCTTGTTGCACGTCGTCGTCCAGCCGGAATTGCCGGATCAGCCCATCCAGATCGTTGGCCAGAATCGAAAGACTGCTGCACGCCGAGGCAATCTCTTCCGAAGCCTGCGTATTCTCGCCCGCCAGCTGCGATATGTACCCCGTGTTCTCTGCGATTTCGCCCGAGGCCGCCGTCTGTTCCGTAGCCGCTGTGGCAATCAACTGCACCATGTGCTCCACGTCGCGCGAACTCGAGATGATCGCCGCCAGGCTCGATTGCGCCTGCGCCGTGTCCGTCAACCCCGCCTGCACCGTCGAGCCGCTCTCCGCCATCATGTCCGCCGTCGAGCGCGTCTCTTCCTGGATGCTGCGAATCGTCACCGCAATCTCTTCGGTAGCGCTCTTGGTGCGCTCTGCCAGCCGCCGCACCTCGCCTGCCACCACGGCAAATCCGCGTCCGTGTTCGCCGGCCCGCGCCGCCTCGATGGCCGCGTTCAAAGCCAGCAGGTTGGTCTGCTCGCTGATCTCCTGAATCACGCTCACCACCTTGCCAATCTCCGCTGAGCGCTCGGTCAACGACGACATTCGTTGGCTTACCCCGCCCGTCGTCGTCGCAATCTGCTGCATCGTCGCTGATGTCCGCTCCATCACCATGCCGCCCTCGTTGGCCGTCTCGGCTGACGTGCGGCTGGCCACAGAGGCTGCGCCCGCGTTGTGGCTGATCTCGCCGATGGTGGCCGTCATCTCCTGCACCGCCGCGGCAATCTGGTTGATCTTGGCCGTCTGTGACTGCGTATTGCCGCTGGTCTGGGTGGAGCGTACGCTCAGTTCCTCGGCCGCTGCCGACAGCGTCTCGGCTCCCGTGGCCACATTCTTCAGCGTCGCCCGCATCGCTTCTGCCGTCAGGTTCAGCGCTGTCGCCAGACGTCCTATTTCGTCCTCACTTCCCACCTCGACCGATGCCGTCAGATCCTTTGTCGCAATCCGTTCCAGTGCGCAGGTCACCTCTTCAATCGGCGACACAATCAGCCGCGTCATCGCAATGCCGATCATCATGCAGGCGCCCAGCACCAGCGCCATCAGCACCCCTGAGAGCGCCAGCAAGTTGTGCGTCGTGCTCATTGCCCGTTCGCCGTCCTGCTTGCCAAAGCGCACATTCAGCGCCATGTCCTGCTCTGAGGCGTTAGTGGCCGTCTGGTACGCCACTCTCAGATCCTTGTCGTTCAGTAGCTGCGCAGCCTGATCATGATTCCCGGCGTCCAGCAATTGGAAGATGCGCGTGCTGGCGCCCATATACGTTGCCATGCCCGTGCTAAAGCTTTCATACAGCTCCCGCTCGCCCGGATATGACATCAGCGGCTGATACGCCTTCAATGCATTGTTGTAGATCGCCACAAACTCCTCATGGCGCTTCCTGTAGGTCTCGATGCAAGCCGCATCGCTGCACGACAGCGCCAGCGCATCCGAGCGGCGTACCGATGCGATCCCGTAACGCACATCGCCCAGTGCCTTCATCGACGGCATGGTGTCGTTGGCCAAATCGTCGATCTGGCTGTTCACCTTGATAAACCCCAGTACCGCAGATCCGCCCAGGATCAGGCACAACACACACACCGCTCCAAATCCAAAAGCAAACTTGCGCGACAGCTTCATGTCTCGCAGCGATTGAAACATTGCGAACCTCCACTTTCTCTTCTTGCCGCCCCCAGAAGCAAAGCACCATCCCTGGCAGCGTTCTGTTGTCGAAAGAGTCACGTGGCAGGAAGGTGAGCGCAAGGAGATGCTTCCAGCCGTTACTACACTCTTGTTCTCATCGATTATTTCGGCCCAAATCAGACATCCATGAGTTTCTTGTCCCTGTTGCATCCGCTTCTTCGTAGTGTTTCCGCCCATCCCGGAACGTGTTCAACACTGAAACATTGTTCCCCGGCTCGCATCCGTTGAACTAGGACTTAATTTGTCGTATATTGAATTCACGGACTAATTTAGTCGTATTTCTCGCAGAGAATGTACGGCCGCGCCCTTGGCTCCAAACTTGCTATTTCGCATTCGGCAAGGCGTACGCGAGGGTTGCTGCCCGGTTGGAGGGTTTTTCTTTTGAAGTACCGCGTTTTCCCTGCTGTTCTCTTCTCTATTTCGCTCTATATCCCTTTACTTGCCTCAACGTTGGCCTGTGCGGCCCCGCTCGGCCAGCTTTCTCAGCCGCAGGCTCCCGACCAAACCACCGCATTTTTCGCCTCCGGCACGGCGCAGGACGCCACCGGAGCCATCGTTCCCGGAGCCACCGTCCATCTCACTTCCGCCTCGGGCCAAACCATCGCCTGCCCGCCTGTTGATTCCGCCGGCAACTTCCGATGTCCAGCCCCTGCCGCTGGCAGCTACACGCTCACCATCAAGGCCGAGGGCTTTGCCGCCTTCCACGCCACCCTGACCCTGACGCCCGCAGCCCCTGTGGCCAAAATCCAGGCTGCTCTGGTGGTCGATGGCAACGCGCAGACCATCGTGGTCACCGCCAATCAACTGGCCGCCGAAACCACCAGCACCCAGCTCGGCGAAACCCTGGACACACACAAAATTGAAGCTGTGCCCCTCAATGGCCGCAGCTTTACCGATCTGATGGCCGTACAGCCCGGCATTGTGCCCCAGAACTCGGCTCAGCCCGGAGCCGTCATCATGACCGGCGTAGCATCTACCCCGCCCTCCGGAGACGCCAATCCCGGCAACCTCTCCATCAGCGGTCAGCGCGAGTCTACCAACGGCTTCCGCGTCAACGGCTCCGACGTCGAGGAAGACGTCAACATGGGCACCTCCATCCTCGTCAACCTCGACTCCATCGACGACTTCCGGGTGCTCACCTCCAACTTCGACGCCGAGTACGGCAACTCCTCCGGTGGCCAGATTCTGGTCACCACCAAGTCCGGCGCCGCCCAGCTCCACGGCTCCGCCTTCGAGTTCCTCCGCAACACCGCCCTCGACGCCCGCAACTACTTCTCCAGCGATCGCGCCGCTTATCGCCAGAACCAGTTCGGAGGAGCCCTGGGCGGCGAACCGTTCCATCGCGGCGTAAAGCTCTTCGCCGACTACCAGGGCACCCGCCTCACCGAGGGCATCGACACCGGCAACATCGCCGTGCCCACGGCCAGCGAGCGTACCGGCCAGTTCGCGGCCACCGACCTTACCGGCTGCGTCAGCGGCGCGTATTTGGCCAGCCTGCTCTCACAAAAGCTCGGCGCCACCATCCAGGCCAACGACCCCTACTCGTCCGCATCCATCAATTGCACTGCCGGACGCTCACCCGTCTTTGCTTCGAGCACCATTCCTCAGTCCGCCTGGTCCGCACCTGCAAAATCACTGCTCCAGTACATCCCTACGGAAAACTCCGGCTCCGGCACCTTTTCGACAGCCGCCCAGGCTGAAACCCTCACCGACGACAAGGGCGCACTGCGCATGGACTGGACCCACGGCAAAGGCACCCTCACCGCCTACTACTTCCAGGACGGTTACTCCCTCCTCAATCCCTATCCCACCGGCACCGGCGGCTCCAGTGTGCCGGGCTTTGCCGCCACCTCCGCCGGTCGCGCGCAGTTGGCCACACTCACCCACACCCTGCCTGTCAGCGCCGCCGCGCTCAACGAGCTGCACCTCAGCTACATGCGCAACGCCAACGCTGTCGGCCAGCCGCAGGGCGGCGTCGGCCCTTCGCTGGCGTCGCAGGGATTCACCAACGCGCAGGGAATCACCACCATCGACGCCCTCAAGCCCTCCACCGAAGGCGTTGAGAACATCGCCTTCAACGACTTCACCATGGGCGTTGACACCACCGCCCTCCTCCAGACCGAAAACATCTACGAACTCAGCGACGCCTTCTCCCGCATCTGGGGCCACCACGGCCTCAAGGTGGGCGGCGAGTTCCACTTGAGCCAGATCAACACCCACCCCGACGTGGTCTTCAACGGCAGCTTCAGCTTCACCGGTTCCGAGACCGGCACCGACTTCGCCGACTTCCTCATCGGAACGCCCTCCAGCTACACCCAGGGCCAGGCCAACAGCTTTTACAACCGCAACCTCTACATGGCCGCCTTCGCGCAGGACAGTTGGAAGGTCGCGAGCAACCTCACCCTCAACCTCGGTGTACGCTGGGACCGCATCCGCCCCTGGGACGAAAAGTTCAACCAGCTCCAAACTCTCGTCCAGGGCCAGCAGTCGCAGGTCTTTACCGGCGCGCCCACCGGCCTGGTCTTCCCCGGCGACCCAGGCGTTCCCCGTTCGCTGGCCGCCGCGCGCAACAATTTTTCTCCCCGTTTCGGCCTCGCCTGGTGCCCTGCGGGCCGCGGACTTTCGGACAAGATTCTTGGAGAAGCCGGCAAAACCAGCATCCGCCTCGGCTACGGCCTCTTCTACACCGCCTACGAGGGCCTCTCCGCCGGCATCATGAGCGCCAATCCGCCCTACGGCTACACTTACACCTCGGCCGCACCGCCGCTCTTCAATGACCCGTTCACCGTCGCCGCCACCGGCGTCGATGCCGGCCAGCGCTTCCCGCTGCAGAAGGTCGCTTTTGGCGCCAGCCGTTCCAACCCCAACTCCACCGTTGATTGGACCCAGTTCGAGCCCCTGGTCGGCATTCCCGCCGTCTCGCCCAACGACGTCTCGCCCTACGCCGAGCACTGGATGGCCAGCGTCGAGCGCCAGCTCGGCTCATCAACCCTGGCCCGCATCACTTACGTCGGAGCCGGCGCGCACCACCTGCTGGTGCTGGAAGAAGCCAACCCCGCCGACCCCGCGCTCTGCCTGGCTCTTGGTTCCGGTTGCGGCCCCTTCAACGAGCAGGCTGCCCGCACCCGTTTCAGCCAGGCCTTTGGCTCGGTCGAGTTGCAGCGCACCATCGCCAACTCCAGCTATCACGCGCTGGAGGCCACCCTCAACCACCGCAGCCGCAACCTCGATATGCTGGCCAGCTACACGTACTCGAAGTCCATCGACCAATCCACCGGCCTGCCCGAGCCCGTCAATCCCATCAACGCCTCGCTCAGCCGCGGCCTTTCTTCGTTCGATATGCGCCACAACCTGGTCGCCAGCTTCCACTACCGGATTCCTCGCATCGCCGGCGGCGGTCTTCTGCCCGCCCTCACCCGCGACTGGGCCCTGGCCGGCATCGCGCGCTTCACCTCCGGCCTGCCCGTCACCCTCGTCAACAACAACGACACTTCGCTGCTCGGCACCATTCCCAACGGCATCAACGACAATGGCGTCGATACCCCGCAGTACTCCGGCAGCCCGCTCCGTCTGAACCGCAATCCGCGCTCCGGCGCAGCAGTCTTCGATGCCTCGGCCTTCTCGCTGCCCACGCTCGGCACTGAGGGCAACGCCCGCCGCCGCTTCTTCTCCGGCCCCGGCATTGAGAACTTCGATGCCACCCTTGAGCGCAGCTTCCTCGTCAAGCAAGACCGCGCCCTCCAGTTCCGTCTGGAAGCCTTCAACGTCTTCAACCATGCCCAGTTCTTCGGCGCCGCCTCGGTCGAGGGCAACATCTCCAGCTCCACCTTCGGCCAGGGCGTGCAAGCCATGGCCCCCCGCCTCATGCAGCTCGCCGTGCGCTACCGCTTCTGAAGCATTCTTCGTTTCCCGATAAACTTCCGTGCCCCATCCATTTCGCAAGCTTTATCGCGAAATGGGTGGGAAGCCTACACACTGTTTAAGGGTCGGATCAATAACGTGAGATGAATATCAAGTTAGCTCCGGCCAGCTTTCAACGTGCCGGTTGGACTTCTTGCCCTGTAACAGGGCACGGCTTCAGCCGGGCCACAGCAGCAACAAAAATAAAGGGTCGGGCTTCAGCCCCTGCACGCCATCTCCTTGCCATAAAAGCCAATAGTTTTCGCGCCCATGTAATTTCGGAAAACTGCTCTTCACCCTCCGAACAAAAACAAAAAGCGCGGCCCCAGTGGCCGCGCTTTTCCTTGCCAAACTGAACCTAGCCTAGCCTTTCAACTCCGCCAAAGCCTTCTCCAGAGAAGCCGCATCTTCCACGTTCATCGTCTTCAGCTCCGGATCAATCTGCTTCAGCAGCCCGCACAGCACCTTGCCCGGACCCACCTCCACAAACACCTCGGCCCCGGCTGCCTTCAGCGCTTGCACGCAGTCAATCCAACGCACCGCGCCGGTCACCTGGCGTGTCAGCACGTCTTTGGCCTCGGCAGCGGTCGAAACCATGCCGCCGGTCACGTTCGCGGCCACCGGAATCTTCGGCTCGGCGATTTCGCTGGAGCCCAGCACCCGCGCCACCTCGTCCTGCGCCGGCTGCATCAGCGCGCAATGGAAGGGTGCGCTTACCGGTAGCGGAACCGCGCGCCGTGCGCCCCTGGCCTTCACCTCTGCCGAGGCCGCTTCCACCGCCGCCTTCGCGCCGGAGATCACCGTCTGGCCCGGCGAGTTCAGGTTGGCCGCTTGCACACACTGGCCGGTCTCCGCCGCCACCTTGGCGCAGACCTCGGCAATAATGGCGGCATCCAGGCCCAGCACCGCGGCCATCGCACCCTCGCCGGCCGGAACCGCCAGCTGCATGGCGTGGCCGCGCGCCTTCACCGCCCGCACCGCGTCGGCAAAGCTCAGCGTGCCGGCCTGCACATGCGCTGACCACTCGCCCAGCGAGTGACCAGCCGCCAGCGCCGGCTCAATGCCGTGCTCGTTCACAAGCCGCGCCACCGCCACGCTCATGGTCAAAATGGCTGGTTGGGTATTTTCCGTCAGGCGCAGCTGGTCCTCGGGCCCCTCGAAACAAAGCTTCGAAAGCGGGAAGCCGAGCGCCTCGTCGGCCTCGGCAAATGTGCGCGCCACTACAGGAAAACGCTCGGACAGTTCGCGGCCCATACCCACAGCCTGCGATCCCTGCCCAGGAAAAAGGAAGGCAATCTTTGCAGTCATTTCACCAGCGATTGTACTCTGCCGCCCGCTGCCAGCAGCGCGACGCCCGACACAACTCCGACGTGCCGGTGGCTGGGTGCTAGGTGGCTAGGTGCTAAGTGCTGGGTATTCAGATACGGGTGCCCCATGTCCCTTGCATTTGGGGACATGGGGTTAGAGGGCAGCCCCTCGGAACCCCACACTATTGATCCGGCAACTAAATACTGTGAGGGTGCCCCATCCTTTCTCGCGCTTTTTGCGGGAAAGGGTGGGAAGAAGATGCCACTGTTTTCTTGCCGGATCACTAAAGATCCCGCCCTCAAATAGCATGTAGGCTTCCCACCCATTTCCGCGAAGATGAATATCAAGTTAACCCCGGCCAGCTTTCAACGCACCGGTTGGATTTCTTGCTTTGTAACAGTCGTCCACCGGCTTTGCCGACCCCGATGGATGAAACGGACCTGGTGGTTGGTTTAGAGTAGGCTTGCGTCGTCGGCACCGAGGTCGGTCGTTCCCTGGTGTGCACGAACCCGAGTAACAGTCGGACCCGGATCCCTTGAGCACCCCGGATTGTTGCCACGGGCGTTTCATCTGCCCCGGAGCACGTTTTTTAGATTCTTTTGGATAGGGGGTCCACGCTTGCGGCGCGGGAGGAGACGTCATGGAAGTTCTTCATGCTCACTGCGCCGGTCTGGATGTTCACAAGGACTCCGTGGTTGCCTGTGCGCGTCACATGGCCGATGGCAAGATCACGACTGCCGTCAAGACTTTCAAAACCACCACTCAAGACCTGATGGCTTTGTCGGAGTGGCTTTCCACCGAGGCCGCGACGCATATCGCCATGGAGGCGACGGGCGTTTACTGGAAGCCAGTCTGGCATATCTTATCCGACGGCGAGTTTGCGTTGATTCTGGCGAACGCGGCGCATGTAAAGAACGTACCCGGTCGTAAGACGGAAGTGAACGATACCACCTGGCTGGCCGATTTGATGGCGCATGGAATGATCAAAGCCAGTTTCGTGCCCGATGAGCCGACCCAGCAGATGCGCGATCTGCTGCGCACCCGCAAGCAGATCGTGCGCGAACGCTCCAGCCACATCCAGCGCATCCAGAAGACGCTGGAAGATGCCAACATCAAGCTCGATTCGGTGGTGACCAACATCCTGGGCCTCAGCGGACGCCGCATCCTCGACGCCCTCATCGAAGGCAAGAGCACCCCCGAAGCCATGGCGACGCTGGCTCACCGCCGCATCCATGCCACCTCAGGGGAACTGGAAGCCTCGCTGCGCGGCCGCGTGACCAAACATCACCGCTTTCTGCTCAAGCTGCATCTGGACCAGATCGACGCCTTCGATGCAACGATCGCCCGCATCGACGAGGAGGTGAACGCAAACGTCGAGCCCTTTCGCGTAGCCATGAAAATGCTCAGCGCCATTCCCGGCGTCGGCGACCTCTCGGCTGCGGTCATCGTCTCGGAGATAGGCATCGACATGAGCCGCTTTGAGACCGCCGGTCACTTGATCAGTTGGGCTGGCCTGTGCCCCCAAAACGACCAAAGCGCCGGCAAGCGCCGCTCTACACGGATGAAGAAAGGTGCGCCCTGGCTCAAGTCGACGCTGATTCAATGCGCATGGTGCGCCAGCCGAAGCAAAGACAGTTATCTCCAAGCCCAATACCTGCGCCTGCGCTCGAGGCGCGGAGCCAAGAAAGCAGTCTGCGCGGTCGCCGCCTCCATCCTCACCGCCGCCTACCACATGCTCAAAAACGGAACCCTGTATCAGGATCTCGGCGCAAACTACTTCGACAACCGCGCCAAGGACAAACAAGCCTTGCGCCTCGTTAGCCGCCTGAAAAACCTGGGATTCGAAGTACAACTCACCCCCCCTGGCAGCTTAAGCGGAGAGTAGTTTCTTTTT
>Ga0302270_10001108_pt1 | contig 27868 bp, 20 predicted proteins | sample III_Bog_E2_3_FD_198773 | JGI IMG/M metagenome (GOLD analysis project Ga0302270, IMG submission 198773) | Peat permafrost microbial communities from Stordalen Mire near Abisko, Sweden - III_Bog_E2_3 | ecosystem: Environmental > Terrestrial > Soil > Wetlands > Peat | place: Sweden: Abisko... | reverse complement strand
CGCAGCCGCTCCCACTGGTCGTGGACGGCATCCCAGATCTTTAGCAGCGCGAGAAAATCCGACGCCGGATCGGTGAAACGTTTGTGCGCGGCGGCCGCGGCCTCTTTGCGGTCGAGCGGACGTTCGCGCGGGTCTTGGATGCTCAAGCCGGCGGCAATGATGAGCAGTTCACGCGTGGCGTGTTCGTGCTGCGACTGAAGCAGCATCCGCCCCAGCGTCGGGTCAATCGGCAGTCGCGCCAGATCGTGGCCAAGCTGCGTGAGTTCGCGCTTGTCATCGAGCGCACCGAGTTCTTGCAACAGCAGGTAGCCGCCCTGAATTGCCGACGGCGGCGGCGGATTCACAAACGGGAACGTCTCGATGTCGCCGAGCCGATACGCCTTCATGCGCAATATGACTTCGGCCAGATTCGCCCGCTGGATTTCCGGTTGCGTGTATTGCGGGCGCTCCGCAAAATCTTCTTCGCTATACAGCCGAATGCAAACGCCATCCTGCACGCGGCCGCTGCGGCCCTTGCGTTGGTTGGCGCTGCTCTGCGAAATGGCTTCCACCGGCAGCCGCTTGGTGCGCGTGCGTGGATTGTAGCGGCTCATGCGCGCCAGCCCGGAATCAATGACGTAGCGGATGCCGGGAATGGTCAGCGACGTTTCTGCTATGTTGGTGGCGACCACAATTTTCCGCCGGTTCAGCGGGGCAAAAACGCGTTGCTGATCCGCCGCGCTCAACAGACCGAAGAGGGGGATGATCTCCGCCTCGCGGCCAAAACGTCCGTCCAGCAAATCGCAGGTCTCGCGAATGTCGCGCTCGCCGGGCATGAAAATCAAGATGTCGCCATTGCCCGGTTCGCACAGGGCGGTTTCCGCCGCGCGCACGGCGGCGTCCACATACGTGATGTCGCCTCGCTCTTCCAAGTCCGCGTCGAACGGCGCGTAAATCACTTCCACCGGATACAGCCGCCCGGAGACTTCGATGATCGGTGCGTCGTTAAAGGCTTTGGAAAAGGTCGCCGTGTCAATCGTGGCCGAAGTGATGATGAGCTTGAGATCGCTCCGCTTGGCGAGCAACCCCTTCAGATAGCCCAGCAGAAAATCAATATTCAGGCTGCGCTCATGCGCCTCATCAATAATGATGCAGTTGTATTCCGAAAGCAGCGGATCGCCCTGCGTCTCGGCCAGCAGGATGCCGTCAGTCATCAGCTTGATGTAAGTCTGCGCGCTGCTGCGGTCGTCAAAGCGGATCGTGCAGCCGACCTCGCGTCCCCAATTCACCTTCAATTCTTCGGCGATGCGCCGCGAGATCGAGAGGGCCGCCACCCGGCGCGGCTGCGTGCAGCCGATTTTCGCCTCGATGCCCAAGCCGGCTTCGAGGCACATCTTGGGAATTTGCGTCGTTTTGCCGGAACCGGTTTCGCCCGCGATGACGACGACTTGATTCGCGCGGATGGCGGCCACGATATCATCTTTGCGCGCCGTGATCGGCAGCTCCGGCGGATAAGATATTCCCGGAACCTTAAGCCGCCGTTCCTCGCGCAAGGCCACGGACGCGCGCGCTTGCGCGAGCAGCCGGTTCAAGACCGCGTCGTGCTGCTGTGGATGCAGCCGGTCGCGCAAAAGCCGGACCATCCGGCCCCCGAGCTGCACCCAGTCGGGCAGCATGGCTTGGGGCAGGAGCTGTCGAATCTCATCAATGCGGGCATCCTTCATTTCGGAGCCACCCAGTGTACCCCATCCCCGTTTGCAGGCAAATCCTCATGGCGAAACCTGATAAACAATTTGGGCGGTGGGGCGTATCGCGCTGCGATCTCCGGCGACGGTGGGGCGAGCGTCCCCGCGAGCCGTTCTTCATCCGCGTTAATCGGAGTTCATCCGTGGTTAAACCGTTTCACCGGCTGGCAAATGGCGCCGCCACCGGCCCGCTACCGCTCCGGCCCCGCTGTCATCGCGTACATGTATATATTCAGAATGAGCTTCATGCAACCGGTGGTGCGCTGTGGCGTCTGCGGCCAGCCACATTCAAGGCCATACATGCTGATGACCGCAACCATTCGGTCCCCCAGATAAACTCCATACAATCCGTAGTTGGCGCACCGGGCTTGATTGCCCATGTCGGTAGTGTAAACATCCGCCCGGCTCAATTTATAGTAGCAGCTGTAGATGCCATGCGTCTCCGGCAGCTTTCGAATCCCCGCCTCGGGAAATATGCGCTTGAAAATGGCGCTGTTTTCGCGCAGGTAGATTTCCATGTCCGGGTTAACTGATTCCGTGGCGCAAGCATCAACGCACATGAATCCCCCGCGTCGTAAATATTCCCCGATATTGGTCAAATGAGTTGCATCGCTGACCCACCGGAGGTCCTTCGCATAGATAAAGGGGTGAAGGCAGAGTTCGTCTAGGTATGCAGGATTGGCCGGGACCGGAGACCGTTGGATATCCAAGCTGGTGTTCGCGCGAATAAACTGGGCCAGAGCGGGATCGCGATCACCATGGGCGTCCCAATCTTTGTTGGGGGTAACCAGGCGGGCCCAGTCCACCCGTTCGGCCCGCAATTGATCCGCGGCATGGGATGGCGATACCAGCAACCCGACCGCCGCCCCAATGAGCAAGGCAGACAAACAACCGCCAGTGAACCGGTTTCTTGGCAGCGTGCATCTCATGGCGAATTGGTTTTGATCCGAGTTCATCTCTTAATTTTGATATCTGCATCGACCATGTGCGATTTATCGCCGGTTTAACCGGCTTGAGTCATGGCATAAACGTAGATATTCACGAGCATCTTCAGGCACAGCTCGCTATGACCCGGCGGCACGCGGACGCGGGACCAACCGCATTGCAGTCCGCTCAGGCTGATCACACCGGCGAGTTGCGGACCAAGCCGGATGCCGAAAAGACCATATTTGTTCCAGCGCTCATCAAAAATATTTTCATGAAACGTGTGCGGCGGTTTATCGGCGGGGAAATCAAAATTGCAGTGATAGACCGGATGTCCGGGGGGCAGCGGAATAATTTGTGCCTCAGGCAAGATTTCGGCGAGCGTGCGGACTTGCCGCTGGTAGCAGGCGTCGGGATCGGGGTTGATGAAGGCATTGATGCAGGTGTCGATCATCAGGAAACCGCCGCGCCGGAGAAATTCTGTCAGGTTGTTACGCCCCGTGGGGCTGCGGATGGAGTCTATTTCCTGAGTGAAGAGAAAAGGGTATGCGCACATGGCCGACAAATTTTCCACATCCGCCGACTGCCAGTCGGGATTGAGGTTGAGGCTGGTGTTGGTGCGCAGGAAATGCATGCACACCGGGTCGCCGCCGGCATGACGATTCCACCATTGGCTCGGCGTTTTCAGCCGCGCCCAGCCCACGCGGTCGCCGCGCAGTTTTTCAAAATCGGCACCTCCGGTCGGCAGAATCGGAAATCCGAGCGCGCCGGCGCCGAGCAGTTTCAAAAAATGTCTTCGATTGGTTGTGCTCATTTGTCGGATGGTTTACCCAATCTGCGTCATCGCATAAATATAAACATTCACGAGCATTCTCATGCAGGCCATGTCGGTGCCGGGCGGTGAGAGGCTGGGATGTTCCGTGACATGATCCCAGCCGCATTGCCACCCGCACAAGCTGATCACGCCGGCCATGCGCGGTCCGATCATAATGCCGTAAAGCCCATGCCGGGCCTTGAGGGAATCATAGCCTCCCTCGAACGTGTGCGGCGGGCGGCCGTCGGGAATCTGGAAATGGCAGCGGTAAATTTCCTGCGTGGCGGGCAGCGGCACCACGTTCGCCTCGGGCAAAGTCGCGGAGATGAATCCAATTTGATGTTGGAGAAATTCATCGAAATCCGGTGTGACCTCATGGGCGTGACAGGCGTCAATCAGGAGAAATCCGCCCCGGCGGATAAATTCGGCGAGGTTGCTGTGACCGGCAGGGTCGTGAACCATGCCGACTCCCTGTGAAAACAGGAACGGGTATTGGCACAACTCCGCCAACTCATTCACATCAGCGGCATACCAGACGGGGTCAATGTTTAGGGAGGTTTCATTACGAAAAAAGTTCATTAGCACCGGATCGCTGCCGGCGTGACGTTTCCACTGTGGATCTGGCGTCTTCAACCGCGCCCAGCCCACACGTTCGCCGCGCAACTGGTCAAAACTCACGCCCCACACCGGCAGCGTCGGAATCCCCACCGCGCCGGTGCCGAGCAGTTTCAAAAATGTTTTGCGATTGATCACAATTATATTTACTCACAACAAACCGAACTTTCGCCGAACCAACAGCTCCATCACATACACCCCGAGCAACAACGCCACGATCCAGCCGTTATTCCAGAGCGGACGCGCGCGCAAAATCTCGCCGGGACGTTCCATGGCAAACTGGCTGAAGGCCGGACGGTCCGACTCGATCAATGCACCGCCCGTCACCTCGGCCAGTTGACGCAAGCCGTCCACGTCCGGCGGCAGATTCATCAATTCCGCTGTCCGGGTTTGCGCGACCACGGCAATTGAAGCGGTCGCCGCATCACCCGCGGCTGTGTCTGCCTTCACCTCCCAGCAACCTTCGGCATCCGGAATGAAACTCGTCTCCCAAGTGCCGGCCCCCTCCGATTCCACCGGTGCGAGGGTGAGCCGCGATGGTTTCCCTAATGGTGAGCGCACCACGAGCGTCGGCACGGACTCGGCGGCGCCGGTCACCCGCAGCGTCACGGGACGGTTGAGCTGCGGCGATTCGGTCCGGCGGATGATCTCAACGCCCGGCGCCTGCACCGGTTGCGCGAGCGACAGGAAAAATTGCTGCCAGAAGATTTCCAGCGAATGATTCGTGCTGGCCAGGGAAAGTTTCCAGCGCCATAGCAGATCGGTGTTCATGGCGGCGGTGAATCCGTCGCCGAACTGCTGCCGCGCCACCAGCACGCGCGGCAAATTATCCTCCGGCGCGAGCTCAGTGGGATGCACCGCCAGAATTTCCGCCCCCGGCTTGACGGCGCGCACTCTGGCATAGGTACTGAAACGCGGCACATCCGCCGTGGCGCTAAACAGCTTCGCCGCCAAAGCGCTCTTGGCCGCCCGAAAAGGAACCAGTTCTGGCAGATTCTGACTGGGCAGCGCGTTGGTTGAATAAGTTATCTCATCTTCGGAAGCCGCACCGCCAAGGGCGCTCATCGTTGCTTGAAAACGTGCTCCGGCCGCGTCGCTGCCGGCTGCGCCGGGCGGCTCAAAAACCACCGGCAACAGTTGTTCCAACGGCGTGCCAGAAAACCGCCGGGTGGCATCGTTGTTCGGCGAAATGAAAAATACGCCCCCACCCCCCCGGGCGTAGTCCAACAACGCCTGCTGCTGTTTCGCTGTGAGCAAATCGGCGAACGCATTGGCCAGCACGACGATTTGGAATCGCTTCAACTCACGGGCGTCCTCCGGCAGATCGACCAAGGTGGACTGACCTTCGATGCCGTCACTCAGCTGCACGCCCAGTGCGGGATTCAAAATGGCCGTGACGCGGAAACTCGGATCGCTCTCCAGCGCGCTGCGCAGGAAACGATAGCCCCATTGCAGCGCGCCCTGATAATATAATAGGTTCACCGTTGTGTTTGCCACCACGCGCGTGGTCTGTCCGGCGATCTGTGGCTTCGCACCGGAGACGAGGCGAAATTCCAGCGGCATTAATGCCGGCTCCCCCGCAGCGACCTCGACCGGCCACGAAATTACATTCATTCCCGCCCGCACTGGCTGGTTCGTGGCGGCCAGCTTCGTGTCTCCGCTCCACAGTTCCAATGAAACATCCCGCGCCACCGGTGAAAACGCTTCCACCAGCGCGGTTACCGTGAAGCGCGATTGCCGAAGCACCCGCGTCGGGATCTTCACCTCGCGGATATTCATGGATTCGCCGGCAGGGTGAGTGCGATTGCTGCCCGCCACGAAATATAACGGCACGTTGCGATCCGTCGCGGCGTTTATGGCTTCGGACATTTTGTCCGAACTCGTGTCCAAGCCGTCCGTGAGACAGACGATTGCGGCCGGGTCGACTTTCAACGTCTCCCGCAGCGCCGAGTAAAGATGCGTTTCCTCGCCGGGCGGGGAGGATTTTGCCGCCGCCTCGAAACTTGAAACCGGCTCCACTCCGTTGGCGAACCGAAAATATTTAAGGCCGGAAAACACCTGAATCGCCTCGGCCTCGTGTGTTTTCCACAGGCGCACCGCCTCGGCCAGCCGCGTGGTGCCGCGATAATCCGGCTGCTCCATACTGGCCGAGCGATCCACGAGCACCGCCAGTTCCCGGCGCGATGATTCCGGACGACGGCGATCCACGCGCGTGGGATTCGCCAGACAAAGCAACAACATCAGCAGCATCAAGCCGCGCAGGACGACCAAGAAATTGCGGCCGCCCGACGACAAATTGCCGGACGTTTGGCGATAAGATCGAATCACCAGCCACAGCCCAAGGAGCGCGACGGTGGCGAGTGCGGTCCACGCTGCGCTCATCGGCAGGGCGCGCAGCCAGCCGCCAAACTGCCATTCCAAAAGCGTCGTCATGGTCGGCCCATGTTCCCAGCCGTTTCGTTGGTCGCGTAGTCGCGCGATAATTGTTCAAAATAATCTGCCACCGCGGGACGATAGGCAGGTGGCGCCATCGCAACCTGCTCGTCGTTCAATCGGAACTGGCGTTGAAACTGTGCCAGGTCCGCGCGCAACACAGTAATCACGCCATTCATCGGCGGGTTAATCTCGTTGACGAACGCGATGACATTGCCGTCAGGCTGGCCACCTTTGGTTTCGCGACTTAATAGGTCACGCATCGGTTTCAGTCCGGCGGCGTCAGGTTTTATTCCCATCGCATCAAAAGTCTCTTCGCGCAGTTCTTGCTTCAAGTTTTCGCCCAGTTGCCGGCGCTGCTCCGCGCGACTTGGCTCCTGACTGCGCGCCTGGTCCATTGCGCCACCGGTCGTTGCGGCGGATGCAGGGGCTTGCCCCGACTGTGCTGCACCCGGACTGGTGCATTGCGAAGCCAGATTATTGAGCTTTGCCTGGGTGCGTTGCATTTGCTCAACGAGCCGTGCGACGTCCTGGCGGGTGGGCTGGCCATGATTGTTCAACTGGGCGGCGCGCGCGGCGAGTTCATCCAAACGTTGGGCAAGCTGCTCGGAGCGCCCGGCATCGCGCGGCGATTGCTGTGCCTGTGCCTGCAGTTGCATCAGCGAGCTGTCCGCAAGCAGTTTGGCCATTTCGTTAAAACGAGCGGCGCCGTTGGTCGCGCCGTTGGCCTGCTGACGTTGCGCCTCCTCCTCCAGCCGTTTTGCGGCCTCGCGCACGGCGTCCTCGGATTTCTGCAACTGGGCGGCGGCATTCGCATCCGATTTTGCCTGCGGTGCCTGGCGGACGCCGTCGGCGGCGGCGGACAACTGGAGCAGCGCATCCGCCAGCTTGTTTTTGGCGGCCTGACCGTCATCCGCGCGCAATGAGGCGGCGGTCTGACGCAATTCGCGCGCGGCCTCGGCGGCGGGTTCGCTGGCGGCGGCCAAATCTTGATTGGCGATCTGCTCTTGTGCCTTGCCCGCCAGGTCATCACTCGCCTGCATGTGTTTCAAGGCATCGTCCTTGAAGGCGGGGTCTTCGAGCATTTCCTGAATGCGCCGTTTGATTTCCGCCTGTCGCTCGCCGGGCGTGCCGACGATCTGTTCTGCATCCGGCTTGGCGTCTTCCGAGGTGAGTTTGATCGTGGAATTGGTATTCCCGCTGGCTAGGTCACCGGCCAGTTGCGCTTGTGCCTTCGCCAGCACGTCTACTTTGCCAGCACGGGTGAGCGGATGCGTCTTGAGGTCCAAATTCTTGGGTTTCTGAAATGGGTCACTGGCCTTGGCCTGCTTGCTCGCGCCCGCGAGCTTGATGGAGCTCTTCAAATATTTTTCAACCTCGGTGAGCCGGCTGAGCGCCTTCCCCTGCGGTTCCAGCGCGGGCTGGTTTTCCGTCTTCATAATTTTTTCGCCGGCAGCCGTCATCAGCGGCTGCGACTGCCGGACAAGGTCGAGGATGGGCGCGGGATAATTGTTCGTGGTCATCATCGTGATGACATCGTCTGCCCGCGCCGCCAATTGGTTCTGGTCGCCACCCACGCGGGCATTTTCCTGGCGCCAGTCATCGCTCGCCGGGCTGATCTCGGCATGCGCCAGCGCGAAATTTTCCTTCATCAACCGCAACTGAGCGGCTTTGAGGGAGGTGACGTAGTTGAAACATTTGCTGGGCTGGTCGCCGCCGGCGCAGATGAAGGTGTCCTCGCGCATGGGCTTGATCTGGACGAATTGCACCGGCGAAACCGTCTCCGGCAGCTGGCGGCTGGAAATCCGTTGCGCACTCAAATGATACGACACGATGTCGTAGGTCTTCACGTTCAACTGGTCGAGATAGATGGAAGGCTTCAACGTGTGCTTGCCGGCTTGGCTCAAATCATCCTTGAGCGGCTGCGACAGTTTGTGCTCGCCGTTGACCTCAACCTCCAGCACCACGTCACGAAGACCGGTGGAAGCATTCGCCTCGGCTTCCAGCGGAACTTCCTCGATGGCGGTGGCGGCAGATTCGGTTTCCGGCGATTGCCATTCAATGCTGGCGGTGGGCGGCGCGGCAGGCGGGGCCGGCACCGCCGCGGTCGGGGCCGCTTTCTTCGCGGATAGCTCCGGCGCCAGGGGGCGGGCCCAGCAAACCAGCGTGATGACATGCGCCAGGGCAAGCACAGCACAAAACATCAACAATGCGGTCAGCCCGCGCCGGGGCGGTGCGACCTTCGCGGATTGCAAATATTTCTCCGTTTCCTCGCGCTGTGCCTGCGCCAGCGGATGCTGCGCGGCATTCATCGCCGTGGCTGTTTCCAGACGGTTTTGCGTTGCGAGCGCCGCGTCCATCTCCGCCGCGCTGTGGAGCAACGAACGTTTGCGCAGTTGCCAAAAACAAGCCGCGCCCGCCAAGGTCAGCCCCATGCCCGCGAGCCAGAGCGCGCAGAGCTGCCGCCAGTTTTGGACCGGAGCTAACGTCGGATGCGCCAGCCAGAGCAATCCAAGGGTGACGGTCATACCGCCGGCCAACACGCTGAACGGCAGGACCAAGCGCGCCGCGCGATGTTGCGCGCTCACCAGTTTTTCCGCATTGGTTTGGTTTATGTTCATATTGTTTTTGGTTTGGAGTTCAAAGTTTGACCCGGTTCGCCAGCAGGATTTCCGCGAGCAGCATACAGCCACCGCCGACCAGCAACCACCACCACATCCGTTGCCGGTTCTCGATCACCACCCATTCCGAGCGGAACGAAGGGATGCGAGAAATTGCGGCCGGCGCGGCCGATGATTCCAGCGCCGTGAGCTGATCCGGGTTCGGCCAGGGCGTGAGATCAGATTCTTCAACGGGCGTGTTCACGGCAAAAACTTTTTTTACGCTCCGCCCGGTGAATTGATACAGGCCCGGCATCGCCGGACGAACGCTGCCGTTCACCGCCACTTCCTTTTGCGGGGCCGGCGAATCCAGCGCTCGCCAGATGCCCTCATTGTCCGGCAAGGGAATATTGTCACCCACCCGCCAGTCGTCGCGCGCATCCTTGAGCGAACCCAGCCAGCGCACCGCGCAATGCACGAACGGCACGAACGAGGGGCGGGTCATCCAGTCCGTAGCCGCGCGCTCCGGCGGAAAACCCGCGATCAGCAGTCGTCGGCCGCCGCTTTCAATTTCACCCAAGGCGACTCTTCCATCCGGCCAGTTGGCGATGGTCGCCAGCGTATCGCCGGCGAGGTTGAAGCCGCGATGGAATTCCACTTCGAGCAACGGGAGCAGGCTTTGCCCGGCGAAGGCGGCCAGCACGGGATGTTCCGGATCCCAGTCGCGCAAGTGCCAGGCATCATTCTCCGCCTGGCGTTCGGTGACGCGAACGCCGCGTTGTTCCAGCCAGTCCGTTTGCGCCGCGCTGCCGTCCGCGAAAACGAAGACGGCCCCGCCGGCATCGCAGAATTGATTCAGCCGTTCCAATGCGGCGCTGGCGAATGAAGTCGGCGAGCGCAAAACGACCGGTGAACCCAGCGGCCACGCGTGATCCGGCAAGGGAGCCGGCTCAAATTCCGTGCCCGTCAACTTGCGGGTGGAACGCAAAGCATGCGCGATATAATCCGTTTCCAAAGGAGCATCGAGCAACACGGTGTTGGTCGCGACCGTCGTGGCGGCAATCCACGCGGAATCGTCGGCCGGAAGATCGTCGGGGTCCAGTGTGGCGCGTAGGCCGACAGCTTCGGTGGGCCAGACGCACGCGATGTTCAATTTGTTGTCACCTGCCTGCAATGATACCGTCACCTTAGCGATGGGGTTTTCGCCGGCATACACGGTGAGTTCGCGTTTATCGGAGGCTGGTTGAAATTGGCGAATGGTGACTTCGAGGGTCTCCTTGTCCTGGTCCTGGGCTGATGTTCGCAACCCAATGATTGCCGCCTGTCGTTGTGGCGCGGGCGAGGCGCCGATGAAACGGAAGCTGACCCAGGGCGGAAGTTTTTGTGCGAGGTCCGTACCCCGCCAGCCGGCGCGCTGCTCATCGGCGGCCCAGGCGAGAATTTTAGTTCCAGCGTCAGTCTTCGCCAGCGCGTCGGCCGCCAGCCGCAACGGCTGCGCGTAGCGGGTTTTATCATAGCCAGGTTTCGCGGCGGCCAACGCCGTGCGGACGCGGGTGAGGTCATCACTCATCGGCACAACCCACAACGGCTCCGGCTCCATGACGAGCAGCGCGGCTTCATCGCCCGGCTTCAGCTCGTTCAACTGGCTGAGTGACCAGCGTTGCGTGTCGTCCCAGCGTCCGCGCGTTTGCTGGCTCATGGAATTGTCGAGTGCAATGACCAGCGCGCGCCGGTCGCTGGCGGGCGATGCCCCCCAGAACGGACGCGCGAACGCGGCACAGAGCAAAGCGATGGCAAGGCAGCGCAACAGCAGCGTGAGCCAGCGGAGCAGCCGGTTTTGCCGGGTGTCGCGCAAGGCGGATTCGCCGAGAAAGCGCAGCGACGGAAACCGGACAAGCTCGCGCGGCTGGCGGCGCAGCAGATGCAAAATTACCGGCAGCCCGATGAGCGCCGCGCCGGCAAGAAAGCCTGGAAAAAGCCAGTTCATAAACGTTGCCCGCGCTTTGCCAGAAAACTCGCCAGGGCGGCGACCGGTGGTTGGTCCGTGCGGAGCTGGATGAAATCGCCGCTGACCGCGCGGAATATTTCCTCCAGTTGCAGACAGAAATGATTGAACCGTTCGAGATAGCCCTGGCGCACCGCTGGCGCATCCAGCTGCAAGCGCATACCGTTCTCGGCATCCACCCAGAAGCCGGCATGATCCCAGTCGAAGTCCGCTTCGAGCGGATCAACCACTTGCAAGCCAATGAGGTCGTGACCATCGTAATGCAACCGGCTCAAGACTGCTTCCAGCGCGGTCAGTTCCTCATAAAAATCACTGGCGATAACCACCATGGATCGGGGTGGCAGAATTTCCGCCAGCGCTTCGAGCGAGCGGGCCAATGCGGTCTGCCGCTGCGGTGCAAAATTTTCCATGCGGCCGATGTAAGTCTGCCAATGCGCGGCGGACGAGCGGGCGCGAAGAAAATCCACCAATTCCGCGCCGGCCACACCGAAACCAAACGCGTCACCTTGACGCTGGGCAAGCGTGGCGACGCCGGCCAACGCCAGGCGCGCAAACTCGAGCTTGTTCATCGCGCCGGGCCGCGAGGTGTAATCCATCGAGGCGCTCGCATCGAGAACCGTGAACACGCGCAGTTGCGCCTCGTCCTCGTATTGCTTGACGTGCAGCCGGTCGCTGCGACCAAACAGCCGCCAGTCCACGCGCCGCAAATCATCGCCGGGTTGATAATCCCGATATTCCGCAAACTCGACGGACGAACCTTTCTGCGGACTGCGATGGCGTCCGCTCAAGAAACTATCCACGAGGCAGCGCGAGCGAAGTGCAAGCGACGGCAGGTCGGCGAGCAATTGCAAATCAAGCGGCGGCATAACCGGCGGTGCTTTCGGCGGCGTTGACCGCACGCGCGATATAGGTGGCGGCGCTGGCATTTTCTATTTCACGGATTCCAGCAGCCGGTCAATCAGCATATCCACGGTCTGCTTCTCGGCTTCGGCGCGGTAGTTGGTGATGATGCGATGGCGGAGCACGAGCTTGGCGGCGCACTGAATGTCCTCGCGCGAAACATTAAATCGTCCGGCCAGCACGGCGAATACTTTTCCGGCGAGCGCGAGATATTGTGAAGCCCGCGGGCCGGCACCCCATTGCACAAAACGCTTGATGAAATCGGGCGCGGAGCGGTTGTCCGGGCGCGTCGCCTGCACCAGCGACACGGCGTAATGCGCGACCGTTTCCGGCACGGGCACCTGGCGCACGGCGCGCTGCAACGCGAGCAGTTCCGTGCCGGTCCAGATTTTCTGGAGCGGCGCGGGAGCATCGCTCGTGGTGGTCAGGAGAATTTGCACTTCCTCGTCGTGCGACGGATAATTCACGCGCAGGTTGAACATGAAACGATCCAGCTGCGCTTCGGGCAGCGGATACGTTCCTTCCTGCTCGATGGGATTCTGCGTGGCCATCACGAAAAACGGTGACGGTAGATCGTAGCTGCGCCCCGCGACGGTGACCCGCTGTTCCTGCATGGCTTCGAGCAATGCGGCCTGCGTTTTCGGCGGCGTGCGATTAATTTCGTCGGCGAGAATCAAGCTGGCGAACACCGGTCCGCGAATGAAGCGGAATTGCCGCCGGCCATCGTCGCCCTCCTCCAAAATTTCAGTCCCCGTGATGTCGCTCGGCATCAAGTCGGGCGTGAACTGGATGCGCTGGAACGGCAGGTCGAGCAGCTCCGCAAGGCTGCGAATGAGCAAGGTCTTGGCCAGACCGGGCACGCCGATCATCAGCACGTGGCCTTGCACGGCCAGCGCGACGAACAAGTCGCGGATGATTTCATCCTGGCCGATGATGCGTTGATCCAACGCGTCCGCGAGCTGGCGATAGCGAGCGGGCACTTGGCGCAGCAGCGCCACGTCGGACTCGGTAACCAGGTCAGGCTTGGGAGCAGTAATGGTATTCATAGATGATTGTGACGTTCCAATGTTCAATTTAAGACGGCGGTCTGGTTGGTGGGCGGCGGGAAGTTCACGCCAAACGGCGCGTCGAGAATCCTTCCGCTGGCCGGATCGGAGAGTTGCGCGTGCTCGGACTGCGCGATGTTGGACTGTTTGCAATACTCGCTGACATCCACCGAGGCGCGGGCGGCAAGGTCCGCAAAGGGAGCGCGCGGAGTCGCGGCAAATTGCTTCACCCAGTCCGGCAGAAAACGCGGCTGATCCGGTTCGCCGTCCGCCATCGTGGCCGAGAGAACGGTGCGACGATCGCTCGCCAGCGCCGGCACAAATCCGCCCGCGTTGCCCGTGCCGATGAAGACGAATTGCCGGCCCGAAATCGCGTCGAGCGCCGGCTTCAAATCCGCTGCCGTCAATCGCGGGCCGGACACTTGAAACGCCAGGCCGCCATCCTGCGCCCGCCCGGTTTGACCGAGCAACACCAGCCAGAATTCCTCGCGCACCGAACCGGCCAGCGTGTGCAGCTTTTGCAAAATCTGTTCCCGCGTCACCTTGCCGGAAAGAATTTCGACATGGCCGGCGTCAAAACCACGCGCCACCAGATTATTTTTAGTGTCTGCAGCCAGCACTTCGATCTGCTCCGGCGCATCGCTGGCAATCAGACCCACAATGATCAGCGCTCCCGGCCCGGGCGCGACCGGAGTCGCCGCCGCCGCCCGTTCCGGCGGAACAACATCAGGTTTGTTGGCAAGCTGCGCGAAGGCAATTGTCGCCGCCCCGACCATGAGCACGGTCGCACCGACGGCCAAGGAAAATTTCAATTTTGCCCACACCATTGCCCGCAAGGCGCCCTGGATGATGATGTTGGCTGAAGGCGTAGTCGCATGCGCCGCACCTGCCTTTGAGGCGAAGGCAATCACCCGTGCCGGCGCGGCGCTGACCGAATTGCCTGCCACCGTGCTGGCGATTACGGCGACGCTCAAGGTGATGCCCCGCCGTGCGAACAGCCCGCGCAATTTTTCCAATGCGCGCTGGACGCGTTTTTGAGCCGCGCGTTCATCCAATCGAAGCGAGTCGGCGACTTCCTTCATACTTTTATTTTCAAAAAAACGCAGCAGCAGTGCGTCGCGGTCATGATCACGCAGGCGTGACATGGCTTCATCCAGCACCGGGGACAGTTGCAGCCAGGCTGGGTCATGAGTGTTCAGTTCAGTGATGGCTTCCATGTGGGCCTCCTCTTCACGTCGTTGACGCCGACGTTCGCGTCTGAGGACATCCGCGCAGGCAAATCGGGTCGTCCGATACAGCCATCCAGACAGGATGGTCTCCCGGCTTAAGGCACTGGCTTTGCGCGACAAGATGACAAACACCGCCTGCGTCACGTCCTGCGCCAGATGAGCATCGCCCAACTGGCGCAAGGCAGCCGAGTAAACCAGCCCGCCATGACGCGTCACCAGCGTGGCGAACGCCGCCTCCGATTTACCGGCGGCATAAGCTCGCACCAACCCCATGTCTTCACTATTCATTTCACCCGGTAAATGGTCGTCGCCAACAATTTGGAGACAAATATTTCATGCGAGAATTCCGCTAGCATACTGATTCGGTTGAAGAGGACAACTGGAATAGAAATCTCTGCAATAGCCGGTGGCCACACTGTAGCGGCGGTCCGTGACCGCCGGATTACTGCACTTTTAAGATCGTTGGCGCTCACAGAGCGCCGCTACAGGGCTTTTGCAGAGATTTCCTATAGCGTTTTCAGGAACTCCTAGAATAGCTTTTGAGCTTGTCTGAAAATCTTGTTTTCGGAGTGTGCCCGTCCCCGGGCGCTGCAACGGGATAACGTCAGTGACGTGAGCCGGTTGTTTGTCCGCTGGGTTTTGGACGTGGCAGCGCCCGAGGACGGGCGCACTCCTAGAACGGTTTAAGGAACTCCTGAAATGATTTTATGAGATGGGGTTGGGGCCAAAAAAGTCAAAATCTGCGATGTTTTGCCCGCACTTTTTGCCGGTCTTGCCTTGGGCGACGCTTCACAGGATCGGATTCAATCCTTCATGGCGCACTTTCCAGGTTTTTGGAAAGCCTGGGGACTGCTCCGTATTGCCCTCCCACCCGGACGCCATCATGGCGGTCGCCGCGAGCCAGCCCCCGTTCGCGGGCATATATACCGGGGTCTGTTCGGGCTTGCGGATCGTATAGCCGGACACGCGGAACGGATTGGTTTCAAACGCGGGAACCAGCAATTGAATCGCCAGTTCAGGTTCGTTCATTCGCGCGGCGCACATCGCAATCATGGCATTGCCCCAGGTGACCGACGGCTGCACGCCGCGCGTCCGTGAAGCCGCCGCCGATTGCAGCGTGCGCCGCATCGCCTCACGGTCAATTCCATGGCCCGGCAAGACCCCATAAAGCCAGGTGGCCATCCACGCCGGTTTGCTTTCTTCGGGAAGTTCCACGGCCACATAAACACCGTTGCGAATGGGCGGTGGGGCCAGAGATTTCAAGACCTTGTCCCACTGCGGCTCGCGGTTCATCCCCAGGCGTTCCCGCCAGGCCTGGGCGGTTTCCAACGCCCAGCGCCAATAGCCTAGCTCCATGCCGGGATTGAGATTTTCTTCGTAGTTGATGTGGCCCTCATCCGCCGAGGCCACGCCGGGTCCCAGCACGAACTGTTTTCGTTCCGCGTCATAATCCACAAACGTCGCCATGTAATCGGCGGTCTGGAAGACAATTTCCTGGTAGCGTTTGAGCGTGGCGCGATTCTTGTGGACGCGATAAACCAGCTCGGCCAGATAAACCGGATGCGGCTGTTGCCAGACCAGAATGGGTCCGACCCACGATGGACATTCCACCCCATCAGGCGCGGTCATCTTCGACCATTTAACGCCTTTGCAATGTTCGCGCCGGGCCATCGCCTGGCCAGCGGGCATAAGCTGGGTCAGATTGCCCAGACTTTTTTCCAACAATTCCGGCCGGCCCCAGAGCGCCCAATGTGCCGCATGCCACCAATACATTTCCATGTGGAATTTGCCAAACCAGGAATTGACCGCCAGACCCGTTTCCTGCGCCGGCAGAGAACCGGCGTCATGCACGGCCATCACATATTGCGACAGCACAATCCGCCGCTCCAATTCGGCGGCGCGGGGATCTTCATTGCCCGACAGATCAATCACTCCGCCGCGGCTCCAGTATTGTTGCCAGTGTTTCCGGCTGGCGGTTTCAATGCCGGCCCAACTGTCCGCCTCGCCGGCAATAGATTTGGGCGAGAACCAGGCGGTCAACTCGATCCCATCGGTCTTGCTGTTCAACCAATAGTGATGCCTGCCCGCGTCGGCCAGAGTCGCGCCCGCGGACCACTTTGCGCGCACGTCGTAATGCGTGCCATCCAGTGTCCGCGCGAAGTCCGCACCGTTGTGAGTCTGACGTTTGATCAAGGTCTGGTGCGCCTCCGGCTTGGTCCAGTCCTGATAATCCGGCCCGAAGGTTCCCAATGCATACGGAAACGCGATGCGGATTTTCAGCCGGCCAGCCGCGATCAACTTGGATTCGACCCGCACTCCCACTTCGTCACGCTGCGGATGTATCGCCGTCCAAACCCGCACCGGGACGCCTTCAATTTCAAATGAGCTGCTTAAAATGCCGCCCCACAAATCGAGTTTCTGCTCCTGATTCTTCAAATCCTCGATGACCACTTTCGAGCCGTCGGCCTTGGCCATCTCCAGTCCGATCTGGCCCAGTCCGAAGCGGTGCGGATTGGAGCGCAGATAACCTGCATCCGGCGGCGGATCACTGGTGACGGATCCCGGATAAACAAACTCCCGGTCATGCTTACTGATGGTCGCGAACGCGAACTTGTCCAGACTGTAACCGTTTGGGTTCGGGAAACTATGCCAGCCCCAGTCGCTCAAGATGCCAATCGGCATCGTCTTTTGATAAAATTCCGGGAAGCTCTGCAAGCCGGTTACATCCACATTGAAAGCAAATCCGCCATTCCCCACGGCCAGCGCACCCATCGGATCAAGCTCACGAATCACGATGTCATGCCGGCTTACCAAAGCCTGCCGGTCAATGGTGGTGCTGGCGGGTTTATCTTTCGCTGCTGCGGAATCAGCTCCGGCGAGAACAACTGTCTGGCCCTGCCCCAACAAGGGTGTGAACCCCAAACTGGAAGCCGCCAGCGCCGTGTTACGGATGAATTTTCTTCGGTTCACAAACGGGTCCAGCCTGGGTTGGTTGATATTTCTTGATTTGTTTCCCGCCAATGCTCACCGGCGCGGGACATTCCATGATTTTCTTCCCTCGCCACCATGTTGCAAGTCCTATTTGCAGTGGGCGCAACTGAACCCAGTGTAGATTTCGAGACCACCGAACGTCCCCGTCGAAATGGCTGCTGGCATAGCCGGACGCCCCATCGTCCGCGCTGCGAATTGACCACAATTCGCGAAGCGAACAGCTTCATTGAGACTCGCATAATAGGGGACCTCCTCTCATTAGCGCCGGGCTTCAGCCCGGTGGTTGTGGACGGATTGGCCAACCAACCGTTTCAACGGTTTTCCCACGTTCGGCAAGCCGTTGAAACGGCTTTCTGCCTTGCCACTTTAAACACCCCGCTGAAGCGGGGTGCTAATAAAACCCTGTCAGCGGGTGTCACCTTATTATACGAGCCTCAATAAGCCGGAGAACTTCGTTTGCTGGACGTAAAATGCAAAAGGAAACTTTTCCGATTGGAATGATTTTTATCTGTTGACCTAGCGGGCTTGATAGGGGTTGGCATCATGGACTGACTCTTTGCCATACTGTTTTGTTGGTGGAACCTTGCCAAGATACTACAAACTCGTTGGGACTCGCGAAATAAATCTGCCCGCTGTGGCTTCGGGGCACTGTTGATCTCTTGTTGCCGTCACTTGTGATAGACTCAATAAATCGCCCGTCATTAATCTGCCACGCTCCTGCCATCTGGTATGTGTTCGTGCGCCCCGGATGGACAAACACCGCCTGACCAGTGAAACTGCCATCTGGCGCGACGCTGTTTGTGCATCGCATATTTTCAAGCTGCCACGACCAAACTCCCGCTAACTTCTGACTGTCGGTCGGTTCGGCGATGGCTGTCAGGCCAAAAACCATACTTGCGATAATGGATGTGAATAATGTTCTCATAGATTCTGGTGCGCAAGAAAGCTAACTCTGGTTATACGACTGACCCTGCAGGAGGCTGTGCACGGTTGACTTTTTCAGTCCGATTGCTGCCATGAGTTTATGAAAGCGCACTTGCGAATTTCTGTCAAAAATTATTCTCGCAATAAAAATCTCAAATGCTCGCCTCGCAATCGAACTGCCTGATGAATATTGAAACCCGGTTGACGGTCCATTCGTCTGTATCCAAAACTGCAACCACCAAACCTCGATGAAAACCCCCTATTCACGCCGTCAATTCCTTAAAACCTCCGCCCTCGTTAGTGTGGCCGGCGTGAGCGCGCCCTGGTGGTTATCCCGCGCCGCCGATTCGCCGCTGGAAGAAACCAGCGTGCTGACGGCGACAAATGTTCCCGCCGCCCGCCTCGATGCCTGGCGTCACGATACGCCTGAATTGGTTTCGGCGGCTTTGAAAGACCTGCCCGCCGTTCCCGCCGGACCGTTTCAGGAAAGCTGGGACTCCATCCAGCAGAATTACCAAGACCCGGACTGGTTCCGCGACGGGAAGTTCGGCATTTACATGCACTGGGGCATCTACTCCGTGCCGGCCCATGCCAGCGAGTGGTATGTGCGTTATATGTATGGCGGCAACAAGGGCGTCATGGACTGGCACACGCAGCATTTCGGGCCGCCGACCACGTTTGGCTACAAGGATTTTCTGCCAATGTTCACGGCGGCTAAGTGGGATCCGGACGCGTGGGCGGCTTTGTTCAAGCAGGCGGGTGCCAAATATGTCTTCGCTCCCGGCGAGCATCACGACGGCTTTTCCAACTGGGACAGCAAGGTCAATCCTTTCAACGCCAAAAACTACGGCCCGCACCGCGACTTGGACGGCGACCTGATCGCAGCGGTGCGCAAAGCCGGCTTGAAGGCCGGCATCTCGGATCATTCCTTTTTTCATTTCCAATTCATTCCGACGCCCCCGCCCGGCAGCGAGTTATTGCACAGCGATCTCTATGACCCGAAGTGGGCCGAATTTTACAACGTCGCGGATCGAAGCAATGCCGCCCGGATCAAATTCATGCACAATTGGGTGGCCAGACGGATTGAGACCATTGACAAATATAATCCCGATATGCTGTGGTTCGATATGGGAACCGACCACGCCACGGATCCATTGAAAATCCGCGTGGCGGCCTATTACTACAATCGCGCCCGGGAATGGGGCAAGCAGGTGGCCATCAGCGCCAAGGGAGCCGCGTGGGTTTCCGGCCAGATCATGGATTACGAACGCGAAGGCCGGGCGCCGATGGAATTGACCGATTGGGTCTGGCAGCCCGATGATCCGATCCAGGACAAGTTCGGTTACGTCGAAGGCATCAAGCCCGGTCCACCCCGAGCGTATATCTGGAGAATCATCGAGAACGTCAGCAAGAACGGCAATTACCTACTGAACATTTCGCCGAAGGCGGACGGGACCATTCCGCAGGAACAACAAGACGTGTTGCTGGCGATTGGCAAATGGCTGGCGGTGAATGGCGAGGCGATTTATTACACGCGCCCGTGGATAAAATTTGGGGAAGGCCCCGTCGCCGCAGCGGCGGCGGCGACGATGGTCAAGATTCGCGCGGCGGGCGGGTTTGCCGAACGTCTCAATGGGCAGAACCTCGGCGGCGACGGCGTCAGCGGCGGAGGGATTTCGCGAAACGGGTATACGCCCAGAGACATCCGCTTTACCACTCGCGGCGACACACTTTATGCCACGGTGATGAGCTGGCCGGGTGACGAACCGGTTGCCATCTTCTCGCTGGCCAGCAGTCAGCCGATTAAAGGAAAAGTGGAGAAGGTTGAGTTGCTCGGCCATGATGGGGCACTTCAATTCACGCGAGGTGCCGAAGGCTTAAAAGTGACGTTTCCCACTGAAAAGCCGTGCGACTTTTGTTATGCGCTGAAAATATCCGGATTAAAACTGGCATGATCCAACTTTGAAAAGTTGGGTTCGCAGTCCTTCAGAGCGTAACTGAAAATCCCGGAGCGCGGCGGTGGTCGAAAACCCAGCCTCAGCAATTCCACTCATCTCGAGATTTTCGCGTTCCGAATGCCCTTGGCAGTTTCTCTCGCTGCGACTGGTCCTGCGGACACAGTCGCGCTCCATTTTCAGAGGGACGAAACTTGGCTGCCGGAATTGAGCGTGGGCCGTTCGATCGCGCGGGATGTGCTGATCACTTTGGAAGATTTTGCATTCACAACCATGAATACCCGCAAACCGGTGGCAAGAACCATCGCGGTGCTTGTCGGCGCTAGGAATGTCCTAGTCGCGGTCAGAATTCGTGAACGGTATCTTCGGCTATTCAAACTACCCACAAATACGAAGATGTACGCACGATTGGTGCTTTTATTTGGCTGACCCGCGCCATCGCAAAGTTCCGGACCGCAATAAATATTCCAACCGGCTTTCAGAATGAAGCCGGCTTTCACCTGGTATCGAACCTGCCGAAAGGGAAATCCACCGGCCGCAGGTTTAACGAAGCCAGAGAAATGAACAAGGATGCAGGATTGCACAGGGATGCGCCCGAAATAATGTCAGATAGCCCTTTTGAATGTGAAACATAATGCTAGGAATGCCCTAGTCGCGGTCAGCGGTCAAGAGAGGTATCCATTTATCCATGTTGGCTGAGCTTATATTATCAATCATAGTTTTTGCGGCGGTATTATTGTTGCTCTTTAAAAGCAATTTGTCCGCACGCTTGAAATATTTGGTGCAGCAAACCGTGACGGGCGGCCTGATTATTTGGCTGCTCGCTATCGGCTGGTTTGCGTTTTCCGGCTGGCTAGCACCTGCCGACGGCCCTCATCTGACGCATACCACCCTGGAGCAGACCCGAGTCTTGAATCTAATCCAGCTGATGGGTCGGCATCCGCGGGCAGTATTTTATGTCGCCCCAGCCGGGCAACCACAGACGTTTGAGGTCAAAGGCGAAGTTCAAGACCGAAACACCAACCTGACCGTCAACGTGACCGCTTATATTGACGCAACTGACATGGCGACCATGCTCGCCTTGACCAACGTGCAGGTCGGCTTTGTGCATCCCTCCCCGGCCCGGGCAAATCTGTCCGCAGTGGGATCGTTGGTGGCGTATGGAGCCTTTCTCATAGGTTTGGTCTGCCTTTTGGTTTTTGTGCAATCCAGCGCGGCTACGGGTTTTCGCAGCCGCGTTTACCAAAAGCCGGATGTCAGACTGGCGGATGTGGCCGGGATAGAGGAGGCCAAAGCCGAGGCCACAGAAGTGGTCCAATTCCTAAAGAATTCTAAAAAGCTGCAGGCGCTGGGGGGCAAACTGCCCCGGGGCATTTTGTTTGTAGGCGCTCCAGGAACTGGAAAAACGATGCTGGCCAAGGCCATCGCTGCGGAGGCCAATGCCAGCTTCTTTAACATGAGCGGAAGCGACTTCGTCGAGTTGTATGCGGGGGTTGGCGCCCGCCGCGTTCGCAAGCTGTTCAAAAAAGCCATGCACAACCGGCCCGCCCTCATTTTCATAGACGAGTTGGACGCCATTGGCGGAAAGCGCAACGACAGCCAACATGAGGAAAGCCGGCAAACTATCAACGCCCTGCTGGTGGCCATGGATGGTTTCAAGGATAAACCCGGCGTGGTGGTTATTGGGGCCACCAATCGAGTGGAAGATTTGGACGCGGCGTTGTTGCGGGCCGGGCGCTTTGATCGGAAAGTTTACCTGGCCAAGCCCGACACCCGCGGCAGGCTTGCCATCTTAAAAGTGCATGCCAAGGGAAAGCCCATCAAGGCACCAGAGGTAGCATTGGGCGCATTGGCCGTATCTACTTTTGGAATGACCGGGGCCGATTTGGCCAACCTGCTGAACGAGGCCGCCATTACTGCCGTGATACGGGGCGTATCAGAGATTTCCTTGTCTGAACTGACATACGCCCGGGACAAGGTAATGTATGGGCGCAGCCGCACCATGGTCGAAAACCTTGACGAGCGTCGGATCATAGCTCGTCATGAGGCGGGCCATGCCGTGGTCCACTTCACCTGCCGGCGGTTGCCCCCGCTTTATCAAGTCAGCATCCTGCCGCGCAATCAGTCCCTGGGATCCAATATGCTACTGCCGAAGGAGGATGCACATATTCAAAGCAAAGAGCTGCTGTTGGAACAACTCTGCATGCTGATGGGCGGGCGGGCGGCTGAAAGCCTTTGCTTTGACACCATAACCAATGGTGCCGCCGGCGACATGTCCGTTGCGCGCGAAATAACCACCGCCATGGTTTGCGAGTGGGGCATGGGCACTGAGATGTATTACGAACCGAAACAGCCAGCCGCGGAAACAGAGATCAACCGAATTTTAAAAGAAATGTTAGCCAAAGCTGTCGAACTGTTACGGCAGCGAAGCGGCGGTGTGGAAAGCATCGAGCAGGCTTTGTTGGAGCGGGAAACTCTGACCGGGGAAGAGGTCAGACTGCTGCTTGAACCGCAAACCGCGCTGGCACTGAAATGATCTGAAACCGGATCGATGACCAACAGCGTAGCCTGAATCCTGATGTTCAATCCGTATCCCATACCACAGGGAGTTCGGATTGGCTTGAAAGTTTTTTTGGGGGGTCGCGCGAAGGACACGAAGAAAACCGAAGGAAAACCATCTTCCCACTTCGCCGCCTTCTCCGCCTTCGTGCTCAGCACGCGAAATAGGCCACTACCAAGCTTTACCTTTTCTTTACCAGGCCGCGGGCAAACTTTTGTAAGTGCTTGATAGAGCATCCGGAATTTTACCTTTTCTTTACCACTTTTCTTTTTATGAGAGTGGTAAAGTTTCAAATGGAAGCAGCGCCAAACCGATGTCAAACAGGTGGAATATGGCGCTGGCCAACGGCGGGTACAGGTTACCAGAGATTACCAAAGATTACCCGAAACACTGTTTGCCGGAGGCTGTTTTTTTTGGCTTTTGTGGGTAAGGGTATGATTTAAAAGAATTTGCATGTCGCGCGATGGACGCGAAGAAAAACGAAGGAATACCAGCTTTCCGCTTCGCCGCCTTCGCGTTCCGCTCGCAAGATAAGGACCGACAAACTTACCTTTGTTTTACGGCGTTCATTTTTTGGGTGGCAACGTTTCAACCGGGATAAGGGCTAAAGAGGTTAAGCCGCCGCTGCCAGCCGATGGTGAAAGTGACCAAAGATGACCAAAGATGACCGAAAATCATATTTTTGAGGATTTCCAGGGTGCCGGGTGAAGCCTGGCTGGCTTCACCCGGTCAACGCCAAACGATTGCGTGACAAAATCCAGATGTCAAAGAACGGTCACCCCGTAACACCCGCCCCGCCGCCGCAAGGCAGCGCCATATTCAGGTGTCCGTCTGCAGGCGGACACAGCCAGGGACCGCGCAGCAGGCTGGCGGACATGGTGTATTTATGATTTAGTGATACATTTATGTCAAGCGAATATTTTAGAAACTTGAGGCGCGGTGCGGGACCGTTGGCAGTTGGCAGTTGGCAGATGGGAGATGGTTGAGACACTTCGGTTGATGAGGGCAACGACTCCTCAACCCAGCCCTCGCCTCCTCGAGGGGAGGACAGGGAGTAAGAATGGTCAAAGGCATCATCCTGGATTCTTGTCGTTTGGGTTCGTTTCGGCTCAGTGACAATTTTCAAACTTGCGCCGGCACCAAAACCTCACCCACCACCAAAAATCCTCGCTCCGACGCGTGACAGCATTTCCATCGATGCGCTAACGGCTTTTCGGCCGGGATCATAGCCGTTGAAGCAGCGGGAACGACCAGACCACGAGAAATCGCCAGGTGGAAGCCTGATTCATAATAACAGTAATATCCGACCCAACGATTTTAAAACATGGGTTAGAGCGTGTCTGAAAATCCCAGAGCGCGGCTGGGTCATCCGCGACCCGCCGCAGCCGGTCTCGAAGGCTCAGGCGTTTTGGCGATGGCCAGAGGCTGCGGCTGGTCTGCGACACAGCTGCGCTCCATTTTTCAGACAGACTCTTAGGGTTATACCCCATTGGAAATGGGCGGAGAAAGGGGCCGCTTACACGGACATCGCGCGGGAATTGGAATTGCATGCCAGCGAAGAACTGGCGCACGCAATCAAGATTGCCAAACAAATTGATTATCTCGGCGGAATGCCGTGTGTGACTCCCAAACCGGTCAAAACTTCCAACGATCCGGTCACCATGTTGCGCGCGGATCTGGAAAACGAGCGCACCACGGTGGGGCGTTATCGAGAACGAATCCGGCAGGCGGAGGCGATGGGAGAATTTGCGCTGAGCGAAACCCTACGCGCGATCATCGTGCAAGAACAGGAGCATGAGATTGATTTGAGCGCCGCGCTCGACATCAATGTTCCACTGCCGATAAAACCGGCCGAGACTAAAACGGCTGGAACCAAATAAGGAGCAATTATGTCTAGGGAAAACGCCTTGGTATGAAACCACCTTTGGAAAATAATCCCGTTCGCCACACGCATAAAATTAAAACTCAAATGCGAGAGATCATCAAACATCTGCGCGAAGACGTCGGAAACATCACGGAGGCAAAAGCTCAGGCACTGTTCGAGACTTCGGCAGAAGTGCTCACCGGATTGGTCAAAGCGGTTGAAGATTTTGAGAAGAAAACTGAAGCGGCATGGCGAAGTGCGCCCAGAACTTCCCAGCCAAAAGCAAGAACCCGTCAGGCCTCACGGTGTTAATTCCAGCTACACGGACAACAGAAAGGTCAGGCGGCCCGCATTGAAGCTGGCTAGGAGAAACAATATGTCTGTCTGGACAAAGCTGAAGCCCGTGCCTGGGCGACCGTTAAAAAGTTGTCCAGTTACGGCAAAAAGAGCGGTTCCGGAAGAAACCAAAATTAACTTAATATCATGCCAGCTTTAACGCACGAACAAATCAGTCTTAAACTGAAAGTCATCCCGGAATGGTCGGCAAAGGGAAAAACCCTTAGCCGCACTTTCAAGTTTGACGGATTCCTGATGAGCATCGCCTTTGTGCGCCGGGTCGCCAAACGAGCTGAAAAAAACCAGCATCATCCGGACATTGATGTCCGTTATGACAAAGTGACTTTGATGCTCACCACACATGACGAAGGCGGTCTCACCGAAAAAGATTTCACCCTGGCCGAACAATGCGACGAGATCTTCGCCAAATTCGCGGAGTCGTGAAGCACGATTCCAAACAAAATATAACGGGATCGCAGGTTAGATTTTATACGGTTGATGATGGTCCTCCTCGGGCCTCTCGGCGCACCGCGGGACCGCATCGCGGTGGATGGGGCGGGCGGCGTGGAGCACGTCCACCTTCTTGTTGCGGATCTCGTCGGCCTCGAAGGAGACCATCGGCTCCATGGCCACCAGACAGAGCAATTGCATCAAATGATTTTGCACCATGTCGCGCAACGCTCCGGCGTGGTCGTAATAACCACCGCGGTGTTCCACGCCTACGGTTTCGGCAACCGTAATCGTCACATAGTCAATGTAGCGTCGGTTCCAGAGCGGCTCGAACAGCGGATTGGCAAAACGAAAGGCCAGAATGTTCTGCACCGTTTCTTTGCCAAGATAATGATCAATCCGAAAGATTTGGGATTCTTCGAAGCTGGCGGCGAGAATGGCGTTTAAGGCGCGGGCGGATTCCAAGTCGTAGCCGATCGGCTTCTCGATCACAATCCGGGACCATTCACGGTCGCGCGCCAGCCCTGCCTGACCGAGATATTTCGGAATTTCGCCGAACATGCTCGGCGGTGTGGCCATGTAGAATACGCGGCGCGCTTTGGTCCCCCATTCTTTTTCAAATTTCGCACATTGTTTCCCAATGGCAGTATAAGTCTGCAGCTTTTTGAAATCACCCTGCTGGTATTGGATGTGCCGGGCGAACTGGTTCCACGCGGCGGTTTTGGTTTTGCCGAACCGGGAAAATCTGTTAACCCCATCGTGCCACCGCTGCCGCAGCGCTGGATCTCCCATTTTGATGCGGTCCACCGCAATGATCGCAAATTTTGCCGGCTGGCTCCGGTCTTGCGCGAGATCGAACAAGGCTGGAATCAGCTTGCGCCAGGCCAGGTCGCCGGCCCCGCCAAAAATGACAAACAGAATTGGGTCTAGGCCATCGGTGGTTTTCATCCGTTTATATTCTGCCAAGACAATAGGATGGAGGACGATGCAACCGCCATGGGGTATTCACCCCATGCCTGAATCGCAGCCCAAAATAATTTACTCAGCAAAAAAACCGGAATGTCTCACCTGTGGCGGTGTCGGCGCACCGCAAGCCAGCACCAAATGAGTGTAACGCATCGAAGACGCCGTTCCGTCTCGCCGAAAATAGTGCGCCTCGTTTTTTTCGCGATCAATCCGGCTGACGCGCGCCTCCAGCCATTTCGTGCGGCGGGTCAACTGTCGGCCCGCCACAACGACATGCAGGGGAGAGATGGTCCGTCCGACGACTTCCGGGAGCATGGGGGTGAAGACCAGATGATTATCAGCACTCAAGACGATGATTTCGGTCCGCTCTGGCAGCAATCGCTCGAGGCGTTGCGCCAAGGTCACTCCGGCAAAGCCCCCGCCAACTATCACGATTTTTTCCGAAACTTCTGGCGTGGCGGTTGCTGAATTATTCATGCAAAAATGGTTGTGGTGAGTCTACTCACGCGACACATTGGAAAGTCTATCTTCGGGGCTCGGAAAATTGAATGGGGTGAACACCCCATGAAATATTTGGAACTACTGGAGGACCGTCGTCTCCACCACCCAGCCGCTGCCGAGGGCTTTTATGAGTTGAACGGCCGCGATGAGGTATTGGCGCGTCAATTGTAGGTTGCCGAGTTCCACGGCTTTGGTGCCGATGCAATCATCCGTCGAGTGACAAATCTTGCAGTTGCTAAACAGGTTCGAATCATCACTCCATTCCGTAACATGGCAACGGCACATGGGGTGAACACCTCATGGACAAATTGACCCCCTTACGCGAAAGTCTTTGATCATGTCATTAATGTAACTCCAATCATGAAATTGACACTTCGCACGATTAAACAGGAAGCTAGCGACATCTTCTCCTATATTTTTATGCCGGAGCGTTCATTGAAGTGGCAGGCCGGTCAATATCTGCATTATATCCTAACCGTCGAAGGGTTTAGTTTGCTGAGCCAGGTGCAGGCCACCTACAACGCGTTCTTTTTTGTGACGCTTCAGCCCTGGAACAAACGGACAAAATCTAACGAACAGCTCCTGGCAATTCGCACGCACATTAACAGCGAATTGGCGAAACTGCCTGAAGCGACGGCTGCCGCATTTTCGCCGCCTTCAATTCCAGGCGTCGGAACTTCCGGCGGTTTCACCATGATGCTGGAAGACCGCTCCGGCAGTCAGGACCCGGCCTTTCTTACGCAAAATCTGGACAAGTTCATGGCCGCCGCGCGCAAGCGCCCCGAACTGGCCGGCATCATGACGACCTATTTGCCCAGCGTGCCGCAGGTTTTCGTCAAGGTGGACCGCGACAAGGTTTTGAAGCTGGGCGTTCCGCTCGGTGATGTTTACAGCACGCTGCAAACCTTCATGGGCGGCAATTTTGTGAATTATTTCAACCGCTTCGGGCGGCAATGGCAGGTCTATCTGGAAGCCGAAGACCAATATCGCGCCCGCGCCGAAAATCTCCTGCAGTTTTATGTGCGTAACAA
>Ga0302270_10001100_pt1 | contig 28039 bp, 18 predicted proteins | sample III_Bog_E2_3_FD_198773 | JGI IMG/M metagenome (GOLD analysis project Ga0302270, IMG submission 198773) | Peat permafrost microbial communities from Stordalen Mire near Abisko, Sweden - III_Bog_E2_3 | ecosystem: Environmental > Terrestrial > Soil > Wetlands > Peat | place: Sweden: Abisko... | reverse complement strand
TTGAATGGTTCTCGTATTCGACCTCGGCTTCGGCCAGAGCGGTGCGGCAGTGAATACACCAGTGCACGGGCTTCAGCCCCTTATAAACCGAGCCCTGGCTGAGGAAGTCCACGAATGCGCCCGCGATGACGGACTCGTACTCAGCGCTCATCGTCAGGTACGGCTTCTCCCAACGTCCGAAAACGCCAAGCCGTTGGAACGACTTGCTTTGCAGATCGACGTATTTCTGGGCGTACTTGCGGCACTCGGCACGGATCTGGGACACGCTCATGGATGCCTTTTTCGCGCCCAGTTGGCTGTCCACTTTGATTTCGATCGGCAGACCATGGCAATCCCAGCCGGGGACGTAGGGCGAGTCGAAGCCCGCCATGGTCTTCGACTTGACGATGAAGTCCTTCAGGATCTTGTTGAAAGCGTGACCCAGGTGGATGTTGCCGTTGGCATACGGCGGACCGTCGTGCAGCACGTACATCGGCCGGCCCGCGCGGCTGGCCCGAATCTGGGCATACAGGCCCATTTGCGCCCACTTTTCGAGCCATTTGGGCTCGGTCGTGGGCAGGTTTGCCTTCATCGGGAATGCGGTCGAAGGCAAATTGACCGTCTTTTTCAAATCTAAACTGCTGAAATCCATTGCGCCCTGATCTAACCATCGTACAAAATCGGGCGAAACCAGCCATGCGAAACTGTCGTCCCATCAACGGAATGAAGTGTTTTGGCGTAGCCGTCCTGTGCGCGATTCCGCTCCTTGCGGAGCCGGTTCTGCTGATCCATGACCATGCAGGCAAACTGCTGCGGCAGGCCCCGGCGGTCGTGCGGCCGGAGGGGATGGCGCTGGCGTCGCGAGAGGCGCTTTACGGCTCGGCGTCGGCGGTGCTGATCGACGACAAGGGCAGCGTTCACCAGGTCCTCTCCGTGACGGCGGAGGATCGCGACTCGGGTGTTGTCGGGCTGTTCGTGGGACGGCAGGTGGCCCCCGGGCCGGCAACGGCTTCCCAGCCTGCCACCACGGTGAGCAGCGGCGGCCACTCGGCGCAGGCCGGAGAATACCGCGACTCGGGAGGGTTTGGCCTGGTGGCCCGGCTGAGTTGCTCGGGGATTGGCGAAGTCAGCGGGCCGCTTTACAACGAGCACGGGTTCCTGGCGGGTTGGCACTCCGTGCGAACGGTGAATGGCCAGCCGCTAACCTTCGCGATTCCAATGGAGCGCGTGTCTTCCGGATTAACTCCGATCCAACCCGTGGGGCTGGCGGCCTGGGATGGACAGCGCAAAGCCGAGGCCGACGAGATCTACTCCAAAGCGCTCGCCTACATGTGGGCCGGCGACTATGAAGGAGCGGCTTTCTATTGGCGCAAAGCGCGCGAGGCCGAGCCCGGGAACGCGCGCACCTGGTATCACCTGGCCTTCGCGGAAGGCAAGACGGGCCACTCGCGCGAGAAGACCCGCTGTTTCCGTAAGGCGATTGAGCTGCAGCCGCGCTTCGCGGCGGCCCATTACGACCTCGGCATCGGCTTGGCGCTCTCGGGCGACAGGGACGGCGCGATGAACGAGGTCAAGGCGCTGAAGCTCATCGACGAGGGCCTGTCGAGGCGTCTGGAAGGCTTTCTCGGCGTTGTGCACACGGACGAGCTGCCGGCGAAGAAGCCGCCCGTCCGGCATACAACGGTCTGAAGGGGCGCTGAAGGCCGAAATCTCAGCGTTGAAAAAGCCGACTCCAGATCGGATCCTGTTGCCGCGGCAGCGGCAACTTGGAATGCAGGCTGCATGCTCCGCGACCACGCGGCTTGCAACTGCCGGGCGCACCGGACCGCCAAACGCGATGCGGGTTCGATTTCCTGCGCCGGTCGAGGCCGAATCGTCTGACGGTGTCCTCTGATATGCTGATGGCCCAGGAATATGTTCAGCCTGCCAATTGAGCTCTCCGCCGAGGTGGTACTGCGTTGGGACGCGCCTGCTCCGGAACACGTCCCTCTATTCATCGAAGGCGGGATCACAGCCCTCTGGCTGGCAAAGCACAACAGCCGGATGGACAAGGCCTGCGCCGCGGCTGGCGTCCGGGTGCTCGGCCCCGGCGACCTGCGATTTCTCAAGCCCGATCAACTGGAAGGTGCTGGGGATCGATCCGCGGTGGTCGTCAAAGACGGCGTCTGGTCGGGCGCGGGTGATCTGCCCAGGGAAGAGGCCGTGGTCGCCGGCGCGACCGCGCGGCCCTGGGTGGAGGCCAATGGGTTCCGCGTCGGTTATCTGCGCGCTCTCTACCCTGAAATGCGGCCCGTGCTGGGCTACCAGATGGATGCGGACGCCGGCGTGAAGCCCGGCAAGCCTCCGGCCCTCTCCAGCCTGGAACTGGCGCTCATCGACGCCTGGGCAGCCGGGGGCAACTACGTGCTCTCGCTCACGGCCGAGCACCGGCAGGCCCTGATCGACGGCCAGCCGGAGGCTCGCGCGGCGTGGCGCGCTTTGGGCCGGACCGCACGCTGGCTGCGCGCGAACGTTGCCCTGTTCCGCCAGCCGGCATTCCCGAACATCACAATGCTGGTCGAGAGCGGCGAGACGACGGCAGAGCTCGCAAGCCTGATGTACCGGCAGAACGCGTCTCCACGGCTGGTTCGCCCGGCGGATCTGGCGGCGCCTGATTTGACAGCGAATGCCGCTCAAAGCTGCCGGGTCCTCGTCACGGCGGGCATTCGTCCTCCCTCGGCCGAGGTGCGCGCCCGGATTCTCGCGCATGCCGCGGCGGGCGCAACGGTCGTTACCGATGCTTACAGCGAGAACGCGTGGTGGACAGCCGGCGCGTGCAAGCTGGTGCGCGCTTTTGAGGACCGGGAATTTTACTCGCTCGGCCGCGGCCGTCTGGTCGCTTACAAGCAGGCGATCCAGGACCCGGGCGATTTCGCGTTCGACATGATCGATCTGGCGGGGCCGGAACGCCCTTTGCGCTTGTGGGACTATGGCACCGTGATAGCGCTGGCCACCTCGGCCCCCGGCGGCGGGCCGGCCAAGGCATTGTTGTGCGCGGTGAACTACGGTCATCCCTTCCCGTGGGATCTGGTGGCGCAAATCAACGGACAGTTTTCGGAGGCAACGCTGCTCCGGCCGGACGCGAAGCCGCTGAAGCTGCGGGTCGCGCGCCGCGGCCCCAATTCGGAGGTGGTGTTGCCCGCGTTGAAGCTTCTCGCGGTGGTTGTGTTCACGTAGGCCCGGAGAGCCAGGACAACCCGCAAAGACGCAATTCCCGGATGAAGACGCTGCGGGTCGCTTCAGGACTGCATGGAAAGCGCTTTGTTATTTGAGTCAAGTAGTGTAAAACTCGGGGTACGAGGGTGACGGGGCGGTAAGCGGGATGCGGCTGGGAACCACCGTTTTCTGACAGTCATCGCTCGGTTTCGAAATGTACAGGAGGTGAGCATGGAGTTCACCAGAAGGAATTTCGTCCGCACGAGCCTAGGCGCGGCGGCGGGCGCGGCGTGCTGGGCTCGAGTGGCTGAGCCCGCGCGCGTGGCGCAGCCGTATTTCGGCCTGCATCCCGACATCGAAGCCAATCCCAAGGCGGTGTTCATCTGCCGCACGCGCGTTCCGCACAAGATGGACCTGGAGGCCAAGCGGAATGCGGGACTCTCGCTGGCACGCGAGATCTTCGTGCCCATGGAGCGCGCTGGCGTTCCCGTGACCCACCGCATCGTGCTCAAGCCGAACGCTACGGGGATCATCGGTTCTTCGCGCCCGGCCGAGGAGAACTGGGGCGTCGGTACGGACGCGCAGTTCTACGAAGGGCTGGTCATGGGGCTCAAGGAGATTGGGCTGTCCAGCTTCAACTTCGTTGAATCCACCGAGTATCCCAGTTGGAACGTGCGCGGTTTTGTGGACATCAACGAGCGGCTCGGCATTGCCACGAACGATTCGGTTCGCCGCCCGCGCCAACTGCGGGAATGCGACCAGACGAACTGGAGCAAGGTGCCTGGCGGAGTCGTATTCTCCCGCATTCCGCATTACGCGCCGGTGGGCGAGCCCGGGACGTGGCTGCTGAATATCGCGAAGTGGAAATCGCACGCCATGGGCATGACTCTATCAGTGAAAAACGAACAGGGTCTGGTCGCGCATCCCTTCACTGCCTTCTGCTCCGACTGGTTGGGCGTCACGGGCGTGCCCGACCACATGAAGCCTGACATGAACCCGCGCGCCGAGGCGTACCTCAAAGACTTTTTTGCGCGCCACACAAAGATGGGGTATGCCCGTTACGACACCATGGGCGTGGGGCAGAATGGAGCGCGCCTCACGCCCATGACCCAGGAGATCTGGGCCCACAAGACGTGCGACAACCAGAGCACTCTGAGCACCGGGCTGAATATCATCGAAGGCATTTACGGACGGGACGGTGATGGCTTCGACGTCGGCTCGGACCACCTCACGAACCTGGTCATGTTCAGCAAACAGAATTTCCGGCTGGACGTGATCGGCCTGTATCTGGGCGGGCACGAGCCGGGGAACGTGCATCTTTACCGCATCGCCAAGGAACGCGGCCTGACCGATACTTTCAATCCCTGGGAGATTCCGGTCTACGAGTGGGTGGGCGGCCGTGCCGTCCCGCGCAAACTGACCGATTTTCCCCGTACGCCCCTGCGGTCGGTCTACCTGCCGCGCGGGAACGAACCGCGCCTGCACATGGTCAACGAACCGTTCGACTACGAGAAGAACAAGGCGTAGCGGCGCGGGCACTCTTCTAGAACATCAGCAACGTCAAGGCTTCGCCGGACGTCGGATGCTCGAACGCTGCTCAAGTGTCGGTGGTGGCCAGATTCCGGCAACGCGGTCTTTCAACCATTTGGTCAATTCCCGCATACCGTGCGATCTCGCTGGGCCAGCGTTTTGGTTATATAGCCTTTCAGCATTGTCATTATTCAAAGGTGGCATGCCTCCACGCAACTCGCACCGTGAGCGTGTTCGGAGATTCGTTACTTGTGCAAGAAATGGTCTGACCCACGAATGCCAATTCGTGAATTCGTTCGGGACGCGTACACCAAAAACATCTTGATGACTTCCTTGGCCAGTGCTCCCGAAGCGACTGTACCATCGAAAGGCCGTGACATCGTCAAGCGAGTATAATCGGCGCGAGGAGAGCAGGTAGTGTTTGGAACACCTCGTATCGTTAGCTTGATCGTCGCCGCATGTGCCACACTGGCGGCCGACCGCGTCACCATTACGGGAAGAGTTACAGATAATCTCGGGAAGGCTTTGGAAGGTACCACGGTGATGGTTTACCACGCCGGAGTTAAGAAAGGCTACAGCACCTACTGCCCGAGCTGTTACGCGGATTGTGGCAAACGCACCGTGACCGACCGAACCGGCTCGTTCACAATCGAGAGCCTCGCTTCCGATTTGTGGTTCGAGTTGCTGTTGGTCCATGACGGCTACACCCCGATGTTTGTCAAGAAGGTCGATCCTTCCCGTGGCCCTGTTGACACTGCAGCGCTCGTAGCTCGCACCGCCGTGAATGACCCACAGCGGATCGTACGCGGCCGTGTCGTGGACCGGTATGGCCTGCCTGTCCGAGCCGCTGTCGTGGTGCCGCTAGGGGTCGAGACAATGTTGGTGGGCAAGGGTCCAGCCAGCATGTACGGGACAATCGAAGGCCTCGAACCCGTGGCCGTCACGAATCCCAAAGGTGAATTCGAACTTGCGCACAGTAAGAGGTCCACGGGGATGATGTTGCGCGTGGAGGCACGAGGCATGGCGACCAAGCTAATCGGGGTGCCGACCGGAGTGACGCGCACGACGATAACAGTATCTGATGGGGCCGTGATTCGAGGCCGTCTTGTGAATCAAGGCAAGCCCGTGGCTTCAGCGGAGCTCGGTCTGATAGCTCGAAACAGAGGCGGATTTGGTGGAGGCCTCAAGATTAAGGGCAGCCCTTATGACGAAATCCGAATCGGTACGCAGGAGGACGGGTCCTTCGTTATCCCGAATGTACCGGTTCCGGGAGAGTGGTACGTGTACGGGAAGATGAATTCGATTGCTGCACTCGGGGCAACTAGTCCGTTGGCGTGCACCACGTCACAGGACATCGAGGAGGTGAATGTCGGTGACATCAAGATCCATCGCGGGCATCGCCTTCGCGGGAGCATCACACTCAGTGACGGTGCCCCCATGGCCGACGGGATGCGCGTAACTCTTTCAGCCGACCGAGTCTGGGACGCCCAAACGGTCGTTATTGGACGCGACGGTCACTTCGAGTTTGTTGGCCTCGACACAGGCACGTACGAACTATTCACGTCCGTGAAGGGATATGAGTTGCAGGACAACCAGGAAACGCTCGCAACAGTGATCGACCGAGACCAGGATGGTTTCATAATCACACTTAAGCGGGCCACGCGCCAATGATTGCGAAGTACGCTCTCGCTTCGCGTGAGAAGTAGCGCCGACCGTGTACCGACTACAGAAACCAACGCCGCTGCAAATTCAAAGGGAACGATAAGTGCGCTTCCCGGACAATGGGCTGGCCGCCTTCCAGCCATCCGAGGCCAGCGTCGCGCCAGACTCGCAAACTGACCGCTCCTTCATGGTCTCTGCCCTGACGAGTTCCACGGCGGAATCCCTTCTCGGTCGCCATCTTGTCCATGCTCTGGCCTCCGCGCGATGCCCATTTCAAGGCGATTCGCGTTCCACACGGCCGTTGCTTGTAAAGCCTTGGTAAAGAAAGTTAAGTTACTCGCCGCAGGGTCATCGAGCGGGACGAAAAGGGCTTCTCATAGAAGTGTTGGGACCGGTGATTCCGGAGCGTGAACCTCCTTTTGCGGCGTTCGTTGGAACGCCAGTCTTGGAGCGCCGGCGTCCGGCAGGTCCGGCTTCGCAGGATGACTTTAAGCAACATGGTTTCGCATCCCCTTGGCAAGCAATTCTGGCGCCTCGCGGCGTTCTTGCTCGCCGTCTCCATGCTGACGGCGGCCGAGTACCACGGGACGGTGCAGTCCCATCGGCAGAGCGTGCCTGGGGCTATCGTGATCGCAGAACAGGTGACCGCCGAACATGCCGGGCGCAGGATCGTCACAACGACGGACGATCACGGGACTTTCCGTTTTCCCGATCTGAGCGCCGGCGCGTGGAAGATCGAGGTCGAGATGCTCGGATTCGAGCCGCTCACAAAACAGATCGACTCCGGCTCGCCGGCTCCAGAGGTGGCATGGGAGATGAAGTTACTCTCCGAGTCCGCGCTGATGGCGCGGCTGGACAGCGTTCAGCCGCCGCGTCAAGTTGCCGTCGCGGCGATGCCCGCACTGCCCGGTGGGGAGCAGTCCAGCGCGGAAAAGCCCGCGGAAGGCGCCGCGTCCGGCCCGGTTCCCGCCCGCTCCGCAGAGGCGCTGTCGCAGGCGGCGGGAGGGACGCAGCCGGCTGCGCAGGCTCAGCCGGCCAGTGATAAGCAGACTGCACGCTCCCCAAAGAAGGGGAAATCCGGCGCGCCAGTCGCCTCGGCATCCAACAGTTTTCAGCGGCTGAGCGTGAACCAATCCTCCACGACGGCTGCACTCGAAAGCGAGGGCACGATCAAAAAAGAGGACATAGCCGACCTCAGCCAGAGTGCCGCGAATTCGTTCATCGTGCAGGGCAGCGTGAGCAGCGCCCTGGGTATGCCTCCCACGGGTGACTGGGGACCGCGCGGGATGGGGGTGGTTGACCCGTCCAGCATGGGGCCCGGCGGACCGGGCACGGGCGGACCGGGCATGGGTGCACCTAACGGCGATGGCCCGGGCAACGCGCAATCTGGCATTCGCTCGGCAGGTATGGGCGGCCCCGGCGGGGGAGGCCCGCCTCCCGGAGCAGGAGGAGGGCCCGGTGGAGGTGGTCCTCCTCCGGGCGGCGGAGGTCCTGGTGGAGGCTCGGGCGACGGACCTGGAGGTCCCGGCGGAGCAATGGGACCGCCTCCTCCTGGATGGCAAGGCAAACCGAATGCCATGGCGTTCGGCAACGGACGAAAAGATCCCCGCACCATGTACATGGCCATGGCGTCTTTCAGCCTGGACAATTCCGTCTGGGACGCCCGCAGCTATTCGGTCACGGGTTCCGAGGTCGATAAGCCGGCATACGCGAATGCGCGCGGCAGCTTGATGCTGGGCGGTCCGCTACAGATTCCGAAGCTGCTCAGCGCCCAGCGGCACATCTTCTTCTCGTTTAATCTGCAGTATCAGAACAACCGGACCGGTGCGATCTCCGACCCGGTCAACATGCCGACCGCGCTGGAGCGCCGGGGCGACTTCTCGCAGAGCGCTTCTCAGAGCGTGCTGTACGACCCTGCTACAGGGACCCCCTTCGCGGGCAATACCATTCCCGTGAACCGCATCGGTGCTGCGTCCGCGTCTCTGTTGAAGTTCTATCCCGAGCCGAATCTTCCATACGCCACGCGCAACTACCAGACCTCGTGGAGCGGAAAGAACAACTCGCACAACCTGAATTCACGCGTCTCCAACGTCCGCATCGGCAGCAAGGACCGGCTCAACTTCTCTTTTGGCTACCAGGGCAGCGACACCGTCACGCCGAATCTCTTCGCGTTCACCGATACGGGCTCGGGACGCGGCATCAACGCGAGTCTCGGTTGGTCGCACAACTTCACTGCCCGGCTGACGAACAACCTGCAATACACCTTCAGCCGAATGCGCCAGCTTTCCACTTCCTACTTTGCCAATCGCGAGAATGTGGCCGCGGAGCTGGGCATCGCCGGCACGTCACAGGACCCGCTGAACTGGGGACCGCCGTCGCTGAACTTCACAAACTACGCGAGTCTTACCGACGGCAACTCCGCTCTCAATCGCAATCAGACGGGCTCGGTCAGCGAAGGTCTCGGCTGGGTGCGCGGGCGCAACAACTTCTCCTTCGGAGGCGATTACCGCCGTCAACAATCCAATCAGCTCTCCGATCCCAACGGACGCGGCACTTATACGTTCGACGGCTCCGCCACCAGCCTGCTTGTGGATGGAGTGGCGCAGAGCAACACGGGTTATGACCTGGCTGACTTCCTGCTCGGATCGCCAACTACGAGTTCCATCCGCTACGGCAACGCGGACAAGTATCTGCGCGGAACGGGCTACAGCCTGTACGCCAACGACGATTGGCGCATCTCTTCCAGGTTCAGCCTGACCTATGGGCTGCGCTATGAGTACGCCTCGCCGATGACCGAGCTATACAATCGGCTGGTGAACCTGGACATTGCTCCCGGCTTCACGTCCATCGATGCGGTGATGCCTGGACAGACGGGCGCCGATTCAGGCAGCCTGCCGGATGCGCTGATTCGTCCCGACCGGAACAACTTCTCTCCGCGTGCCGGGTTTGCCTGGCGGCCGCTGACCCAGGACTCGCTGGTCGTTCGCGGCGGATATGGGATCTACTACAACACGTCGGTCTATAGCCTGATTGCGAGCAACATGGCGCAACAGCCTCCGTTCGCCCAGGTGCTGAGCGTCTCGAACTCGGCCTCGAATCCGCTGACCATTCAGAGCGGCTTTGTCTCGGCGGCGAGCCAGTCGGAGACCAGCAGTTATGCCGTCGATCCGAACTACCGCGTCGGATATGCGCAGACCTGGAGCCTGTCGGTACAGCACGACTTGCCGTTCTCGCTCTTCGCCACGGCTGGCTACCTCGGTACGAAAGGCACCCGGCTCGATCAGCAGTTCCTGCCGAACTCCGTGGCGCCCGGCGCGCCCACGTCCACCTATCCCAGCGGATACACCTACGAGACTTCGAATGGCGACTCAATCTATCACGCGGCGCAGTTTCAGTTAAACCGGCGCTTTCACAGCGGCCTGATGACGCGCGCGTCTTATCAGTTTTCGAAATCCATCGACAACGCGGGCACGGGCGGACGCGGCCAGGGCAACACGCCCGTGGCGCAGAACTGGGAAGACCTTTCCGCCGAACGCGGCCTTTCCAGTTTCGACGCGCGCCATAACCTGTCGCTGAACTGCCAATACAGCACGGGGATGGGCATGTCCGGCGGGACGCTGGTGAACGGTTGGAAGGGCGCGCTGCTGAAGGATTGGACGCTTGGCGGAAACATCAGTCTGCGCTCCGGTCTGCCCTTCACGGCGACCGTCGGCGGAAACCGTTCGCAGGTGAGCGGGACCGCTGTGGCCAACACCGTCCGGGCCGACTCCACCGGCGCATCCGTGGAAGCAGCCGGGTTGCTCTTCAATACCGGGGCGTTCACCGAACCCGCCGCCGGAGAGTGGGGCAACGCAGGCAGGAATACCATTCCCGGTCCGACGACATTCAACCTCGACGGCACCTTCGGGCGCATTTTCCGTTTCGGCGAGCGGCGCAGCGCCGATCTTCAGATGCAGGCCCAGAATCTGCTGAACCGGGTCACCATCACGAACTGGGGCACGGTGCTCGGCTCGAGTACCTATGGCTTGGCGTCTTCCGCCGCCGCGATGCGCAAGATCACGGTTGAGTTGAGGTTCAGGTTCTAGTGTCCCTGCTTGTAAGTTCGCCAAATCAGTCCCGGTGGGGCGGACGTCCACGTCCGCGCCGGACCTCCAGGTCCGGCTTCTCCGGACTCAACAATACCGGCAATTGGGCCGACGTGGACGTCAGCCCGCGGACCTGGAGGTCCGCCCCACCGGCGCGCAGTTCTTCAACGAACTTCCAACTCGGGACACTGGACGATGGCGAAGCGTGGGTCGTGCAACACAACGCCGGCTTTGAATGCCGGCAGCGAGCAGGAGGGAGTGGTTCGATTCTGCCCGAAGCGGAGCCGTGCTGGGCTGCCGCCGGGCGTCCACCTCTCGGGTCACTCTCTCCTGCTGACTGCCGGAGGCCCGGAACGAAGCCGCGACCGTGAGGGAGCGGTGGATATCAAGCGTGGGCCGCACTTCTTCGTTGCGACTCTACGCTGGCGAGCTGAACTGGACCGAGCCGCAACCGCGACTGTGAGCTGAAGAGAACAAATGAAACGTGCGATCCTAGCCAGTTTGTTGAGTCTGCAAATCGTCTTCGCGCGGCAGGAGCCTCCTCCTCCGCCGCCGGATGACGCGCAGGTGCCGTCGTCGAAGCGCGATATCAAGTTCTCGACAACCACGCAGTTGGTGGTGATCAACGTCGCGGTGCGCGACAAGAACGGCCGGAGCGTGGAAGGTCTGAAGGCCTCGGACTTCATCGTCACCGAAGACGGAAAGCCTCAGCAGCTCAAAGTCTTCGAACGCCAGAAACTGGATGACACGCCGCTGCCACCGCCTGTTCTCGTGTCGAGGAAAGAACCAGAGACTCCCGTTATCGCAACTCCGGCCGTCAAACCCGCCGTTTCGACACCCATCGCGCCTTCGAAAGCGGGTGAGGTGAAGTACAAGGACAGCCGCCTGCTCGTCCTGTTCTTCGACCTGGCGGGCATGACGACGTCAGACCAGATTCGCGCGCAGCAGACCGCGCTGCGCTTCCTTTCGACGCAGATGACGCAGTCCGATCTGGTAGCCGTGATGACCTATAACACCAGCCTCGAAGTTCTTCAGGACTTCACGGGTGATCGCGACCGCCTGACCGGCATCGTTCGCGGCCTGCCGATCGGCGTGGTCGGCATGTCGAACGGCAGCACCGGCGATGACAGCGAAGGCGATAGCGGTGCCGCCTACACGCAGGACGAGAGCGAGTTCAATATTTTCAACACGGATCGCAAGTTGGCCGCGCTGGAGTCGGCGGTCAAGATGCTGGGCACTCTGCCCGAGAAGAAGGCCCTGGTCTATTTCGCGAGCGGTATGACGCGGACCGGCATCGACAACCAGGCCCAATTGCGGGCGACCGTGAACGCGGCGATACGCAGCAATGTCTCTTTCTATCCGATAGACGCGCGCGGACTGGTCGCGACGGCTCCTCTGGGCGATGCCACGCAGGCTTCGCAGGGCGGGCAAGGCATGTATTCCGGCAGTTCGCAAAGGACGACGCAGGAGAATTTCCAGGGCCAGCAAGAGACGCTCTACGCGCTCGCTTCGGACACGGGCGGCAAGGCGCTGCTCGATCAAAACGATCTTGCGCTCGGCATCGAGCAGGCGCAGAAGGACATCTCCAGCTACTACATCCTTGGCTACTACAGCTCCAACGGCGCGCTCGACGGAGGCTATCGCCGCGTGAAGGTTCGCGTCGGCGGCAACCTGAATGCCAGGCTCGATTACCGCTCGGGCTACTTTGCCTCGAAAGAGTTCCGGCGCTACACCTCTTCCGACCGCGAGCGGCAATTGCAGGAAGCATTGATGCTCGGCGATCCCGTGACCGATCTTTCGCTGGCGCTCGAAGTGAACTACTTCCGGCTGGCGCGCGACCGTTACTTCGTCCCGGTGTCGGTGAAGATCCCCGGCAGCGACATCGAACTCGCCCGCACCGGCGGTGCGGAGAGCACCCGGCTCGATTTCATCGGAGAAGTACGCGACGCGAAGGGCGCACCGCAGGGCATGGTGCGCGACGACATTACCGTGAAACTCAAGGGCGAATCGGCCGGCCAGTTGTCCACGCGGAATCTCGAATACGACACCGGTTTCACGCTGCAGCCCGGAAGCTACACGCTGAAGTTTCTGGCGCGCGAAAACGAGACAGGCAAGATGGGCACTTTCGAAACCAAGTTCGTCGTGCCGGACCTGACCAGCCAGCGGCAGGCGTTGCCGATCAGCTCGGTCGTGCTGAGTTATCAGCGGGAGAAGCTCAATACGGCCGTCGCCAGCGCCGAGCACGACAACAAGCTGATCGCGGCCAATCCATTGGTACACGATGGTCTGAAGCTCGTGCCAAGTGTGACGCGCGTCTTCCGCAAGGATCAGGAGATGTATGTCTACCTCGAGGCCTACCAGCCCGAGGCGGCCTCCACGCAGTTCATGGTGGCGACCCTCGCGTTTTATCGCGGCAAGGTAAAGGCCTTCGAGAGCCTGCCGCTGAAAATCACGGATGGCCTCAATGCAAAATCGAAGGCGGTCCCCGTCAGCTTCAGCGTGCCGCTGTCCACGTTGGAGTCGGGGAAGTACAAGTGCCAGGTCACTGTACTGAATCCCTCGGCGCAGAGCTTCGCGGCCTGGCGGTCGAATATCGTGCTGTTACCCTGAGCGCCGGGGCGCGCATCTCCCACAGATCTCGCCGTGGCCGGGGGACCGCTTGCCCGCAAAGGATGAAAGGCGCGTGCTCGCCGGCCCGGCACAGAGCCGCGAATGTCAAAAAGCGGCAACGCGCCAGATACCACCGCTCCCTCACGGTCGCGGCTCTGTTCCGGCGTTTTCTGAGCAGCGCGCCGATCGGGAGATTGGCGTTCCCGGAAGCGCCGTTCACTTGGCCCGCGCATCGAAGGTCGCGCGGGCCTTCACGATGCGGTCGTAGTGCTTCTCCACCCAAAGCCAGATGCCGCAGAAGGCTTCTCCCAGCGTGAGCCCGAGCGGCGTGAGCTTGTAGTCGACGTGCGGCGGGATGACAGGGTGGACCGTGCGAGTCACCAGCCCGTCGCGCTCCATTTGGCGCAGCGTCTTAGTCAACATCTTCTGACTCACGTTTCCGACCAGTTGTCCGACCCGCGTAAAGCGCAGTTCGCCGTTTTCGGCCAGCACGTCAAGAACGAGCAAAGTCCACTTGTCGGCCACGCGCTCCAGGATTTCGCGTACCAGGGCTTCGGCCTCAGGTCCCAGCTCCCGCTCATGGCTTGCGGCGGGTTTGGTTCTGACCTCGCCCCGGGTCTTCGGCTTCACTCTGGTCACGGTCAGCGCCTCGTTCTTCGTGGGTTGCATGACACTCTCCCTGAGGTAAGTATAGATGGAAAAGGTGCCTACTTCCCAAAGGAGACTGAGCCGCTTTAGGATAGAAGAGCGTGGAGGAAACTCGATGACAATCAACTCAGAAGACAGCAAGCAAAGCGTGTTGGGCAGGGTCGTCCAGATCAGTGGCCCGGGGAAGGCACTTGAACTCGTAACGCGCGACGTGCCGGCACCCAAACCGGGGCAGGTGCGGATCCGCGTGCAGGCGTGCGGCATCTGCCACAGCGATTCCCTCGCCATAGAAGGGCATTGGCCCGGCATTCAATACCCCGTCGTACCGGGGCACGAAGTCGTCGGCCTTGTCGACGCGTTGGGCGAAGGAGTCACGGGGTGGCGCACTGGTCAGCGCGTGGGGGTGGGCTGGTACGGCGGCCATTGTGGCGTTTGCGAAGCCTGCCGGCGCGGTGATTTCATGCTCTGTGCAAAGCCCAGCATCCCCGGTCTCACTTATGACGGTGGTTATGCCGATTACATGACGGCGCCCGCGGAAGCTCTCGCGGCCATTCCCGATACGCTTTCGAGCGCGGATGCAGCGCCTTTGCTCTGCGCGGGGATTACGACTTTCAACGCACTGCGCAACAGCCGCGCCCGCGCTGGTGATCTTGTGGCGATCCTCGGCATCGGAGGGCTCGGACACCTGGGCGTTCAATTCGCCGTGAAGATGGGCTTCCGTACCGTTGCCATCGCTCGCGGCCAGGATAAGTCAAAGCTGGCGTTGGAACTGGGAGCGCACCACTACATCGACAGCCTGACGCAGGATGTGGCAAAGTCCCTGGCCGAACTGGGCGGCGCCAAAGTCATCCTGTCGACTGTCACGAATGCGGACGCCATGACCGCGGCCATCGGCGGACTGGGTCGTCGCGGGACGTTCCTGATCGTAGGCGCGTCGTTCGAGCCGATCAAGGTCTCTCCGCTCCAGTTGATTGGGCAAGGGCAGTCTATCCAGGGCTGGGCCAGCGGGACTTCCATCGACTCGGAAGACACACTGAGGTTCAGCGCGTTATCGGGTGTGCGGCCGCTCATCGAGCGCTATCCGCTGGAGCGCGCAGACGAGGCCTACGCCCGCATGATGAGCGGAGGCGCGCGGTTTCGGGTCGTGCTCGAAACAGGAGCTTGAGCCTCAGAAGGTCTTGTGGACGCGCCAATTCGCTTCAGTCCCGCTCACCAACACACATCTCACCATCACCAGGGGACCGTGTACTCCCAATGCTGAAAACCCGACATACGGCATCCAGCACCGAGCCGTTGTGGCGCACGATTCATCGTGCAGCGTCGACACTCTGGTCAACGTTCGGTGCCAGTATCCCCGGCATGCCGGCAGGAATACCGGCACGGCACGCCAAAGCGTTCGCCGCAGGGGCTCCGTTCCGGTGTCTTCTGAGCAGCCGTGAAGGAACAGAGCGGCCCACGCGAATCGGTGCTGCCTTTGTCCCCGCACGGACCGCTCCGAAGCGCGCTATTGTTCAAGCACGGCGGTGGCTGGCATCGACGCCAGGCTCTGCCCTCGCACCTGGAGAACGAGGACATCGATCGCGCCCGACGCGCCAGTGAATTGCACCCGGGCAATGGGCGACAGGGGGAGCGACTTGAAAGTGCTCGCTCCGAAAAGTCCGTCGGAAGTCTTGGCCACCACTTGTCCAGCCGTCAGAATTACCTTCTGGTCGCCAAGCACAGTGCCGTTCACATCGAACGCCTGCACGTCTACGGTCTGGCCCGCGGTGGAGCCCGAGGCATCTTTAATTGCGAACGCGCCCAGGCTGCCATCCGTCGAACTCTCTTCGAAAGTGGCGGTGTAAGTCGCGAGGGCCTGATCGACCCACGCGATGGGCAGCGTGACTGTCGAATAGACCACGCCGGCGGCATTCGTGTAGGTGTAGTCCTCAGTGGCCTGGATCGATTGGAGCGACGGCCCATCCTTGGCCAGAACCTGAACGAGAACCTGCCCGTTGGTCTCCGTCGGCGCGCTTCCACTGGGCATTTCCCATCGGATAGAGCCGTGCTTGGGCAGCGTTTGCGTATCGACACTCTGGACGCCGAGGGTCGTGCCATTACGCACCAGCGTCAAGCCACCGGATACATTGGCGCTCTGGTCGAGCAGGGTGATCTGGACGACCGTGTCAAAGCTGGTCGGGTTGCTGAGCGTGAGGGCCGTGGCCCAACCGCCGCCGACCGCAATCCAATGAAAATAGCCGAGCCGCCCGCAACTGACATATCCCGAGCTCTGAGCCACCACCGCGAATGGCGGCGATCCGCAGGTGGCACCGTTGGTGCTTGCGACGGGGATCAAGTAGTCCTGCCCTATCACCGGCATGGTTGAGGCCAGTGCCAAGAAAAACGCCCAGTTTGTGATCTTTGTCATTCGAATCTGCCTTCTTTAGTCCTTGCCGCCCACCTTTCGGGGCATCCCAAAGCATTTACCACTGCCAGATGCAAAGCACCCGGCGGACGCCCCATGGGGAGCGTTGCTCGCTGGCGCAAAACCGCCGGATCAGTAGACGACCGCCGTGAATTGGCGAGTCAGGTTCCCGGAAGTAATCTGGAACGTTGACGTGTCTCCAGAGTTTGAATACTGCGAGGCCGAAACCGTAATCAGCCAAACGTTCGGGAACACGACATTCGTGCAGGGGTTCTCGCAGGTTTGCTGGGAGTTGGCCTGCACGGGCGTGGTCGCTACGGCCGCACCGCTCAGGGCGGTCACGGTCACGCTCCCCGGTGCGGCGAACGTGACGCCCGTGCTATCCACGAACCGGACAGCGAGCACGGCGTCATAGTACCCGGTGCTGGAGTCGTAGTAAAGGGAGAGCGGACAGCCGTCCCCGCAGTCAAGTGCGATCGCGGTTGGCGCGGCGGCCGGCACCGCAAACCACCAGGGAATCCGCGCTTGAGGAGCGCTCGAACCGCTCGCCGTGACGTCTATGAAGCCCTGGTAAGTGCCAGGCGTCGCACGGACCGGAGGCGCCTGCACGGTGACGGCGCCAGCCGCACCAGCATTTAAAGTTATGGCACGGGTCCACAGAACCGGCGCCTGGCTGCTCAATCCCAGGAAGTCTCCCAGCGCCAGGTTGGGCAATGGCATGTACACCGTGGCGCCCGAAGTAAGTGTGACGGGAGAGCCCGTGATGGATGACGTCGAGACTCCCTCAAAACTCAGGTTGTAGGTCGTGGTGGCCGTCCCGACGTTCTTCAGCGTAAGTTGTTGGCTGGTCGGGACGCTCGAACCGGCAGCGCCGAAACTCAGCGAGACCGGGTAGGCCGTTACTGTGGACTGGACCGCACGCAGGACGTCCAGCGAGCCTGCGCCGGCGTATTGAACCGGCATCGTATTGCCGCTGTCGTCCAACATGGGTGAGGCGCCGTTGACAATCAGGGAGCGGTAGTCGTCGGCCGTGAGGCCCGGCCGCGCCGACTTGACGAGGGCGACGGAGCCAGCCGTCAGGGGCGCTGAGAAACTGGTTCCATCCATCAGCGCAAAGCCAAACGGATCGCAGGCATTGTTACCGCTGGCGGAGTCCAGGCTGGTATTCGTGCACCAGGCCGTGACGACGGATTGGCCTGCGGCGACCAGGTCGGGCTTGATGGAAAGGTCGGCGTCCGGCCCGAGAGAACTGAAATAGGCGAGCTGGTGCGTGTCGCCCGCTCCGAACCCGAAATCCGCCGTGACCGCGTAGGAACTGCTCGCCCCTACTTTGTTGATCAACGTCTCTCCGTCGGCATAGCCAACGAAAATAGCGGGCAAATTCGCGATGGCTGCGAGCTGGCTGGCAGTCAATGCAGTTGTCGCGTTCGCCATGGAGAGGTCCATAGCGACCAGATAGTCACCGCCGGTCCCGTCTGATTCAACGGACTGATTGTAAACGATCAAGGCGACCGCCCCGGCCGTCTGGGCGTATTGCGCCTTCACCGAAAAGTTGCAGGTCCCGCGTTGAATCAGCAAGATCTTACCACTGGCCACGCCCGCTTGCGGCGTCCCGCAACCGAGTCCCGTGGAGTCCCACGTCGTGACGCTGACCAAAGGCGCGGTGAGCGCGTGCGTCGTGCCAGTGTTGTTGTCGGCGTCCGCCGCGTAAATACTCGTGCCGTCGGTGGAACTGACGATGGGGTTGTAGGTATTGATCGTGGTGCTCTGCTGGGCGCCCGCGGCGATCACGCCGGGATCGACGGCCGGAGCGGCAACAGTATCGACCTCCGAGCCGTCGTTGCCTGCCGAGGCAACCAGGACCACGCCATTGGAGCGCAGCGTGGTGAAAACCTCGTCATAGAGCTGGTTTTCGGGGTCGAGTGAACCGCCATAGTCGGCGGCGCCGAAACTCATGCTGACCACGTCCATCCCATCGGACGCGCAGTCGTCCAGTGCGGAGAGGATATCCGAGTCGGAATAAGATCCGGTATGGTCGGAGTCCACGTCGTAGATGCCAAGCCATGCGGCGGGAGCGACGCCGCTGAGCGTCATCCCGCTCGGGCCCGCGCTGGAGGAAAGGGGTACGCCGGCCGCGACCGAGGCGACCGCGCTACCGTGACCGTCTACGTCCTGCGCCGTCCAAGCCCCGTAGCTCCGCGCTACGATAATCTTGCCGCTGGTGAGGGCCTGGTTGCCGGCAACGTTGGTGCTCCATTTGGGGAACCCGCTGGGCGCGCTCATATTCGGTGCCTGAAAAGAGGGGTGTGTCGCATCAATGCCCGTGTCGACCATCCCGATCTTGACGCCTTGCCCGGCGATATTCCATCCCGCGGGGTTGCTGGGACTATACGTTGCGCCCGGGATCGCAGCCCAGGCAGAGTCGATCTGATGCAGAGCAATCGAGGCGTCGAAGTGCTGCTGGTAGTGGCGTTCCGCAAAGGCCCGCTTAACGCCGGTCATGCCGCGTAGAGCGCCGTCGTTGCCCACGGGACCTTCGACGATGACGACATTGGCGGCCGCGGTCAGGTGCCGTATCACCGTGAACCCGGCGGCAACGGCCCGCGCCTCGAAGTCCGAGTGTTCCCGCTCGATCCGGCTCAGCGCGGCTTTATCTCCGCGAGAAGCGAGGGCCGGAGGATTCTGCAACTGGACGATATAGCGGACGGTCTGCTGTGCCCCGGCGCTCAGCGCGCAGCCAAGCAGCAGGAGGATAGAAGTGATAATTCGCATAGTTCGGTTTCGATTCCCTCGATCGCTCGTTCACGCCGGTCGCCCGGCCCTGCACAACCGATGCGCCTCCCAGGCGGGTTCGCACAGTCCAGCTTTTATTGTGACGCCTTCACAGTTCCGGCGAGGCGTCACTTCGATGGATGCAGAAAGACAACTCTAAGGACGACAATCCAGCATTTTGTTCTTACAGCCCGGCAAGAATACTTTGCATCCGCCATGGCAATAGGGACGCGCCGCGGCCGTGGGCGGTTTCAACCGCAACGGCTGCTCCGGCAGCGCGCGGACAGCCGGTGGAACCAGGCGAAGCAAATCCGATACGAAGCGTCGTCCGCACAAGTTCCAGTCGAGCACTCAGCGTTCTGGCCGGCCATGCCGGCGCCAGGATGCGAGTCCAGGATCAGGCAAAACCGAAAGGGCTTTGGGGTTTTCAATTTTTCGCCTAATGCAATCAATAACTTACGTATTGAAAACCGAAAAGCCTTTCGGTTTTGGTCTGGTTGCCGCCGACTCTTAGCGGTCATCGAGAGCGCGCTTACCCGCCTCGATCGCTTCCAGAATCTTGTCGACATCGTAGACGCAGCCGCCCCAGGTGCCCCCACTGATGTCCTGGAGTGCCGCCCAGAGCCGTGTGTCCGCCGGCAGTTGCGCGTCTGGAGCGAGATCGGGACGCAACGGGCGCCCGGCCAGGATTCTCGTCCCTTCTTCCTCGCCGAAGATCTCCGCGCCGTGGCCGACCAGGTTCACCTCGCCTTCCAGTCTTTCGCGATCGACACGGATTTCGACGATGTCGCCATCGAGGAGCTTGCCAATCGGCCCCCCCGCCAATGCCTCGGGGGTGACGTGGCCGATGCAGGCCCCGGTGGAGACGCCGCTGAAACGCGCGTCGGTGATCAACGCCACCTGTTTGCCGAAGGGCAGGTACTTCAGCGCACTGGTGAGCTGGTAGGTTTCCTCCATGCCGGAGCCCATCGGGCCGCGGCACATGAGCACGACGATGTCGCCCGCTTGAATCCTGCCGCCCTTGATGGCTTCGACAGCGGCAGGTTCCGTGAGAAACGTCCGCACCGGTCCGCGCTTGCGATACACGCCATCGTCGTCAACGACGCTCGGATCGATGGCGGTGGCCTTGATCACAGAACCGCCTGGCGCCAGGTTGCCGGTCGGGAAGCACACGCTTGGGGTGAGCCCGCCGAGATGGGCCTGATCCGGGCTCATGATCACCAGGCCGGGCGCGATGCCATCTCGCTCTTTCAATACTCGGCGGAGTGTCTGGCGCCGCTCGCTCTGCTCCCACCAATCGAGGCACTCGTCCAGCGTGCGGCCCGAGACTGTCAGCGCCTTGACGTTCAGCAGTCCGGTGCGCCGCAGATGTAACATTACTTCCGGGACGCCCCCGGCAAGGAACACTTGGGCGGTGGTGAAGCCCTGGGGGCCGTTCGGTAGGGCGTCGACAATGCGAGGCGTCTGACGGTTGAAGCGGTTCCAGTCCTGGACGCCCGGGCGCCGCAAGCCCGCGTGATAGGCGATGGCGGCGAGGTGCAGGATGAGGTTGGTCGAGCCGCCGAATGCGGCGTGGACGACCATCGCGTTTTCGAGCGCGGCCTGCGTCAGGATGTCCCGTGTAGCGGTTCCCCGCGACCGGAGCACCAGCGTGGCGCGAGCGCTGCGGACCGCCATGTCGAGCCATATGCGTTCTCCGGAGGGTGCGAGCGCGGCGTGGGGCAGAGCGAGGCCGAGCGCTTCGCCGACCACCTGCGAGGTCGCCGCCGTGCCCAGAAACTGGCATCCTCCACCGGGCGAGGCGCAGGCCCGGCAGCCCATCTCGGCTGCGTATTCCAATGTGATTTCCCCGTGCGCGAAGCGCGCGCCGATGGACTGAACCTTGCCCGCATCCTCGCCCTGCGCCGCAGCCAGCGTGACGCCGCCGGGTACCAGGACACACGGCAGATCGTGCGTCGCCGCGAGCGCCATCATCATCGCGGGCAGGCCCTTGTCACATGTCGCCACGCCGAGCACCGCACCCCGCGTCGGCAGGCTGCGGATGAGACGGCGGAACACGGTGGACGCATCGTTGCGGTAGGGCAGAGAATCGAACATCCCCGTGGTGCCTTGCGAACGCCCGTCGCACGGATCGCTGCACGCGGCCGCAAACGGCACGGCATCGAGCGATGCCAGTTCGCGGGCAGCGGCTTCCACGAGCAGCCCGACTTCCCAATGGCCGCTGTGAAAGCCGAGCGCGATCGGTTTTCCGTCGGGCGCGCGCAGGCCGCCGTGCGTCGAGAGAATGAGCACTTCCGTGCCGCCCAGCTTCGACGGATCCCAGCCCATGCCTGCGTTCATCGTCCAGCCGAAAAGATCTCCGCTGGGCGCCGTGCGCAGCATCTCGGGCGAAAAGGGCAGACTGCCCGCCGGTCCCGGCGCTTGAGTCCGCGCATCAAATAGTGAAGAATCGTCCGAATCGAGCACGGATTTCGCTTCGGGAGTACGAGTGTTACCAACCATAGGCTTGACCCAATGATAGAATTCGCGCAATGTCCATGACACGCCGCTCCGTTCTGGGATCTTTGACGGCGCTGTCGTACAGCCGGGTGATGGGAGCCAACGAGCGTGTCGGCGTGGGCTTCATCGGCTACGGCTTGATCGGCGCTCAGCACGTCTACGACTTCAGCCACCAGGACGACGCGAATCTCGTCGCCCTGGCGGAAACGTTCGAACCGCGCCTGCAACAGGGCGTCGAAGTCTGCAACCGTACATCGGGTGGGAAGACTCGTCCGTACAAGGATTTTCGCCGTCTGCTCGATGACAAGGACGTTGATGCGGTCGTCGTCTGCACGCCGGATCACTGGCACGCGCTGATGACGATGCTGGCCTGCGCGGCGGGCAAAGACGTCTATGTGGAGAAGCCCATGACGCTGTTCGTGCGCGAAGGGCGGTGGATGGCCGACGTCGCGCGCAAGCACAATCGCATTGTGCAAGTGGGCACGCAACAGCGCAGCGGCAAACACTATCGCGCGGCGCAGGAGATGATGCGCCAGGGGCACATCGGCAAGGTCGTCTCGGTGCGCATGGGCACCTCCCGCAACATAACGCCTGGGTTCGGCAGCCCCGAGGGCGCACAACCTGAGAACTTCAACTACGATATGTGGCTCGGGCCGGCGCCGGCGCACGCCTATTCCCCGCATCGTGGGCTGTATCATTTCCGCTGGTTCTGGGATTTCTCCGGAGGCCAGATGACGAATCTCGGGGCGCACGAAGTAGACATTTTGCAATGGTTCCTGCGTCAATCGGGTCCCACGGCGGTCACGTCCTCGGGCGGCCGGTTTGCGCTTGAAGACGATGGCGAGACGCCGGACGTGCAGGACGCTTTGTTCGAGTATCCGGGGTTCACGGCCGTCTGGTCGGAGCGCGAGGTGTCGGCAGGGCGACGAGCGGGTTACGGTACGGAGTTCTTCGGGACGCTTGGCTCGCTGGCGATCAACCGATCCGGCTGGGAGCTTTTTCCCGACACAAAGACGCCGCCCTCCAATGCCATTCCGGTGTTTCAAGGTCAGCCAAAAGGCGGGCCTCAAAGAACGCAGGCCGAGCCGGAGTTGCTCATGCAACCGGGCAAGATGGCAGGCTCTTCGAATGAGCAGTTCGACCTGCACGTCCGCGGCTTTCTCGATTGCGTCAAATCGCGCCAGAGGCCGATCGCCGATGCCGAAGATGGCCATCGCACGGCTACCACCTGCCACTTGGCTAACATCAGCTACCGCACGGGACGCAAGATTCGCTGGGACGCCGCGGCCGAACGGATTGTGGGAGACGCACAAGCCGAGGCGATGTTGGAGCGGCCATATCGCAAACCGTGGGATGCTGTCCTCAGAGGCCTGCTTTCGTAAGATTTCGGAGATCCAGCCGGAACAGGCGCGGACGAATGGGCCGGCGCCGGGCGAAGAGAAGAGGATTTTAGTGAAGCGCCGAGATTTCCTGATTGCGGCCACGACTGCCACAATGTCCACCGCCCTGCCGGCTTCCGCGCATACGGACACCGAACCCCCAAAGCGATCTCCGCTCGGGCTCGCCTGGACCAGTTTCATGGGCGCCCGCAGAGTCGACGATCCTCTGGAACTGGCCAACTTCGCACTGTCGTTCGGCGCGGCCGGAATCCAAGGCCCCATGCCCGATCTCAGCGATTCCACAGTGCGCCAATTGCGCGCTGTGCTCGAAAGCAACGGACTCTATTTCGAGAGCGCGGCGTCCGTTCCATTCAAGGAATCCGACTCAGCGCTGTTCGAGAAGCAGCTCTCCGCCGCGAAAGCCGCGGGTGCGCGCTGCGTCCGTCTGGCCTGTCTGAGCGGCCGCCGCTATGAGAACTTCCATTCCATGGCGGAGTGGCGCGAGTTCGTCGCCCGGTCCAAGGACGGCATCCGGCGCATGGTTGCGCTGGCAGAGCGCGCCCGCCTTCCCGTCGCCATGGAGAATCACAAGGATTGGACAGGCGAAGAGCTGGCCGCCCTGATGAAGGAGTATTCCAGCGAATACCTGGGCGTGTGCCTCGATTTTGGCAATAACCTGTCGCTGCTCGACGATCCTTACGAGGTCGTCGAGGCCCTGGCCCCATACACCATCTCGACCCACATGAAGGACTCGCGCGTCTCCATGGGGACCAATAAACTGTTGCTGGGAGACGTCGTGCTGGGCGACGGAGTCCTCGACATCGCTCGAATCCTCGAACTGTTGCGCAAAGGCGGGAGAAACCCCAGGTTGTCGCTTGAAATGATCACGCGCGATGCCCTGGAGATCCCGGTTCTCAGCACGGGCTATTGGGCGACATTCCCCGAGCGTCAGGGGGTCCGCCTCGCCAGGGTGATCGAACTGGGCGCGAAGCGTCCCGTGGAGCCGGCGGCGCTCGATTCGATGTCGAAGCCAGACCGGGCTTCACTCGAAGAAAGTAATATCAGACGTTGCCTGGAATGGGCTAGCATGAACGTCGCATGGAAGAACTGAAGGGAAAGTCCGGCGTGTCACAACCCCGCACTGAAATCGTCGGCGTCTACCCGGGCTCGTTCGACCCTATCACGAACGGGCACCTCGACCTTATTCTGCGCGGCTCCCACATCGTAGACCGCCTGATCGTTGCCGTATTGCGCAACGAGCATAAGAGACCCTTGTTCAGCGTCGAAGAACGTGTCGAGATGTTGCAGGAGGTCGTCCAGGAAATTCCCAACGTGGAAGTGGACAGCTTCGACGGCCTGCTGGTGGACTACACCGCAAGGCGGGGAGCTACCGTAATCCTGCGTGGTATTAGAGCTATTTCTGATTACGAGTATGAACTACAAATGGCTCTTATGAACCGGCGACTGGCGCCAGATATCGAAACTGTGTTTATGATGGCTGGAGAGGCATATTCCTTCATCAGTTCGCGAATTGTGAAGGAAGTCATCCGGCTGGGCGGCAACATCGGCGGTCTTGTGCCTCCTTCGGTGGAGGCAAGGCTGCGTCAACGGCTTCTTGTGCCGGAACCCTAGATCAGATTGGAATTCACACACTCCCATGCAAGCCGCACTCAATCAGGCAGATCGTATTTCACTCATCAGCGTCTCTTCCACGGCGAAGGTCTCGGCTGAAGCCGAAAAGCTGCGCCGCGCGGGTGTGGACGTGGTCGATTTCGGAGTCGGCGAACCCGACTTCCCAACGCCGGACAATATTAAGAACGCCGCGAAAGCTGCGCTCGACGCCAATTTCACCCGCTACACCGCGATGCAGGGCGTACAGGAGTTGCGGCAGGCCATCTGCGACCGCCATCACCAGGATTTCGGCACCTACTACGCCGTGAACGAATGCGTCGTAACGGTGGGCGGAAAGCATGCCATCTTCAATCTGGTCCAGGCCCTGGTGAATCCCGGCGACGAGGTTGTCATCCCGGTGCCCTATTGGGTGACCTACAAGGATGTGGTCAACTACGCGGGCGGCCGCTGCGTGTTTGTCGACACCAGCGAAAAGGAAGGTTTTGCGGTGACCGCCGCGCAGATTGAGCGCGCTCTGACGCCTCTTACCCGGATGATCATCATCAATTCACCGTGCAACCCTTCCGGCGGCATCGTGGATCGCGCGGAGTTCGAGAACATCGCGCTGCTCGCTCGTAAACGCGGCGTTTACCTGATGACCGACGAGTGCTACTGCCAGTTTCTCTACGACAGCGAGCCCTACTCGGTCGCGTCCATGGAGGGCATGAAGGACACCGTACTGGTGGCCGGCTCTCTGTCGAAGACGTATGCCATGACCGGTTGGCGCATCGGTTTCGCGCTGGCTCCCACTCCGATCTGCACCGCGATGATCAAGCTGCAGTCGCACTCAACTTCCAATCCCACGTCGTTTGCCCAGAAGGGCGCCATCGAGGCGCTCAACGGCCCGCAGGATTCGGTCGGTGTGATGCTCGCCGAGTACCGGCGTCGCCGCGACTACGTCGTCGCCAGGCTGCGCAACATGCCGGGTGTGGAGTGCATCGAACCGCGCGGAGCGTTCTACGTCTATCCGAATATCTCGCGTATTCTGGGGCGTAAGGGCGTCGCCACGCCGATGCAGTTTGCCGAGTTGCTGCTCGCCAAGGCCCACGTTGCCGTTGTGCCGGGAGAGGCTTTCGGAACCGAAGCGCACGTCCGGATCTCCTACGCCGCGAGCCTGGAGCAACTGGATAAGGGCCTTTCCCGCATGGAGAATCTGATTCGTGAGCTTAATAGTTAAGCCGTCCATCCGGCGGCTTCCGGCGGAGTACCTGGACAAGATCTGGGGCACGCCCGCGGTCGAGCCCTGGTTTGTTTCCGATGGGCGGATGATCGGAGAGGTCTGGTATCAGGACGATCCGCCGCTGCCGCTGCTGGTGAAGTTCATCTTCACCTCCGCGCGGCTGTCGGTTCAGGTCCACCCGGACGACGCATACGCAAAGTCGAAAGGCCTCGAACGCGGAAAGACTGAGATGTGGCACGTTCTGCGCGCCGATCCCGGGGGGCAGATCGGCTTGGGCTTCCGGCACGAGATCGACCGGGAAACGATGCGCCGGGCGGCGCTCGATGGCTCCATTGTGGATCTGATCCGCTGGTTCGACGTGAAGCCCGGCGAGAGCTACCTGGTGTCGGCCGGAACCGTGCACGCGCTGGGCGCCGGCGTAGTGGTGGTCGAGGTTCAGCAGACTTCGGACACGACCTACCGGCTGTTCGACTACGGGCGGCCGCGCGAACTCCATCTAGACGACGGGATGGCCGTCGCGCACCTGGGGCCGTGGGTTCCGCCGCGCATGTTCGTTTCAAAGGCCAGCAAAGCGCCGTGGAATCCTGTTCTCCGGACCGCGTATTTTGAGGTGCACACCGCGGATGTCAGCCGCCCGTTCGCGCTCGATCGGCCGGACGCGCCGTTTGCGCTCTACGTTTTCACCGGGGGTGACGGGAAGATTGGCGGCGAGCCCTACCGGGAGGGCGAGTGCTGGCTGGTGGAAGGCCAGGCAGACAGAGTCCCGCTCGAGCCATTGCGGCCGACCAGGATCCTGAGAGCGTTTCCGCCCAAGCTCTGAAACACCGTTGGGAAAAAGTCGGCCCAAGTGCGGGCTCAGGCCATCTTACAATGGCTGGTGTGACGTCCCGGCTGAGCGCGTCTCACAGGCACAAGCAGAGCTTGAAGTTCGCCGGATTCGCGTTCGTCCTGCTGTGCCTGCTGCTGACCGGCTGCCCACTCACGCCGCCCTCGCCTTATCAGTTTGCGGAGGGCCTGCCCGCCCGGGTTGTCCACGTTCCTCACGCCACGCTTCCCGAGGGTGGATTGAGCCGGGGAGTGCGGGGCTACTACCTGTATGTGGCGGTCGCCTCCATCGGCCTGGACGTCTCCACCGGCAAGAGCCATCTCCTCACCAGAACGCAGGGCGGCCACCCGTCAAAGAGGACCATCACGGGGCATAGTTGGCTGATCCTCGAACGGCCGGGCAAGCGCGTCGAGGGCCGGCCACACGCCCGACCGCCCGATCCTCCTGACAGGCGTGAAGCGGCTGGCGGAGAGCGGAGACCCCAACCCGGTCTCCTATCTCTGGCAGGACCTGTGGATCGGCAGGCGCCATGGGCATCTCAGCGGCTTGCGTCCCACTTTCGTGCTGCGTCTGCCCCTGACAAGGAAGCAATACCAGGACATCGAACGGTTACTCGCTACCTACGATTTCGCTCGTTTTCGCCTGGTCGGACACGATTGTTCGGATCTGGTCGTGCAAGCCGCCAGACTGGCGGGCGTGGAGGTGGACTACCAGGTGGATATCGCGCTTCCGCCCACGAAGCTGCTGCATGGCCGCGTTTATCGTTTCTGGACCGACGAGAAATACCGCGAGCTGATCATCGCCTGCCCGGACGTGCTGGAAGCGTCTTTGCGACGATTGGCGCAGCAGAACATGGGCGTGGATGTCACCGATACGTACCGGCAGTACGCACGTTGAGCCGCGAGCGGCGCACTGGAACAAACCGATTCCGGCGCAGGCCGGCGCGTCACGAATCGCCGGGTTTGCTAACCTCGATTCGAGGGGCAAGGCCCGGCTCCCCGTCATGTGCGCCTTCCCCGGGAAGGACGCAATCGCACAATTCTCGCGCAGCGCACCGGCTGCCAGTCCCGGCAGCGGCGCGAGTCAGCGGGCGCAACGCCATCCCGGTGGCGCCGCTCGAAGGAGGATGACGTGGCAGACGAAGTTCACACGAGTGCACAAAAACTGCGCGCCAGGATCTGCGTAGTATGCGGCAGAGAAGTTCCGGAGCGGGAAGAGTTTTACTGGGGTACGCACTGCGTACAGTGCGCCGCCCGCAGCCTGGATGCGGCGGACGACGAAACTGATAGCGATTTCGAGCGGCCGACCTGGCGGCGCCCCGGACTTGAATAGTCCTGAGTGACAGGGGCAGCCGGCGAGATGCGTGCATTCCCGCAACTTCTGCGCTTGCGCCCGTCCGCGGAATCAGCTTCGATCGGGGCTAATCGCAATACTGTTCAGTTACAAGGCAATATGGTGGGGCAGACGATCACTTTGTGTCGTCTGCCGGGTTCCGGACGCGACAGACCACGTAAAGCGATGGTCTGTTTTGATGAATAAGTAGGAGTCCTCCCGACGGCTACAATGCTGAGACCGGCTGCTGGCCGGCTCAGAAACCGA
>Ga0302270_10001098_pt1 | contig 28078 bp, 26 predicted proteins | sample III_Bog_E2_3_FD_198773 | JGI IMG/M metagenome (GOLD analysis project Ga0302270, IMG submission 198773) | Peat permafrost microbial communities from Stordalen Mire near Abisko, Sweden - III_Bog_E2_3 | ecosystem: Environmental > Terrestrial > Soil > Wetlands > Peat | place: Sweden: Abisko... | reverse complement strand
CTTCGGTCACCGACTGTGGTGGGTCGACGCGTTCATCGGGGCTGCTGAGCGGGGTAATCCCGCGGTCGTCGTACTGCTTGAGCGGCCCATGGAGGACTACGAACTCCAACAAATCGCCTTCGAACTTGGGGTCTCGGAGACCGCCTTCGTTCGCCGGGTGGGCGACACGTGGTCGCTTCGCTGGTTTACGCCGACCGTGGAAGTTGACCTCTGCGGTCACGCCACGCTGGCGACCCTGCACGTCTTGTTGAGCGAGCTCGGAGTGCCCGGAGGCGAGTTCTACTTCCAGACCCGCTCGGGCGTCCTGTCGGGGAGGCGTCTGCGAGACGGCATGCTCGGGGTCGATTTACCGCGTTCCTACATCGAGCCGCTCGACGAGGCCGTGCTCAACGGGACGCTCGGTCCCGTGCGTGAGGTCTTCCAGGCGGGCCCCCAGAGTGTGCTCGCGGTCGTCGAGGATTACGACACCTTGTGCGGACTCGCAGTTGATTCCATGAGCTTGTTCCTCGTGCCCAGTTCGATGGTGATTGTGGCGTGCCACGGTGGGCCCGACGTCGACGTCTCCATTCGAGTCTTCGCACCGCGTCTCGGTCTCGCCGAAGACCACGTCACCGGCAGCGCCATGTGCGCGGTCTCGCCTTGGTGGGTCGAGAAAGTCGGCTCACCCGTCGTCTCGGTGCGACAGGCGTCGGCGCGCGGGGGCGTCATGCACGCGCGACTCTTCGAGAAGAACGTCGAAGTGGCGGGTCTGGCGCGGACATTCTTTGGTGGCGATCTGCGCGCATGAGCAACCCGTCGCTCGGGCCTGGCCCCCACACGAAGATACGTCGGCTCCCCGCCAAGGCCGACTACAACGAAGACGTCATCTACGCCATCCTCGACGAAGCTCGATTCTGTCACGTCGCGGGGACCGTAGACGGACTGGCGATGGCGCTGCCGACCCTGCACGCGCGCGAAGGGCGCACCCTCTACTTGCACGGCAACAAATCCAACGCCATCTTGAACGCGGTCCTTGACGCCGGGCGTGCTTGCGTGAGCGTGACGCTCTACGACGGTTTGCGTCTCGCGCGCAGCGGTTTCGAGTCGTCCATTGCGTACCGCTCGGTGGTGGTGGTGGGACCGACGAGGCCAATCGAGGAGGAGGTCGAAAAGGCTCGGGTGCTCAATCTCTTCCTCGACGCGGTCCTTTCGGGAAGGGCGAGCGAGGTTCGACCAATGAGCGAGCAGGAAGTGCGGCTCACCCTCGTGGTCGCGCTCGTCATTGACGAGGCGTCGGCCAAGGTCTCGCGGGGCCCGACCGAGGACTTCGTCGAGGACATGGACTTGCCGATCTGGTCGGGCACGGTGCCCGCGCGCCTCAGTTTTGGCGAACCGGTGCCGAGCCGTGACGGAGCCATGGCGAGTGGCGACGTGCCGCTTCCCGAGTCGGTGCGCCGGCTCCTCGAACAGCAGTGATGGACCGCTACGACGAGTTACGAGAAGCGATTCGTGCCATTGACCCGGTCGACGAACGCGAAACCGAGTCCATTAGCGCCACGCTGGACCGTCTCGACTGGCCCGCCAATCCCTTTGACGAACGACTGAACGATCACCACGTCACCGCGTCGGCTTTCGTGGTCTCCTCGCGCGGAGTCATCCTTCATCGCCACAAGCGCCTCGGGATCTGGGTCCAGCCCGGCGGGCACGTTGACTACGACGAGAGCCCAACCCAAGCTGCGCTGCGTGAGACCTACGAGGAGACGGGACTGGCCGTTCGCCACCTCGAGGCGCCACTGCTCTTTCATGTCGACCTTCACCCGGGACCTCGCGGCCACACCCACTACGACCTGCGCTACGTCCTGCTCGCGGCGCCCCAGGAACCCAATCCGCTCGTGGGTGAGAGTCGCCAGGTGTACTGGTTCAGTTTCGAGGGCGCCCAGGAACGCTGCGAGAAGCCGCTCGCCGCGGCACTGAAGAAGCTCGGCCAGTGGTACGACGACAATCGCGTGAGAGACTACGAGCCGTGAGTGAGACTGACGCGCTTCGCGCCTTGATGGAGGCTGATCGCTGGATCGATCGGGTTGGGTCCCAGCGTAACCACCTACCCGAGAAGACCGAACTCACCACCCTCGAGGGTGAACTGCGTTCACTGCTCAAGGCGCTCCAGGACGCCCAGGGTGAGATTGATCCGATACAGCGCGCCTACGAGGACGCCGCCAGTGAATCGCAGCGGCTGAAGAAGCGTGAAGTGGACCTCGCGACGACGCTCGCCACCTCGACGGGCAACGCACGCGAGTTGGGTGCGATCCACACCGAACTCGACCACGTGCGCGAACTGCTGGGCGCCTGCGAGGATCGCGAACTCGAACTCCTGCTCGGCCTCGAGCCCCTCGAAGAGGTGGTCGTGGCGCTGCGCGCTAAGGCCCAGCCCGAGCTCGTGCGCCGAACCGAATTGCAGTCCCAGATCGTGGCACTCGAAGGTTCGCTCAACGAGGAGCTGGTGTCGTTACGCGAAGCACGGGAACAGCGCGCGTCCGCGCTCTCGCCCGAACTGCTCGCGCGCTACGACTCGGCGTTCGTGCGTGTGGGTACTTCGGGCGCGGCCCAAGTCGACGCGGGCCGCTGCGACGGTTGTCGCATCGCCCTCTCACCGCTCGACTTCGATCGCTGGAAGGCCCAACCGAGTGGAAGCTTCCTCAGTTGCCCCGAGTGCGGGCGTCTCTTGCTGCCGTGATCATCCTCATACGTCACGGCCAGACCACCACGAACGCACAAGGCCTGCTGGTGGGACGAAGTGACCCCGCACTCACTGAACTCGGCGCGCGACAAGCCCGCGCCCTGGTCCCGTTGCTCGCCGGGGTGAGCGTAGTCTGGTCCTCGCCGCTTGGCCGCGCGCGCGAGACTGCGCACCTGGCCCTGCCTCATCTTCAGGCGATCGTCAAGGACTCCTTCATTGAAGTCGACTACGGCGACCTCGAGGGACAACCGCTCAGCGCGGTCTCGGCCGAGCAGTGGAAGAGCTTTGAGGCCGACCACGAACTGGCCCTGGGAAACGGCGAATCAATGGCGTCGGTAGACGCGCGCGTGCACGCCGAACTCGAGGCGCTCTTGGCTGATCCGTCGAGTTTGCTGTACCAGGCTCACGAGCATTTGGCGATCGTGAGCCACGTGTCGCCCATCAAGTCCGCGACCGTCTGGGCGCTCGGGGTGCCCGGGGCAGTGGCGTGGCGCACACGTTTGGACAACGGATCGATCACCACCATCGCGACGCGACGTTCGGCGCCGTTACTGGTGCACTTCAACATGGTGCCGGCGCTGCACTAGTCAGCGTAGAGCCACGTAGAGCGCGGCGAAGTGCAGTCCCGCGCCCAGAAGCGTGAAGGCGTGGAAGAGCTCGTGGTAGCCAAAGACCCGCGGCGACAGCTTCGGTCGTTTGGCGCCGTAAAAGACGGCCCCCACGGAGTAGGCGAGACCGCCCGCGACCACCAGTGAGAAACACAGCGGCCCACCGCCGCGGTAGATCTGGGGCATCACCGCCACCGCGGCCCAGCCGACGACGAGGTAGGGAAGGGTGTTCACCCACTTGGGCGTATCCAGGGCCAACTGGCGGATCGCGATGCCCACCGCGGCGCCCGAACCAATGACGATCATCAAGACGACGCGAATCGTGCCGTGCATGGTGAGTCCCGCGATGCCGAGGTAACTGCCGGTGATGGCGAGGAAGATCGTCGAATGATCCGCGCGCTTCCACGCGCGACGCTGCGACGGCGACCATCGCACCCGGTGAAACAGGGCGCTGGTGATCATCATCGAGGCAACGCCCAGCACGTAACAGAGGACCCATCCCACCTGGGGCCAGGTGCGCGCTCGTATCAGCAGCAGCGGCGAACAGCCGAGCAAGATGACCGCACCCCCGACGTGGAGCCAACCTCGCAGCAACGGCTTATCGGTGGGCACTGGTCGACTGGTCGTGGGGGCGTCACTGCTCACACTCCCACCCTACGTTCGAGGCGCGCGGTGCTCGGCGCGTCGACACAACGAAGCCCGCTCATTCCGTTAAAGGAACAAGCGGGCTCGCGATGTTTGGCCCCCCCAGCCAATAGTGAAGAAATTACCCTGCGCCCAGCCGGTACTCTGTCAAAAGATGCCAACAAACCAAGGGTTGTGCACAACTTCACAAACAGGGAGTCCGCATGGAACGAAGGAAACTAGGCCAGGGCCTCGAGGTTTCTGCACAAGGACTCGGTTGTATGGGCATGAGCGAGTTCTACGGCGAGGGTGACGACACCGAATCGGTCGCCACCATCCACGCGGCGTTGGACCACGGGGTTAACTTTCTCGACACCGCCGACATGTACGGTCCGTTCAAGAACGAAGCGTTGGTCGGTTCGGCCATCCAGCAGCGGCGAAGCGAAGTCGTGATCGCCACCAAGTTCGGCAATGAGCGCGGCGAGGACGGTACGTACCTGGGCATCAACGGTCGACCCGAGTACGTGCTGAAGGCCTGTGAGGCTTCGTTGCGTCGCTTAGGCGTCGACGTGATTGATCTGTATTACCAGCACCGAGTGGACCGCGGCGTACCGATCGAAGAGACCTGGGGCGCCATGCGCTCGCTCGTCGAGGCCGGGAAGGTTCGCCACTTGGGCATCTCGGAGGCTTCTTCGGCGACTATCGAACGCGCCCACGCGGTGCACCCCGTGACCGCGCTGCAGAGCGAGTACTCGCTGTGGACGCGCGACCCCGAGGATGACGTGCTCGATACGTGCCGGCGCCTGGGGATTGGTTTCGTTGCGTACAGCCCGCTCGGCCGGGGCTTTCTGACGGGTGAAACGTCCAATCGCGAGGCGAAGGACCCGAAGGACTTTCGCAGCGTCAATCCACGCTTCGTGGGCGACGCGGGTGCGAACAACCTGAAACTGGTCGCGAACCTCGAGTCGATTGCACACGAGAAGAACGTAAGTGTCGCGCAACTGGCACTCGCCTGGGTGCTCTCTCGCGGGCCCGACGTCGTGCCGATCCCCGGTACGAAGCGGCGCAAGTGGCTCATGGAGAATATCGCGGCGAGCGACGTCGTCTTGAGCGACGCCGACGTCGCCGCGCTTGAGGCGGCGGTGCCTCGCGCAGCGGTCGCGGGCGAGCGTTACGTCGAGCGCGCCATGGGTTCGCTCAACGGTTGAGTTGGCGCAAGTGTCCCTGGGCCAGTTCGTAACTCTGGTCACACCACTGCACCACACGCTCGTCGTGGGTCGCTACGACGAGCGTCGCGTCGACGCTGGCCAGTAACGCCAGTACCTTGTCGGTTTCCTCGGCGCCGAGACCACTCGTGGGTTCGTCGGCGAGCACGATGCGAGGACTCGTCACGAGAGCACGCACGATCGCGACGCGCTGGCGCTCGCCCCGTGAGAGCTCGTCGAACCTGGTGGTCTCCTCGGACGTGACGCCGAGTGTCGCGAGGTCCCGGTGCGACTCTCGCACGCTCGAGCGTCCGAGGAGCAATACGTCACGCGCGTAGCCCCTCGTAAGACCCGGTTCGCTCGCCACGTAGGCGAGCATGGTGCGAAGTTGGGCTTCGTCGATGTCGCGAACCGGCACGCCGCCGATACTCAGCTCTCCCGACGACACCGGATCGAGGCCACCCAGAGCGCGCAGCAACGTCGATTTGCCTGCACCCGAAGGTCCGACAATGGCGATGCGTTGGCCCGGTGCGAACTCGAAGTTCGCGTCAGAGACGAGAATCGCGCCCTCCTCGCGCAAACTCAGGTGCGTCGCTCGAATCGTCGCGTCGACGGGCCAGGCGGCGCTCGCGAGAAACGGACTCTCCTCGAGGTCCTCGAGTCGTTCGCTGGACCCGCTGACCGCTACGGCGGTGTCCAGGGCGAGACGGATCGCCGCCAGGGAATCGGCGGTGGCGACACCGAGTAGGGCGACGACGACGAGCCACGTGGGTGAAGCGTGTGGGCTGGTGAGCCAGACCACTTGGACCGCCACGAGACCCGCGACCAGTGAGAGCACGATGGAACGACGCTGCACCTGATGGACAATTCCTTCGGCGCGTTCCAGTGCCTCGCGTCGCCGGGCGAGACGCGAGGACGCGAAACTCTCGCGCCCGAGCAACGTGAGTTCTGGCACCACCGCACTAAGTTCCACCAGGGAACCCTGGTAGGCACCTCGGGCGTGGCGCAAGGTCCGGTCCGCGCGTAAGAGAGGTCCGAGGTTCGTGATGAGCAGCGCCACCGCAACGGCCTGGATGACCAAGAACCACAAGGCGGTCACGAGCCACTTTCCGTGTGGTGGGAGCACCGCCACCACGACGTCGCCCAACACCAGAGCGACCACCGTGTTGATCACCGGCAGCGCGAATCGCAGCCAGAGGTCTTGGAGTTCGTCAGTGTCTCGTAACGAGCGCTCCAGCAGGTCGCCCGCGGCGTGCGTGCGCCAACGCGTGTAGTCCCAGCGTCCGACCATCGCGACGAGCCAGCGTCGCCAACGCGTCACCGCTTCGAATCCGAGTCGGTGTGCGCTCACGCGCTCGAAGAAACGCAGCGGTGAGCGCAGGAAAGCGAGGACCTCGATGATGATGAGCACACCCGCGACCGCCGCCAAGCCAGGACGCCGGGCGCTCTCGACGAGCAGGCCCACCGCCCCCACCAAGAGCCCGACGCTGGTGAGCGTGGCGACGCTGCCCGCGAGTATGGCGCGGGTCAGGTCGAAGGCGGGTGGTTGGGCTCGTCGCAGCCAGCGCACGAGACGTCCCAAGTCGCTGTTCATCCTGGCACCTCGATGCGTTGGCGCGCTGAATCCAGCAGGGGCTTGTCGACCGTCGCCTCGACGACGGCGACCGCGGTGAGCGAGTCAAGTAGTGATCGAAGTGAACCTCGGGCGTGCTCATCGATCACGCCGGCGATGTCGTCAAGCACGAGGAGCGACGGATTCGCGAGCACGCAGCGCGCGAGCGCGAGGCGTACCTTCTCACCGGTGCTGAGGCCCCGGCCGTCGGCGAGGAGCGTGGCGCCCAGATCCGAGAAGCGTGGACCGACTAAGTCGAGCGAACCGAGCAAGGACGTGATGGTGTCGTGTTCCACTTCGCTCCCGAGCGTGAGGTTCTCGTAGAGCGTGCCGGCGACGAGCGAGCTCTCGACGCTGACGTAGCCAATTGCGACCTCGGCGTGACTCGCGTTTCCCGAGAACGCCTCGCGCCAACCGAGCAACGTGTGCAGCAGCGTGGTCTTGCCAGCGCCCGAAGGGCCCGTGATTATGACTCGATCGCCGGGTACCACAAGGAAGTCGTAGGACGTGGGTCCGGCATTCGTGACGAGGTGTTCGGCGCGTAGTAATGCCGCGCTCGTCGAGGTGGCTGGCGCCGCGGGCTCTGCCAAGAGGGCGAGGGACTTTTCGGCGTTCTCGCGTCGATGGAACTCGACGCCGAACCTGCGCACGTGTACGAAGATTTCGCTGGTGACGAGGATCGCCACGAGTGCGCGCTCGAGGGTGAGGTGGCCCTCGAGGAGCCGAAAGCCAACCACCATCGCCACCAGCCCTATGCTGACGCCACTCAGGAACTCGGTGACCAGCGAGGACTCGAGTGCGACGCGGATGGCGCGCATGGCAATGGAGTGTTCGGAGTCCGAGATCGCTGCGATCTCGTCGGCGCCGTAAGCAACCGCACCGAGGGCTCGAAGTTCCGGGGCGTGGTTGAGCAGTTCGAGCTGACGCGCTTCGAGCAGGGACCGACGCTGCTGATAGTCCAGCGCGAGCGCCTCGCTGCGTCGGCCCGCACGCTGATAGAGCGGCACGGCGAGGCACATCAAGACCACGGTTATCAGCGTGCTTAACCAACCGGCGGCGACGAACACCACCGCGAGCCCGAGCACGCTCGCGCGAGCGCTCGTGGAAAGCAGTTCGAGCGACGGGCCGTCACCCGCGTGCTCGATCGCCAGCGAGAGGTCGCCACGGTTGCGCTCACCCTCGGCGCGCGGCGAGCGAAGGTGGGTAACGACTCGACGGCGCCAGAACTCCTTTATGGTCCGCGCGCTCGCCGTGCTCCATTCGACGAGCGCAAAGGCGAGGAGCCAGCGGGCAGCGAGCACCAGCGAGAGCAGAACCAGGCCCGTCGACGTGGAGCGGTGCGCGAGCTTCGTGAGGGCGATTGCGCTCGTTATCGCCAGAGCCAGGGAGAACAGGACATTTGCCGCGCCGAGCGCGCGCGCCGATAGAGAATAGGACGGCTCCGTTGAAGTCGTCGACGTTCCAGAGGCCACCGGTCAATGCTAACGAGCCCTACGAGGGCTAGAGAGAGTCGTCTCGATGCGCCAGAAGTTTTGCGGGGCCGTTCAGCCAATCGCGCAGGGCCTTCGTTGCTCGACAGTCGTCCTCGTTGTACTCGAGAATTCGTTGGCGCCACTGGGCGGCGCCTTCGGCGCTCGAAGCGGCGACTTCGTACCAGAGCATCGAGGCCTCCCCGCTCGGGTTTGGGTCGCGCCAACGAAACCCACTCATCGCCGCGAGTTGCTTGAGACCCAGTGGCCCCGTGGTCTGGATCTGACGTTTGGCGTACTCGTGTAGGTCGATCCACTGTGGTTCCTGGAGCGCGCGAAACGCGTCCACGTCCGCACGCGTGGGCCCACCAGGCACCGGAGAGGCGACCGCGCGGTTCATCGCCCCGTCTTCGGCCTGAGCCCAGAAGCAGTAGGCGGCGAAGGTCCGTCCGTCCTCGTGGCAGGTTCGTCGCAGCTCGTCGAACCACTTCCAGAACTTCGCAAAGACCTCCGCCTCGGCTCGTGGGGTGAGTTCGCCCCACTCAACGAAGGCCTGATAACCGGCCTGGATTCCTTCGACGTGACCGCTGAGCGTGACGTTCGCGCCCCATAGGTACGTCGCGTCGTCGTAACTCTCCATGTCGACGTCGACTTCGACGTCCGCGACGGGACAACCCATGTCGCTGGGTGAAAGTATCCGCAGTGAACTCGAACGTTCGTGCGCGCGTGCGCGGTAGATAAGGTCGTCGAGCTTGTCGATGAGTCGTCCGAGGTGGTCTTCGCGCCGAGACTCCTCGCGCACCGCGGGTACTTTGGCCCGGGCCACACGCGCGCGGTACGGGTCGAGCCGGGCCAGCTGCGCTCGAGTGTCGACCCCGTGGTCGTGCAGGATCAACTGTTGATCGATGTTGGTGTAGCGCGTGAGCGACACGTCGTCGATGCGCTCGAGCTGGGCTTCGCAGTACGTCGCGTAGGGACACTCGGCGCACTCGCGGTGCCAGTAGGGCTGGGTGGGGAAGTCGCCTCCGTGCGCTAACCACTGATCGTGGGCCGCGAGTAGGACGAGGCGCTCCTCGTAGGCCTGGTCGTAGGTCGCCAGGTTGAAGCGGGGATAGTCCTTGGTCGCGAGCTCGAACCACCACAGGCGGCGATGCCGGTCGATTATCGCCGCGCGTCCCGCGGGGTCACCGTGTCCGAGCGCCTGGAGGACCCTCGTCGCGTGGGCGAGGCCGATACCGTTTCGCGTGACGGTGGGCGTGCTGCGCGGGCCGTAGCCGTCGGTGTACGTCGCCTCGCTGGGTAGGAGATGGGTGAGCGATCCTTCGAGCAACCGACGGGTGCTCGTCGGTTCGATGATCTCGTTGTTCTTTATGAGGATTGGTGCGTAGACGAAACGTTCGTCCTCGCGCCCCACGCGCACCAGCACGTGCGCCACGGCTCGCCGGCGGCCCTTCGTGTCGCTCGGCAGCCGAGGACGGAGGAGCAATTCGGCGCCCTCGCGCATCAGTTCGATGGTGTCGTCGCTACTGGATGGTGTGACGGCTTCTAAATGAAAAGAGGCGATCTCTTCGAGGGTCCCGAGTCGATGCTGCTCGGCGTCGCGTTGGCGCCGAGCGAGTTCGGCCGACGTCTCGGGAGCGACGAAATCGAACGGGCGACCGCGGTTGAGTGCGACTCGATGGGCGCAAGCGAGTATCTCTTCGCTTCGCAGTAGATCGGCCACGATCAAAGCCTACGAGTCGTGAGGGACCTCGTTACGCCAGCTTCGCCACAGCGACGCGTACTCCCCGTTCAGGGCGACCAATTCGTTGTGGGTGCCTAATTCGCTGATCCGCCCGTCGTTGATGACGCACACTCGGTCGGCGTCGTGGGCGGTGTAAAGACGGTGCGCTATGGCGATGACCGTGCGGCCCTCGAGCACCGCCGCCATGGACCCTTCGAGGTGACGAGCCGCATGGGGATCGAGCAAGGCCGTCGCCTCGTCAAGAACGAGCGTGTGAGGATCCGCCAGCACGAGACGCGCGAGGGCCAACTGCTGGGCTTGGGCGGGTGTGACCTGGTGACCGGTCGTGCCGAGTTCGGTAGCGAGACCCTCGGGCAGTTGCTCGACCCATTCGAGGGCGTCCACCGCCTCGAGCGCGGCGATGATGTTCGCCTCGGGGGCGTTCGGCTTAGCTAGGGCAAGATTCTCGCGGACCGATCCGATGAAGATGTGATGCTCTTGGGTGACCAGCGCAACGTGTTGGCGCAGCATCGTGAGTGGCATCTGGGAGAGCTCGACTTCACCGACGCGCACCGAACCGATACGCGGTGCGTCGATACCCGCGAGGAGACGTCCGATTGTCGATTTGCCGGCGCCTGAGGGGCCAACAATGGCCAATCGTTCGCCGGGTTGGACCGTGAGTGACAGGCCCTTCAACACATCGTGTCCGCTGCGGTAGGCGTAGTGGACGTTTCGCATCGTGAGCACCTCACTCGAAGGTGCGCGTGAGCTTCGAGGCCGGGTGTCGCCCACGACCGACACGCCAACCAGTCGAGCGAGTGAAGACTGGCCCATCTGGAGCTCGTCGAGCCAGGAGATTATTCGGTCGATGGGGTCATTGATCTGAACGACGTAGAGCGTCACCGTGGTCGCGGCGCCGATCGTGATGCTGTGCTGGAGCACTAGCCAACCACTCCATCCGAGCGTCACCGCGACCGAAAGGGCAAAGGAGCTCTCGACTATCGGAAACCACACCATTCGCATCAGCAACGTGTACATCTCGGAATAAAAAGATTCGCGAATGTTCCCCTCGATGCGCGTCGCCTGGCGTTGGCCGAGTTGATGGGCGTCGACGGTCCGCGCCCCCTCGGTGGTCTCTGACACGGTGCCGGACATGCTGGCGTAACTCATGCGCTCTCGTCGGTAGCCGGGCGTCGCGTAGCGCAAGTAATAGCGCGTGGAAAAGACGATGAACGGCACCGACACGAGCGACGCCACGCTCGCGAGCGGACTGATGATGAGCATCGCGATGAACGTCAACAATGTCTGTATCAGTGCGACGAGCCATTCGGGCAGGGCAAAGCGCACCGTGCGCGAGAGCGCTTCGATGTCGTTGGTGGTTCGACTGAGCAGGTCGCCCGTGCCTGCGCGCTCCACCTCGATGAGCGGCAGCTCCAGCACGCTGGCGAGGAATTCCTCGCGCAACTGGGCGAAGATCGTTTCGCCGAGCACGTAACTTCGCCGCCGCGCCAAGAACGAAAAGAGGGCATAACAGAGCGACGACCCGAGAAGGATCGACACGTAAATGACGATCCGCGACGAGTTGAGGGTCCCGTCGGTCGCGAAGTTGGTGATCTCGCCAATAACCCATGCGGGCACGAGACCCATGACCGCGGCGACCGCGTAGAGCGAGAGCATGCGAATGAATCTGCGCCGGTGCTCGTTGAGCAAGCGCTTGGCGTACACCCGGACGGTTGGGAAATCCGCGATTGGCAGCGAACTCATCAGGAATCCCCTCGCAGCACGATCTCTCGATAGTCCGGCGAGTTCGCGAGGAGGTCTCGATGAGTTCCCTCGCTGACCACTCGACCGTTGCGGTAGACGTAGATGTAGTCCACGTGCTGGAGCATGAGTGGACTCGTCGTGGCGATCATCGTGGTGCGTCCGCGGCGGACATCACTCAATCGCGACGCGATGCGCCCTTCGGTGTGCGTGTCAACTGCGGAAGTCGGATCGACCAAGATGAGTACCTCGGAGTTCCTCAGCAATGCTCGGGCCAGACTCAACCGTTGGCGTTGACCTCCGGAGAAGCCGCGACCGCGTTCTTCGACGTTGGTGCTGAGACCTTCTTCGAGGGCGTCGAGAATGTCGAGCGCGCTGGACGCTTCGAGGGCCTCAAGAATCGGCGAGTCGGTGGGCAGGCCGTGGGGCACGAGCTCGTAACGGAGCTCGCCCGAAAAGAGTCGTGGTTCGATTTCACTCACCGCGATGTTGGTGCGCGTGTCGCGCACCGAGAATGAGTTAAGCGAAATTCCGTTCAAGAGGACGTCGTCGACGTCGGCCACGAACCGCCCGAGTCGATCGGCCAGGATCGTCGCGTCATCCGCGTTGTCGGTCACCACCGCGGTCAAGGCACCGCGCAAGAGACGTATGCCGCTTCGCGTGTCCTCGAGGACTTCGATCCGTGATGGCCATTCGCGTGGATTGTCTGGTTCTTTGACGAGAGGAGTGACGTTCAAGATCCGAAGCACCCGCCCGGCACCCACGTAGGCTCTCGTGGTTGCGATCACGTATTCAATCGCCGTGCGCAGTGGTGTCGTGAGGAAAGTGGCGTAGCCGAAGAACGCCACCAACTGACCGGGTTGCAAGGTGCCAGTCATGACGTCGCGTGCGCCGAGGAAGGTGACGATGGCCGTGAGAATCGCAGGCAGGAGGATCTGACCTGATTCGAGTCCGGCTTGGGGCGTGGCGATACGGTTTCCGGCACGGCGTACGACGTCGCTCTGGCGGCGATAGTTGCCCAAGAACACCTCTTCGCCGCCGACGCCGCGAAGTATTCGAAGGCCCGCGACCGTGTCCGAGCCGAGCGCGGCGAGGCGACCGGCCGCTTCTCGCTGCGCCGCCTGGGCGGCGTGCAGTGGCCTCATAAGCGGTACGGTGAACGCGGCCAGGATCGGAACACCGAAGAGCACGATGAGACCGAGTTCGACCGACGTCGAAAGCAGGATGAACGAGACCACGATCCAGGCAACGATGGATCCGACGAAGCGGGCCATCACGTCGTAGGCACCGCCAATGCGCATCGCGTCCGCGGCGACCGTATTTACTACGTCTCCCGAGGGGATCTCTTCTATGAGCGCGGTGCCCGTGATCGAAATGTGGTGGCCGATGACCTGAACGGTGCGATAGGCGGCGCTCATCCAGTTGGTCACCGCGAGCTGGTGTCGCAGTGAGCCGCACAGGGCTTGAAAGAGTCCCAGGGCCATGACGATGCCCACCCAATGAATGAGTTCGGCTTCATTGTGCCTGGCGATGCCGTGATCGATCGCGGCTCCGACGGCGGCCCAGAGCAGGGCCTGACTCACCATCCAGCCAATGCCGAATAGGGCATTAAAGAACAGCAACCCCTTCTGAAGCCCAGCGAGCCACATCAAAAAGCGCAGGGGAGACCGCGTGTCGGGCGCGCCGGGCTCGTCGACCGGCAATTCACGGTACGGAAGATGCAACACGAGATATTTCTCCAAGAAAAGAAGGTGGATAGTGAGCTGACCTATAAGCGGGGTTCTGTCCACCCTTCGTAAGAAGGGATGGGCGGCCATCCATCTAAGCGATCTACCTCGGGAGTGCCTTGTTTCCAAGACATGCGGGCCACGCGCTCCCACGTTTGATCTTGCTCCGGGTGGGGTTTACCGAGCCACCTTGATCGCTCAAGGTGCTGGTGCGCTCTTACCGCACCGTTTCACCCTTACCTGTGCCCGGTTTCCCTGGCCATCGGCGGTCTGTTCTCTGTGGCACTGTCCTGCACGTCACCGCGACTCACGTTTCGCGAGCACCCTGCCCTTTGGAGCCCCGACTTTCCTCACGTCTCTAAAGAAACGTGCGGCCACCCAGTCAACTCACTATCCGGCGTTAATTCTGACATACCGACCTATTACGAACATGTGACGTTTTCGCACTCGACGGGCGATAGCCTCGCCACGTGGTGCAAGACGAATTCACGCTCGACGAGCCGATACTCGAAGTCGGACAGTTCTACGAACTCGTCACCGCGCAACTCGAGGCCGCTCTCGGTCGCCGTCACCCGCGCTGGGTGCGCGGCGAGGTGGCGAAGGTCTACGAGAAGACCCACCTGTACCTCGATCTGGTGGACGCGGGGTCGACGTCGAGTGACACCAAGCGGCCCGTACTGAACGCGCACTGCTGGGCGTCGCAGTGGAATCCCCTCAAGCGAAAACTGGCCGACGATGGCGTGGTTTTAAAGCCCGGAGTCATCGTGAGTTGTTTTGGGTACGTGGACCTTTATGCCCCCCAGGGTCGCATTGGCTTCACCGTCACGGCCATCGATGTCGAGGGTTTGCTCGGTGACGTCGCGCGCCGGCGTCAGGAGCTGATCAATCGGTTGAAGGAGGAGGGCCTCCTCGAAGCCAACAAGGCTCGGCCGCTCTCGCCGGTGCCGCTTCGCGTGGGTTTGGTGGCGAGTCCGGGCACCGAGGGTTACAGCGACTTCACCGGCCAGTTGCTCAAATCCGGTTACGGCTTCGAGATACTTCTGGTCAAGACTGCGGTGCAAGGTGAGTCCGCACCGGCGCAGATCGTGAGCGCGTTAGAAACCCTGGACCAAGGTCAGGTGGACTTGATCTGTCTGGTGCGCGGTGGGGGATCAAAAGGAGACCTCGCCTGCTTTGACGACGAAAGCGTAGCGCGCGCCATCGCCGGTGCTTCGACGCCGGTCTTCACGGGAATCGGTCACACCGGCGATGAATCGATCGCCGACCTGGTGGCGCACACGCGAGCGATCACCCCCACCAAGTTGGGCGAAGACATCGTGAACCTCGTCGCCCAATGGGATCAGCGAAACGTACGTCTTCCCGCTCAGCGGATCCTCAGTGCGACCGAGGCGATCCTCGAGGAAGCGACCGTCTACGTGGGAGAGCGGCGACGTACGATGATCTTTGCCGTGCGCGACCGGCTGCGCCTGGAACGACGTCACCTCGGAGCGACGCGAGGACGACTCGTGCTGCAAAGCACGCACTTGTTGGGTGCCGCCCAGCAGATGCTCGCGTCTTCACGCCAATTACTCAGCGCCTACGACCCCGTGCGGCGACTCGCCCAAGGTTGGGCCATCGTCACGCGAGTAGATGGTCGGGTCGTGAAGCAACTCGATGACGTGACAGCGGGCGACCTCGTGAGGGTTCGCCTGAGCGACGGCACCTTCGACTCGACCGTAAAGCAAAAGGATGGAGATGGATCATGACGATTGGTGACTGGAACGAGGCGGCGGCGGAGCTCAATGAGATCGTGGCGTCCTTCGATGAAGGTGAAGTCTCGGTCGACGATTTGTTCGTGAAACTGGAGCGGGCCACGCAGATCATTGAGTCCCTGGAGACTCGCCTCGACGCCACGAAGGCCAAGGTCGAGGAACTGGCACCGCGCATCGCCAGAGTCGCCGATCAAGAGTGAGCGATCGGCTTTACTTCCGCCAACTCCTCTCGGGAAGGGACTTCGCTCGCGACGACGAGCCAGCACGACAGATGGTGAATTTCGTCTACGCGCTCGGTGACCGCGACACGGGAGAGGCGCTTCTCGTGGACCCGGCTTATCGGCCCCGTGAGTTGGTGGAACTGGTCGAGGCGGACGGTATGAGGGTCTGCGGGGTGCTCGCCACGCACTACCACCCCGACCACGTCGGCGGCGACCTCATGGGAACGCAGATCGAAGGCATCCGCGAACTGCTCGAGGTCGTGGACGTGCCGGTGCACGTACACCGCGACGAGTCGCCGTGGGTCACGCTGGTCACCGGCGTTGATGACGACGCCCTGGTGGCCCATGAATCGGGTGACCACGTCGCGGTGGGCGCGCTTGACGTGACCCTCATCCACACCCCTGGGCACACCCCGGGTAGCCAATCGTTCCTCGTTGACGGACGATTATTGAGCGGCGACACGCTCTTCATCGACGGCTGTGGACGAACGGACCTGCCCGGGTCCGATCCCGAGGAGATGTACCGGACCCTGACGACGCGACTGAGTGACGTCGGTGACGACGCGGTGCTCTATCCGGGCCATCGCTACTCGCCCGAATCGAGTTCGCCCATGGGTGACGTACGCAAGCACAATTTCGTGCTGGCACCCACGACGCGCGAGCAGTGGCTCGCCATGTTCTCTTGACGACGCTCACTTCCAAAGACCACGTCGTCGTGGTCGGCGCGGGTCTCGCCGGGTGGCGGCTCGTCGAAGCCCTTCGCCGAGACGGTTTCGCGGGAGCGATCACTCTGATTGGCGACGAACTTCACGCCCCCTATGACCGCCCGCCGCTTTCTAAGAACGTACTGGTGGGCAAGTGGGGGCCCGAGAGGACGACGTTGGCGACGCCCGAGCACATCGAACGCAGCGACGTGACGCTGCGACTCGGCGTCGCCGCCACGCAACTGGACGTCGCGAATACCACGGTTCACTTGAGTGATGACACGGCGGTCGAAGGCACCTTCGTCGTCGTCGCGACCGGCTCGCGCGCCAGGCATCTTGGTTACAGCGCTGACCCGTTGCTGCACACCATACGCAGCCGCGACGACCTCGTGGCGCTCGAGGTGGCGCTAAGCGGTCTGGGAAAAGGGAGCGCGATTGCGGTCATTGGGGGTGGTTTCATCGGTGCCGAGGCGGCGACGGCCCTGCGAACGAGGGGATTTGAGCCCATCGTGCTCGAAGTGGCGTCGCGCCCGCTGCTCGGGGCCCTCGGAGCGGAGGTCTCGTTCTGGCTGGAGGGGTTGGCGACCGAGGCCGGCGTAGAGCTTCGTACGTCTCAGCGCATCGTCGACGTGAAGTTCGCTGAGGACAGTTTTGCGGTGTCCTTCGACGACGACGTTGATCTCGTGGTGCGCGCCGTAGTCGTTGGGGCGGGAGCGGTTCCCAACGTCGAGTGGCTCGCGACGTCGGGGCTCGAGATCGACAATGGTGTGGTGGTCGATGAGAGTCTCCTCGCGACCGACCGGGTGGCGGCGATTGGCGACGTCGCAAGTTTTTCGTGGAGAAACGTCTTTGGCACCGAGCGGGTGCGCATCGAGCATTGGCAGGTTGCCAACGACCACGCCGCGCACCTCGCGCACGTGCTGGTCACCGGCGAGGAACTGTCCTCGCCCATGATCCCCTATTTCTGGTCCGACCAATACGGCAAGAAGATCCAGATGCTCGGTCATCCCCGAGGAAGCGACCACGCGCAGATCGTCAGCGGATCGGTCGCGCAGGGCAAGTGGACGGCGCTCTACTCGAGAGATGGCGTACTGAGCGGTGTAGTGTCGCTGAGCCAGCCCCGTGCGCTGATGCTCACCAAGGTGTTGCTCGAAGAACGTACGACGCTCGAGGACGCTCTCCATCGAGCGCCCTGGTCCGAGTAAGTCGTTGCGCGAGCTAGAACTGGACGGTACTCAGGTCGGGGATCGTTTTTTCGACCCGCGCCACCATCGCAGACCAGGTGTCACGACCGTGGCTACGTTGTTCATTGCCCAATTCGGGCAGAAAGACCTCAAGCGGTTCCCAGAGTTGTTCGACGTCACTCGGTGCGAGATGACCCGCCCCGACCAAGGCCATCAGGCCCGCCCCGCGGGTCGTCGCCTCACGTTCGCGCGACACCGTGACCTTGATGCCGGTGAAGTTGGCGAATGATTGGACGAAGAACTTATTGACCGTCATGCCCCCATCAACTCGTATCTCGTCAATGGTCGTCTTGGTCTCACGCTGGGCGGCCTCGACGAGGTCCGCGCCGCGATGGGCAATGCCCTCGAGCACCGCGCGCACCAGGTGGGCCCTGGTCGAACCACGGGTGATCCCAAAGAATCCACCGCGTGCGCCGAAGTCCCACTTGGGCGTACCGAGCCCCGACAGCGCCGGCACGAACCAGACACCTTCACTCGAGTTCACCGACGTGGCGAGCTCCTCGGACTGAGCGGCGCTGGAGATGAGACCGAGTGAGTCACGCAGCCATTCAATGCACGATCCCGCGGCGAGGGCGATTGCTTCGATGCCCCAGAGCACACCTTGGGCATCGCTTCGCACGACGATGGGAAAGCAACCCGAGGCCAGGGCGGTCATGGTCTCGGGTGCGCGCGCGGCGTCGATCATGTCGAGCATCGCGCCGGTGCCAAAGGTGATCTTCACGCCGTGCCCGACGCAGCACTGGCCAAAGAGTGAGGCGGACTGGTCGCCCACGAGAGCGAAGATCGGTGGTGAGCCCTCGAGGACTGACGCGCGGGCGTGCGCCGCGATGGTGGGTACGATCATCGGCATCATCGAAGGATCCAGGCCGAGCAGCTCGAGGGCATTCGCGTCCCACGAGGTCGCGTCGAGTGAGACGAGCCCCGTGACCGCGGCGTTGGACTGATCGGTCACGTGCACCGATCCATCGCTCAGGTGCCACGTGATCCAGGATTCGATCGTGGAAAACTTGAGTTCTCGAGCGGGTCGTCGCGAATGTTCGACGAGCCACTTGATTTTGGTGCCCGATTGGTTGGGCGCGAGTCGAAGACCTTGGCCCTGGAAGATAAGGCAGTCGATCACTGTACGCAGGTCCTGCCAGCTGAGCGCGGGTCCGACGGGTTCTCCCGTCGCGGGGTCGAAGATCACCGTGGTGGCGCGTTGATTGGTGACGCCCACCACGTCGCACGCACCACCTTCTGCGAGCGTTCGCGTCGCGAGATCTACCACGAGGTCCCAGATCTCAAGCGCGTCGAGTTCGACCTCACCGGGGCGCGGCGTCGATACCGTGAGCGGCGCCTGGTGCACGCACGATACGTTGCCCGCCGTGTCGACGAGTGCGGTGCGCACCGAGGTACTGCCAACGTCGATGGCGAGGGCCTTCACCACGGTTCGCCCCCGATCCCGAGGGCGCCGGGATTGAGGATGTTGAGCGGATCAAGTTCTCCCTTCATCGCGACGAGCACTTCGTAACCCGAACCGAGGGCCTCGCGAACGAAACGGGCGCGATTCCTTCCCACGCCGTGGTGGTGGCTCAGCGCGCCGCCGCTCGCCAAGACCGCGGTGGTCGCCACGTCCCAGGCGTGACGGTAGAAAGCCTCAGCGTCCCCCTCGGGCCGACCAGCGAAGGTGAAGTACAAACAGGCCCCGTCGCAGTAGGCGTGACTCTGGTGCACCGACGCGACGATCAGTCCCTCGACGGCCGACAACGCGGCGGTGACGGCGCGGTGCATGGGCGCGAGCGTCGCCCATGGTCCGCTCACTTCAAGTGTGTCCACGACCAGACCGTGCTCCCACAAGGGCGCCAGCGCGCTGACGTCGTTGCGATGCTCCAGCCATTTCGCCACGAGCCCGGCGTCGAGTTCCTTCGCCGTGGCGCATTCCTCGCCAACTATTCTCATGGTCGCCTCCACGAAGTCGTGCTGGCCCTCGTCGAGCACGACGAGGGCGCAGGTGGCGACATCGAAGTTGCGCGCCGACTCGACCTCGTCATAGAGGCGCAACACGGCGGGCGATGCGTCGCGTTGCAAGATCCGACGACAGGCGTCGAGACCTTGCTCGAAAGATTTGAATCCGTAGGCGGCGCGTCGCTCGTACGTGGCCAGGCGCCGGGTTACGAGCGTCGCCTCGGTGGTGATCCCGAGCGTCCCTTCGCTGCCCACGAACAGGGCCATCAAGTCTGGACCAACCGCTTGACGAGGGCCGCGTCCGCCGAGTTCGAGAACGTCGCCGTTGGCGAGCACGACGGTGAGTGCTCGCACGATGTCCTCGATCTTGCCGTAACGGTTGGAGAGTTGGCCCGCACCGCGGCACGCGATCCAACCGCCCACCGTCGCCAGGTCGAAGGACTGAGGGAAGTGACCGACCGTCCAGCCCCGCTCCTGGACGAAGGCTTCGAGCTCGGGACCAAAGACGCCCGCCTCGACCCTCACCGTGCCCGAAACATCATCGAAGCCAATGATGGCGTTCAACCGGGTCATGTCGAGAGCGATGCCGCCCTCGGGCGCGACCGCACCACCGAGCACGCCCGAACGGCCACCCTGGGCGGTGACGGGTAGGTGATGGACGCTCGCGATGCGCAACACCGTGCGTACCTGCTCGGTGTTGGTGGGAAAGACCACCACACCTGGCCAGTGGGGTACACGTCCTCTTGAAGCGAGACCAATCGACAAGGGCCACCAGTCGCGACCATGATCGGCTCGCTCGAAGTCGGCGATCTCGTAGCCGATCAGGGCGGCGTCGAATTCAGCTAACACGTCGGGGGCCAGGGGAGCGGGCACGTTCGCGCCAAAGGTGCTCGGTGGAAAGTCGTTGGGCATCGTTGGCTTGGTCATCGTTGCACCTTAGAGATCGAGACCGGCCGCGGACAATTCCTTCGCGACAAGTTCCTCGTAGCGACGCACTTCGCGCTCGCGTTGTTCGTCGCTCCAAGCGAGATCCGGACCTACGAGTTCGGCGATGGCGGCGGCGGCGCGGCGCGTGGCTCGCGCGTCCACGAGGTGAGCGCGGGTGCGCCGGGTCAACAAGTCCACGAGCGACGTCACCATTTCCTGGCGTGCGCTGAAGAGGAACTCCGCCTTGATAAAGGGTTGGTTGTCGATCACCGGTTCGCCGAGCGACCGATCAGCTCGCACCATGTCCAAGATGTCCTTTGCTTCGACCCCGAAGCGCTGATAGAGGTGGGTCTCGGCGCGCGTGCTTGGTCGCCAGGTGCCGTAACCGTGCAAACGCAATCGTTTGGTCTGAACCTTGCCGAGGTGTGCGAAGTACGGAGACAGCGCGTCGACGGCGTCCTCAGCCATCTGGCGATAGGTCGTCCATTTCCCGCCGGTGATGTGGATGACGCCATCCTTGGAATCGGTCACCTGATGTCGTCGCGAAAGGTCCGCGGTGCGTTCGCTCAGCTGCTGGCCCTCGTGGGCTGCGAGCAACGGGCGAAGTCCCGACCATACGCCCGTGACGTCGTGCGAACTCAAGTCAGAAGTCGTCCATTCGTTCACCACCCCAAGTAGGTACGCAACGTCCTCGGGCGTGCAGTCGGGCTCGTCGAGCTCGCCGTCGTAGGCGGTGTCGGTCGTGCCGATATAGGTATAGGGCGCCTCTTCGAAGGGCACGACGAAGATGCTGCGCCGGTCGCCTGGAACGGTGAGTACCGCCGCGACGTCAACGGGCAGTCGAGCACGGGGCACCGAAATGTGCACGCCCTTCGCGGGCGTGATCCGGTGCGAGGTCTCGTGCTCGGTCAAGGCGAAGACGCTATCGGCCCAGACACCCGTCGCGTTCACCACGGTCCTGGTCTTGATCGCGAAATCGGTGTCGTTAAGTTCATCGTGACAGATGACTTCGGTCGTGCGACCCTCGGCGTCGTGAGTGACGCCCGTGGCGCGTACGTAGTTGGCGGCGACGGCGTCGAAGTCGAGTACCGCAGTTCTGGCGAGGGCGAGCGCGACGCGGGCGTCATCGCCACGAGCGTCCATGTAGAGGAAACCCGCTACGAGGCGCTCGGTCTTAAGGGTAGGCAAGTGTCCTAGAGCTTCGGCCTTGTTGATCCTGCGGTACCTCGTGCCAATCCGCCATCCACCGGTGACGTCATAGATCAGTAGCGCGGTCGCGTAGCCTCGCGCGAGTGTCTTGGACACAACGCCGTTCTTACCGAACAGAGGTATGAGAAACGGCAAAGGTCGTACGAGGAAGGGCGCGTTCGCCAAGAGACGCTGTCGTTCGCGCAGGTTCTCATAGACGAGGCGGAACTCCTTCTGTTGAAGGTAACGAAGCCCACCGTGGACCATCTTGGAAGACTTCGAACTAGTTCCTGACGCAAAGTCACCCGAATCGATCAGCGCGACCTTTAGCCCGCGTGAAGCGGCGTCCACCGCAACTCCCGCACCCGTCATGCCCGCTCCGATGACGACGACGTCGTAGGTATTTGTGGTCATGACGGCGATTGACTCGTCGCGCTCGAAGTGGCTCACTCGCCAATGTTGGCACACCGTCAGGGCTAACTTGAGTGTCATGGACTTTGCACTCAGTGATGAACTACTCGCACTTCAGATGAGCGTGCGAAAACTCGCCCAGGACAAGATAAAGCCGCGAGCACGAGAAATCGATACGACGTCGTCGTACCCCCAGGACATCTTCGAGGAGTTCAAGAAGGCTGACCTGCTAGGACTTTGTATCCCACCAGAGTACGGCGGCTCGGGAGCGGGCATCCTCGGTCTCACAATCGCGATCGAGGAAGTGACGAAGTACTCGAACGTCTTAGGACTGATGTTGCTCCTGACGCGACTGCCGACCGGTCCGCTCATGATCGCGGGCACCGAGGAACAAAAGCAGCGCTACTTGCCCGGGATCGCCACTGGCGCCACGCGGGCGGCGTTTTGTCTCTCAGAGCCAGGCGCGGGTTCGGACGTCGCAGGAATGCAGAGTCGTGTCGTGCCGGACCCGTCGAGCGAAGGTGGCTACTTGCTGAGTGGGACCAAATGCTGGATCTCGGGGGGAATGCAGGCGGACTGGTTCGTGGTCTTCGCCAAACTCGGGGACCCGACGTCGCGGTTGCACTCGGACATCGGGGCGTTCATCGTCGAAGCCACTAGCGCGGGCGTTACGCGACCCCGGGTTGATAAGAAGATGGGCGTCAAGGGTATCGACACCGCCGAGATCAACTTCGATCAAGTGCCGGTACCCAAGACCAACGTCATCGGGGGGAGTTTCGGACTAATCATGCAGTCACTCAACGCCATGCGCCCCATCGTCGCGGCGAGGGGAATCGGTCTCGCGGAGGGTGCGCTCATGTACGCCACCGAGTACGTGAAGAACCGACCAGCCTTCGGCAAGACCATCGCCGATTTTCAGGGCATCCAGTGGGAGATCGCCAAATGCGCGACCGAGATCGAGGCGGCTCGGCTGTTGACCTATCGCGGGGCGTGGTTGGCCGATCAGGGCAAGTTCTCCAAGGAATACGTACCCATGTTGTCGATGTGCAAGTACTACGCCTCCGAGGTGGCCGTCAAAGCGTCGGGTCTGGCCTTGCAGATGTTGGGTGCGGCTGGCTACATGGAAGAACACCCGACCGAGCTGTACTACCGCGACGCGCGCCAGTTGACGATCGTCGAAGGAACGAGTCAGGTCCAACTGGGTCTCATTGGCAAGGGCGTTCTCGGCCACGACCTGTGGTGGGACTGAACACGGCGGCGTCGGCGAGAAATCTACACTGACAACGTGAGTGGGCCACTGGAAGGCGTCAAGGTAATCGAACTGGCGGGCATCGGGCCGGGTCCCTACGCCTGCATGCTGCTCGCCGACATGGGGGCCGACGTCCTACGACTCGAGCGCGGCGACGCCGAGGCGAAACGCGACGAGAGCTGGGACCTGCTGAACCGGTCGCGTTATTCAGTCGCCCTTGACCTGAAGAGTGATGCTGGTCGTGCGCTGGTACTCGAGTTGTGTGAGCAGGCGGACGTTCTCGTCGAAGGATTTCGACCCGGCGTGACCGAGCGACTGGGACTCGGGCCCAAGGACGTATGGAAAAGAAACGCACGACTCGTCTATGGACGCATGACCGGTTACGGGCAACAGGGTGCCCTCTCTCAGCGCGCGGGCCACGACATCAACTACATCGCGGTGTCGGGCGCCCTGTGGCCAGTGGGGCGCGCGCGAGAACGTCCGGTGCCACCGCTTAACCTCGTAGGCGACTTCGGCGGCGGATCTCTGTTCTTGGCGCTGGGCGTGGTGGCGGCGCTCGTGCACGCGAGAGAAAGTGGCGAAGGTCAAGTCGTCGACGCGGCGATGGTCGACGGCTCGGCGTCACTTCTCTCAATGACGCATTCCTTCTTGAACGCGGGCTACTGGCACGAAGAGCGAGGGGTCAATATCCTCGACACCGGCGCCCACTTCTATGAGGTGTACGAGACCGCCGACGAACGCTACGTCGCGGTCGGGGCGATCGAACCCAAGTTCTACGCGGAGTTGCTGTCGGGATTGGGGCTCGACGCCGCGACGTTGCCAGCCCAGATGGACCGAGAGCACTGGTCCGAAATGAAGGAACGCCTGACCGGCATCTTCAAGCAGAAGTCTCGCGACGAGTGGACCAAGGTCTTCGAAGATCTTGACGCGTGCGTCACGCCCGTGCTCTCACCGAGTGAGGCGGCGACGCACCCCTATAACGTCGAACGCGCAGTTTTCTCGACCAAAGGAGCTGTTCAGCCCAGTCCGGCGCCGCGTTTTTCCAAGACGCCCAGTGCCATACGAATGACACCGCATACGCCGGGATCGGGGACGAGCGAAGGACTCGCGAGTTGGGGGATCAGTGCCGAGCGCCTCGAAACTATGAAGGCCGCGGGAGCCTTCGGTTAGATGTTGACGACGGGACAGGTGAGGGTGCGGGTGATGCCCGGAACCTTTTGGATGGCGCCGACGATGAACTTTCCGAGGTCGTCCACGCTGTCCGCGGCGCAGCGTACGATCACGTCGTAGGGGCCGGTGACCTCGAAGGCCTCCATGACGCCGGGTACGGCGCGTGTGGCGTGCACCACGGCCTCGCTCGAGCCAATTTCAGACTGAATCAAGATGTACGCCTGGACCGACATGGTGCGCCTTTCGTTTCGAGTCATTCTATATTGCCCGTTCGCGCAGGAATTCGCTAATCGTCGCGAAAGCGCTTGCCGATATGCCACTGGTGGCAGTAGTCGCAGCGATACGAGTTGAGGTCGACGCCGTTGAGCGTCCAGGCCAACTGCGCGGCTCCCTGGGCTTCGCCCTGGGTTCGATACGAAGTCTTGGGCGTTCCTTCGCGCGTGAAGTGTGACGCGACGCGACCCACGGGCCTGGTGGTGGGGGTTACGCGTCGTCGCTTCTTCATGGCACCACGACCTTACCTAGCGCACTTCTCACTAGTGTCGTAGCCGTGAGTACCCAGGCCGACCTTGAGGTCACCATTGAGTCGACACCCCAGATCGACGAAGGCGATCACGAACGCTTCACGCACATCGTGCTCGAGGGCTACACACCCAAGGACGGGGAATTCGTGCCGCTCGACAATTCGGTCGTCGGCGCCATGGTCAACGCCACTCCCGTCAAGGCCCTGTGCGGCAAGGTGTGGGTGCCCGGCCGTGATCCACAGAAATATCCGCTGTGTCCCACGTGCAAAGAAATTGCCACGTCACTGGGATGGTCCCTGCCGAGCGGCTGAGCCGCCGCGGTGCCTTCATGAGTTCGATGATGTGCCAGTTCACTAGAGTCGATGCATCATGAGTAGCGCCTTGTTCGTTCGCCATCATCTCGAGGACACTCCCGGATTGATCGGCGAGGCTTTTGGCGCGAGAGGGTTCTCTTGTGATCTGGTGATGATGGACGAATCGACGCCCACGCCATCCCTAGAGGGATACGACGTGCTCGTCATTCTCGGCTCAAAGGAATCGGTCTACGACCACGAGGTCGAGGCGGCCTGGTTCGGCCGTGAACTCGAGTTGATTGACGACGCCTCGCGACAAGGAGTGCCGATTCTGGGCATCTGTTTTGGCGCCCAGGCGCTTTGTCGTTTTCATGGCGGCACGGTTGAACCGTCCGACGCGCCAGAGATTGGCTGGTACGAGGTCGAGTCGCGCGGTGACGCGAAGATTGTGCCCGGACCGTGGTTCGAGTTCCACTTTGACCGCTGCATCCTGCCCGCTCAGGCAGAACTCTGGGCAACCACCCCGAACGCCGTGCAAGCCTTTTGCGTGGGCAAGAACGTCGGCGTCCAGTTCCACCCCGAGGTCGACGAACGTCAACTTCGGGACTGGTTCGAAGCTGATCTTGTCGAGCATCCTCGTGAGTTCGCCTCGCGCGACGAGCTGCTCGCTCAGACCGCGCGCGAGACCCCGGCCGCTCGTGTGCGCGCGTTCGACTTGGTTGACGTCTTTCTAACGCACGTCGCGAGCTGAGTGTTCAATTTCTCTAAAACTGGCGTTTAAGTAGGCTGCGGTGGTGAAGAGCGATGCCATCAACGCTGAGCGCGAGACGGTTCGCATCGAGCGGCCCGCGACGGGCGGCGGCGTCGGACGACTCGGCGACGGGCGGGTGGTCTTCGTGCGTCACAGTCTGCCCGGTGAGCTCGTAATCGCCACCGTCACCGAAGAGACCGCGAAGTTCGCTCGCGCTGACGCCTTGGAGATCCTCGAGCCGAGTGCGCAGCGTGTAAGTGCGCCTTGCCCGTACGCTCACCCGGGAGGTTGTGGGGGCTGTGACCTGCAGCACGCGTCAGTGGACGCGCAACTCTCGTGGAAGTCCGCGCTAGTGGGCGAGCACTTGTCGCGCATCGCCGGTCTACAGCGAATCGTCGAGGTCGAGTCGGCACCCTCGGGTGCGCGCGCTTCGCGCACGCGCCTTCGCTGCGCGGTGAACGAAGAGGGACGACTGGCCCTGCGAGGTGCGAGGTCCCACGAATTGGTCGCTCTCGATTCGTGCTGGATCGCCGATGATGCCTTTGGGGCTGCCTTCGCTTCGTCCTGGGACGGCGCCGAAGAAGTCGAGTTGCGCGCCATTGGCGAAGGTGAGCCCTTCGCCGTCGTTCGCCGCGACACCCATCGGGGCACCATGTTCGAACTGTGTTCGCTGCGGGGCGAACCGCTCGAGCCTTCCACGCAGTCCAGGGTCAAAGTTGACGGACACGTGTTTTCGGTGTCGCCGCGTTCGTTTTGGCAATCACACCGCAGTGCACCCGCGTTGCTGGTCGAAGCCGTGAAGAACTACGCCGACGTGAACGATGGGGACCACGTGGTCGACCTCTTTAGCGGCGTCGGACTCTTCAGCGTTCCACTGGCGAAGGCGGTGGGGCCACGAGGACACGTCACTGCCGTTGAGTCGTCGGCTCACGCGGTTCGCGACGCGCGACAGAACGCCGAGGGTTTGGGACAGGTGAAGGTGCGCGAATGGATGGTCGGCGCGAGAGCCATCAACGACGCTGTTGGACCCGGCGACGTCGTTATTCTCGACCCGCCGAGGAATGGTCTCGCCAAGGGTGTCGTCGAAGCGCTGATTCGCCGAGCGCCGCGCCGGGTGGTCTACGTGTCATGTGACGCCGCGACATTCGCGCGGGACCTAAAAGGGCTTCTGGCGGGTGGATTTGATCTGGTCGCGCTGAGGGCATTTGACCTCTTTCCTATGACCGAGCACGTCGAATTGGTGGCACTCCTTGACAATGGTGTCCAGAGGGTACAGAGTTCCTGAAAGGGCAGAAGAGTTCGGCCCTTGCGAGGGGGTTGACCATGTCAATCAAGTTGGACCATCACCACCGCCTGACCGCTCAAAGACTCTTCAGTCATCCGCTGTGTCACAACATCCAGTGGCACGACGTCTGCTCGCTTCTCGCTCGATTCGGCGAGGTGCACGAAACGCACCGGGGCAATTGGGCGGTAACGGTTGAAGGTGAGACTGTCTCCTTTGGTTCAACTCGCACGCGGGACCTCACCGAAGACCAGGTCATCAAGGTCCGACACTTCCTTAGAACACTGGGACTTACGAAGGAGCATGTGAGGGCCGCGTAGTTGTCTGGGCGTCACTACCCAAGCCGTGAATGGCTGGCTCAGCGCACTTCTTTGAGCGCCCGGGGAAAGAGGGCCCAGGGGTTCGTGAGAAGCAACAGTCGCTACCTTTGGATGCGAACGCGTCGTTTCTCACCTCGCAGTTCTCGGAGCAGTTTTCGTAACTCTTGAGCGAGGGTTCGTCGCGAGCGAAACCACGCGAGGTCCAGCCCTAAGCTTTCACGGCCATGTGTGCCAATAGTCTGTTCCCATGAAGAGCGGTCTAGGCATCATCGAACTGTTCGTACCTCGCATTATCTGGGGCACTGGGCGTGAGGGCGCGCCGTGACCAAACGCATCGGGATTTTGATGTTCAACGAAATGGAAGAACTCGACGCGGTGGGGCCGTGGGAGGTCTTCGGGCACTGGACCAAGAATTTTCCCGAAGACGAGTATGAACTGGTGAATTTTTCACGCGAGGGCGGCGTGGTCACGTGCGCCAAGGGACTGCGCGTCGTGACAGAGTATTCCTACGCCACCGTGCCCGAGCCGGAAGTACTCGTCTATCCCGGTGGGTTCGGCACGCGCGCCCATCTAAAGGACCTCGCTCAGCTCGCGTGGCTACGCGAACAGCGCACCAAAGTGCCCATGCTCGTGAGCGTGTGCACGGGTTCGTTA
>Ga0302270_10001095_pt1 | contig 28098 bp, 36 predicted proteins | sample III_Bog_E2_3_FD_198773 | JGI IMG/M metagenome (GOLD analysis project Ga0302270, IMG submission 198773) | Peat permafrost microbial communities from Stordalen Mire near Abisko, Sweden - III_Bog_E2_3 | ecosystem: Environmental > Terrestrial > Soil > Wetlands > Peat | place: Sweden: Abisko... | reverse complement strand
GCGTCTCATCGTTGATTTGCGAGCGAGCAGCGTTGTACAACTCAATAGCATTGAGGTCGCTCGTACCGCCCACAATTTGTTGTGTGTACACGATTACAGGCTGGAGCGAGCCGTCCGAGTTCTCAACACAAAAGGAAATACTGATAGTGGCTTCATAGTCCGTTTGAGTATCGCTCGGCTCTGAATAGGTCACTAAGTCTGAAACGTACTGTATAGCCACAAATCACTTCCTTAAATAGATGGATGTCTCGAAGCCGTGTTTCTTCATCTCGTCTAAGTCTTTTTGCAGAACGGCTGCAGCATCGGTGCGATACTGCAAGTCCGGTATCACGAGATTCTCTTTACACCAATCATACAGGATTTGAAACCCTTTTTTAAGGGATGTACCGGAACCTACGAGAAACCCAAGGTTCCCCGTCGGCTCGCCTACGTGGAACCCGGACCCCTGCTCGAAGTATAGCCCGCCCATGACGAAGTTCCCGTCTGTGAGGCCGTCGATGCCCTTCACAGGTACGCCTACTGCGGGAGATTTGTACCCTTTTTGTACTTCGTGGATGAAGTACGGGGGGACGCTGAGTGTGACGTCAAAGTAGGACTGCTTTTTATCGAAGAATGCCTCGACGTCACGCCCCATAACCAGGTTATATAAGAACTGGCCCAGGTACTTAATGCCTCTCTGAGAAGCGATTTCAGAGTCAATGCCAAGTCTCGGAGTCCATTCAAGGAACCATGCTCCTTTATCATTTAAGATAGCGTTGATGTCATAGAGTCCGGCAGGAGCATCGTTCTTACGGAATACCGCTGCTAGCTCCTCCCACTTAAGGTCCTCGGCTATTTTCGGGTTATCGTCGGTATAGAACCACACAACGCAAAACGAGCACCCTGTAGAGGGGCCCAGGTTGTCGTTCATAAGCTTCTTGTTCTCGATAGTGCCTTCGTACGGACCGACCCATGACCAACCGTTCCACCAGCGCCCTGTCGATACCGCAACGCCGTCGATCTTCTCTTGGATGATGCACTTCAGGCTATCGGAGTTCCGACGTACGACGTGCTTCATGTGGTCGATGAGCCGCTCGTTGTCCTTCGCCACTAAGGTGGTATCGCAGCCTATGTCCTTGGACACCTTGAACGCCCACCCACCGTCACCGTGCTCTTGCTTCGGGTTCGTCTCTAGCCATGCGATAGCTGCCGAGATCGTCGAAAACTCTTTCGTTGGGGGACACAGGATGCCGACGCTTTTCGCGATGTCCTCACCCCATCCACGGTCCATCTCAAGACGATCCTGGAACTTGCCTGCACCCACGACGTTCTTGCCTGCTTTACGCAACTGGTCGGCTAGCTCGCCACTCTTGGTCATGTCGAAGAAGTACACCGTAGAGGGGTCCTGATTGCCCCAGGCGAGCCACTGTGCCAGGTTGTGCGTCACAGGGACGATACCTTCACCGGAGCGGTTCGTGAGGTCGCCCTTCATGTAAACCAGTACCTCGTGGTTTTCCTGTAATAAACGCCGCGCCCAACAGAGCGACGGCGTATATGTGCAGCAGAAAGCAAATCTCAAAAATCACCTATGCCATGTAGTTCGGATTGTAGTTAACCGACTGGAAGAGTTGCGGAGTCATGTAAGGGGTGCTGTTGATCTGGGTCGTGGGAGATCCTGAGGAGTAAGGCGACGATTGAGAAAGAGTATCACCCCCAATATACGACATCGGCGACGTTGATTGTGTACCCGTAGTTGCTGTGGGGGTCGTTGCCCCTGTGTAAGGAGAGTAGCCCGTAGCGGATGGGCCGAGGGGCATACCTGCTGTCGATGTCGAGGAGTAGTTCCCCGGGGTACTTGCCGTAGACTGTGCGGCGGTAGTAGCAGCGGGGAACATACTGCCGATGCTCGTCGCTGCGCTGCCGTATGACGCCGCTGAGTTAGCAGAAGCCTGATTAGCTGCAGACATCTGCGAGTTCGCCGCACTATTCTCTGCGCCCATAGCACCGCTAAGTTGACTGTATCCACCGGCTAGATTCTGCTGCCCTTGCCCAAGGAAGTTCTGAGCCTGACCCATCGCCGTGTTGCCCGCAGCGGTTGAAGTCGCGGTGTTCCCGAACTGCTGCTGATTATAGTTCGACGCGCCCGCAGCACCCTGCTGGAGCATGTTCATCGTCTGTGAGTCAATGACGCCAGCAGCATTGAGCTGTTGCGCCAGCATGTTCAGTGATTGCGTATCGAGGCCGCCAGCGGCACTGAGGAGGCTGTTTGCACCCTGCGACTGGAGGGCTTGCGACTGTCCGGCCATGTTGCCTGCCAGGTTCGCTTGTTGAGTCAGCCCAGCGTTCTGAGCGGCCAGGAGGAGCCCGTTTTGATTCGTGCCGGGTTGCGCGCTCGCCTTGATCTGGGCTTCATTCTGATTGACGCCCTGTTGTACCTGATTGATTGCGTTCTGTTGATACTGTGGGGAAAGGCCGGTAGCCATCTCTTGCTGATAGACTTGCTCAGCCTGCGGAGTCGCTTGAGCGAGGTTCGTGCCGCCTGTGTTGCCTAGGGTCTGCAATGCCTGCTGACCTACCTGGTTCAAGTTCGTAGCACTCGGGTTGCTCAAGTAATTAACTGAGTTTTGTACAGCCTGATTAGCATTGACGCCAGTCATTGAGGCGATGACGCTAGGATCAAGGCCAGCTTGCTCAAGGGCGGAAGTCAACTGAGGCAACGAAGAATTCGCCGCCGTCAAGTTCGACTGTTCGCCGCTGCTAAGGCTCGGAAGAATGCTCGAATAGTCCTGATTGTACTGGTTCGTGAGGTTTGAGACGTTATTATTAAGAGAGCCGACAATCTGCTGCATCTGAGCAGAGTCAGCCGATGCCGCTGAATTGTCAGCGTTCGATTGGTTCTTGCCTGTGATGCCGCCTAATATCCCACTTGCGGCACCTGCAGCCGGGGCGATCCAAGCCATAGCAACTCTCCTCTTAATACTCTCTTATTGTATCATGGGTACGAAAACAGTAGGTATTCTCCCGACGTGTTGTGGAACAAGCAGCCCTGCTTTACTCGACGTTTCACCATGTCGGTATGGGTGATGTGTATGTAGCCCCAGAGTTGCATCCCGAGGTTGTAGCTGAACTTCTCCAAGAGAAGCATCGCTCGGAGGCCCTTCGTTGTGTCGGTGCGGTAAATGCCGTGAAGGTACGCAGCCTTCCCTAGCTCAACGTACCCAACCACTGCGTGTAGGTCCCCGTCGATGTAACATCCTTGCCATAGGACGTGGAGGCCGTAGTTCGGGTCTCCTTCGAACGGGGAGTGGTGTTCTCGGCAGTATTGTTCTACGAACGGTGCCGCTTCTTCGTCGCTGACTTGTCCGAAGTGAATATCCTTAGCCACCTAGATGTAACCCCAAACTCTTAAGGAACTGCATGAGGGCTTGCGGCCCCTGTTGCTGCTGTTGGGCTTGCTGCTGCTTCTGTTGTTGGGCCTGCTGCATTTGCTGTTGCTGCATCTGTTGCGGCGGGGGCTGCATCTGACCTAAGGCTTGAGTGAGGCCGGGCATCATCTGCTGCATCTGTTGCGGGCCTTGCATCTGCTGGGCACTCTGAGGAACCGGCTGACCTTGGGCTTGCCCCTTTGTCTGCTGTATCCAAGCGAGCACTGACTGCAACGCCTTAGGGTCGATCTGTGCAGGGGGCTGCTGTTGGGGTTGCTGCTGCATCCCTGGAGGGCCGCCCTGGGGTTGCCCTTGCTGCGGCTGACCCTGTTGGGGTTGTCCACCCTGCTTCTGCTGCATGAGGTGCTGAATGATTGCCATGAGTTGGGGGGGTAACTGACCGCCCCCTTGAGGCTGTTGGCCGCCTTGAGGCGGCATCATGCCCATTAGATTGGCTTCTTTTTCTTTTTGCCCATGTGAGGCATGCTGGGCTTGAACCCAGGCAACTGACCTTTAAAACCGTTAAAACCCATAGGTTTACCGGCTTGTTTTTGTACGACTTGCTTCGGGTTTTTGATGCCCGGCGGTTTCTTCGGTTTCATTACGTACTTACTCCTTGTGCAAGGTACAAACGTCCCCACACGGTCACTGTTTGTATTGTAGCAGAGTTGACAACGGCCTGAAACGCTTTATACGTCCCCGTACTGACCGAGGGGGCAGTGATCTGGAGGTTACTCGTGTTCTGGATTATCGACGTTACTGGAGCGTCTGAGCAGGACACTTCAAACAGGAGCAAATCACCTTGCGCGATAGCAAGGGTTTGAGGCTGATTCTGTGTCTGGCTATTGGGATTATTTTGACCGCGAATCGGTAAGTTGGGAAACGTGATCGGGGGGTTGACCCCTTCCACGACGGCCATAACGACATAATCGACCCCTATGAGGACAGGCGGGTTTTGTACGAGCGGAGGCGGTAATGCGTACTGCTGGATATTGGACTGCTGCGCGTACCCTGTCCCAGGCGTGTAGCTCGAAACTAGGGAGGTCTGGACGTTGCGCGTCGGAGGGATAGCTGTCATCGTGCTGTCGCCCCGTCGGGGAGTTTGTAACGGCGCTCCTCCCAGCCATGTACGGACGCGCTCTGGATATGGATCACTTGATCCGTGATAATCGAGAGCTTGATCTGCACCGTCGAGCCTTTGAGCGTGGGCGGGAGGCTGAACTGTTGAGAAGGACCGCCGTTGTCGGCCGCCACTGCGAAGTTGAACTGCTCTTGGTTCAGGCCGGTGTTCACGATTACTTGCAAGCCGAGGGTAGCGTTCTGCGGCTGGCATTCGACGATAGCGTAACGGTAGTACTTCGTCGAGAACGGTGCGCCGGAGTTCGTGATGCCGCTCGTGATCCAGGCTAGTATCTCGTTGCCTAAGTCGCCGCCGTTCGCGAACCAGAGGTCTACTTGCCCTGGAGCTTCGAGGTTCTGCCCCAGGAGGCGGTAGAGCCCGTTCGGGTCTGAGACGGCTACGTCAGTCGCCCAGCTTATCGGGTACCAGGCTGCTGACCGCTGATCGTATATGTACGACACATTGAGGCTCGGGAAACTCAAGCCGATCATCTGATCGTCGGCCCAGGTGACTGACTGCGCGAGATCTATGTCAGCAATGTTGTCGAGAAACTTCTTGATGTTCGACTTCTGGAACCCGCCATCCGAGATGTTCGTGGGACCGCCGCTACCGTTCCAGACATAGAACCCCTGACGCGAGTGATACCAGAGCATGCCGTACTCGGCGAGGATGCCGCCCTCTGACACGCCGCCGATGCCCGCGATCTCTTGGACATTGAACGTCGATACACTGTTACCGTACAGGCCGTACAGGGTTTGCCCCTTCACAAGACCAAGGACGCTGCCGGTGGACCCCATGCCCATGGCGGGGTCGGTCAACGAGTTGTCGCCTACAGGCCACACCTGAAGCGACAAGCTGAAGCCCCACGGCTCATCGAAATTCGACGCGTAGACGAGCGAAGGCTCGCCTGGGGCACTAAACCCGAAGATGCAGTTCTGGTGCTCTACAATATACTTGAACGGTAGCGGAGGATCTCGATATACAACGAGGACTTGACCGACATTTCCAGCGGCAACATTATCGGTGAATGTGGTAGTAGTATTGTCGTTAATAGTTCCCACATAGTTCCACGTCCCGTTTCCTCCGCCAAGGCGGTAGATGTTACGCTTCGTTACTTGCGGATCAGGTGAGGTGGGTACGCCGGTGAGAAGGACCATCATAGCCGTGACGGTTATAGCGTTCGAGATAACTTCCAGGCCAGTGGATGCGTTGAAGCCTTGACCACTCTCCTGGTCAGCGGTTGCATAGGTTATCGTGTAGACGAAAGTGCCTGTGAGGTTGCCCGTTGCCCCTGCAATAGCCGTAGGGGCCGTCGTGGCCGCTACAATGCCCCAGTATGAGACGTTGAGACTCGTGTCGATTTTCAAGGGCACATCGACGCCGTTCGTCAAGAATATCCACTTGCCGTAGATCGCCATGGTGGGCGTCGCTGTCATCGTGATGTCATCGACAACGTACTGAGTACGGAACATCGCCCCTGCCGGTATAGGCAAGAACGTCTGGGCACCGTTCGCGCAATAATAGATCTCAGCGTTGCCGCCGTTGTCGCATATGACGATGTAACCGTTCTCTACCGTGAGCGTGGAGAACTTCTCCATCGCTACGATGTGATAAGGAAGGACGTTTGGAATTTGCGAGAATATTTGACGCCCAGGCGTAACGACGTAACCACCGTAGCCGACGTTCGGGATAAGGTTCATCATGTCGATGAAATTCGTCTGGTTGACGTAGTATGACTCAGTTGTAGGGTCTATACCGCCGAAGGGGCCCACTGAGAGGAGAGACTGTACGTAGTCGTTGACCGGGGTGCGGTACCTAGCCATTAGAGTTGGATACCGGCGGCAATCGTAGCGAAGAACGGCGTCTGGAATATGTACTCACCGGAAGAGGCCGCCCAGGCAACAGTCGGAGTGGTGCCTCCTTCCGCCGTACCGAAGTACATAAATGGAAAGGCGTTCGCCAGGCCATTGTAATACGTTACTGTAGCCTCGTCCCAAGTTACGCCTGTTGCCGGGGTGCCTGTTACACTCATTGAGGTTGAGCCGTCTTTGAGTGCAGCTACTCCCCAGTAAACAACGCGGTATATGTGTGCCGATGTGCCGGGGAGCGGCCCCAAGGACACCCCACCGCTTACAGTACCCACGCCGGGAAGATGAAACTCGGTATTGATGAACCATGAACCGGGTATTACGGGGGCTACCGAACCCGCGTTAATGTTCACCGTCTGTCCGGTACGTGAGAGCGTCAGTGAGCCGTCAGTATTCGTGATCGTCTCTACGAGGTCGCTGCCGTCTACGTTATATACCGTAGATGAGTCGGTAACGACGATGCCTCCCGATCCGGTGATGTTCGTGACGGGGATAGTGCCTGCGGGGACTGTCACGGTGCCCGTGAAAGTCGGGTCGTTGATCGTCGCGCTGCCGGTCACATCGAGGGTGTCAACGGTCTCCCCGCCAGTGACGGTAAGCCCGTCTGTAAAGGACACAGGGACGGACGAAGCTAGCGTGCCGCCCGTTACATCGAGGCCGCCTGCTGCCGTAGTCTCGCCGTCAACGAGAAGAGTTCCGTGTACGACTTCGTTGCCCGTTACGTCCAGGCTATCGGTCGTTGTGCCTCCAGTTACATTGAGGCCGTCATCCATCGTCACCGGGTCGGTGAACGTAACTGGGACGTTAATCGTCCACGGGTTAGGGATGACGAGGGCAGTGTACGGTATCTTACCCACGACGAGCGTGCCGTCCTTACGGACTGACCACACGGGTACGCCGTTAACGACAAAGTTCTCGATGAGTGAGCTTGATGCTGATGTGATGTCGGTGATCGTGACTTGCTCGGCGATCATCATCGCGCTCGTGCCCGCGTTCCATGTTTCAATAAGGTTCTGGATGATCTGACCCGAAGTTGTAGCGGTAACAGGCGTGATCGTGACGTTACCGTTAACGTCGGTATTTGTCACTTGACGCCATGCGACGGCGGTGCCTGGGATGATCGTCGCTAGTGCTACCCAACGTGTGAAATTACCCACTGAGTCCTGCGACAAAGCAAACGCCGGGTTAGCAGCGTTAGCAGGGGCTAATTGCTCCCATTGGGCATCGTCGGTGTTGTAGTCAGCGTTGACAACCCACCATGACACGCCGTTGACCTCACGGAAGACCGTCAGGACACCGTTAGGCTCGTCGGGGTATAAAATGATACCCGGGTCGATCTTTTCGATCTCCAGGTCATAAGGCAAATAAGCAAGTTGGGGGTTTCCGGGTGCTGCCGAGAACGGGAAAAATTCGTTAGAATTTGACATTTACCACCAACCCCCGCCGTTCCCACGGCCTCTATTCCTGCGCGTGATAGGCACGAAGCCTTTGAGCTTGCTGCCCTGTAGGTTTTCTGACCACATATTCATCTTCGTCTTCTCGCGGTTGTAGTTCGCCATCGCCTCGTTCGTCTTGTCGAGGTTGTCCGCCATCCAACAGCGCGAGACCATGTGCCACACGAGGGCCATCTTGCATGATGCAGGAAATAAAATTGGATCGTTTAGGTTCGAGACAACAGGATGCTGTACGACGTACTCCATGCGTACAACAGTCGTTGGCGTTGTCGTTAATGGGGGGATGCTGAAGACGATATAGCCGCCACGCATAGCGTAGCTAGGACGGCTATTATGATGCCATGAATTTTTAGTTGGAACACGTCCTCCATGCGGGACGTCCATGACCGGGTACGCTTCCGCTTGTTGTACGAGCCATTGGGGAGTCTGCGGCACGCCTGTGTTGTTGTACGACGAGGTGTTGTCCCACGTCTCTTGGATTTCGCCATTTAATGTTGGTACATCCGTAGGGATTAAGAGTTGTTGGGAGCCGTCAGGGCCCACCATGTAGATTCTCAGTATACGCGAAATCGCAGGAAGCTGGTACTCACGCGTGCCGCTGCCCACGTCGAAGTTATACTCGCCGTACGGGTGGTCGATGTCGAGGCTTAATTGCTGACATGCCGTAGTAGCAGCCCGAGCCATGAACGCTTGACTAAAACGAACAGGAGAAGGCTCGGAAATAATATCCCGAACCTCCGCGACTAGGGTGCCCAATACCATGTCTGGGTTAGCCATTATTTACTCGACTTCTTGCGCCCGTGAGTAACATCGCTCTTGCTGACGCGGCTCGTTGGGCCGACTTCTTTCGTGGACATGCGGGGACGGCTAGGAGCCGCTGGACGATTGTCCTTCGCCTGTTTGCCGAAGTCTTTCGCGATCTCTTTGCTTGAACGCTTAGTGCCTGCCGACATAGTAGTCGGCTTCTTCGCCGCGCTAGGCTTCACGTCACGCATTGAGGACATTACTTTGTCCTTTTGTCCAGGCTTGACCATAGCGTCTTTGCGTGAGCCGTTCGAGTTGAAGCGCGAGCCCGTAGGGCCTTCTTTCGTCGTGCCGCCGCCCTTGAGGTCGTACGCTTTGCTCTCGGACTTGCTAGCTGTCTTACCGGCTGTTTTGCCGAAGTCTTTCGCTACAGCGCCCTTTGAGCGTGAAGCCGCTTTAGCGGCTGCGCCTTCTGCCTTAGCGCCGCCGTAGCGTACTGACTTTGAACCTGACTTCATAAACTTAGAAGCCTTATCGCTCACGCCGCTGATGACTTTGGACGCGGCATCTTCCACGCCCTGAACAGCTTTAGGTGCGAAACGCTTAGCTGCGGCACCCAGAAGCGTGCCGCCTGAGCGCGCCCCAGTAGCTTCCATAGACGCAAACGGAATGGCAGCACTATTCGCCTTGTCTAGGCCCTTGAAGAAGTCAGCACCGCCCTTGCCCATTGTCTTCTCGGAATTGTAGTAATCGGTCTTCTCACCCTTACCCAACTTCGAGTTGATCTTCGCCGCTACGCCTGCGCTGTCACGGTCGCCCTTGCCTGCTTTGTACTCTGCGGCCTCGCGTTGACGCGTGTAATAGGCCGACTTACGTGCATTCGGGTCCTTGATATTTTGAACCGACTTTTGGATTGAATCTTCTGCCATGTTTTTAGCCTCCGACCGTCCACAGGACGTTCATGTTCCCTGTAGCCGTCGCTCCGAGTGAGTTTGCTGAAGTGAAGCGTACTGCGCGGAGCTTCGCTTTCACTTCGAGAGCATAGTTGTTTGGGTTATCGCTAAGTAGCGGGTTCGACCAGGTTCCACCTGCGGAGGTCGAATCTTCGCTATTGCCTGGGAGCTGGAACCATGCGGATCCGTTACCCTCTGCTGTAGCGATGTCGTAAGTACCCCAAACGGTAATGGCGTACCCGCTACCGGGTCCGATAACTTGAAAGGAGAACTTCTCCCAACCTAAAGGCCAGAGACGAATGAAAGGAAGGCGTCCACCACCTGGGTAAACGCCTACGGGACCGCTGTCTTGGCCTGCCGCAGTGAAGGTGAATTCCTGCGGCTGAATAACGCCTACGCGTCCGGGAATTGACCCCACGGCGGTGCTCCTTTAGAGAATATCCCATGCAGGGACGAAGTACGTATTCTTACTCTGAGGACTGAACTCGTTTGCGTCAAACGGGACTGCCCAAACGATTACTTTGAGGTTGCCGGTTGCGCCGCTACTCGTATTCAACCGAAGGGTTAATTCACTGCCTGCGGACCAAATAGCGTCAAATTGCGCTATAGGGTTCGCCGGATAGAGAACGCCAGGTTGATTGATGATAGCGTTGAGCGGTAAGTCTACAGGGAATAACGCTGTGCCGACTGCTGCGAGCGGCGGAATGTGCTGACCTGGGGTGTATACAGTAGAGTTCGCAAGAGCGGGCATCGTAGGTAATGTACCTGCTGTACCGCCTGAGAATGTCGCACCTGAAACGGTAACTGTACCTGCGGCAGTGCCGAGCGTACGCGAGAACGTAACGGAGTTGCCTGCGGTCGTGTAGTTAATCCCTACGACGTAGAGAATCAGTTTGTCTGCGTATGCGTAGTAGCCGGGGCCCCACGGTTGCAGGCGGTTGATCGTCTCTGCTGCGTCTGACGCAATGAGATTGTTGTTCGCCGTGTACGCGGTTGCCGTTGCTGTGCGACTCGTGATAAGGAACTGCTGAGAAACTCCGCCTACAACCAGGTTGTAGGTCTCGTTTACCAGCCAGGTTCCCCCGAAAGTAGCCGTGACAAACGGAGCTGACCCTGCAGTTTCATAAGCCGCTGATCCTAGCGAGATGTTCATGGCGGTCGTACCTGCGACGGTACCACTGAACACATACGAGACCGACATGATCTTCAGGTTAAGGCCCAGTGGAGTACGCGCTGAAACGGTTGAGGGGACGATGCTTGCCCCTAGCGTTACGGTATCGAAGGGGATAGCGATGAGGTGATTGTACCCCACCGCCTGCGGATAAGTGTTCTTACCTATTGTGTTTTGCATGGCTTAGCCTGCCGATCCGACAACACCACGAGCATCGACGACGCCGTGGATTTCACGGAATTCCGTCTTGTGGAGAATTGATTCGGTGTATGGGTCCACGTTGGATTTTTGGGTATCGTATTTGATGCTGTAGAACATCGAGTGACCTGGGTCTCCGGGTTGACCCATCGGAGCCGCAACGAACCACGGGAACGGTCCATTGAGAGGAGCGTTGAGGTAGTCGGTCGGCATGAGGTCGAACGATCCACCGGCAACGTTAACTGAGTTCGTGTTCTCGCCTGGGCGATAACCTGAGCCAGTAACTTCGAGTGCGACTTGATGCATACCGATCGGGTATACAAGGCGCTCTGGGCGGCGAGTGGTTAAGAGTGCGCGATCATTGGGGATCGTGACCATAAGGTATTGAGCTTCTTGAGCCGTTTCCACGGTGAATGGAGCGTTACCGAGGTAATTGCTGTACGAATTCACGCCAGGTACTGAGCTTGCGCCTTGTAACGGGTGATTGTACGAGCAGAGAGGTTGACCGTCTGCGTAAGGTACTGCGGCGCTGAAGGCGTAGTTCAGGATTGACCAGAACAGGCGTTCCTTCGTTTGGTCGCTGGAGTAGCGCAGTTGCTTCGGAAGTTGCTTGATGATCCGCTTGGGATCTTCCAGCATCATTTCCTTGGTAACGCGGTATCCGAGTGCCCAGGTGCGGTACGTTACTTGATAACGGTTGCCCTCTGAAGGGGTGTCGAAATGCGGTGCTTGACCTTCAGGACGAAGGAACAAGGTGCCGAACCCGACTAAGTTCAGGAACTGAACAAAGCGGCGTTCGTCATCGCCTTCGTAACTGTTGAACAGTTTGTTGTATTGGAGCGTCTTCTCCGAAGCACTGTTGCTGTATTCTTTGTGAATAACAAGCGATGCGCCTTGGAGGTATGTTGATGAATTGACAATACTTGACATTCAGATACTCCTAAGCGACCAGTACGGAGGGGTAGAAGGTAACTAAGACGCGAGCGCCTAAGTCGCCAACATCGCCTGCGCTCGGGCCGTTCAGCTTTTGAACAATCGTCGCGACTTTGTTGGAGGCATTCGGGTCCATGACGTAGAAGCCGGTAACTGGGTCGATATTGATACCGACTGCAAGGCCCACGTATGCTTGATACGTGCCGCCCGAGATCCAGCCGGTGACCGCAGTGAGGTTGATTTCGAGGCTCGCAGGTCCGCCGAGTGATGCATACATCGTTTGCGAGGCATCTAAAGGCAATGTCCAGTTGTCGCCTTCTTGTGTGAAGCCAAAAGCGAACGTCGGTGCGGGCTGCTGATTGATGCTTCCGCCGTAGTTCTTGACCGACTGCATAACCGCGACGCCTGCGATGCCGGAGGCAACGTTAGCTGCAGCCGGTGAGAGGCCTGAAGGTCCGACAGCCGATCCACCCAAGAGGGTGGTGTTCGAAGCTGACACGGTGCCTGCCGCCGAAGTGGTCGTGATCGAGATAGCGATTGAGTTGCCAGCGGTGCCTGGGGTATTCGCTTGCAGTAAAATAACGAAACCGACTGGAGTCGGTTCTTGCGTTGCGGTTACTGCGGTAGTACCCGTGTGAGCGTTGATGTCCGCGACTAACGCGAGCACTGCATCATTGATGAGGCTTGTGACTACGATCGGCGAAGAGCCGACTACGCCATTGATTGAGTAGGAGATCGTGTCGCCGGGCAAGAAGTCGTTGTTTAAGTTAAATAACCCTGCGGCTGGAGTGCCTGCAGAGAAAACGACAATCGCGCCGTCAGCGATAGGTACAAGCGGAGACGCTTGGCGAATGTTCGGCTGACCCGTAGTGCCGCCAGGCATGTAAAGTTGTGGTGGGGCCGCGTAAATAAGCGCCATAGCTTCCCTTCTCTCATAATTGTAAAGATACTGTTATCCTAAGGATACAGTTTATTCGTGCGTACGTCAACAAAAGGAAAGAAGGGCCACTTGCGTGAGCCCTTCTCTTGCTAGGTCCTTGTGCTCTATTGGAGCGGTTTGAGCTTCCCGTTCTCTTCGCCAGTGTCGTTGTAGAAGAGGAGAGCGTCATCTGGGGTAATGCCGGATTCTCGTACTTTGTTCGAGAACGCTTCTGCGTAGGCTTGCCCTGAGAGTTCCTGGGCCGTCTTTGCTATCCGCGAGAGGTACTGACTATGATACGCCTCTTCGCTGAGTTCAACCAGCATCATCCCTCGGTAGGTGATTGTCTCTACTGACGAGACATCGCCGTCTTGGCCTCGTGGCTGAATCGCGTGCATGTCGTACGGGAGATCGTGATCGTCTTTGAGTTCATCGACCTCAACGGCTCGTACCAGGCCTCGACGCATTTCGTTGTAGAGTGAATCTGCTCGACTCGCGTCGGTCTTCAAACCTCCGCGTTGATTGCGGTCATACACGCGCCATGCGTACATGTGCTCCGGTTGAGGATTCTTCAGGTAAGAACCTACATCTGAGAACTTCGACCTATGGTTGTACATGCCCTCGAATTTAATGTTCGTACCGACGAGTTCTTCCATTGAAATGGAATGGCCGCCTGGGATAGCGCAAGGGCCTGAGTTACGTGAAAATGGATCCATGATTAACCCTCACGATGCGAGACAGTGATTTGTTTGTTGGGGTTACGGCGTTCGTTTTGGATGTCCTTATAGCTCTCGTTGTCAGACTGCCCTAACGAACGTTGGATCTTCACGTACTCTTTCTCTGCTGGAGTGAGCTTGAGATCTTCTTGTGTAAGACGTTTGTGCCCCGCTGGAGCCCCACCGCTGCGCGACCCGCCATAGTTCGGGATACTGCGGCGATGCTCTTCGGGTACATGCCCACGTTCGAGAGCTTCTACCTTCGCGAACTTGTGAGTGTACGCTAAGGTTTCGTCTATCTTCGTCACGTCAAAGTTCGCCAGTTGGTCCTCGGTGTACGTCTTAATAATCTTGTCGAACTCTTTGCGTACTTCGGGGTCCTTGATGTTCTGGCTCGCATAGCCGTGGATTGCTTGCTTCACCGTAGCAATCTGAATCGGCTTGAAGCGACGGTTCATCTCGTCCTGCGCGGCGTTCACGAGCTGTTGATTGTTCGCACGGAGGAAGTCAGCGGGGTTGAGGGCCATGTTTGCGGCGATCTCAGCGTCAATCTCCGCTTTAGAGCGGCGGTCGAAGTTCTGATGCTGAACTGCAGGTGCCGGAGCTACGTATTGATGCTCGAAGCGTGTGTTCTGCTGTGCCCGTAAGGCTGCGTTGTCTAGCTCAAGCTGACGGAACCGCGCTTCGTTCTCTGCTTTATCGTCTGGGGGGTCCTCTGCGATTACAAGTGAGAAATTATCATCTTCGTTATTATCGCTATCACCTAGGTCTAGGCTGAAATCTTCTTCGCTCACAGGTCAAACTCCTCAATGAACCATTTGGGGGTATCTATACCAGCATCGACGTAGAGTTGTCGTATGGTGGCTTTTAGGCACTCTCCATACTTAATGTACGCCTGCCGGGTACTATCGTCAAGTTTCGGGTTGGTGAGTAGGGCTTCACGTTGCTTCTTATAAATAGGGAGGAAACTCTTCTTGAAGAGTTCCCTCATGTGCCCTGATTCTAAGATCTCAAGCAGGTGCTCCCGCTGGAGGATGTTGTTGGGGTCCACTGCCGCTCCCTTTTATGTCGGTATGGGATAGGACTTGCTTCTGCATTTCCATTTGCTGCTGCATCTGCTGGGCCTGTTGCCGTTGTTGTTCCTTCTGCTTCGCCTGATCCAACGTCCCGATGTACCGCGTGACCTCGGGGATGTCGTGAGCTTCAAGCAGGGATGCTGTTACGTTATACACCAGGCTGAGATCTCCTTGTACCAGGGGGTTGCCCATGAGCTGTTGGTACAGTCCTTGAGCGGTCTCCTGACTCTTCTCCTTGTCGAGAGGACCGCCGCTGCCCGCTACCGTGAGTGTGTAGTCGAGCGAGAGGATCTCCTTCGGGATTTGGATCTTCTGTGCGCCTTCTTGGGCTTGCATGATGACATCGAGCTGACCCGGAGCATACTGCTTGTAGAGCAGAAGGGTGAACTTGAACATCTTCAGCATCCAGCGGCGTGTGCGCTGGAGCACCTTGTTCGTCTGTTGACTCTGCGCTGCTGCTTGGGTCTGCGCTGCTCTTGCGCTAACTCGCCCTGAGCCACCTCCGCCCTGCATTTGCCCTGGGCTTGGGAACGAGCCCGTCATAGGTGCCCCGACAACACGATCCGCCTGTTGCGTGATCTGTTGCTGCTCCTGCATGGAGTTTTCGGGGTATGGCGGCGGTTGGATGAGCTTGATCGGGTTGTTCGAGCCGTCCGGCACGCGCATAATGCTCAGCGTACTGAGTTTCTTGTCGGATTCGCGTATGTTGACGCTCTCATCTACCTGGTAGACCGGAATATTGATGCGATCCAGTGCTTCGAGGCGCGCTAACTGTTGTGCATCGGCCTCATCTTGGTACGGAGTTAAGCGGAGGGGTATTGATGAGCCGTAAGCGCGGTTCGCATAGGGCCACGGGGCGTAGTTGAAGTACGGACGGCCTCCGTCGTACTCGTAAGGAGCCCAACCGAGGAGAATTTGGGTCTGATCGTGTATCCAGAACACGTTTTCTTCTGAAACGCCGTCATTGTCCATGTCATAGAGGTCGGTATGGATCTCCCAGACGCGTAAAGGGCCCCGATTCATCTTCAAACCGTTGACCGTAGACACGGAAATGTCGCCGACGTCGATGAGATTATTTAGCGTGTACGTACGAACGCCTTGGGGGTCGGTGTAGAGTTCCGATTGACCTGGATTAACAGAGTAGAGAGCGCGCTCTACCTCGTCACCGTCGAGTGTACCGTCCTCAACCATTGCCATAAGGAGGTTCTCGTCCATGTAGATCTTCTCAGCGCAGCCGTCTGCCTCGTCTACTGAGCGTGCTTCGTTCGGTATGAGGATAAAATCGCGTAGTTCAATAGGCTTCCACTCTACGTCTGAGTATTGTTTGACCTTAATACGCTTGCTGACGCGCTTCTGGGTGCCGTCGGGCATATCTTCTAGGATGCGGTGAACGCGCTCGGTTGTGTGCTCTTTCCAAGTGACGCGCATGATCGAGGTGCCATCACGTCCCGCTAGTTGGATGCACGTATCGACCTGCTCATCCCACATGAGGTCGCTGTATTTGTTGTTCATAAACTGTTCAACGGTGTGCTGGTTCTCGGTCGCTGGGGTATCATTGCCGCGAAAGAGGATCGGACGCGGTACAAGTACCGTGCCCGATATACGTGACGCGAATTCATCCACTGCTACGGCTACTAGAGGCGTTAACGTCGTAGGAGCGCCGGGGTTCGGGATGTCCGAACCCACTTCTTCGACGTTATCTCGTTGCTCGTAGTATGCGTTCCCTTTATCGAGCTGATAGTCCAGGCGTGACCTGTTAGCTATCGTAAGCGTAACGAGGTTGTATAGAGCTGAACCGATGCCGGTCCATCTCTCATCGTCTACTTTGGGCTTCGGCAACTCTATATCGTGCTCAGGTTGGTGCGTGACGTAACTACGTTGTTTATTGTTCGCCATAACTTACCAGCCTATGCAGGAGATGCTAGCGGTGCCGGATGTGCCTGAGTTATAGACTACGGCGCTTGAGGTGCCTGGAGTCGCGTTGATGCTCATTGTTGGAGCTAACGCGCCCACTGTGGACACCGTGCATGTCGGGGCTGCTGCGAATGTGGAGCCGTAGGTGAATGTCGCTGTAGTCGCTGTACCTACGGATAGGCTGGGGTTACTCTCGACGTGGATGCCGTTCAGTCGGGTCCCGGCTTGGGTATTGTTTATAAGGGCCGAACCGTCGGGCCCTGGATGCATCATTGCCCCTGAGGCCATTGTGTTTCCGACAGCCCCCGCAATTACGCCGGTATTTGTGACTGTGATAGTACCCGTACCCGCTCCCGCAGTAACAAGGCCGCTCATAGTGTTGGTGCCGTCAACAATGACAATGGGGGTGTTGTTATAGGTTATGAAGTAAGCGTTCGCGTTAGCGGTAACGCTAACCGATGCCCCTACTGCAGGGATAACGAAAGTTGCGTTAGTCCTTCCCACAGGGCATCCCGCAGGACTGGACCCTAAGGCAAATAAAGTGCTGGACTGTACACAACGATTCTGAAGCAGGGAGGAGTCTGTTATGTTTGTAAACACAGGAGCCGGTACGAAGGCAGACCCAGGCTCTATAATGGCCGACGTAGTCATTGTGTTGCCTACGGCCCCAGCCCACATACCCACGTTTTCTACGGTGAGGGTCGTTGACGTAGCCCCTGAAGTGATTACGCCTGCCATAGAGTTTGTGCCGTCGCTAATGTTTACGTGGAGAAGGTTTACAGGCCAGGTTCTTCCGTTGCCTATTGTTATTGCTACGGTAGAGCCCACGGCTGGGATCACAAAGGACGCGCTCACCTTGGAGCCTGGGCACTGGATTTCGGCTGACACGAGAATGCCTGAGCTGGACACGGCGACACAGGTAGCGTTCGTGAGTCCTGTGTCGTAAACCTGACTAAACGAAGGTGCTGCCGTGATGCTTACCGTAGGCGTCGTTCCGCCCGTCGAAGATGTGTTGCCCGTACCGGACACAGTTGTAACGACGCCAGTAAGCCCCGTGCCTGCGCCCGTAAACGAAGTAGCGTGCATTACGCCGGGAATACCGACGTTACCGCTAGTATCCTCGGCGAAGAACGCTGTCGTATTCGAGCCCCAACCCATAATAGCTGGAGTAATTGTGTTTACTGGATCTGATTGGGTCGGAAACATGTAGGTGAGTTGTGTTTGGTAGCCCGAAGCGTTCGCGAATATGATTTGCCCTAAGCCCCCGCTGGGGTCGGTACCTGCAGTACCTAAAGCAATGTGGTTCGAGATTTGCTCATTCGTAAACGAAGGCGCTGCAGTAACCGCAACCCCTGGGGTTGGGTCTGAGCCGGAGACAACAATATTCGCGCCCGCTACAATGCCCGTAACGCAGGGGCCGCCAGGTTGCGTGGTCAGCACGCCGAGCGATGATGCCTGCACACACTCGCCCGTAGTAAGCCCGGTTCCCGCTATAGTAAGTGCTGACAGCGGGCCGGTGAAGCTGGGAGCGTTTGTTACTGCTACAGCGGGAGTAGGCCCTGTGCCTACTACTATATCGTTACCCGCAGTTAAGCCAGTTACCGTACCGTTGCCTGTGCCGTAGGTCCCTGAGCCCGTATAGATCCACGACCCTGGCACTAGAGAGTTGCCCGCTGCGCCTAGAATGATTGCTTTCGTCGTGAAAGTGCCGCCTGCGTTGCTATACACACCGGAGACTACGTTACTAGACCCGTCTGATATAGTGACAGGCATATAGGGGTCAGCACTAGCCGCCAGGTTAGTAGCAACAGTTACTGACGATCCTACAGCAGGCATAATGAACGATGCAGTCGTGTTGCCGTAAAGCAAACCTACAGTGGCGCATGCCCCGCCGGTAACAGCAAGTAAACCGCCGGTAGAGGCCTGTAAGCAATGCCCAGCCGTGAGAGCGGAATCTGTCACATTACTGAATGTGGGAGCAGCCGTAACCGCTACGTTGATAACGTTAGGGCTAGGCGAGGTTAACACTATGTTGCTACCCGCCGTAAGTGACCCGACAGGGCCGCCCGCGCAAGCTGTGGACGTTGAGGTGATAACACCCGCAGTGGATGTAAGACAATCCCCTGAGGTCAACGCAGTATCTTTAAGGTTAGCTGCCGACAATTGGCCGGTGAAGCTAGGCGCGTTCGTAACGGCAACGCCCGGGCTCGGGCCCGTACCGACGAATACATTGCTCCCCGCAGTCAAGCCGGTGAGGCAGGTTGAGCACGATACGACGGGGGAAGCGCCTGAGGTGACTGTGATAGGGGCGGTCCCGGTGATCGACGTGAACGATCCTCCGCAGGTTGTACCGGAGGACTGTATCTTACCGGAAGCACCGGCGCTTAAGCACTGCCCAGAAGTCAGGGCAGCAGAGTAAAATGATCCTGCGGACGAAACATCGCCCGCTGTGTCGATTACTACCTCAGGGGCAGTCATTGATAGGCCTATGCCGAGGAGCTGCCCGCCTACACCATTAACAAAATTAGCACTGTTATTATAGGTACCGATCTGAGTGAACCCGCCAGTTAACCCATTATTAATATCTAAGAGGCTTGCTCCCGAGCCGCCGTCAGAGTACCGTCCAGAGATACCTAAAGTTTCATTCCCTGTGAATGTAGGGGAGTTCGTAATCGAAACGACCGGGGTAGCCCCAGCCGTTACGTCTATGTTCCCCGTACCCGTTACCGCTGTGATCGTACCGGACCCAGTGCCGCAGCTACTGCCTATACTCGTAACGACCGTGCCGTTACTCTGCAGACACCCAGCAGGGAGAGCCGTTGCTCCCGTACCTCCGTAGAGGACAGGGAGCGGGTCGGTAAGGCTTACTGTCGCTGTATTGCCCGCATTAGTAACTGTGATAGGACCTGAGCCCGCAACGATTGTGCGACCGCCGTTAACTCCTGCGCCGAGGATACGGCTGACTCCGCCGTTTGCGAGGACGGAGATTGTCGCTGTCCCAGTGACAGACGTAGGCACGAACTGGTACCCTTGCATACCGCCGCAGTTGGCGATGAAGGTTCCCGGTCCACTAACTGTTGGACTAGCAGCCCCGGTCCCTGAAGGTTGTACGGAATCAACATTCGTCCACGTTCCGTTCTGTAGGACCTGAGTAGTGCCCGCAGCGGTGCCTATAATCTCTACCGTACACGAGCTTTGACCCGTAAGAGGCAGAAGAGTTAGACCGTTAGCGGGCGTAACCGTCGTGCTCGTGATAGCAAGCTGCTTCTGTATGACAGCGTAGTCCGCTCTAACAGGCTGCGGAGGAACGACAGCAGAAAACAGTAAGGCAACCGCGCCTAATACTGCAAGTGCCTTACTTTTCTTTATCATCACCCTACCCCTTGTGCGGTTTCTTCGGTTCTTTTTTATCGTGCTTATCTGGACCCTTTTTATTTGCGATGCCCACGGGGGCTTTCTTTAACGGGTGTTTCCCAACAAGTGCGTCGATCTTCATGCCGACTTTCTTGGCAACGCTGGGACCTTTATCTTTCTTCATACTACTTCTGTCCGTAGCCCTTGCCGGTATTCTTTGGGAGGCCCATTTCGTTCGTGCCCATGCTTGAGCCTTTGCCGCTCTTGCCCGAGCCTTTACCCGCTCCACCTTGCAAGTCGTTGTAGATCTTCGTTACTTTGTTAGGCTCCTTTGAATCTTTGCCTCCGCTGAGTGCGCTGTAGATCGAAGGAAGACTCGTCGCTTGTGCGTCTGGTTTTGAGTTCTTAGCAGCCATGAAACACCTCTTTCGTCAGTTGTCAACATTTTATCACATTATCGTCTACGGCGTGTAAAGAATCCTCCAGTACGAACGCCTTGCTCTTGCAGATGATTCAGATATTCGTAGTCAGTCGAGTCCTCTTCGTACGTGAACGACATGTCCCCAGGGTCTCGGTACTGCCCTTCACCCATAGCGAACGAGTCAATGATGTCATCGTGTGCTAGCTTGTTATCCATTGAAAAGCTGAAAATCTGCCCCTTAAGGTCCTCCTGGTCGGGCTTGATGACCCACTTACGAGCTGACCAGTTGGGCTCTAGCATGGCGATCCGCTCCTCTTTAGGGATGCCGCGATGCTGGGACTCGACGATAGACACGCGAATGTCGAACTCTTTGAGCCGCTCCTCGACCTTCTCTTTCCAGTGATCGTACGCACCGACGGCCTCAATGATGAGTACACGGGGCCTGTACAACGATATGAGTGCAACGACCCGCGAGACCACCTCGCTGACGGTGCCCTTCTTCTGTTCGGCGACGAGGGTCCATATACGCTTCGTAACGTCGGTGCCGCGTATTGTAAGCCCGTGATAGTCCGACCGTACGTTCTGTTTCGTGCCCGCCGTATCCCAACACATGACGGCATCGACTGGGATCTTCATGTTCCCGTCCTGCACGATGCCGCGTCCGCCCTGGGTGAAGTAGTCGAAATCTTTCTCGACGAGGAATTCCTCTTTGAATACCAGGTCTTCATTCGCTACGGGTTGATTTAGGTAGTTCGATGCGAAACGCTGCGGGTTCTCTTCGCGAATGAACTCCAGGCGCTCATGCGGGTACTCTTTGGGGAAGTAGAGGCCGTTAGGACCGTCGTAACAATTGCGGATGTAATACTGGTAGAACGGCTTCTTGCCGTCCTCTACGCGCTTCTTGTCGCGCTTACGCAGGCGCACGTACGCATCATCGGGATGCCAGTGGGTGCCGATGACGAAGAGGACGCCGCCGCCGTCTAGGAGTGACCAGAGGTTAGAGAGGTACTCGTAGACCTTATCTCTTTGTTCCTTCTTTCGAGTGTTTCTAAAATCAACAAGATCGTCTGCCACGATGTAATTGAAGTGCTTCCCGGTGACCTCGGATCCGACCGCAGCAGCCATAATACTAGGCTCACGGAAATTCTCAGTGCGTTTCGATATAAGAATTGAATTATTATTCCAGACGCCTTCACGATGCGCGGGCTTCCAATCATTGCCGTACTCCTTCTTAAAAGATTCGTTCTTCTCAAAGTGGTTCTTGATAGCGGTAACGCGATCCTCGGCCAGTTCTTTTGTGTTCGAGGTGATAAGGATACGCGCGTTAGGGTTCTTCGTGAGGATGCCGACGCAGAGATCCTCGGCGGCGATAGTGGTCTTGTAGTTACCCCGGGGCACGAGCATCATGTACGCTTCGGTATCCACCGTCGAGTTAAAGTGGCAGTCCCCCACGATACGCTCGATGAAGTTAATCATCTCGTAGTGGGGCTGGGGTTGAAGTTTATAGTGTCCACAAATGTCTATACAGAAGTCGTAGAGCCACTGGGGGCGTTCTTCAGGAATGAAAATAGGGACGCCCGCGATCGGCGGAGCATCCCCAAACTCTTCAAGTCCCTGAAGGACTTCTCTGAACTGGTCGAACATTATGCGTCCTCGTAGAACCGCTTTATGATTTCCTTTACTATACCATGTCGAACGCAGTCATCTGCTGTGAACCTTGTGACCGATACTCCCTTGAGATCGTCGATCATGCCGATGACTTCCTCAAGGCCTGAATCCGGGATGTCGGTCTGCTTCGAATCTCCGATCAACACGAGCTTACTGTTGTCGCCGATGCGCGTGAGCAGGAGGTAGAGTTCTTCCTTCGTAAGGTTCTGGGCTTCGTCAATGAGAGCTACGACATTGTTGAAGTTCGAACCGCGCAAGAACCCAACGTGCCGGAACGCGATGACGCCCTCTTCAATGAGGCTGTCGATGATGTCCTCGTCACCTACCATGCTTGTGAGGATCTCTAAGATGTGACTGTTGTACGGACCTATCTTGTCCTGCTCGTCGCCGGGGAGGTATCCGATCTCACGTCCGACGGCCACTGCTGGCCGAAGGACGAGGATGCTCAACACCTTACCTTCTCGGAGTAAAGAGAGAGCCGCTAGTGCGGCCCCGTGGGTCTTCCCGGTACCGGGGTAACCGATACCGAAGGAGATCGTGTTCTCTAGGACGTTGTTACAGAACGTCTGCTGGGCTTCTGTCTTACAGGTTGGGGCGAGGGCGAACTTCGTGCGCGTTAGCTTTAACAAGTAGTCACGCCTTTACAGGGAGGCCATCGCCTTAGTGATCGCTGACTTGATCGTGGGGAGGAGCAGGTACAGTTTGTCGCCGGGACACGCAGTAGAATAGTCCGCTGTGTCGTTCGGGTAGAACATAGTAGCTACGTCGCAATGCCCAATGGTTCGAACAATGGTGCTGTACTGGTGGTGGAGTTGGATACTCAGCGCCATGAGGGCGTCAATCTGGGCCCCCGTAGGTACGCCGGTATACCCAGGATCGTCGCTCTGGAAATCCCCTAGCACACACACATTGACCGACTCCGGGTTGCGTCCGTACGCGGCTGACGGTACATAGATGAGCGGACGGCCTGCGTATACCTGACCTTCGCCGTTGATGATGTAGTTGTACCCTATCATACACATGCCGCGCACGCGGTGCTCGGCGTCTATGTCGAGTGGGCTCTGCATCGTCGGTCCGTCGGAGTGGTGGATGATTAGGTCAGTGATTTGACCGATGAGCCGCAAGGTCATCTGACTCTGCGGCTCGGGGTAATTAACCGGGATGATTTGCATTAAGCAGGGTTCTTCACGATAGAAATGACGGTTGAACCTACAGTAATGTCGCCTTCTTGTCCAGCGACGATATGGGCAACTGCCACGCCGAGATCGGTGAGCTTGAACGCGATCGGGACGCCTCCTGTGTTCGCGGCGCTGACGGTGTATCCGTCGATGACCACGGATGCCTTCTGCATGACGTAAGCCATGAGGATGGCCGATGCTGCAGCGTCGATACGCTGGCCCGCTGGGCTACCGAGGAACGGTTGGATCACTGAGTACACTGAGGATAAGATAGAGAGCAAGTTCATGTGGGCCTCCTAATCGTAGTTGTTAGTGTCATCGGTAATGATGATAAACACGAGGGCAATGAGGATAGCGATAACAGTGAAGAATAACGATGGCTCAAGCATGGGTGATGAGCCTCACAGGCGGCGGGTGTACAACTCCGAGTATAGCATTCTCGTTGAGGACAACATAGGGGACAAACTCGCCGTCATCGTCTGTGTAGTCGAGTTCATACTCGTGATGGGGCTCGAAGATGATGAAGTCGCTAAGCTTTAGTCCGTGCTCGTTGAACGGATGGACAGCGATGATGTGTCCGAGTGCGGTGAGCTTCTCACGCTTATCAGTCAGTAGTAAACCGCTTCGGTGCGAACCGTTTGGGTAGTACACTCGGACTACGCACCGCCCCGGCCTCAGGAGGTGTGGGACGTTGAACCCCGGCAGCACTTCGAGGGGTTGGAACGGGCGATAGTTCTTGAGCTGGTTCGCTGCTTGGCGCTCTGCTTTCGGGAGTTCTAGATACTGCATTATTCTCCCTTACGAGTGGGGTGGGTTGCTTAGGGGTTGGTGCATTTTTAGTGGCCCGTAGTTCACGTGCGAGGTATTCGAGTCCGTACGACAAGAGTAATGGCAGAATGGCTTGCACTGGCACGTTAACCGTCTTGGCGAGTTCGTAGATGATTCGGGCCTGGTCGGGGGGGAGGTGTAATGTCGCGCGATAACCTCCCTCACCTGATCCTGCGATAAGCTGGTCCAGGGTGTACCGCTCACGCTTTGAGAACCGCTGGGCGCGGAAGTTCCGTTGGTCGTTGATGATTTGGGCGAAGCGGGAGATTGCGGCGAGGCTAACGGTTGCGAGTCGCTCGGGAGTGGTGAGTGTGGAGGTAAGATACCCGAGGCCGTCTGGGACGATAAGAACTTGAGTTCGACGTTTCGCAGCCTTACCTCTTGGTACAAGCGGCGGAGCGTTAGGATTTCTTTCTGCGTGTCCGCGTGACTTGCGATGTCGCGAGAGCGCAGGCCACGTTGTAAAAGATTTCCCGCAACACTGAGTATCAATCCTGAAGCAAGTAACGCACTTGCAGTCTTGTAGATGCTCACGAGGCACGATGGACCACGGCGACGATGCTCCGTTCAGGGACCAGGGTGCAGAACACTTTCCCCTCACGGTCGTACTCAACGCCTGCACTGGCGTCGAACAGCACGACGTCGCCCACGCGGACGGACATGGGGAGGGTGGTGTTATCGGGGAGGCGGAGACCTGGGCCGGTAGCCATAACCTCAGCCTCGCGGTGGCGCTTCGTACCATCCCAAAGGGCAGCCGACTGTGGCAGAATGACGCCACCTTTTGTTTCTTCCTGAAGGACCACAGGTGCAAGGATCACAGTATCTCGCAGGGGGCGTATCGGGTATGCCATTAACTCTCCTGTATAATTTGTTGTCGGGGTGGTCGAAGGGGACTGCGAAGTTGGGAAACACGTTCGGTCGGGTGACGGACAGTAGGGGCATCTCATCTTTTAACTTCCGTTCGCGTGCCTTCTTCGTTGCACCTAGGCCGAGGTGTCGGTAGATTGCGCCGCGCTTAATAGCACTGACAGTTGACGTATTTGTGCTGTACTTCTCCGCTAGGTAGAGGGTGGGGCGGTTGCTACTGTGTATGGCTTTGACTTGCTCATCAGTCAGCCTCTTCATCGTCCTCGTAACCTGGATCACACTGGAACGCAATATACTTTGCCGCTAGGTACGCCGCTTCACCGCTCGTTAGATGTCCTAGACTATGGACCGTGTAACTATAGTCTGAGGTGAACCGTGCGTCTGAACGGATGTCAGTAATAACTTTCTTGTACTCTAAGTAATCTTCTGAGTCCTCTGCTATAGAAGCAATGATGAGAATAATCTTCGCTAAGACTGGTGCGTCGAGAATGTCTTTCACCGCCTCCTGCCGTTCCGTGATCCGGGCTAACTCATCGTCGAGCCCCATTACTTTTTCTTCTTTTTCGATTGACCGGAGACACTAAGGGCGATAGCTTGCGCTTGCTTCGGGTCAGTGACCTTCGGCCCGGACTTGGAACCCGAATGTAAATGACCTGCTTTGAACTTATGCATCTCGGCCTTCATCGTTTCTTTTTTCTTCTTCTCGGGGGCGTTCTTCGGCAGCTTCGGCATGGGTGTGCTCCTCTCGGTACGGACGCTTGCAGGTAGGACAGGTCGTTGGGTCCTTGTAACTCGTCCCGTTCTTAATGTTCGCTATCGCTGTCCGGCTGACGTGGTAGTACTCGGCGAGCTTCGTAAGACTCTTGCGAGATGACCTTATGCGTAGGATGTCCTCGGGGTTCAACATCGTCTAGACCTACTAGCTTCGTGTATTGGGCCTTGCTAAGCCGGTGAGCATAGTTGTTAAAGGTGCGGGGCCCATTAGGTGTCCCGAGAACTATGGGGGCCTTGGCGGCCTCGTAAGATGCCTTTACGCATGCCTTGCAGTTGCAGCGTGCATGTGTCTGCATCACACCGTCACCCTGAGCACGACGCTCTTCAACTGCGGACTCTCGAACCGGGTGATCGTACTGCCGGGGATGTTGTTGAGGATCCGGTACAACTCCCCAACGAACCTCGGGAAGTCTTCGCTCTGCTGGAACGCGTACGTGATCGGAACCTCGACACCGTTGGGGGTAGTGTCGTAGGGGATCTGTGCCTCACCTAGCTGCTGCTTTAAGTCTTGTGCTTTAGATTGCATATGACAAGTATACCCTGTCTGTACACGCGGGGTGTACTACATTAGTCTAAGTAACTTAGTTGCCTGTTAACCCAAAGTATATCCTGCTCAAGCTTATGCCGCTCCCCCAAAAGCCGCTGCCTCTCCCAATACTTTCGATCCTTCACTCCTAGGTTAAGGTGCTTCCATGTCTTGCCTGACTTTATACCTGATACAGTGCCGCACGTTACCCCGTATTTAGCAGCTAAATCAGCATAGGGAATATGTGCAGCATGGATCTCCTTCACCTGCTCCTCTGTGAGTTTACTGTTGGATGCGTCTTCGCCCCTCGCTCGCAACTCCGGGTGTAGCCTGTAAGTACGCTCCATAGAGTCGCGAGCATTATCTTGAGCCGTGCCTGCATACAAGTGCTCAGGGTTTACACACAGAGGCAAATCGCAAGTGTGTAGTACCATCATGTGCTTAGGCAGCCCGGACCCTAAAAACTCTAGCGAGAACCTATGTGCAGGGACATCCGTACGCCCGTGGTCGTAAACACGAAACTTGCCGTATGCGCCCCGCGTCATACCCTGCCATAGCCAGCACCCGTTCTCCTGTACCTGGTACTTCGCGTGGAATCTATCTACATCTGTTTGCTTCATATAGCTAGTATAGCAGAGGATGTAACCCCCTGTAAATATACACCGCGTTGTTTCAATCACGAAATTTACTCCACCCCCCTACCCCCCTACATATTTGTATAGCCCCCCACCCCCTTTGGTTAAGGTACTGTAAAGATTGCGTGTGGTTAGTGTTAAGTGTAAAGAGTTCGTGTGGTTGGTGTAATGAAATCTTTACAATCGCGTCTCTACTATTAAGTGTTAGTAAAGATTGCGCGCTGAAATCTTATTAGTGCTAAGTCTTAGTAAAGAATGCTCGGGTGCCCATTGACAACGAACATTAAGACTATTGTTAAGGTTACATTAAGAATGATTAACACAAAGTTAACAGAAAATTTACAAAGCCGGATGTCTAGCGTAATTGATAACGATTATCATAAGTTAGTCTAGCCTAATTGTATCAATAGTCTCACCTAAATTTTGCGTATGGGGTTCCTAATGATGTTAGTGAGAGTATCCGTTTGTTAAGCATTGTTTACGTGTTCTTACCACTGTGCGTGTTGAGTGGTAGGGCGTTGTATTCTATACTTAGTTCATAGAGAGCGAGGGACTACATGACGAAAGCACAAGCATCCGCGACAAAAGCAGAGATCATTCGCTATGCGATGGACCTCGAGAACCGTGTGGAAGAGTTAGAGCAAGCCGTGGACAATGGTGTGGAGTTCTCAATCGAAGAGCATGAGAACGAGATACAGGCAGCGATAGACAAGGGCATAAAGGAGTACAAGGACGAGCTGGACCTAGCTATCTTCCGTGGCGCTACGTTCGAAGAACTCAAAGAGCTTATCACAGGTCGCATTGAATCTTAATTTTGGGTGCAGGACATGTCCACGGTCTGTCGTATACTAAGAGTGAGCACTCCACCTCCAACAGGAGGGTTTACCAGTTCATCCGCTGGGCTCACAAGGATGTAGCCAACTCCAAAGGCGATAACATTGGATAACCATTCCCTAGGCGATATTATGGGCGAGGAACCGACACCTCGATAAAACAACACGGCCCAACGGAAGACTCTCACGCAAGCCTTTGTACAGGAGCGCGTGGGGGTCTTTTCTTGTGTAAAGAAGCGTGCATGCTCACTATCTTAGTTAGTGGCTATCTTATATAATAGATTCATAGAGAGAGCGAGGCACTTATGGACTATCTAGCAGAACAAAAACGGATAGAGAAACTCCTTCGTACAGCAAACGTAGCGTTACAGAATTTTCCTCGCCTAGCTAACGGCTTAACTCCTGACTCTACAAAAGCATTGCCGGAGTGGCAAGCCGCAAAGGCCGAGTCTGAACGGTGGATGCGCTCGCTTCAACGACACAACAAATTTTACGTGAAAGAACTACGCGCACAACGTGAACAGAAAGTGAAATCAATATGACT
>Ga0302270_10001093_pt1 | contig 28110 bp, 24 predicted proteins | sample III_Bog_E2_3_FD_198773 | JGI IMG/M metagenome (GOLD analysis project Ga0302270, IMG submission 198773) | Peat permafrost microbial communities from Stordalen Mire near Abisko, Sweden - III_Bog_E2_3 | ecosystem: Environmental > Terrestrial > Soil > Wetlands > Peat | place: Sweden: Abisko... | reverse complement strand
GGTGGCGTCGATGGACAGGTGCTTGCGGCGGCCGGCGTAGAGCGCGATGAGCGCGCTCACCGCGAGCTGCCCGGTGAAGGCCTTGGTGCTCGCCACGCCGATTTCCGGACCCACGCGCAGGTACACCCCCGCGTCGGTCAGCCGCGCGATGGAGGATCCCACCACGTTCACGATCCCGAGAGTGGTGGCGCCGCGCGCCTTGGCCTCCTCCAGCGCGGCCAGGGTGTCCGCCGTCTCTCCGGACTGGGAGATGGCCACCAGCACCGTGCCGTCCTCGACGATGGGATTGCGGTAGCGGAACTCGCTCGCGTACTGGACCTCGCAGGGGATGCGGGAAAGCGCCTCCATCATGTATTCGGCGATCAGGGCCGCGTGCCACGCCGTGCCCTGTCCCGTGAACACGATGTGCTGGGCGTGCGCCAGGTCGCGTCCGATGTTCTGGAGTCCGCCCAGGACCACCTCGCCGCGGTCCAGGTCGATGCGGCCGCTCAGGGTGTTGCGCAGGGCGTCGGGCTGCTCGAAGATCTCCTTGAGCATGAAGTGGGGAAAATCCCCCAGTTCGATCTGCTCCAGGTTCAGCTCCAGTTCCATGAGCTTGGGGGTGACCGGCGCGTTGTGCAGGTTGGAGGTGCGGTACCCCTCCCGCGAAATGCGGCACACCGTGAAGTCTTCCAGGGCGAAGGCCTGCTGGGTGTGGGCCACGATCGCGGAGGGATCGGAGGCCACCACGTACTCGTCGCGCCCCACGCCCACCATCAGGGGACTGCCCTTGCGCGCGGCCACCAGCACGCCCGGTTCGCCCTCGCAGGCCACCACGATCGCGTAGGCCCCCGTCACTTCGCGCAAGGCGGCCTGCACCGCCGTCTCCAGGTCGCCCTCGTAGAGCTCGCCCACCAGCATGGCCAGGACCTCGGTGTCGGTCTCGCTGGTGAACTTGTGGCCCTTGGCCTCCAGGGCCTTCTTGATGGTCTGGTAGTTCTCGATGATCCCGTTGTGCACCAGCACGATCCCGGACCGGTCGTCGCGGTGCGGGTGGGCGTTGCGTTCCGAGGGCATGCCGTGGGTGGCCCAGCGGGTGTGCGCCATTCCCTCGGTTCCCACGTAGCGCGACGGATCGCGCCCCACCTTCGCCTCCAGCGCCGCCACCTTGCCGATCTCGCGGCAGACATGGAAGTGGTCGCCGTGGCGGACGGCCACCCCGGCAGAGTCGTAGCCGCGGTATTCCAGGCGCTTGAGACCTTCCAGAAGCAACGGGAGCGCCTGCCGCTCTCCCAGATATCCGACGATTCCGCACATGTCAGAGGACCTCTTCGGCGGCGCGGCAGAGGTCGCGGGCCTGTTCGATGGTGGGGGCTTCCGCGATGGCCCGCAGGATGGGTTCGGTGTTGGAGGCGCGCACGTGCAGCCACGAGTCGGGCCACGAGAGGCGCAGCCCGTCGGTTTCGTCCAGCGCCGCCTCCGGGAATCGGGACTTCAGGGCCGCGATGGCCGCGTCCAGGGATTTGCCCTCGAGGGCGAACTTGGTCTTGACCATCCCGTAGCGCGGCAAGGCGGCGGCCAGTTCGGACAATTTCCGTTTGGTGGAGGCCATGAGCGAGAGGATCACCGCGGAGGCCAGGATCCCGTCCCGTCCGGGGTGGAGGGAAGGGATGATGAGTCCTCCGTTGCCTTCGCCGCCCACGACGCAACCTTCGCGCAGCATGGCCTTGGCCACGTGGATCTCGCCCACCGGCGTGCGCAGGCAGGGGACTCCGGCGCGCGCAGCAAGGTCCTCCGACATGCGGCTGGTGGAGAGGTTCAGGGCGATGGGTCCGGGTGTGGTGGACAACACGAGCTGCACGCCCAGGGCCAGCGTGGCTTCCTCGCCCAGCGGCGTGCCGGCTTCGTCCACCAGGGCCAGCCGGTCGCCGTCCGGATCGAACGCGAGACCCAGGTCGCAGTGCTCGCGCACCACCGCCTCGGACAGGATCCCCAGGGCCTCCGGGACGGGCTCGGCTCCACGCGGGAACCGGCCGTCGGGTTCCACGTGCACGGGAACCACCTGGCAACCCAGCCGCTCCAGGAGCATGGGGGCGATGCGGTAGGCGGCGCCGTTCACGCAATCGACGGCCACCCGGAAATTGCCGGCGCGGATGGACCTCTGGTCCACGCAGGGGAGGTCCACCACGGACTGGACGTGGAGATCGTCGGCGTCGGAACCCGTGGTGGTCCTGCCCAGGCCCGAGTGGCGGACCCAGCGGGTTTCCCCCGCGTCCACCCGATGGAACAGTTCCTGCACTTCGTCGGGTCCCAGGAACAGACCGTTCCTGTCCAGGAACTTCAGGGCGTTCCACTCGGCGGGGTTGTGGGAAGCGGTGAGGATGATCCCGCCCACGGCATGGGCGTCGGCCAGGACCGCCATCTCCACGGTGGGCGTGGTGGCGATGCCCAACCGGACGGCGTCGCACCCGGACAGGGCCAGCGTCGCGCAGACCAGGTCCTCGATGGCGGGGCCCGAGTCGCGGGTGTCCCGGCCCACCAGGATGCGTCCGCGACCCACCGATTGGACGAAGGAATTGACGTGGGAGACCAGCACCGGGGGAGTCAGACCCTCCCCGACGATGCCTCGGACCCCGGAAACGGAACGCATGAGAACGGAGGACATGGGACTCCAAAGAAACAAATCACATTTGCTGGAACATGGAAACACTTCCCATCGACGCGCTGCGGCCGGGATTCGTCGCTCGCGATCGCTCCGTTCCCCTGGTGGTGTCGGCGCCGACCGGGTCCGGGAAGAGCACCCGGATTCCCTTGTGGGCCGAAGAAGACGGCCCCGTGCTGGTGGTGGAGCCGCGACGCGTGGCCGCACGGGCCCTGGCCTGCCGCATGGCCGAGGAGACGGGGACCTCTCCCGGTGCCTTCGCCGGTTGGGTGGTGCGCGACGAATCGGTGCGGTGCCCCTCCACCCGGGTGCTGTTCTGCACGCCCGGTGTCGCTCTCGCGATGGCGGGTTCGGGCGAGATGGACGGATTCGCCACCTGGATCCTGGACGAATTCCACGAGCGGCGCGCCGACGTGGATGCCCTGTTGGCCTGGGCGCGGTTTGTCGGAAAGTCCCGCCGCGTGGTTCTGCTCTCCGCGACCCTCGATGCGGGTGGGTTGGCCCGGCAATTGGGGGGAACGGTTCTGGAAGGGGAGGGACGAACCCACCCGGTGGATGTCGAGCATCTGACAGCCCTCGGGCAGGTCCTTCCCGACGGCGACGGGCTCCCCCTGCGCCTGGAACGCGCCCTGCGCCTGCTGGAACCCAGCGAGGGAACGGTACTGGCCTTCCTGCCCGGGCTCGCCGAGATCGGGGATTGCGCCTCGTGGCTGGACGGCCGCGTTCCGGGTCGGATCCTGTCCCTGCACGGGGGGCTTTCGCTGGAGGCGCAGTCCGATGTCCTGCGGTCGGACCCGGCGTTGCGGATCGTCCTTTCCACCAACGTGTCGGAAAGCGCCCTCACCGTTCCCGACGTGGTCGCGGTGGTGGATTCCGGCCTGGAACGGCGCATCGTCCGCTCCGGGGGATTTCCGCGCCTGGAACTCGCCCCCGTCTCGCAAGCGTCTGCCGACCAACGCGCGGGCCGCGCGGGACGGGTGCGCCCCGGCCGTTGCGTCCGGTTGTGGGCTCCCCACGCCCGGCTGGAGGCCCGGCCTCGCCCTTCCATCCAGGTGGACGATCCCCAGGACTGGCTCCTGCCGCTGCTCCTGGCCGGAGCGGATCCCGCCGCCTTGCCATGGTTGGATCGGCCCCGCACCGACGGCCTGGCGGAGGCCCTGGACCGGTTCGCCCGGTTGGGGCTCTGGGAGCCCGATCCGTGGATTCCCGCCGGGGGCCGTCCCACCGATCTCGCCCGCGAGGCGGGAAGGCTGCCCTTGCCCGCCGACCTGGCCGGATTCTGTCTTCGATTGCGCGGGACCGCCGCCCTGCGGGACGGCGCCGCGCTGGCGGCCGCGCTTTCCGCGTCGCGTCCGCTCTTTCCCGGCAAGGCTTCCGAAGACCGCCTGGCGCGGCGCGACGCCATCGCGGGAGGCTTCGGCGACCTGTCGCTCCTGGCCCGGAGCCTGGACCTCTCCGAACCGGAAGTCCGCGCCGCCGGGGTCCACCTTTCCACCTGGCGCGAGGCGCGGCGCCTGTGGGAACGGCTGCGGGAGCGGTTGGACATCGCTCCCGAAGGCTGGCCCGCCCAGTTCCAATCCGAGGCCCTGGCGAAGGGTATCCACGAACTCGAACCGCGCGCGCTCCGCCGCCGTCGCGGGGCGCCCGGCCGCGAGGAATACGCCCTCGGCGACGGTCCGGGCCTTCTCCCCTCCCGACAATCCCTGTCCTTGCGCAAGCCCCCGGAACTGGCGCTCGCGGTGGGGGTGCACGGCGGAACGGACGCCAAGGGGCGCAAACAGGTCTGGATCGAGTCCGCGCAGAGTCTGACCCATCCACAGGCCATGCGCCTGGGGGTAGGCCGTTGCGAGGTCCTCGCCGCCCGCCGGGAGGGTGATCGGGTCTGGGCCCGCTGGTGCCGACGGGTGGGGAGCAGCGAGATCGGTCGCGAGGAGGGCTTTCCCCAGGACCGGGACGTCTGGGCGCGCGCCGCCTTGCGGTGCCTGGATCCCGGGACCCTGGACCGGATCCGCGCGGGTCTGCTGCTTTTGGGACTGGAGCGTTGCCTGGAGGCGGGAACCTGGGTTGCGGTCCCGGAAACCCCCGAGGCGTGGCTCCTGCGGCAGTTTGAACATTCCGGCTACCCTCCGGAGATGCCGACGATCCCCTCTGTCCCGCCGCCCTCGGATCCGGCCCGGCTGGAGCGTCATTTTCCAGGCCATTGGAACTCCCCGGACGGATCCTGGAACCTGGATTGGGATCCATGGAAGGGCAAGGTGGGATCTACCGGCCCCAAAGGCGTCAAACCAAAGATGACTCTTCCCCCGGGCTGGAAATTCCGCTGAGGGGGACCCTCCCTCGGAGAAGCGGCTACGACTTCCCGGGCATTCTTTCCCGGACCGCGGGGCGAGGCACCACTTCCTTCTCCCCTTCGTCGGCGGTCCTGTAGACCCCCACCGCCCAGCCCGGTGCGACCAGACGTTCTCCCATGCGCTCCAACCGGAGCCCGGAGAGCACCCAGATGGGGACGGATCCCAGGACCTCCATGCTTTGGAGATCCGAAAGGGTGGCCTCGTGCAACTCGCGGGCGAGCGTGGCCGGAGTCACGGGGTCAAGGCTGCCTGTCAGGGGATTCGGGAGGAACATCCGGGATTTCCTTGGGTGAGCGATGCCGGGTCCGGATGCAGGTCCGGACATTGCCCTCCCAAATTAGATCAGAGCGTCTCGATGCGGAGGTTCCAACTCCACGAATCGCCGGGGGGAAGCGCGATGATCCCGGGTTTGCCGCGCAGGTCCCAATCCGCACCGAACTTGTCGGCCACGCCGTGCCAGGGTTCCAGGCACAGGAAGGCGGCCCCCGGGTGGGTCCAGAATCCCCACCAGGACGCGCCGGGAGCCGTGAGCCGGACTCCCGGCCCTTCGTCGGCCCCGAAGCGGATCGAATCCGACTTCAGTCCCTCCAGGACCACGGCCCCGGCACGGAAGAGATCGGGACGGAGCTTGAGTTGATCCACGTCGCGGAAGAAGGGAACCTTCTTGCCGGTGAGCAGTCCGTCGATCCCCACCTCCAGGCGGTCGGCGGCCTCGGTGTGGTCGAAGGAAAGGTGGTAGGCGTCGGCGGGAATCTCCGGGGCCAAGGGCCAGCGGAAGGCGGGATGGGCGCCCAGGGAAAAGAGGAGGTCGTCGGTGCTGGAGGGGTTGAACACGTCGTAGCGCAACTTCAGGGCGTTCCCGTCCAAGGCGTAGGAGACCGCCAACTGGAACTGCTGGGGATAACGGTCCAGGAAGGGCCCGGCGGAACCGAGCAGGAAGGAGGCCTCCTGCTCGTCTTCATGCACCACGTCGAATTCCAGGTCGCGCGCGAAACCGTGCTGCGGGAGCGAATAGCGCCGCCCCTGCCAGGTGTAGGCGTCGTTGGCGAGCCGACCCACGATGGGAAATAGGATGGGGGAGACCCGGCCCCAGAAGGCGGGATCCCCGGACCACATGTATTCGACACCTGTGTCCAGGTGGCGCAAGCCTCGCAACTCCGCCCCGAGGGGCGAGATGTGGACTTCGATGGACTCGTTTTTCAGCAGTACGGGACTCATGTCGTCGATTCCTGGAGGCGGACTAGGGGACCAAAGTGGTCGGGAGGATCCAAGGGAGGGGGTCGACGGGTTTGCCATCGACATGGACTTCGTAATGGACATGCGGACCGGTCGATCTCCCCGTGCTCCCCAAAAGTCCGATCACCTCGCCGCGTCGGACCCTCTCTCCGATCTCGCACCGGAAGGCGCTGAGGTGGGCGTAGAGTGTCTGGATCCCCCCGCCGTGGTTCACCACAACGTAGTTGCCGAAGGAGGAACTGAACTCCGCCTGCACGACTCTCCCCGTCGCGGTGGCCATGACCGGCTCGCCCACGGCCCCGCTGACGTCCTGCCCTTCGTGCATCATGTAGACGCCCAGGATGGGGTGCAGCCGCCATCCGAATCCGGAAGAAAACGGGCCCCGCGCGGGCGCGATGCTCGGTGTCTGCTCCAGTTGGGCCATCCGGCGGGTCGCGAGCTCGGAGGAGCGGACCAGGCTCGCCCTGGACATGGTCGCGTGTTCTCCCATGTCTTCCACGGAACGAGCCCAAGCCTCGTCGCCTTCCAGATCCGGGAAGAGCATTTCCAGGAGGCGGGCGTCGGACAGGGCTCCCGGTGCCGTCGCGAAGGAGGAATCCGCATACCCGAACCGGCCGGCGAGCCGTTGCCGGACGGAGTCCATGGAGGCGACCTTCATGCCCATCTGTTCGGCCTCCCGGTGGAGTCTGGAGAGGGCGGCCTGGTCGCTGATGGCCTTGCTCGACTGGTAGAGGGTCTGGGGGTAGATCTTGGCCGACGAGAGGACCTGGTAGACCAGGGTGAGGCACCCGATCCCCAGGACCACGCCTCCCACCGAGGCCCAGCGCAGCCGGGTGCGGTCGATCGCCAGATGCCACGGGCGACCGAGTTCGCCGATCCGGACGGAGAGTTCCACCCTCAGTGCTCGGTGCGCCAGTGGTGGACGCGGTCCTCCACCCAGGAACGCGTCCATTCCATCGCGGGACCCAGGGCGTGGTGACCCAGCCAGGATTGCTGGGCGGCCGACCTTGCCCGTGGAAACAGGAGGGAGAGTCCAGCGATCACCCCCAAGGCGACCAGGGCGCCTTTGAGGGCTCCGAAGGCGCCTCCGGCCAAGCGGTCCGCCCAGCCCACGGTGCCCGCCGAGACCTTCTTCCAACCCCAGGCCGCGAGCATGCCCAGCAGCCAACCCGCCCCAAGGGCCAAGGCGAGCACTCCCAGCACGGCGGAGGGGCCGGACATGCCCACCCCACGCCCGATCCAGGACACCAGAACGGGCATTTTCCAGACGGCCAGGATGGCGGCCAGGACCAGACCCGCGCCCCGCAGGAGTCCCGAGACCAGCCCGTCCTTCAGGCCGGTCGCCAGGGGCACGCCCACCAGCACCGCCGCGAACAGGTCCACCCAGTTGGCGCTCATCGCCATGCCGCAGCGAGTCCCGCGGCAAGACCCAGCGCGGCCCCGACGGCAAGGTACCACCAGGGCGCGACACCTTTCCGGGGCAGGGGGGAAGCGAATTTCCGGCCCGCCCGGACCGCCGCCATGTAGGCTGCCAGATACGCTTCCCGGTCCTGGCCGGAGCGTCCCAGGCACCGGTCCAGGCGGGAGAGGAATTCCGAAGCGTCGCGAGGGCGTTTCCGGCGGTCGCGGGAGAGGGTGGCGGAGACCAGACGGGACACGGACCAAGGTGTGCCCGGACGGACCCTCCACAGGGGCGCGGCGGTCTTGGTCAGGAGTGCCGTCAGCGAGGCTTCCGGCTGGTCCTTGCGGAAGGGATGCCTTCCGCTGAGCGATTCGTAGACGCACAACGCGAGCGAATAGAGGTCGCTGCGCTCGTCCAGCACCTCTCCCTTCGCCTGCTCGGCGCTCATGTACGAGGTGGTGCCCACCACCATTCCCGGCATGGTGAGGTCGGATTGGTTTTCGAACCGGGCCACCCCGAAATCCAGGAGCTTCACCTGGCCGGCATGGCTGACCAGGATGTTCGCGGGCTTGACGTCCCTGTGGATGATTCCGTGCAGGTGCGCGTGTCGAAGGGCCTCCGCGACGGTCCAGGCGACGGCGAGCGCGACGTCCAGGGGAATGGTACGGCGAAGATCCAGGATCTCCCGCAGGGTCAGTCCGTCGATGAATTCCATCGCCATGGCGGGACGCTGGTCCACCAGCCAGTAGCGGTACACATGGGCGTAGCCGGGGTGGGCCACTCCGGAGAGCAGGCTGGCTTCGCGGTGAAATCTGCTCAGCAGTTCGTCCCCGACGCCCTTGGGCACCAGTTTGACCACCACCTTGCGGTCCAGGGACGGATCGTGGCACAGGTACAGGTCGCTCATCCCCCCAAGCCCCGTTCCGATGGGCTCCAGGACGTGGTACGGCCCGAGAGTCGCGGGAAGTTCAGATTTCGGCGAAGTGGCGGTCGCGGGCTTCAAGGAGCTTTTCAACGACGGTTTGGGAAACGCGCACCGAGCCGATGCCGGGGCAACCCGGACGTTCCCCGTGGCTGTCGGAGCCGCCGGTCCAGACCAGGTTGTGGCGTCTCGCGATGTCCTGGTACCTGCGCCGGGCCGCCGAGGGAAGCCTGTGGCAGTAGATCTCGATGCCTTTCAGACCGGCCTCCACCAGGAGGGGGATGACATCGTCCCGGTCGGTGGCCATGGGGTGGGCCATCACCGCGGCGCCACCGGCGTTGTTGATGAGGGCGATGGCTTCCATGGGGGTGAGGCATTCGGTTTCCACGTAGGCGGGGCATTCGGGTCCGAGCCACTTCTCGAAGGCCTCCTGGAAGGATTTGATGTATTCCTCCTCCAAGAGGGCCCGGGCGATGTGGGGCCGACCGACCGTTCCGCCCTGGACGTAGGACAAGACCTTCTCGAACCGGATGGGAAGTCCCAGGTGGCCCAATTTGCGCACCATCGCCTTGGCGCGCAGGAACCGGCGGCGCTTGGCGCGTTCCAGGACCTGGTTCAGGGCCAGATTGGAGGGATCGAAGAAATAGCCCAGGATGTGGATGTCCGACCCCTCCCAGGTGCTGGAGATCTCCACCCCAGGGATGAGTTCCACGCCCAGGCTGGCCGCCACGTCCTTGCCCTGGTCCCACGAATCGATGTTGTCGTGGTCGGTGATGGCGATGGCGGTGAGCTTCCGCCGCGCGGCCATGTCCAGCATCTCCGGCACGGACAGGGAACCGTCCGAAAGGGTGGAATGCATGTGCAGATCCACCCACCCGGGAGCGTGTTCCCCCTCCTCGGGGGAAAATGGATGGAAGGTGCAGTGGTGCATGGGCCTTCCCGGAAAGTTACCACGTCCGGACGCCGAGGGAAAGCCGGTCGTCGGGAGTGGCGGCTCGGAAGGTCGGAATTAGGGTAGATTGTGGTCGCGATGTACCTGCTCCTCCTCGGCGTTGCCGTCCTGATCCTTGTCAGCCTCTTCCTCGCAGGCCTCTACGTGGCGTTGCAGAAGCGGAACACGGAGGAGGAGGCGGCCCCGCAGATCCACCATTCCGGGGTGTACCGGCTCCGTCGCAGCCCGCGCGAGGCCTTGCTCGCCGCCAAGCCTTCGGAGAAGGAGATCCAGGACCACCTGCAATCCCTGGGGTTGGCTCCGGCGGAGATCCAGACCGTGCTCCAGCTTTGGCGCGACCAGACCGAATTGAACATGCGCCTGATCGAAGACGCGGACATCAAGGAGGTCCGGACCTTCCAGATCGAGGTCCCGCCCAACCAGACGGAAGCTCTCCGGGACTTTCCCCAGGGGACCTACGTGACACGCGACCAGTTGGGGACCCATGCCCAGTTGATTCCCCCCTTCCACCTCGGGTGCAAGGCCATGCTCAAGCCGCGCAACGCCTGGGAGACCGGGGATTGGAAGCCCTTGCTCCCCACCGCAGAAGGACGCTACAGCGTGCCCGATTGGAGGACCTTTGTCCGTTAAGCACCACCTCGGAATCGTGCTGGCTCTGGCCGCCGCTTCCGGCGCAACCGAGTCGTCCATCCTCACGCTGGTCATGCCCGTGGGGGCCCGGCAACTGGGCATGGGCGAGACCTCCGTGGGACTTGCGGACGACGTGTTCGCCCCCTACTGGAATCCGGCCGGTCTGGCCTTCGGACCCCTGGCGGACGAATGGGACGTCGCCCGACCGGCGTCCAAGCTCGACGGACCCGTGACCGCGATGGCGACCACCAAGCGGACCGGCCTGTTCTCGCGCGGCGAGGTCTGGGTGGCTTCGGGCAGTTCGCTGCAGCGCTACGACGGAAAGGGTTGGCACACGACCCAGATCATCCCCCTGGAAGAGGGCGAGAGGGCGTCCACCGTGGTGCGGCGGTGGTTGGGGAACCTCTGGCCCACCGACACCGGGGCGCAACGGTCGATCATGGACACCGTGCTGCGCATGTCCGGAGCCATGCGGGAAGCCGACGAAAAGGATCTCGTGGAGCTGGAGGCGTCCTTCTCCGTGCCGGTCCGCGACTCCATCCTCTGCATCGCCTCCGACGAGACCGGCAAGCTCTGGTTGGGCACCGTGAACGGGCTCCTGCGGTGGGACGGTCGGTCCTGGAAGGTGTGGCGCGATTCCGCGTCGGGTCTTCCCTCCAACCGCATCACCGCCCTCAGCACCTTCGGCGCCAGCGTGTGGGTGGGAACGGACAAGGGGCTCGTGCGCCTCAAGCAGCGCGAAAACGACGTGGAATTCCGCCGGTTCGGGGAGAGTTTCGGAATGGCCAGCCAGGTCGTCACCGCGCTCGCCGTGGACGAGAAGTCCAGGACGCTCTGGGTGGGGACGGACACCGGCGGGGTGTCCCGGTTGGAGATCACCGAGAAGGCCTCCACCTGGAAGCAATGGTCCACGGCGGACGGTCTGCTCTCCGACAGCGTGCGCGCGATCAGCATCGACCCCGACGGCGATCCTTGGGTCGCCGAGCCCGGCGGGGTTTCGCACTGGACCGGGAAGACCTGGGAAAAGCTCTCGTTCCAGGGCGTGGACGTGCGTTCCGTGTCCGTGGACAAGAAACGGAACGTCTGGATCGCCACCGACAAGGGCGTCTGGAAGTACTTCCCCCTCTCGGCCCAGAAGAAGGACGCCGGCGGCAAGGTGGACGGGGCCCCGCAGGGAAAATGGATCCACTACCACTCCGGCAACGGTCTGGCCGCCAACGACGCCAGCCTGGTTTCCGCCCAGGGGGAGGACATCTGGTTCGCGACCCCGGCGGGGATCGTGCGGGCCCACCGGGCTTCGGCGCGCCTGGGGCTTTTCTACGAGACCCTCCTCCCGGCCCTGAACCTGAAGGATCTGTACCACACCTACGCGGGGTTCACCTACCCGGTGGAGGAGTGGGGAACCTTCGGCGGGTTCATCAACTTCCTCTCTCTGGGCCAGACCACCTACCAGGAGACGGACAACTCCCCGGTGCAGAGCTTCAGTTCGTACGAGTTGGTGGGCGCCCTGTCCTACGGCACGCGGCTCAACCTGAACTGGGGCTTCGGGCTCAACCTGAAATTCATCTACTCGGCGCTGGCCTCGGGGATCACCATCGGCGGCCAGAAGGCCGACGGCGTGGCGGTGAGCTACGCCTTCGATCTTTCCGTCCTGCGCAAGAACCTCCTGGTGCAGGGGCTCTCCTGGGGAGCGGTGATCCAGAACATCGGGCCGGCCGTCTTTTACATCAGCCAGGACGAAGCCGACCCGATCCCCTTGACCTGGCGCACGGGATTGGCCTACGACGTGTTCCACACGGCAAGCCACAAACTGACCGTGGCCGCCGACTATTCCCGCGAGACGGTCTCGCGCACCCCCAACGGACAGGCGCGGGACTTCGCCACCGGCGCCTACTACGCCGTCGCCGAGCCCTGGGGCGAGGGCCAGGCGCCCCTCGGGTCCAACTGGTTGGACATCGCCCGCGAGAACCTGAACCAATCCATGTACAACATGGGCATGGAGTACACCTACGCGTCGCTGCTCAGCCTGCGCACGGGACTGCTCTTCGATCCTGGCGGCGAGCGCCAGGAACTGGACGTGGGAGCGGGAGTGATCCTCTCCGACCTGATGACCCTGGACTACGCCTACATCAAGGACGTGAGCTTCATCGGAAGCCAGCCCGAGGGCGTGCGTTCCGGCCAGTCCCGCCTGTCCCTCAACGTCATGTTCTGACACCGGAGGCCTGTCCATGCGCCGTCTGCTCTCGCTCCTGACCGTCCTGGTGTTCCCGCTGGTCCTGTGCTCGTGCGACTCGCTCACCCAGGCGTTGAACGTGGTGAACGTGAAGTTCACACCCGCCGATCCGGTCTACACCGGACCGGACATCACTTACAATCCGCCTTCGATTCTATCGGTTCCCCAGCTGAGCTATTTCGACCTGGTGATGACCTTCCATGTCAAAGCGGACAACACCCAGAACAGCCAACCGGCGGCGTTCGGGAGTGCGGCGGTTCCGATCAGCTTGAACTTCTACGTCCAGAGCAAGAACACGACGCCCATCCAGGTGCCCATCCCATCGTTTTCTGTGGCCGGAGGGGCCGATACGACCTTGGATTTCCCGGTGAGCATCCCTTTGAGCGATATCGCCAACCAGACCGTGTTGCAGGAAATCGTCGCCGGAGATTCGATCCCCTATTTCCTGACCGGGACCATCGGGTTCAACATCGCCGGCGTCGGGTCGGGCAGTTCGACCATCGACCTGGCCACGGGCGGAATCCCCACGCGACCATCGGGCAACGTGGTGACGTTGTTGTCCGGCCTGATCTGAACGGTTGACCCCGGACCATTCACCGGTGTAGGGGCGTAAAATTTTACGCCCCTACGACGGCGAACGGATCACCGGTCCGGGATCACGACGGGTTTTGCCTGGGTCGCCGCTGGTCGGTGGACCGACGCCCGCACGATGACGAAACGATCCCCGGTCCGGGTGCGAGGGATTTTTGGACGTGGGCCGTTACCCCCGGAACAGCGCCCACGTGAATGTGGGGCGTTCCAGCCAGAATCCGACCGCCGCGACCGCCAGGAAGCTGGTGTCGCGCAGGATGGTCCAGACGGAGATGGGTTCGCCCTGACCGCCTTGGGTGAAACAGCCGCAATGGGTGTCGATGCCCCGCGCGACGCCCTGGATGATCGCCACCAGGAACACGACCATCATGGCCAGGATCAGGCCGGAGGCCGCCTTGCTCCAGAGCCCCAGCAACAGGAAGGCGCCGGCGACGAATTCCACGAACGGCAGCCAGAGGCCGAAGAGGTTCACCACGATGTAGGGCAGGACGTGGTAGTTCAGGACGGTGTCGGAAAACGGTCCCGGATTGCGGATCTTGTCGATGGAGGCGTACACGAAGAGGATGCCCAGGAACAGGCGCGTGGCCAGGAGGAGGCAGTTGCGATACTTCATTTCTCGATCCTTTCCTTGGCCTGGGTCCAGTCGTACCACCCGCCCTGGTACCAGTGGATGTACTTGTAGCCCGCCTTCAGCAGTTCCTTGGACAGGAGTTCCGAGGCCTGGCATTCCACCCCGCTGCAGTAGGTGACCAGAGGCCTGTCCAGGGGCACGGTGTCCTTGAAGGACTTGATCCGCTGGTCGAAATCCTCCTCCGGGAAGTTGATGGCGCCCGGGATCCGTCCCCGCACGTAGGCGTTGTCGGGGCGCGCGTCCACGAACAGGACGTGCCTGTTCTGCAGCAGGATCTTGACCGTGTCCCGGCCGATGGGCGTGATGCCCGCCTGGCGGACAAGCTCGTCGGCGGGCGGACGCAGAACCTTGATTCCGTCCGCGCGCAAGGCGTTGAAGCCCAGGGCCAGGACAAGCGAGACGGCCAGGAGGATTCCGGCCCGGACGACGTTTTTCATGGCGAATACCCCACGACGCGGAGCCGCAGGGATTTCTGCAGCTCGTTGGTCAGTTCGATCTGGATCTCGTCGGACAGGCTCTTGCGGCCCGACTCCGGCCTTGCCGAAAGCGTGATCTGGTAGCCGGTCACGGCCCCGCGGGTGGTGGACGGCTCCCAGTGGTCGCCCATGCGGACCAGTTCCACCGGAGTCCACCGCACATCCACCTCGGAGCGCTCGGACGTGGCCTGGCGGATGGAAAACGGTTTGCCGGTGGTGTCCACGATCAGCACCTGGCGCTCCGGGGATTTCCTGTAGTCGCCCATGTCCACGTATTCGGGGACGGCGATCACGGAAGGCCGGACATCGGCCGAGACCAGCAGGGTCAGGAGAATCGAATCCGGGTTCCTCGAAGGGATGTCCACCGCGAATTCCACCTGGTCGGCCAGAGGAGCCGTCTGCAGCCCGATCTGGAGCTTGGCGCGGCCACCCGGAGCGAGAACGCGGCGGTCGAACTGCGCCGTGAGGCAGGAACAGGCGGTGTGCGGGGGAAGCAAGGCGATGGAGGCGGTTCCCTCGTTCCGGCAAACCCTCTCCAGGTGCACCACGCTTCCCTGGGGCACGACGCCGGCGTCCACCGTCAAGGGGCCGCAATCCAATTCGGCTTTCCCCGCCGAAGCGAGGCCGGCGGCGAGACAGATCGGAAGGAGGCTTGGATGCATCGAGGGATGCAATATACCCAGGGCGGGGTTCGGGACGGTTTCTAGTTTCCCTCCCCAATGAAATCCGATCCCAACGCCACCCCCAAGGCACCCCGCAATTGGGGCAAGTCGTTCCTGCGCGAGATCATGGTGCCCTTGCTCCTGGCCGTGGTCGTCATCCAGATCGTGATCCAGGCCTTCCGCATCCCCTCGGGCTCCATGGAGCGCTCCCTCCTGGTCGGGGACTGGCTCCTGGGAATGAAGTTCGTGTACGGCAGCCCCATCCCCTTCACCAACAGGCGCCTTCCGGCGTTGCGCGACCCCAAGCCCGGCGACGTCATCATCTTCCACTACCCCATGGATCCGGATGTTCCCGACAGGGACCCGGCCCGGTTCAAGTTCCTCGCGCACACCTTGCTGTTCGGGGACTACTACTGGGACCGGGATCCGGACGAAGGACAGGACCACCTGGTGCGCTACGATTCGCGCGATTTCATCAAGCGCTGCATCGGGGTTTCCGGCGACGTCCTGACCATCCGCCGACGGCACGTGTGGCGAAACGGGGTGGAAGTCGCGCTGGCCCCCAACGGGCAATACGACGACACGACGTCGATTCCCTGGGACATGGAAAGGGTGCGGGATTCCATGGGCCCCTTCCGCATTCCCGCGCCCGGCGAGACCATCCACCTGAAAGCCCTCCCCACCGACGAATTCCTGCGCATCTATTCGCTGGCCATCCAGGAGCACCCGGACCAGGCGGTGCGGTGTTCCCTGTGGGTGGAGCGCAACGGCAAGAAGGACACTTCGTGGGTCATGCGCGACGTGTACCAGAGCGTCTACCCGGACTTCAACCTTCCCGACGACGCGGCGCTGCGGAGTTTCCGCATGCCCCAGGGGTGGGTCATGGCCGATTACCGGATGGACACCCTGTCGGAATACGTCTCCCACCTCTTCCAGCTCGTGGAGTCGGAGGGATCGCCGCGCCTGGTGGCCCACAACGCCGTTCTTCCGCGTTTCGGGGTCTCGTTGGACAATTCCTTCCATCTCTGGAGGGCGGCGGACACGGCGGGGAAGGACTCGCTGAGGCTGTGCAAGGCCATTTCCATCGACGGCCGGTGGGACACGACCTACAAGGTCCGGAAGCAGGTCCTGTTCATGATGGGCGACAACCGCGACCACAGCTCGGATTCGCGGTTCTGGGGCTACCTGTCCCGTCGCAACGTGAAGGCGCAGGCGCTCATCATCTACTTCTCGCTGGACGACGCGGACGGCATGGTTTCGCTCAACCCGTTCACCTGGTGGCGGGTCCCCTTCCGTACCCGCTGGAACCGGATCGGTCGGCTGGTCAATGACTGATTGCCGCTGGCACTTCCTGCTGGCGGCGTCGCTCCTCTCCGGTTGTGCCCGGCAAGTCGCTCCGGCGGGGGGGCCCGTGGACACCACCCCGCCGCGCCTGCTCTCCGCCTTCCCCGATTCCGGCGCCGTGCGGGTGGATCCGAACTCCACGTTCCGGCTGCGGTTCTCCGAGTGGGTGGATCCCGCCACCGTCCGCGCCGCGGTGTCCCTGGCTCCGGTGGGCCAGAAGGCACCCGACATCAAGGTGGACGGGGCGGATGTTTCCATCCATCCCCACGAGCCGCTGGACAGTCCGGCCACCTACGTGCTGCGCATCCAGCCGGGACTCGCCGACTGGCACAAGGCGGCGACCAAGACCTTGCAGGAGATTCCCTTCGCCACCGGAGATCGCATCGATTCCGGCAGGGTCCTGGTGCGGATGTGGACGGGTTCGGACACCCTGCCACCCGTTCCCGTGCGCGGACGTCTGGGGGCCTGGCCCCTGGATTCCGCGGTGCGCTCCAAGCTCGCGCGGCTTCTGCGCCGCAAGGATTCCACCGGTTGGCTCTCCCAGGCGCCTCGTCCCGAGCGCGAGAAGCCCTGGCGCTGGACCTGGGCCGACAGCACCGGGCTCGCCGACCTGCGGTTCCTGCCTCCCGGGCGTTGGCGCCTGGCGGCGTGGGACGACGTGGATAAAGACAACTTCTGGCGGCCGGGCGAGGAGAACATCTCCTGGCTTGGTGATGTGGTGGAGGTTTCGCCCGCGTGGACGGATTCCTTCTTCGTCCGGCTCGTCCGGCAGGACACCGGCCTGCCCGCGCTCCCGGCGGACACGACCGTCGACACGCTTCGCGTCCGCGACAGCCTGGCCATGGATTCCGTGGCGCGGAACTGGGACAGGTTGCCGGAGGATTCCACCGGTTGGGCCTACCTGTCCGCCGATTCCGTTCCGTCTTCCTGGAAAGGTCGCCACGTCCGGATCCGGCTGTGGCCGCTGTTCCGCAAGGCCAGACCCCGGCTTTCGCCCGCCGGCAGCTCCATCGTGCGCCTCGTGCCGGGCAAATGGACGGGCGAGGCCTGGAGCTACCGCGACAGCGCCCAGTCGGAGCCGGGGGTCGCGAACCGGTCGGGATCGCGCAGGTCGGATCCGTGGTGTGTCGTGCCCCCCTTCGAGATCGACCGCCAGGACAGCGTCTCCCTGCGGCTGGACTGCGCGGTCCGACGCCCCGCTCCCGACACCGGAAAGGCCGCAAGATGAGTTTCCGCCCCTTGGGAGACTTCGTCTCCATCGACCTGGAGACCACGGGCCTCGATTTCGCGAACGAGGAGATCCTGGAGCTGGGTGCCGTGGTGTGGAGCGGCGGAATCCAATCCAGGGTGTACTCCTCCGTCCTGCGCACCCGCCGTCCTGTGACACCCTTCATCGAGGCCCTCACCGGAATCACCGCCGCCGAGGCCGAGCAGGGCAGGGATCCCGTCGAGGCGTTGAGGGAATTCGCGGAATTCTGCGGTGACCTCCCCGTGGTGGCCCACAACTCCTACTTCGATCTGCGGTTCCTGCGCAAGTCCTGGGAAGCGGCGGGGCTTTCCGAACCGTCGCGGCCGGTCTTCGATTCCCTGCTGGGCGCCCGCATGGCCTGGCCCGACTGGCCCAGCCACAAGCTGGAAAGCCTGGTGGAGCGGCTCGGGCTCTCCGACGGGGGCGTCGCCCACCGCGCCCTGGCCGACGCCCGCGCCGCCGGTCGCCTGTTCCTCGCGGTGCTGGCGCGGTTGTCCGAAATCGGGTCCCAGGACCCCGGGGTGCTGGATGCGCTCTCCTGGGTGCTGCGCAACTCCGGGAGCCCATGGGAGGCCATCCTTCCGTGGACCGGGGGCGAGGAGGCTCCCGACCCTCCTTGGCCGCCCGAATTGGAGGACATGGCGCGCTCGGGCCCGGCGCGCGAGGCGGTCGTTTCCACCTCCGCCATCGACAGGATCTTCTCGCCCTCGGGTGCGCTCGCGGCGGGGCGTCCCGACTGGGAAGCGCGTCCGGCGCAGGGACAGATGGCCAGGGAGGTGGCCCAGGCCCTCTCCGAGGAGCAATTCCTGTCCTGCGAGGCGGGCACGGGCACCGGGAAATCGCTGGCCTACCTTGTTCCCGCGGCGCTCTGGGCCGTGGAGGCGCGCGACCGGGTGGTGGTGTCCACCGCCACCAAGACCCTGCAGAACCAGCTTCTGGAGCGGGAGACCCCGCTGGTGCGCTCCGTGGTCCCCGGAGTCCGGATCGAGGTCCTGAAGGGGCGGCAGAACTACCTGTGCGTGCGCCGGTTCGCCGAGCACCTGGCCGATCCCGCGCGGTTGGACGCCTCCGAGCGCGAGGCCTTCCTGCCCCTGGTCGCGTGGGTGCGGAAAACCTCCACCGGAGACATCGAGGAGTGCCATGGATTCGGCAGGGATCGCAACGCCGCGTTGTGGGGTAAGCTCCAGAGCGACGGACGTTCGGCCATCCCGCCGCGCCACCCGCTGTTCCGGCGCTGCTTCCACCAACGGGCCAAGCGCCGTGCGGAGGCCTCGCACGTGCTGGTGGTGAACCACGCGCTCCTCCTGTCCGATCTCGCCCTGGATTTCGCCCTGCTCCCGTCCTACGAGCGGCTGGTGGTGGACGAGGCGCACCACCTGGCCGACGTCGCGCACGACCACCTGGGCCGGTCCGTCTCCCTCCCGCGCTTGCGGCGCCTGCTGCATCCCCTGGCGGAATCCGGCGACAAGCGGGCGGGCCTTCTGGGTGCGATCTCCGCGTCGCGCACCCTGCCCATCGAAGCCATCGCGCTCCTGGACAGGGCCCGCGAGGAACTGCTCTCGGCTGACCGCCGCCTGCACCGATTCTTCCAGAAGCTCGGGGAGAAGGTCGGGCGCCGCGGAGAGGAACAGAAGTTCCGGCTGCGCGAGGGACTGGCGGCCGAGACCGGAGCGGATCCATCGCCGGTCCAGGGCGCCTTCGAGGCGGCCTTGCTGGCCTTGTCGGAGCTTCGCAAGGCCCTGGTGGAATGGAAGGAAGGCGAGGACAAGGGGTACCTGGGCGATCTCGCCTCCGGCGAAGGCGCCCTCTCGGAATTCCGACGCGACCTCCAGGCCCTCTGCGACGGTCCTCCGGAAGGGGACGTCCACTGGATCGAGGACTGGAGCAATCCCATCCGCCTGCAGCTGCGCGGGTCTCCCCTGGATCCCGGGGCGCTCCTCGCCAAGCGGCTCTATCCCATCCTCAAGACCTGCGTGTTCACGTCGGCGACGCTTTCCATCCGCGGGCGTTCCGAGCACTTCGAGATCCGCAACGGCCTGGCCCGGTTGGAGCGCGAAACGACCCGCGCGCGGCATCCGTCGCCCTTCCTGATGCGGGAGCAGGCGCGGGTGGTGGCCGCCGGATGGCTGCCCAGGCCGGGCGACAAGGGCTGGACGGACGCCCTGGTCCAGGCGCTCCGCGACGTGGTGCTGCCCCTGGGCAGGCGCTCCCTGGTGCTGTTCACCTCCGAGCGGAGCCTGCGCGAGGTGCGCGAGAAGCTGGTGGACGAATGGCGCGCCGCGGGGAGGTTGCTGGTGGCCCAGGGCGTGGACGGGAACCGGGACGCCCTGCTCCAGATCTTCCGCCGCCACGAGGGCGCCTGCCTGCTCGGATCGGACAGTTTCTGGGAGGGAGTGGATCTGCCGGGCCGGGACCTGGAGCTGGTGGTGATCGCCCGGCTGCCGTTTCCGGTCCCTTCCGACCCCCTGGTTTCGGCACGCTCGGAGGCCGTGGAAGCGAACGGAGGCGCACCCTTCGCGGAATGCTTCCTGCCCGAGGCCTGGCTCAAGCTGCGCCAGGGGATCGGTCGCCTTCTGCGGCGCTCCGACGACCGTGGAGCGGTGCTGGTCCTGGACAGCCGGGTGGTCCGCGAACGGTACGGGTCCTACCTGGCCGACACCTGGGACGGCGGCCACCGCCAGGCAAAGACCCCGGACCAGGCCTTCCGGGAACTGAAGGAATGGTTCGACGGACCCCAGGCGGTCGAACCCGTGGTGCCGGCGCCGGCGGAAACGGAGGCGGTTCCCGTCGTCGAGGGCGGTTCATGAATCGCCGCCGCCCCATCGAACGCTTGCATCTACCCTTCGTCGCCTGCGCGGTCATCCTGGGAGGGTGCTATTCGTTCACGGGATCCGGATTGCCTTCCGGCCTGCGCACGGTGGAGATCCTGCAGGTGGTGGACCGATCCCGCCAGAGCGAACTCGCCGACCAGGCCACCCTGCTCCTGACCCAGGAATTCCAGCGCAACGGGGCCCTGCGGCCGGTGGACCACGACGCCCAGAGCCGGGTGGAGACGTGGCTTTCCGGCTACAACCACGCCCCCCAGACCTACGACCTGTCCGGAAACGTCTCCCGCTTCCGGGTGACCGTCACCCTGGAGGTCAAGTTCACCGACCTGCGCGACGAGTCGACGCTCTACGAGTCCAAGAGCCTCGACGGTTCGTATGATTACGATCCACTGAAGGAGACCGAGGCCGACGCCAAGGTCAAGGCATTGCAGAACGCGGTCCGCAAACTGGTGGACAACACCGTGAGCGGCTGGTAGAAGGAGCGACCGGGAGCCATGGAATTCGTCAAGATGCACGGGACGGGGAACGACTACGTGTACGCCGACCTCTGGACGGAATCCGTCCCGGATCCCGCGTCGCTCGCCGTGGAGGTCTCGCACCGCCATTTCGGGATCGGGTCCGACGGGCTGATCCTGGTGGCCCGGCCGACCGAACCGGGTTTCGCGGGTCGGATGGTGATGTTCAACGCCGACGGATCCGAAAGCGGGATGTGCGGCAACGGCATCCGTTGCGTCGCCAAGTTCCTCTTCGACAGGGGACGCACCGAGGGCGCCCGCGAATTCCGCATCCAGACCGGCGCCGGCCCTCGCTCGGTGCTGGTCCATACCGGTCCCGACGGCCTGGTCCAGAGCGCGACGGTGTCCATGGGGGTGCCCATCCTCGCCCCGGAGGGGATTCCCACCACGCTCCCCGCCCAGGGTTCGGAATCCGAGCTCCAAGTGGGCGGTCGGGTCCTTCGCGGCACCCCCGTCGGCATGGGGAACCCCCACTTCGTGGTCTTCGTGGACGACGTCGACTCCTTTCCCGTGAGCGAGATCGGCCCGCTGGTGGAACACCATCCGGCCTTCCCCCGGCGCGTGAACGCCGAATTCGTGCAAGTGTCGGGACCGGGCCTTTTGCGGCAGCGGACGTGGGAGCGCGGATCCGGCGAAACTTGGGCCTGCGGGACCGGAGCTTCGGCGGTCTGCGTGGCCTCGCGACTGCGCGGGCACGTGGCCGGAGACGTGGAAATCGACCTGTTGGGAGGGCGCCTGTCGCTCTCCTGGGATGGTTCGGGCGAAGTCCGGATGACGGGGAATGCCGTTGAGGTTTTTCGGGGCAGCTGGCCACCCCTGAATTGAGGCGAATCGCCCCAATTTCCTGTGGACATTGGGTTGGATCGGGAGGCAAAGCGGGGAAGAATCCGTTGGACCCTTGGCGACATGTCCGGTGGGGATCATCGGCATCCGTCTTGCGGGCACTCCCCCCGTTGAAGCAGGAATGGAGCGGCGATGTACTGGATGCTTGTGGGAATCGGAGCCCTGGTCGCTGGCGGAAACCACGCCTCCGCTCGTGGGGACTCGGCGGGAATCGCCGAGTTGCGAAGCCATCTTCCCCAGGATCTCAGGGCCCGTGTCGAGAAGGTTCGGGAAGACACCAGGAACCGCCACGACACCTTGGTCCATCTGACCCCCTCCGAGAGGAATCGCTGGACCGACAGCCTGGTGCGCGAGGTCTTGAAACGCCGATCGCAGGCATTGGATACTTTGGCTCCCACCGAACGCGAAAGAATCGAGGAGCGCATGCGAGACATGGAATTCCCGTCCGGATCACGAACCCGTCAAACCCACCCCCGGGACCCCGGCATGGGCCTTCGCCAATGAGGCGGATCGCGGCCCTCCTGGCCGGGGGGATCCTGCTTCTCGCCTCCAATCCCCGCGCGGACTGGGTCGCGGTGCCCGGGGAGGGCGTCACCGCTTGGGTGCCCGCGGGCTGGGTGCTGGTGAACGAAGAACTCACGGACACCACCCGGATCTGGCATCTCTACGACACCACGGTCACGGCGCAGGGGACCCGTCGTCACAACGGCGACATCCTCCTCGAGGCGCAGTCCGGGGTGGGTGCCCAATCGGACTCGGCCGCAGAGCAATGGATCCAGAACGAGGGGGAGTCCTGGTATCTCTACGTACTGACGGCCCCGCTGGGCGGCGTGGTGTACCAGAACGATTCCACGTTCGTCGCGGGCTTGTTCGCCTGGGAAGTCTACGGGGAATCCCTGGACTCCGCGGGAGACAGCGTCCTGACCACTTTTTCACGCACCACCGCCCACGGAGACGTGGGCTGGGACTTCTGGGTCCAATCGGACACCTCGGACGCGGATACCGCCATCGCCACCTACGCCGGCCTGCTGGACAGCCTCCAGTTGGACACGACGGTGACCAGCCTGCCCACGGGAATCAAAACCAGCCCCATGCGCTGGTCGCATTCCCAAGTGCTTTCTTCCGTCGGGGGGAGCCTTCGGATCCAAGCCGCGCGTGTGGACCGGGTGGAGGTCATCGACCTGATGGGCCGGAACATTCCGGGCACTCTCGCGCCCGGGAACGGGGTGTGGTCGTGGCGGCCCAATTCCGAGCGAACCGCCACCGTGTTCGCCCGGGTCCAAGCCGATGGCGAAGTCTGGACGCGTCGGCTGGTCCTGGAACCTTGATCGAAATCCACGTGCGGTGGCGTTGAATTGACGCCATGCTACCGGAGGTGTCCAGGTTGATCGGGCTTGTGGGGGTGTATCTCCTTGTCGCGGGGCCGGTCGGCGTCGCGAAAGCCGCTGCGCCAACCTCCATCGCTTCGGCGCAATCCGCTTTGAAAGCCGGGCGGTGCCAGGACGCCACCGATCTCTTCTTGTCCGCCCGAGGCGCAGGAGATTCGTCCGCGGCGGTTCTATCGGGATTGGCCCAGGCCTTGGAATGCACGGGTCGGATGGAGGAGGCGCTGGGGGCCACCTATCTGAAGCTCGGGAAGGACACGACGGGGCGGATCGACCTCCTGATCTTCCGCGACCAACTTTTGCGCAGGTTGGGCTTGGGAGACATGGCCAAGCAGACCGAAGCGGAGATGGGCATCGTCGACGCGACCCCGGGTCCCTTGTCGACGGGTTGGGCCTGGCAGAGACGGCCGACTTTCACGGCGAATCTGGGTTGGAGCCACGAGTTCGACGCTCCAGGGTCTCCGTTTTCCCTGAACCACAACGACAGCCTGCTCCTGAACCATGCTCCGGGTGGCAAAACCCTTTCGCAGGATGCGCTGGCGCAGGTCGCTTCCGACTCCATCCTCCTGCAGGGGGGCAGTTGGGACCTTTCCGGGGCCATGAGCTGGGGAGGGAGCGGTGGCCGGGGCGGAATTTGGCTCGGTCCCACCGGCAGCCTCTCGCTGGACGACGATTCGTTGGGATGGCGCAGCGCGGGCGGGGGACTCGACTTGAACTGGCTTTGGATCGCCACCGGCAGAATCTCGTTCCAGGGGGATGTATCCGGAGAACGGACCTGGTTCGCGACCTCCTCCGGTCCCCTTCCGGTGGAAGATGATCTGGGAGCGACCATCACTCCCCAATGGAGCCGGGATTCCTGGGACATCACCCTGCCGCAGACCTTGCGGACCTTGCGGACGAATTCCAGCCCTTGGACCTGGACAGGGAGCCATGGGTTGGGTATCTCCAAGACCGTGAACCCCATGGTGAAGCTTTCCGTTTCGGCGGCCTGGAGCTGGAACATCGATCCATCCGGGCCGGTGGACGACGAGGTTTGGGCGATGGTGGTGGAAGGCGATTCGTTGACGGCGGGAAAAGGGGTGCTGAACGCCGGGCTATACACCCCGAACCTGAATTCGGACCCACCTCCCGGGTTGAATTTCTCCGAAACCAGATATCTGGCGACGGTGCAGGAATCCGATCTCCAGGGATTCACCTACCCCGTGAGCAGGAACACCGACTGGACCCAGCCCGGGGTCGGGGCGACGGTTGCCTTGGGGCCTTGGTCGTCGCTTTCGCTGGACCTTTCCGCGCAGTGGGCGGAGACCATCTACACCCACGACCAGGAAGGCGTGAACGTCGACCAGTCCATGGCCGACCACCTCGCCGACACCGTGCTCCTGGTGCTTCGGGACACGACCACGAAGAAGGAATTCCTGGTGGGCAGCACCACCGCCAACGCTCCGCTGGTGGCGTGGTCGCCGTGGAAGATCCATCGCGTCGACCAGGTCTGGACGGCGCAGGCCGTGCTGGTCTGGAGGCCCAAGAGGTGGCTTTCCTTCCGCGCCTCCTGGGCCTGGACCCGGAACATCTCCAATGTCGCCCAGTACGTGGACGGAGCTTCGTACGAACGGAATCTCATCGCGGGATCGGGGGCTGTGTCGTGGTGAGGCGGGTCCCCTTCCTGTTCGTGGTGGCGGGGTTCCTGGCGCTGTCGGCCTGCTCCAGCCGGACCTTGAAGCGGAATGCGCGCATCGCCCTGCTCCAGGGGGACGGCGAACGCGCCGCGAGGTTCTACGAGGATGCGCTGGACCGCGATCCGGGGGATTCACGGTTGCGCCGTGGACTTGGCGAGGCCTGGCTCCTGGTGGCCCGGGATCGCGCCCAGGACGGAGACGACAAGCCTTCCGACTGGTCGCGCTCCGCACGGGAACTGGAGCGCGGGTCGTCGGACACGGCCTCCAACCGACTCCTCCTGGAGGCCCGGCTGGGCATGGCGAAGGCGCTGGCCCGCGCGGGAGACACCGACCAGGCCGTCCGGGGATTGGAGAAGGAGTTGGATGCCAATCCCCGTGCCATCTCGGCGCGCAATTTCCTGGCGATCCTGGTGGATCGCCGCGGGGAAGGCGACCACGCCGAGGAGCTCTTCCTGCAGAACGCCGCGATCGACTCCAGCGACGCGGATGCCTGGTTCAACCTGGCCCTGGTGGAGTGGGGCAGAGGGCGTCGGCTGGAGGCCGCCGACCACATGCTTCACGCCTCCAGGCTCGATCCCAAGGATCCCGAGATCCTTCTCTGGCTGGAGCGCATCTCCAAGGGGCTTGGAGGTGCCGAAAAATGACCGCGCTCCCGTCCGGATACTCCCTGGCGGTTCGAGTGGGGGCGGGAGCTTTCGGGGAAGTCTTCCGGGCCCGCGAGGACGCGGCCGCGCGCTGGGTGGCCCTCAAGCGCCTCTCCAGGCCCGACCTCTGCCGGGCGGAAGCCTCCGCCTTGGCCGCGGGGCTCCCGTGCCTGCCCGCGCTGTATTCCGTCTTCTCCGCCAAGGGGGCGGATTGGATCTGCATGGAGTACGTGCACGGTCTTCCGCTCGGGGACTTCCTCGCCTCGGGATCGGAGTCCGCCGATGCCGCCAGCGTCGCCGCGGGCTTGGTTCGGGGACTCGCCGCGCTCCACGAATGGGGGTCGGCGCACGGCGACCTGAAGCCCGAAAACATCCTGGTTCAGACCGATGGCGGGATCCGTCTCCTGGACCTGGGCTTGTCCGCGGCGGGCACCGCCCGCGCGGCGGGAGGAAGCGCGGGCTATTCCGCTCCCGAGGCCGGATCCCCCGGGATCGATCCGCGCCGGAGCGATCTCTGGTCGCTGGGCGTGGTTCTCCACGAGATCCTGACCGGCGTCCGTCCCGCGCCCGCGGAACGGGCGAACGGATGGGCTCGCCTGCGCGCGGCGGCCCCCGACTGGATTCCCGCCGTCGAGCAGCTCCTGGAGGAGGATCCCGCCCGGCGTCCGTCCTCGATCGCGGTCCTGCTGCCCGGACTGCCGTCGGCCATCTGGACGGAGACCGCCGCCGACCGGGTGTCCGCGGCCGCGGAGCGTCGGCTCGCGGCGCTCCTGGGCAGGCAGGCCGAAGACCTGGTGCGCAGGGGCCGGTCCCGCGAGGCGCTGCCGCTCCTGCAGGAGGCGCTGGACCTGGATCCGGATCAAAATCTGTCCCTCGGCCTCCTGCCCCGGTTGCGCCTGGACGAAGGGCGTTCCCGGCGTTGGGCCTGGGCCGCCGCCGCCGTCGTCGCGGCCGCCATCGCGGTGGTCGTGTCCCTTGCCTTGCGCGAGCCTCCCGACGAAGCCTACGTGCCGCTGAAGACGGCGCCGGAACTGGAACGCATGCCTCCTCCCCGCGGCGGTCCCGGCGATCCGGCGATGCCGCTGCGCGAAAGGAGCTCCAGGCCATGACGGGAATCGACTATCCGTGCCTGGAACATCCCGACGGGCGCCGGTTCCGGCTCGGTCGGCGTCTCGCGACCCTGGGCTCGGATCCCGACTGCCAGATCCGCCTGGACGATCCCCAGGTCCGTCCCCAACACGCATTCCTGGTCTTCCAGATGGGTTCCTGGCGCATCCGCAGGTTGGAGAGCGCGGCGACCCTATCGGTGGACGGGAAGAACGTCCGCGACGAAGCCCAGCTCGCGCACGGCGCGCAGGTCGGCGTGGGTCGCCTCGAACTGGTCTTCCTGGAGCGCGAGCCGGAACCCACGTCGACGGTTTCCGCCGCGGGGGGAACCGATCCCGTCGCCGAGCTGCTGTCGTCCTTCGCCGGGATCCTCCGCGAGACGGAACACGTGCGGGTGCTGGCGGACATGGTCCAGGCCTCCGCCCGTCTGCTGGGGTCCGACGCCGTGCGGATCCTCTACCGGAGCGAGGGGGAAGGTCTCTGGAGAACGCTCGCCGCCTGCCCCGCCGGCGCGCCCTCCAGCCGGTTTTCCGGATCGGCCCTGCGCCAGGCCGAAGCCGCGGGATCGTCGGTCCTGCTGGGAGAGAACGACCTGGAGCACCTGCCCGGCGGCGAAAGCGTCCAGCTCAACGGCATCCGTTCCATCCTCTGCGCTCCCCTTTCGCTTCCCGACGGAGGCGAGGGGTTCCTCTACGCCGACCGCCTGGCTGGGCACCCGCCCTTTTCACCCACCGACCGAGACCTTTTCGACGCGCTGAGCCGCGTCTACTCGGAGATCGCCGCGCAGGCGACACGGCGCGACCACCAGCGCAAGGCCATCGAGGATCTGCAGGAGGACGCCGCGCGCGCGGCGGGAACGGCGCAGATCCTGCACGAAAGTCCCGTGATGGTCTCGCTCCTGCGCGAGGCGGCCCGGGTCGCGGCATCCGAGGTTCCGGTCCACCTGTTCGGGGAGACGGGAACCGGCAAGGAGCTGCTGGCCAGGTTCCTGCACGACTCCAGCCGCCGCAAGGAAGGGGCCTTCGTCGCCATCAACTGCGGAGCCATTCCCGAGAACCTCATGGAGAGCGAGCTCTTCGGGCACGAGAAGGGCGCCTTCACGGGGGCGGGAGCGCTCAAGGAGGGCTGGATCGAGAAGGCCAACGGAGGGACCCTGTTCCTGGACGAGCTGGGCGAGCTCCCGCTGGGTCTGCAGGTCAAGCTCCTGCGGGTCCTCCAGCAGGGCGAACTGGTCCGGGTGGGAGGATCCGCGGCGATCCGCGTCGACTTCCGCCTGGTCACCGCCACCAACCGGAACCTGAAGGAGGAGGTGGCCGCGGGGCGTTTCCGCGCCGACCTCTTCTACCGCGTCGCGGTGGTGCCCCTGGTCGTGCCCCCCCTTCGGGAGAGAAGCAGGGACGCGGTCCTGCTCGCCGCCCACTACTGCCGCAGATTCTCGCGCCAGTACGGGACCGGAGAGCGCACGCTTTCCCGCGCCGCCGAAAAGGCGATCCTCGAGCACGCGTGGCCCGGGAACGTGAGGGAGCTGGAGAACGCCGTGCAGAAGGCGGTGATCCTGGGCGATTCGGACAGAATCCGTCCCAAGGACATGGGGCTGGCCGACGACGAGGAGGACTCGGGAGAAATCCCCGCGGCGGGGTCGACGAATTCCCTCTACGCCATCCGCGACGGCGCCGAGAAGGAGGCGATCCGGGATGCCCTCACCAAGACCGCCGGAAACGTCAGCCATTGCTCGCGCATCCTGGAGGTCGACCGCAAGGTCCTGATCCGCACCATGGAGCGTCTGGGAATC